>Ga0335083_10000271_pt1 | contig 82398 bp, 74 predicted proteins | sample Lox_Sample_42_FD_206716 | JGI IMG/M metagenome (GOLD analysis project Ga0335083, IMG submission 206716) | Soil microbial communities from Loxahatchee National Wildlife Refuge, Florida, United States - Lox_Sample_4.2 | ecosystem: Environmental > Terrestrial > Soil > Wetlands | place: USA...
CGACGTGCACGACGACGTGGGCGCCGCCGATGCGCTGGCCGCGGTCGTCGCGCACCGTGCCGCCGACGAGCGCACCGCGCGCGAGATCGATGCGGATGTCGCGCACCGACGTGCCGCCGGGCGCGTGCGCGGCGGCAACGTCGAGCTCGCGCGACTGCGCGAGGTAGCCCGGGATCTTCGCGTCGACGTGCCAGTGGCCGGGGCGCAGCGGGCCGAGCTTCCAGCGGCCGTCCTTGTCGGTCGTCGCCTCCGCCGATTGCCCGGCCGGTCCGCGCGCATCGAGCGGCATGCCGGCGAGCGCCTCGCCGCTGCTGGCGTCGAGCAGCACGCCCTCGGCCGCGCCGCCGAGCGGTAGCACGAGGTGAACGTGGTCGCCGTGCACGCTCGCGACCGCGTCGAGCTCGGCGGGTGGATAGTCGGGGTGGTCGACGCGCACGCGCACGTGGCCGCGCGGCAACAGCTCGATCGCGAACGTGCCGTCGCGCGCGACCGTCGTGTGGCGGCCCTCGCCCGCACCGTCGCTGACCTCGAGCTGCGCGCCGCCGACCGGCACGCCGGTCGCGTCCTCGAGCGTGCCGACGAGCTCGGCGTCGGCGATGTCGAGCACGATGTCCTCGCGGTGCTCGCCGGCGGTCGCGCCCTTGCCGGCGGGCAGGTCGACCTCGCGCCGGACGTCGACATGGCCGTAAGCGCTGGCGTGCAGCTCGACCGCGCCGGCGAGCGGCCCGAGCTTGAACTCGCCGTCGTCGTCGGTGAAGCCTTCGAGTGGCGCGCCGACTTTCGGCTGCGCGGTGACCTCGGCGCCGACCACCGGCGCGCCGCGCGGGTCGGTCACCTTGCCGACGAGCATCGTGCCCGCCGACACGACGAGATCGACGCCCGTGATGAGCTGGCCGGTGTCGATCGCGACCTCGCGCGAGCGCGCCTCCGCGAAGCCCGCGGCCTGCGCGAGCACGGTCACCTTCGCCTTGCCGAAGCCGAGGATGCGATAGCGCCCGTCGGCGCCGGTGACCCAGATCGACGCGTGCGCCTCGTCGGTCGGCAGCGGCGGCGGCTCGCCGAGCATGCCCGCCGCCGGATCGACGATCGCGGCCGAGCGCGCGACCTCGGCGCCCGGCGGCGGCAGCGGCGGAATCGGGCCGATCATCACGCCGAGCTCGCCGCGCGCCATCAGCTCGGGATCGAGCCCGGTCGCGCTCGGCTCGGGCGCCGGCGCGGCGGTGCGCCCCGAGAACCGGCGCAGGCGATCGCGATCGACATCGGCCGACAGCTCGCTCGCCGTCGCGCCTTGCGAGATCGCGCGCACGGCCGCGCCCTCGACCGGATTGCCCGACGCGTCGAGCACGCGGCCCTCGATCGCGCCGCCGCGCACGAGCGCGAGCTCGGGGACGCCCTTGCCGGCCTCGAGCTCGACTCCGCCCGGCGAGATGAAGCCGGGCGCGAACGCGTCTGCGATCCAGCGGCCGTTCGGCACGCCCTCGATGCGAAACGCGCCGTCGTCGAGCGTGCGCGCGAACCGCGGCGCCTGATCGTCGCCGCTCGGGCGCAGCTCGACGGCGGCTACCAGCGGCGTGCCCTCGCCGCGATCGATCACGCGGCCGACGACGATCGCCCCGGCCTCGAGCCGCAGCTCGACCGGCGCGAACGGCCCGGCGCCGAGGCGCGCGACGCGGATCGTCCGCGCCGCGTTCGCGCCCTGCCACGCGTAGACCTGGTAGCGACCCTCGGGCAGGCTCGCGGCGTGAAACGCGCCGCGCGAGTCGGTCTTGAGCTCGAGCGTGCCGCCGATCGCCTCGCCGCGCACGCCGACGTTCGCGTTCGCGACCGGCTTGCCGCCGTCGGTGACCGAGCCGTCGATCGCGATCTGACGCGCGACCACGATGCGCGCCTCGTCGGATGGCACCGGGACGAAGCGCACCTCGGCCGCGAGCAAGCCGCTGCCCGTCACGCGCACGCGATAGCGGCCGGGCGCGATCCCGAAGATCGCGAACCGGCCGTCGGCGCCGGTCGGCGGGGCGATCGCGACCGGCGCCGGCACGCCGGCATCGCCGGGTGCGGCCGCGTCGACGACGCCGGCATCGCGCGCGACCCTCGGCGTGATCGATAGCGCGCGGTCGGGCACGCCGCGCTCGAGCTCGGCCGAGACCTCCGCGCCCGCGACCGGCAACCCGGCACCGTCGAGCACGACCCCGGTCAACCGCGTGCCCTGGGCGTGCTCGTCGGACAGCTGCGGCGGCCGCGGCGCGTGGATCGCGGCGCTGCCGGCGGCATCGCGCGGCGCTTCGACCGGCGTCGCTGCGTGGCGCGCGCGGTGGAGCACGACCCCGATCACGCCCAGCGCGAGCAGCACGGCGGCCGCGATCCCGATCGCGATGCGCCGGCGCCGCGCCGCTGGCTCGGCGGCGCCGTTGTCGCGGTCGTCCTCGCTCATCCGATGCCAGCAATGTTAGTCTGAGATCGCCATGGCGCAGGCATTGTTTGCCAACCAGCGGGAAGCGAACCTGGCCTCGACGGTCGCGCTCATCGACGAAGTGCTCGCGGAGCTCGGCTACGGCGGCAGCCGCGTCGACGATCCGGCGGCGGTGCACGCCTGGCGCATCCACAAGGGCTCGGCGACCGCCTCGATCGCGCTCGTCGCGCGGCCCGAGTTCACGCACCTGAGGCTGTCTGCCACGGTGATGACGCTCGATGCCAAGGTCGATCGCGGCGCGCTGTTCGCGCACCTGCTCGAGCTCAACGCGACCCTGTGCGGCAACGCGTTCGCGCTCGCCGGCGACCGCGTGCTGCTCGTCGCCGAGCGCTCGACGCTCGATCTCGATCGCAGCGAGCTGCTCGATCTCGTGCGCCGCGTCACCGCGAACGCCGATCATCACGACGACCTGCTCGTCGCGAAGTTCGGCGGCGCGCTCGGTGGCTAGCGAACGTCGCGGCCGCGCGGGCCTTCGTCGAGCGCGATCTGCGTCAGCACGTTCGGGCACAGCGTCAGCTCACCGCTCTCGCGCACCACGCGGCCCCGCGAGTCGATGAGCTTGGCGTCCTCGAGCACCACGAACTCGACCGGCCCCGAGCTCGGCTGGCAGGACGCGAGGTAGCCGGTGACGCGGGCGCCGGTGTCGTACTCGATTTGCACGCGGTGGCTGATCAGGTCGTGCAGCTTCGAATAATTCGGCATCGCACGACCTATAACATCATTTGATCCGCGAGAGGCAGGGCCCCTTGCCCGGGACGAGCTCGCAGTACGCGTAGCAAGCGTCCGTCTCGTGGCGCAGACACGCGTGGTGAAAGCGATCGGCCGCGAGCGCCGTGTGCTTGGCGGCGCGATGGAGCTCGGCGGCGCGCTTGCAACCGAAGCCGCTGTCGAGCTTGCAGCCGCGTTCGAACATCTCGAGCGCCTTCGCGTCGTCGGTGCCGGCGTCGAGCAGCGCGGTGTTGTCGCAACCCTGGTAGTCGCCGCCGTCGCACGCCTTCAGATAGAGCTCGCGCGCCTTGCCGCGATCGGACTTCACGGTGAGCCCGGCCTGGTAGAAGTAGCCGAGCGACGTGCAACCGTGCATCGCGCCGGCGTCGCAGGCCTTGCGAAACCAGCGGGCCGCGGCTTCGTTGTCGTGCGTCACGTCCTCGCCGGCGTAGAGCATCAGGCCGAGCGAGTCGCAGGCCGGCGCGTAGCCGTTCTCGCAAGCCTTGCGGTACAGCGCCAGCGCCTTGTCGACATCGCGCGCGACGCCGTTCCACGTGCGCCCCGAATCGTAGATGTTCGCGGCTTCCGCGCAGCCGCGAGCCGCACCGAGATCGCATGCACGCTGGTAGCTGCGGAGCGCCGGCGCGTACGTCTCCGGGTGCGCTTTGCCCTGCGCTTCGCCGTCGGCGAGGCACGCCGGGCCGTCGCCGCAGTCGGCCTGCGCGCGCGCCGCGAGCCCCGCGATGGTCGCCGCGGCGGCGACCAGGCACGGCGCTAGTCTCCCCACGGATCCGCCGTACGCTTCACCTTCGGCGCCGGCTCGTGGTCGTCCTTGGCCGCGTGGATCATGCCCTCGCGGTCCATCGTGAACTCCTGCTCGCCGATCGCGTGGTTCTTGTACGAGATCATGCATCGAAACCGCGCGCCCGCCGCGCCGACCGGGACGTGGTCGTCGCACTTCATCGATTCGACCGAGCTCCCGTTGGCCTCGACGAGATCTTGCGCGAGCACGTCGCCGCTCGCGTAGGTCGGCCGCGCGGCACAGTACACGCCGGCCGCAAACACCGCGGCGACGAACCCGACCAGCGCGACCGTTCGCCCCATCTCCGGTGATTGTGCTACACGCGGCGTGTGACCGACAAGCTGCGGAAATCGCGCTTCACCACCGACGCCGACATCGAGATCCGCGGCGCCTACGGCCCCGACGACGCGCGCGGTGACGCGACTCCCGCCGGCACGTTCCCGTTCACGCGCGGCGTGCAGAGCACGATGTACCGCGGCCAGCTGTGGACGATGCGCCAGTACGCCGGCTTCGGCACCGCGGCCGAGTCGAACCGCCGCTACAAATATCTGTTGTCGCAGGGCGGCAAGGGCCTCAGCGTCGCGTTCGATCTACCGACGCAGATGGGCCGCGATAGCGATCACGCGATGGCGCGCGGCGAGGTCGGGCGCGTCGGCGTCGCGATCGATTCGCTGGAAGACATGAGAGTCCTGTTCGATGGGATCCCGTTGGCAGAAGTCTCGACGTCGATGACGATCAACGCGACCGCGGCGACCTTGCTCGCGCTCTACATCGCGGTGGGCGAGGAGCAAGGCGCCTCACCGACTGCGCTGCGCGGCACGATCCAGAACGACATCCTGAAGGAGTACATCGCGCGCGGCACGTACATCTATCCGCCGGCCGGCTCGATGCGGCTCATCACCGACACGTTCACGTACTGCAGCCGCGAGGTGCCGCAGTGGAACACGGTGTCGATCAGCGGCTATCACATCCGCGAGGCCGGCGCCGACGCGGTCCAGGAGATCGCGTTCACGCTCGCCGACGGCATCGCGTACGTCGACGCCGCGCTGCGCGCGGGGCTCGCGGTCGACGAGTTCGCGCCGCGCCTGTCGTTCTTCTTCAACGTGCACAACAACTTCCTCGAGGAGGTCGCGAAGTTCCGCGCGGCGCGCCGGATGTGGGCCCACGTCATGCGCGAGCGCTTCGGGGCGAAGTCGGCGAAGAGCCAGATGCTGCGCTTTCACACCCAGACCGCGGGCGTGACGCTGCAGGCGCAGCAGCCGCTCGTCAACGTCGTGCGCGTGACGCTGCAGGCGCTCGCCGCCGTGCTCGGCGGCACGCAGTCGCTGCACACGAACAGCTACGACGAGGCGCTCGGCCTGCCGACCGAGGAGGCCGCGCGGATCGCGCTGCGCACGCAGCAGGTGATCGCGCACGAGTCGGGCGTCGCCGACTTCGTCGATGCCCTGGGCGGCTCGTGGGCGATCGAGTCACTCACCGACGAGCTCGAGCGCCGCGCGCGCGAGTACCTGACGACGATCGACGAGATGGGCGGCATGGTGCGCGCGATCGAGCGCGGGTTTCCGCAGAAGGAGATCGAGCGGCGCGCGTACGAGCACCAGCGCGCGGTCGAGGCCGGCGAGCGCATCGTCGTCGGCGTCAACGACTTCGTGGTCGCGGAAGACGCGCCGGTGCCGGTCGGCGTCGTCGATCCGGCGCTCGAGCGCGAGCAGGTCGCGCGCGTCCAGGCCGTGCGCGCACGCAGAAACGCCGCCGAGCATGCGCGCGCTTTGCAGGCGCTGGCAGACTCGGCGGCGGGGGATGGGAACTTGCTGCCGCCCATCGTCGGCGCGGTCAAGGCGTTCGCGACCGTGGGCGAGATCGCGGACGTGCTGCGCGCCCGGTTCGGCGAGTACTCGCCCGCCTAGTGCGTCTCGGTGTCGGTGTCGGTTCCGACACCCGAGCCCGAGCCCGAGCCCGATCCGGATCCGCTTCCCGATCCGCTCTCGTCCGCTTCCATCTTCACGTCCTCGTCGGTCTGGCCCTCGTTCAGCTCGTAGCCGGGCTTGACGTCGACGTGGTCGGCCTTCTCGAGCTTGGCCATCGCGATCGACTTCACGCCTTCGAGCCGCGAGCGGCTCGCCTTGGCCTCGACCGAGCCCAGCTTCGCGCCCTCGTCGAACGCGTGGCGCGCCTCCTCGAGCCGGTCGAGCTGCTCGAGCGCGGTGCCGAGGTTGTTCCACATGTAGCCGGTCGCGCCCTTCTTGCTCGTCGCCTCGCCGAGGTGCTCGGCGGCATCGTCGTACTTCTTCATCACGAGCTCGGTGTAGCCGAGGTTGTTCCACGCCCACACGTTGTCGCGATCGAGCTCGACCGACTTGGTGAACGCGGCGACCGCGTCGTCGTACGCGAAGCGCGCGAGCTCCGCGCGGCCCTTGGTGTTCCACGCCACGCTCGAGTTCGGCGCCAGCTTGACGCCCTTGTTCGCGCTGAACACCGCCATCGCCTTGTCGCCGTTCGCGATGTAGATGCGCGCGAGCTCGATGCTCGGCTCGGCGCGGCGCTTGTCGAGCTTGGCCGCGAGCTCGAACATCTCCTGCGCGCGCACCTTGTCGCCCTTGCCGACGAGCGCGCGGCCCTCGGCGAGCGCGTCCTCGAACTTGGTCGGGATCGGCGTGGCGTCGGCGACCGGCGCCGACGCCGACGTGACGGAAGGCGTGACCGGCGAAGCCACCGGGTCGGTCACCTGCGCGTCGTCGCGGCGCGGCGCCTGCTCCGGCATCCGCGGGATATAGGACATGATGGATTTGCCCGACGACGTTTCGCGATCACCGCCGCACGCCGCGAGGCACACCGAAAGCAGAACAGCAGACAGCTTGGTCTTCATGGTCATCTCTCCAGATGACGGGACCTACAGCATCGGGCGTGCCATCGCCGCGAACGCCGTCGCGACGCCAGCTTGTACGCCGATGTGGGCGCGCGGACACGCCGCTGTGGAAACGCGAACCTACGGCAGATGGATCTGCATCGCCGTGCGGCCGGGATGGCAGCCGCTCGCGTTGCAGGCGCCGTTCGACGCCGACGCCGTCATCGACGCGCTCGACGGGCACGAGCTCGCGATGATCGTGATCGGAAACGCCACCGACTGCGTCGTGTTGAAGTTGCCGAGCGTCGACGCGACCATGTCGATCACCTTGTTGTTCGCGTCGGTCACGGTGACGTGGGCACCGGCGAACACCGTCGCCACGTTCGGGTTCGAGCTCGCGTAGAGCGTGCCCGCGATCGTGAAGCCGTGGTTGTGGCAGCCGTCGAGGCAGTTGTTGCCCGAGTTGTGATCGCCGGAAGGAGTCGGCGGCGGCGACACCAGGTTCTCGCACGGCCCGCCCGAGCCGCTGCCGACCGACGAATCGACCCAGTGCACGCCGCCGGCATCGACCACGTCACCACCGCCACCGCCACCGCCGCCGCCACCGCCGCCTCCGCCCGTCGAGACTCCGCCTTCGCAGCCTGCTACCGCCGCGACGACGACCGCTGCCAGGCGCGCGTAGGCCATCGTGAGTCAATGTACATCGATCAGGGTGCGGCGTGGGCGGTAATCGTCACGCCCGCGTCCAGCTTGCCGGTCGGAACCGCGTCCCCGTTGGTGACGACGACTTGCCCGCCGACGATCACGTTGAACGGCGTCTTGTAGTCGCCCATGATCGCGACGAGGTTCGCCTTGCCGTCGGCGGTGTACGTCATGTCCATCGCGGTGTTGGGATCGAAGTGTCCGGCGGGCACCGGCGCGATCGTCCCGACCTGCTCCGCGCTCGGATCGTTCGGATCCATCACCGTGATCGGCGCGACGTACAGCGTCAGCATCGGCGTGTCGACGCTGAGCGTGTTGTCGTCGATCGTGTAGCTCACCGAATCGACCGTCACGTGGATCACCGGCGCCGAGTTCAAGGTCTTGAGCTCGGGCTGCTCCATCAACAGATTCACCGGCTGGTAGATGCTGATGTCGAGCCCGAGATCGCAGGTGTGGCTCGTCGCGTCGCACGCGCCGCTGCAGCCCGTCGTGCACGCGTTCGTGACCGCGGACGCGCAGTACGTCGGCGTCGACGAGCAGTCGTACGACAAGTACGCGTCGGCGGCGGTCGTGCTGACGTTCCAGCTCGACGTGTCGACGCTGAACATCTTGGGGCCGATCACGAGATCGACGTTCTCGACGTCGGAGCTGATCAGCCCGCAGCCGGCGGCGCACACCACGAGCACCCCCGCCAAGGCGCGCAAATAAATCATAAGCAACGAGTCAGTCTACCACCCTGCCGACGAGCGCACGTACAAACCGGCGCTGCCGTGACCGCCGCTACATCACATGGAAGCGAGCAATTCCTCGGCGATCGTCCACGGATCGCGGCGCCTGGCCACGACATCGCCCGCGATCTCGGCGAGCCCGCCGCGTGCGGCCAGCGCACGCGATGCGCGATCGGCCAGCAGCGCGCGCACGAGCTCGGCGAGCTGGGCGACGGCGCGAGCGGTGGCGCGAGCGGTCGCGCCCTCGCCGGTCCACGCGCGCGCGCGGTGCGCCTCGATCGCGGCCGCGAGCTCGGCGATGCCGGAGCCTTCGGCGGTGCCGCGCGTCGCGATCGTGCGGACGATCGTGACGTCTCGCCGCTCGCCGGTGCGCAGATCCAGCATGTGCATGAGGTCGCGCTCGGCGCGATCGGCGCCTTCGCGATCGGCCTTGTTGACGACGAGCACGTCGGCGATCTCGAGCAGGCCGGCCTTGATCGCCTGGATGTCGTCGCCGAGGCCGGGCACGGTGACGACGACCGTCGTGTGCGCGGCGCGCATCACGTCGACCTCGTCCTGGCCGACGCCGACGGTCTCGATCAGCACGCGCTGGTAGCCCATCGCGTCGAGCACGCTCGCGACGTCGAACGTCGACCGCGACAGCCCGCCGAGGTAGCCGCGCGTCGCGAGGCTACGGATGAACACGCCCGGATCGAGCGCGTGGCGCTGCATGCGGATGCGATCGCCGAGGATCGCGCCGCCCGAGAACGGCGACGTCGGATCGACGGCGACCACGCCGACCCTGTCGCCGGCGGCGCGATAGTGCGCGATCAGCGCGTCGACCACGGTCGACTTGCCGGCGCCGGGGTTGCCGGTGATGCCGGCGACGTACGCGTGACCGGTGTGCGGGAACAGCGCCTTGAGGGCGGCGAGCGCGTCGGGACGGCGATCGTCGACGTCGCGCATCAGGCGAGCCGCGGCGCGCACGTCGCCGGCGAGGATGGGCGCGATGTCGGTCACGGCCTGGCCTTCTTGAAGCGCTGCTCCGGCCCGGCGGGCGTGTAGATCTGCAGCGCGCGCACCGCCTCGGCGGCGACGAACGCGTGCTTGGTGCCGGGCGGGATCTGGATCACCGACGTCGCGGCGATCGGCAGCTGGTTGCCGTCGATCGTCATCGTGCCCGAGCCGGCGAGCACGTAGAGCATCTCGGTCTCGTGGTCGTGGACGTGCTCGGCGACCTTCGCGCCGGCCGGGAGCTGCAAGATCGACGCGGCGAGCGGCGTGGCGTGGACGACGGAGTCGTCGAGAAAGATCGTCGCGGGACCGAAGGTCTTCGCGTCGCGCGCGGCGAGCACGCGCGGGGGAACCGGCGCAGACCGGTACGAGTCGGCGATGCGATTCGGCAGCGCGCCGGCCCGTGCACTGCCCTGCTTGCCCCCCGGCACGTAGATCGCGACCGCGTGAACGTCGCCACGACCGGCGACGATGGCGCGCGCGCTGCCCTCCGGCGCGTACATCATGTCGCCGGCCGCGACCGACCACGGTCCGCCCGCGATCGTCTCGATCTCGGCCGGGCCGAGGAAGTACCACAGCTCGCGGCCATCGGCCCAGCGCATGTCCGTCGTGCCGCCGCGCTGGATCGCGACCTCGAGCATCGCCGCAGCCGAGTTGCCGGTGTTCGCCTCGTCGAGCAGGACCGCGAGCGACAGCTGGCCTTGGCCATGCGACGCGACCAGCCGGCGATCGATCACGCTCTGGCCGTGCGGCGCGTCGAAGTGGAACGGCAGCTGGAACGACTGACCGGCGAGCGGTGGCGCGTAGCGATACTTCGAGAGCACCGCCGTCATGCAGCTCGCGAGCGCGTCGTTGCCGACCGTATCGTGGACGATCGCGGCCTTCGCGCCGGTCGCGGTCACGTCGATCTGCGCGGTGAGGTCGCCCGCGATGTCGTAGCGCTCGGTCGCCGCCGCGGCCCAGCACTGCTGCGAGGTCGACGCGAGCTCGTTCATCGCCTTCTGGATCGCGGCGAGAATCTCGTCCTGCTTCGGCGAGTCGGCGAACGCGGGCGCGCACGCCGCGACCAGTGCGAGCGCGACCTTCACGCGACCTTCGGCCGCAGCGTGCCTTCGACCCAGTCGATGATCTCGTGCGTGCTCGCGCCGGGCGTGAAGATCTTCGCGACCCCGATCTGCTCGAGCTTCGGCAGATCCTCCTTCGGCACGATGCCGCCGCCGAACACGACGATGTCGCCGGCGCCGCGCGCCTTGAGCGCGTCGATCACGGCCGGGAACAAGGTCATGTGCGCGCCGCTCATGATCGAGAGCCCGACCGCGTCGACCGCCTCCTGCACCGCGGCGGCCGCGATCATCTCGGGCGTCTGGTGCAGGCCGGTGTACACGACCTCGTAGCCGGCGTCGGCGAGCGCGCGGGCGACCACCTTCGCGCCGCGATCGTGGCCGTCGAGGCCGGGCTTGGCGACGAGGATGCGAAGCTTGCGCGGGTCGGTCATCGGCCGAATCATTTACCACGATGTATTAGGCCGCAATGGATCGGCGGCGCGGGATGTACGTTCATGGCGGTTGCGATGAGAAGGATGCTCCCGCTCCTGCTCGTTCCGGCCGCCGCGACGGCCGCCCCGTGGCACATCGACGCGGCGGCGCCCCTGCTCGGGGCCTACGACCATGTCCAGCACAGCGGCACGCTCGACGACGGCCGCGCGTTCGTCGAGATCGGCGCCAACCCGGAGGTGTTCGACGGTAAGGCCTGGCACTTCGTCGGCGACGGCGTCGTGGTCGCGATCGGCCCGGCCGCACGCATCCCGGGCGGCTTGCTCCTGGCGCGAGCTGCCTTCGTCGGCCACCCGATCCGCGGGGCCCTCGTGTGGGACGCCAAGACCGGCGCCTGGCGCGAGACCGGCGGGCCACTGGTCGACGGCCGGCTCCACAGCGGCGAGCTGACCGCGACGCTCGCCGACGGCAGCGTCCTCGTGCTCGCCCCCGACGGCCGCGCCGAGCGCTGGACCGCCCGTGCCGACGCGTTCCAGGATGCGGGTCGAGTTCGCACGCCACGCGGGAACGGCACGCTCACCGCCTTGCCCGACGGCCGCGCGCTCCTCGTCGGAGGCGCGGCGACGCACGACCCCGGCGGCGCGACCAAGCAATGCGACCTCTACGATCCGAAAACGAACACGTGGACCGCGACCGCCGATCTGCACGCGTGGCGTAGCGATCACACCGCGACGCTGCTGCCCGACGGGCGCGTGCTGGTCGCGGGCGGTGAAGCCTACGGCCGTGCGGCGGTCGCCGAGGTCGAGATCTGGAGCCCGAAGACCGGCGCGTGGACGATCGCCGCGACGCTGCACGAGCCGCGCTACGCGCACGGCGCCGCCCTGCTGCCCGGCAACCGCGTCATGTTCGTCGGCGGCCTCGTCGACAGCGATCCGTTCGGTCCGAACACCCATGTCGCGCTGAGCGCCGAGACGCTCGACGTCGCCACCGGGCGATGGGAGCCCGTGTTCTACCCGCCGCGCGCGTACATCCAGCCCAACGTCGAGGTCCTCGCCGACGGCCGCGTCCTCGTCGCGGGAGGCCACACGAAGATGTGGAAGGGGGTGGACAAGGCCGAGGTGTGGGCGCCCGGCGACGGCCCGGATGCGCCGTGGGAGCTGGCGGCGACGCCGGCGCAGCCGAAGCCCCTGATGCCGTCGAACATGTACGACGATCCGTACGATCACCTGTCACGCACGCCGCTGCCCGACGGCGGCGCGCTTGCGGTCGGCCGACTGAAATCCGGGGCGCTCGGCGCCGAGCGCTGGGATCCCGCCACGGCCACGTGGCGCGACGTCGCGCTCGCGGCGGGCCGCCTCGGGCACGTCGCGGTGGCGCTGCCCGACGGCCGCGTCGTGCTCGCCGGCGGCGTCGGGCTTGCGCCGCCGAGCTCGATGCCGCGGATGCGCATGCCGCCCGGCCCGACGGTGCGCGTCGTCGAAGTCTTCGATCCGAAGACCGGCACGTCGACGACCGCCGGCGCGCTGCTCGCGCGCCGCGAGCACGCTGCCGCCGCCGTGCTCGCCGATGGCCGCGTGATCGTCACCGGCGGTGATGCCACGGCGAGCGCCGAGGTGTGGTCGCCGAAGACGCATCGCTCGACCGCGGTCGCGAGCATGCACGTGATCCGCGCGCAGCACACCGCGACGACGCTGCCCGACGGCCGCGTCGTCGTGATCGGCGGCGACACCGCCGGCACGTTCGAGGTCTACGACCCGGCGAAGAATCGCTGGTCGGAGCCGCGCGCGCTGCCCGAGCCGTGGTCGCTGCACACCGCGGAGCTCCTGCCCGACGGCCGGGTGCTCGTCACCGCCGGCGGCCGTGCCGTCGCGCTGCGCGTCGATTAGCTCTTGAGCAGGTGGCGCGCGATCACGAGGCGCTGGATCTCGCTCGTGCCTTCGTAGATGCGCGTCACGCGCACGTCGCGCAGCGCGCGCTCGACGGGAAAGTCGCGCACGTAGCCGTAGCCGCCGTGGACCTGGAGCGCGATGTCGCAGATCTTCCACGCGTGCTCGGTCGCGAACAGCTTGGCCATCGCCGCCTGCTGCGCGAACGGCGCGCCGGTCTCCTTGAGCCACGCCGCGCGCAGCGCCATCTGGGTCGCGGCGTCGAGCCAGGTCGCGGCATCGGCGAGCATCGCCGCGATCGCCTGGTGCTTGATGATCGGCTGACCGAACGTCTTGCGCTCGCCGGCGTAGCGAATCGCCGCCTCGAGCGCGCCGCGCGCGATCCCGATCGCCTGCGATGCGATGCCGATGCGCCCGCCGTCGAGCGCGGTCATCGCGAGCGCGAAGCCCTGCCCCGGCGTGCCGAGCATCGCGTCGTCACCGACCTCGACGCCGTCGAGCACGAGCTGCGCGGTGCTCGAGCCGCGCAGCCCCATCTTGTCCTCGAGGCGCGCGACCGCCAGGCCGTGCGCGTGCCCCGGCACGATGAACGCGCTGATCCCGCGATGGCCCGCCGCTGGATCGGTCATCGCCCACAGCACCATCACGCCGGCCTCGCCGCCGGTCGTGATCCACTGCTTCGTGCCGGTGATGCGCCAGCCGCCCGCGATCTTCTCCGCGCGCGTCTTCATCGACGCCGGATCGCTGCCGGCGTCCGGCTCGCTGAGCGCGAACGCGCCGGCGACGAGCTCGCCCGACGCGAGGCGCGGGTTCCACAGCTGCTGCTGCGCGGGCGTGCCGCGCGCCGCGATCAGCTCGCCGACCATGTTCGTGACGCTCACCGCGACCGCGACCGACGCATCGGCGCGCGCCAGCTCTTGCAGCGCGAGCGAGTACGCGATCACGCCGGCCTCGGCGCCGCCGACGCGCTCGGGCACGTTGATCGCGAGCAAGCCGAGCCGTCCGAGCTGGCGCAGCTCGCTCACCGGAAACTCGCCCGACAGGTCGCGCGCCGCGGCTTTCGGCGCGAGCACGCGGTCGGCGAAGTCGTGCGCGAGGTCGCGCACCGCGAGTTGTTCTTCGCTCGGCTCGAAGTTCACGCGCGCCTCACTTCGGTCGATAACGTACCGCAAGCTTCGCGACCGGACCGCGCGGATCGGGCAGCCGCCACTTCATCGCGGCCTTCTCGGCGCACTCGGCCCACTTGTCGTCGATCACGCTCGCGTCGGACGAGAACCCGACCGACTGCGCGTGGCCGCGAAACCCCACGTACACCGTGATCACGACGTCGTCGGGCAGCACGGTCGACTTGCCGCACTCGTCCAGCTTCGCGAGCTGGCCGCCGACCGCGCGCAGCGCCTTGTCCTCGTCCCACGGCAAGTACGCGCCCTTCGCGGTGAAATCGAGCGGGATGTCGAAGTCGGCGTCGCCGCCGACCGGCTTGTCGAAGCTCGCCGCCCGCGCGACCTCCAGCAGGCACCTCTCGATCGGCCAGGCGCCGAGGTCGCTCTCGGCGGCGAGCTTGACCTTCGTGATCGTGCCGTCCTTCGCGATGTCCCAGTGGATCTTGACGTGACCGCCGAGCCAGCGCCGGCGCCCGACCTTCTTCATGTAGCAGTCGGCGAGCTCCTGGTTGTGCGGCGCGAGCCCGGCCTCGATCGCTTCCTTTTCCATGTGGCCGTGCGCGTTGACGATCGTGACGCCCTCTTCGCGCTCGCTGTCGTTGTCGGTCTCGATCGGCACGCGCGTCGGCGCCACCGGCGGCGGCGCGGGCTTCGGCGCCGGCGGCGGCGGCTTGCCGCCGCACGCGACCAGCACGATCAGGCCGACGCCCGACGTCCGACGCCCGACGCCCATCAATTCGCTTCCATCGCGAACGTATACGACGTCTCGTACTGCTTCGGCAGCTGCGGAAATGCGGTGTCCTGAACGTGCTTGGTCGCGCACTCGACGACGCTCTGGTCCTTGATGTCGGTCTTGTCGACCTTCACGCTCGACGCGTGTCCCGACGTGTCGATCACGATCTCGAACGTGATGCGGCCATGGGTGCCGCGCGGCACTTCCCTCGCCTCCATCGCGGAAGCCAGGCAGCGCGAGATGATCTCGCGGCGACGGCCGAGATCCTGCGCGACCTCGTCCATCTTGTCGGCCGGGATCATGTTGCCCGAGTGATCGGACGAGTCGCCGGTGTCCTGCTGGCCCAGCACGCTCGGCCCGGCCGGCTCGGTGTCGTCGGTCTTCTGCTTGCCGCCGCAGCCGGCGACGACCACAGCCACGAGCAACGCGCGCTTCACGATCATCATTCGATCATCCACCTTTCGCGAGGTAGCCGGCGATCACCAGCCGCTGGATCTCGCTCGTGCCCTCGTAGATCTCGGTGATCTTCGCATCCCGGAAGTGCCGCTCGACCGGAAACTCGGTGACGTAGCCGTTGCCGCCGAAGATCTGGATCGCCTCGCGCGCGGCGCGGTTCGCGACATCCGACGCGTACAGCTTCGCCATCGCCGCTTCCTTGCCGTACGGCAGCCCGCGATCCTTGTGAAACGCGGCGCGCAGCGCGAGCAGCCGCGCGGCGTCGATCTCGGTCGCCATGTCGGCGAGCTTGAACTGGATCGCCTGGTGCTGCGCGATCGGCTTGCCGAACGTGCGCCGCTGCAGCGCGTACGCGAGCGCGTCCTCGAGCGCGGCGCGCGCGATGCCGATCGCCTGGGCCGCGATGCCGATCCGGCCGCCGTCGAGCGTCGACATCGCGATCTTGAAGCCGCCGCCGACCTCGCCGAGCAGCGCGTCGCCGGGCAGGCGCGCGTCGTCGAGGAAGATCTGCGACGACTTGCTGCCGCGGATGCCGAGCTTGTCGTCGGGCTTGCCGCACCGCACGCCGGGATGCTTCATCGGCACGATGAACGCGGTGATGCCCTTGTGGCCGGCCGCGCGGTCGTTCATCGCGAACAGCACGCACGCGTCGGCGACCGGGCCGTTCGTGATCCAGTTCTTGGTGCCCGACAGGATCCAGTCGTTGCCGTCCTTCGTCGCCGTCGTCTTCTGCGCGGCGGCGTCGCTGCCGGCCTCGGGCTCGCTGAGCGCGAAGCAGCCGAGCAGCTTGCCCGCCGCGAGCGGCGCCAGCCAGCGCTCCTTCTGCGCCGGCGAGCCGTAGCGATGGATCGGATCGCACACGAGCGAGTTGTTCACGCTCATGATCACGCCGGTCGACGCGCACGCGCGCGAGATCTCCTCCATCGCGAGCACGTACGACACGTGATCCATGCCGGCACCGCCGTGCTGCTCGGGGATCGCCATGCCGAGGAAGCCGAGCTCGGCCATGCGCTTGACGAGCTCGGCCGGGTGGCGGTGCTCGCGATCGATCTCGGCGGCCTTCGGCAGCACCTCCTGCTGCGCGAACTCGCGCGCGGTGGTCTGGACGGCGAGCTGGTCTTCGGAGAGCTGAAAATCCATGTGCTAACGACCCTCGAATTTCGGCGCGCGACGCGGCTTGGCGAGGAACGCGGCCATGCCCTCGCGCTGATCGGCGGTGGCGAACAGGATCCCGAAGCTCTTCTGCTCGAGCGCGAGCGCGGCGTCGAGCGGGATCGACTGGCCGTGATGGATGAGCCGCTTGATCTCGGCGACCGCGAGCGGACCGTTCGATGCGATGCGCGCGGCCAGCTCCTTGACCTTCGTCGCGAGCTCGGCGGCCGGGAACACGGCGTCGGCGAGGCCGATGCGCAGCGCCTCGGCGGCGTTGATCGTATCGCCGGTCATGCACAGCTCCTTCGCCTTGGCGACACCGACTCGTCTCGCCAGGCGTTGCGTTCCGCCGAAGCCCGGGATGACGCCGAGCTTGACCTCGGGCTGGCCGAACTTCGCGGTCTCGGAGGCGTAGATGAAGTCGCACGCGAGCGCGAGCTCGCAGCCGCCGCCGAGCGCGAAGCCGTTGACCTGCGCGATCCACGGCTGCTTCGCGGACTCGATCATCCGGCCGACGACGCCGCCCAGCTCGGACAGCTGCTCGGCCTCGCGCGGCGAGATCTGCGCCATCTCGGAGATGTCGGCGCCGGCGACGAACGACTTGTCGCCCGCGCCGGTCAGCGCGACGACGCGCGCCTGCGATTCGACGATGCTCTGCGCCGCCGCGGCGAGCTCGGTCAAGGTCTCGCGCGATAGCGCGTTGAGCTGCGCCGGGCGATCGATCGCGATCGTGACCAGCGGGCCATCTTCGGTCACGTGCAGCGTGCGGTAGTTCATAGCTTGTACTCGTAGAAGCCGCGCCCGACCTTCTTGCCGAGCCAGCCCGCGGCGACGTACTGGCGGAGCAGCGGGCACGGCCGGTACTTGTCGTCGCCGAGCTCGCGATGCAGGACCTCGGCGATCGCGAGGCAGGTATCGAGGCCGATCAGGTCGCACAGCTCGAGCGGGCCCATCGGGTGGTTGAGGCCGAGCTTGACGCCGGTGTCGATGTCGACCGCGGTGCCGAGGCCCTCGTACAGGCCGTAGCAGGCCTCGTTCAGGAGCGGGATCAGCATGCGGTTGACGATGAAGCCCGGGATGTCGCGCGCGCCGATCGTCGTCTTGCCGAACCTCTTCGCGAGCGCGGTGACGGTCTCGTTCGTGGCATCGCTGGTCGGCAGGCCGCGCACGATCTCGACGAGCTTCATCAGCGGCACCGGGTTCATGAAGTGCATGCCGATCACGCGATCGGGCCGGCCCGACGCGGTCGCGAGCTTCGTGATCGAGATCGACGACGTGTTCGACGCCAGGATCGCGTCGTCCCGGCACAGCTCGCCGAGGCTCTTGAAGATCCCGACCTTGAGCTCCTCTTTTTCGGGCGCGGCCTCGATCACGACGTCGCAGTCGACGAGATCGCGGTGGCCGCCGGCGGCCTTGATGCGCGCGAGCGTCGCGTCGCGCGCGCCGCCGTCGAGCTTGCCCTTCTCGACGAGCCGGTCGAGCGCCTTCTTGAGCTTGCCGACGCCGGCGATCGCGAAGTCGGGCGCGGCATCGACGACCGTGACGTCGAGCCCGGCCTGCGCCGCGATTTGCGCGATGCCTTGCCCCATCTGGCCCGCGCCGACCACCCCGATCTTGCTTACATTCATGCGCGCTCCACGAGCAGCGCGATGCCTTCGCCGCCGCCGATGCACAGCGACGCGCCGCCGGTCTTCGCGTGCTTCGCGGCCATCGCGTGCAGGAGCGTCACGAGGATGCGCGCGCCCGACGCGCCGATCGGGTGACCGAGCGCGACCGCGCCACCCCACACGTTCACCTTCGCGGGATCGAGGCCGAGCAGCTGGTTGTTCGCGATCGACACCACCGCGAACGCCTCGTTGATCTCCCACAGGTCGACCTTCTTGGCGTCCCACTTCGCTCTGGCGAGCGCGTTCGTGATCGCCTGCGCGGGCGCGGTCGTGAACCACTCGGGTGCCTGCGCGTGGTAGCCCCAGCTCACCAGCTTCGCGAGCACCTTCGCGCCGCGCTTCTTGGCCTCATCCGCGCTCATCAACACGAGCGCCGCACCGCCGTCGTTGATCGACGACGCGTTACCCGCGGTGATCGTGCCGTCCTTCTGGAACGCGGTGCGCAAGGTCGGCAGCTTCTCGATCGCACCGCGGCCGGGCTCCTCGTCGGTGTCGACCTTGATGGTCCCCTTCTTGTCCGCGATCTCGACCGCCGCGATCTCGGCCTTGAAGTAGCCTTCCTTCACCGCGGTCTGCGCGCGCTTGTAGCTCTCGGCCGCGAACTCGTCCTGCGCGCTGCGCGGGATGTTCTTGTCCTTCGCGCACAGCTCGGCGCAGTTGCCCATGTGCTGGTTCGAGTACGGATCCCACAGGCCGTCCGTGATCATCGAATCGACGGTGTCGAGCGCGCCCATCTTGACGCCGTTGCGCAGGCCGCGCACGACGTGCGGCGCGTTCGACATCGACTCCATGCCGCCCGCGACGCCGACCTCGATCTCGGCGGCCGCGATCGCGCGCGCGACGCCGAGCACGGCCTCGAGACCCGAGCCGCACACCTTGTTGACGGTCACGCACGGGACCTTGTTCGGCAGCCCCGCACCGAGCGCGGCCTGGCGCGCCGGCGCCTGGCCGACGCCGGCCGGGAGCACCATGCCCATGTGGACGAGCTGGACGTCGTCGGGCTTGACCCCCGCGCGCTCGAGCGCCGCCTTGATCGCGGTCGAGCCGAGCTTGGGGGCCGGCACGCCGGCGAGTGAACCGAGGAAGCTTCCGATGGCGGTGCGCGCGGCACCGACGATGACCACGTCGCGCATGACGAGGGCTTACCGCCGGCAGCCCGGGATTTCAACGATGTAACCGGGCTCGTTGGACGATCGCCGGCAAGACCCGCAGGACCTCCTCGATCTCGGCCGCGGTGGTGGTCCGACCGAGCGAGAACCGCACGGCCTCGACCGCACGCTCCGGCGGCAGGCCGAGCGCGAGCAGGACCGGCGACGGCCGGACCGTGCCCGACGTGCACGCCGCGCCGGTAGAGGCCGCGATCCCCGCGAGATCGAGCGCGATCACGAGGTCCTGACCGCGCGCGCCGGTGAAGCCGGCGTTGATCGTGCCGCCGGCGCGCGGGCGATCGGCGCCGTGGATGCGCACGCCTTCGATCGCGAGCAATCCGCGCTCGAGGCGGTCGCCGAGCTCGACGACACGCGGCCACTCCGCCGGATCGACCGCCGCAGCCGCCGCGCCGAAGCCGACGATGCCGAGCACGTTCTCGGTGCCGGGCCGGCGGCCGCGCTCCTGGTGGCCGGCCGCGGGCACGCCGGGGTCGATCGACACTCCGCGCCGCTCCGCGTCGCTGCGCGCCCCGGCGGAGCCGGGGCTATCGATCGCGGTGACGAGCGCGCCGACGCCCATCGGCCCGCCGAGCTTGTGCGCGCTGATCGCGAGCGAGTCGCAGCGCGGCAGCGCGACCTTGCCGACCGCCTGCACGGCATCGACGTGCACGAGCGGGCCGTCCGCGACGGCCTCGGCGAGCGTGCCGAGCTCGTGATTGACCAGCCCGATCGCGACCAGGCTCGCGTCGGGCGTGAGCTCGTCGTGGACGGTCCAGCCGCGCGCGGCGAGCGCGTGCACCGCGCCGGCGAGCGACGGGTGCTCGAACCGGGTCGTCGCCGCGACGAGCGGCTTCCCGCGTGCCTCGACCTCGCGCGCGAGCGCGGCGACGCCGAGCCAGTTCGCTTCGGTGCCGCCGCTCGTGAAGATGACCTGCTCGCGCGGCCGGCCGACGAGCGCGGCCACGGCCGCCCGCGCGCGCTCGAGGCGGTCACGCGCGCGCCGGCCCTCGGCGTGCACCGACGACGGGTTGCCGGTCTCGGCCAGCACCTCCGCGATGGCCGCGCGCGCGGCGTCGCACGGCGGGGCGGTCGCGTTCCAGTCCAGGTAGATCCGTCGCTGCGTTGACATGCCTGCCGGCCTGTCGACATGATCCCCGACGGGCCGGTCTCCGGTCTTATACCGTGGCCGACGATGCTGGCGCGCTACTCGTACGCTCGGGGCTGGTCTCGGCCAGTGCCCTCGACGAGGCACGCGCGCGCGCCGTCGAAGAAGGCGGCACGCTCGGCGAGCAGCTCGTCGCGACCGGCCTGGTCGCCGACGAGGCGCTGACCGATTTCTACAAGTCGCGCCTGCTCGTCCCGCAGGTCAACCCGAACACGCTCGCGCGCCTGCCCGCGAAGGTGGTCGCGGTCATTCCGAGCGACATGGCGATCGAGCTGCGCGCGATTCCGGTCTCGCTCGACAAGGAGAACAACCTCACGGTCGCGATGGGCGACCCGTCCGATCGCCACGCCGTCGACGAGATCGCGTTCTTCACCAGTGCGTACGTCGTGCGCGCGGTCGCGACCCAGATGCAGATCGCGTGGTGCCTCGCGCACTACTACGGGCACGTCACCGCGCTCGGCCAGCGCCTGTTGCAGCCGACCGCGGGCGGCCCGGGGGGCGCGCTCGCCGCGGCGGTGCGGCCGGTGCCGCGGTCGAAGGGCCAGACCGGCCGCATCGAAGCGATGCGCCATCGCGCGATCGTCCCGGGCGAGCCGGTGAAGGCGGCCGAGCCCGCGCCCGAGCCGACGCCCGAGCCGGCGCCCGTGGTCGCACCGGAACCGCCCCCACCGCCGGCTGCGGTCGTCGGAGCGAAGCCGGCCGAGCCCGAAGGCACGCCGGATCCGGCCGCGCCGAGGCAGCGCGCGCGCAGCGTGTCGGGCGAGATCCGCGTGCCGAAGCTGCGCGCTCAGTCGATCAAGCCGCCGCTGCCCGAGGACGACGACGAGGTCGAGGTATCGGGCCCGATCATCGCGATCGAGGCCGGCGAGCCGAGCGGCCGCACGGCGATCCCCTTCGCGCTCGGCGACGAGCCCACGCTGCCGAGCGGGCCGATCATCTCGATCGAGGTCGGCGAGGACGAGCCCGGCGATCGCAGCGAGGAGCCGACCGATCGCAGCCGGCCGGCGCCGCCCCGCCGCACGCGTCCGGCCGAGCCCGATCCGCCCGAGCTGGCGGCGCGCGCCGGCGAGGTCCAGCTCAGGAGCGGTCCTGCGCAGGCGGCGTCGGTCGAGGAGCCGCGCGTCGTCATCGCCGAGGAGCTCGACGAGGCGCAGGCGATCGCAGAATCGCGCAAGATCACGGCGCGGCTCGCCGAGAAGCCCGAGCCCGAGCCCGAGGCCGAGGCCGAGCTTCCCGACGTCGCCGGCGAGCTCGTCGTGCGCGCGGCGCGGCCGACGCACGATCGCCCGATCACGCCGACGATCACGGTCGAGGTCGCCGACGAACCGAGCGCGCCGGTCGTGATCCACGCGGTGCTCGAGGAGAAATCCGAGCCGGTGCTGCTCGACCGGCGCCGCGAGAGCGACGCACCGACCAACGTCGCGGTGACCGCGGCGACCCCGCCGGTCGCCGAACCCGACGACGACGAGGTGCTCGAGCTGCCGCCGAAGCGCGCGGCCACGGCGCGGCCGCGCGTCGATCGCCGCACGCAGCTCGGCGTGGGGATGTACGCGGCGGCGACGCGCCCCGACGGCGCGATCGCCGCCGCGCTCGACGATCAACCGACGGGCTCGCGCGCGGCTGTACCTGTCGACGACGATCCGACCAAGCTCGACACGCCGGCGGCGCCGGAAGGTGATCACACGACCTCCGAGGAGATCCTCGCGGCGCCGCCGAGCCCGGTCACCGACGACGATACGAGCCCGGTCACGATCCCGCCGCCGCTGCCGACCGCATCGCCGGTGCCGCCGCCGAGCGGCAAGATCAGCCTCGACAACGTCCGCGCGCGCTCGACGAGCGACGACGACGAAGACGACGAGGACGAGCTCGTACCGGCGGGCCCGGCGACGACGGTCATGGCCGCGGTCGAGCCGCTCGACGACGGCTGGGGTCCGCCGGGCACGACGATCCCGCCGCCGCTGCTCGGCGCGATGCCGGGCGCGATCGAGCCGGTATCGGGCGTGATTCCGATCCCGAACGTCGACTCGGCGCCGCTCATGATCGCGCCGCCGCTCGCGCCCGAGATCGGCCGGCCCGACGCGTCGGCCAAGACGCTCGCGCGCGCGTTCGAGGACACGACCGGGCGCGTGCTCGATCTGATCCGCGAGCTCGAGCGCGCCGAGGATCGCGACGAGGTCGTCGCGCTGATGATCGGGCACCTCGGGCGCACGCACCGCCGCGCCGGCTTCTTCGCGGTGCGCGCCGGCGAGCTGTCGCTGTTCGCGGTCAACCCGCGGCCGGCGGCGATGTCGAGCGCGTCGCTGCGGCTCGATCGGCCGTCGACGCTGCAGGACGTCGTCGGCACGCGCCTGCCCTATCGCGGCCCGATGCACGACGACGCCAGCCGCACGTTCCTGGCCGCGGTGCTCGGCGCGGCGCCGCCCGAGATCTTGCTGGTCCCGGTCGCGGTGCGCGAGCGCGTCGTCGGCATCCTGTTCGGCGATCACCGCACCGCCCACGCCTTCGACGATCAGCTCGCACTCGCCGCGCGTGCCGCGGGCATCGCGCTCGAGCGGATCTTGAAGGCGCGGCGAGGCTAACTGTTGCGGGGTTGGCGGGTGCAGCCGAAACCGCTTGTCGCGCGCGCGTTTCATAGTGTATATATAACACTAATGTGCCATGTCGAAGCGCGTCTCCAAGTTCCTGTCTCTCGTCCTGCGCCACGAGCCGGCGCGGGTCGGCATCACGCTCGATAACGCGGGCTGGACCGACGTCGCCGCGCTGCTCGACGCGTGCGCGGCCCACGGCGTCGCGATCACCCGCGACGAGCTCGCCGCGATCGTCGCGAGCTCCGACAAGCAGCGGTTCGCGCTGTCGCCCGACGGCACGCGCATCCGGGCGAACCAGGGCCATTCGATCGACGTCGAGCTCGATCTCGCGCCGCTCGCGCCGCCCGACCGCCTGTTTCACGGCACCGTCGATCGCTTCGTCGCGTCGATCCGCGCGAGCGGGCTCGTCAAGGGCGAGCGTCACCACGTGCATCTGTCGGCCGATCGCGACACCGCGGAGCACGTCGGCAGCCGGCGCGGCAAGCCGGTCGTGCTCGTCGTCCGCGCCGGCGCCATGGCCGCCGCCGGCCACGTGTTCTATCGCTCGGCAAACGGCGTGTGGCTCGTCGAGCACGTGCCGCCCGAGTTCATCGACCTCCCGGTGAACCGCTCGGCCGGCGGCGGCAACCGGTCGATGAAGGTGACGATCGCGAAGACCACGCTCGCCGCGTGCGATGCCGGTCATTACACGAACGGCCGCGGCGAGCGGGTCGATCTCGCGCGCGCGATCGACGACGCGAAGGCCGGAACCGTGGCGTACGAACCCGGCGGGTTCGATGCGGGACACCCGCGCGCCGCGACCGCGCTCGCGGTCACCGGCGAGACCACGATCGACGCGCTGGTCCGGCTCGCGCCGCGGCGCGATCACCTCGGCGTGCTGAACTTCGCGTCCGCGAAGAACGCCGGCGGTGGCTTCCTCGGCGGTGCGCAGGCGCAGGAAGAGTCGCTCGCGCGATCGAGCGCGCTCTATCCATGCCAGTGCACCCAGCCAGCGTTCTACGCGGACAACCGCGCGCATCGCTCGGCGCTGTACCTCGATCGCGCGATCTACTCGCCGCGCGTGCCGTTCTTCCGCACCGACGATGGCAACTGGCTCGATGCGCCCGTGCTGGCGTCGGTGATCACCTGCGCGGCGCCGAACGCGTCCGCGCTGCGCCAGCAAGGTCGGTTCGATCGCGCCGAGGTCGAGGCCGCGCTGCGCCGCCGCGCCGGCTTCGTGCTCGCGATCGCGCGCCACCACGCGATCGACACGCTCGTGCTCGGCGCGTGGGGTGCCGGCGTGTTCGGAAACGACCCGGCGATGGTCGCCGATGCGTGGAAGGTGCTGCTCGCCGGCGACTACGCGCGAGCATTCGATCGCGTCGTGTTCGCCGTGCTCGGCGACCGCGAGTCGAGCGCGAACCATCGCGCGTTCGCAGACGCGTTCGGCTAGGGCGAAACCGGTCTAGAAAGCTACCGGGTCTCGTCGTCGCCGTCGTGCCCGGGCAGCTTCTCGCGCGGCTGCGTCAGCTCCTCTTCGCTGTCGCGCGGACGAGGCAGCGCGCCCTGCGCGACCGCCGGCGTCACCATGTCGTCGAGGTCGAGGCGCTCGACCGGCGCGGTCGGCAGAGGTTGGTTCACGACCTTCTCGAGCTGCGATGGCTCGACGCGCGGGCGCTTGCGCGTCTCGAGCTCGGCCGCGAGGTCGAGCGCGTCGACGCCCGCGATCATCCCCGCGATCTTGCGCGCCGCGTTGCCGAGGCCAGGCTCGGGCTCCGCAACGGGCTCGCCGGGGTGCGTGTCGTCGAGGCTGTCGTCGTCGCCTGTCGCGGCGCGCGCGACGCCGGCATCGGTCGGCGTCAATAGCGCCACGCCCGAGGTCGGGTCCGCGACGTGATACGGCACCGCGCCCGGCAACGGCGTCGCGATCGATCGCCGCGGGTCGGGCGTCAGCCGCTCGATGCCCGGGTTCGTCCCCGGCGGCGGCGTGCCTGCCTCGAGCTCGATCGCGGGCGACTCGATGACCTTCTCGCTGCCGCGCGGCGGCGGCGCGAGCTGTGCGAGCAGGCCCTGGCACGCGGCGTCGTCGGGCGCGATCTCGAGGATGCTGCGGCAGACCGCGATCGCCTGCTGCGGCCGGCCCTGATCGCGATACGCGAGCGCGACCGAGCGATACAGCTCGACCGCCTCGACGCTGCGCCCGGCCTCGCGCAGCATGCCGGCCACGGTCACGCGCAGGCCGAGATTGTGCGGCTCCTTTTCGAGACGTTTCTCCAAGTCGCGTAGTCGCGACCCGGTCACGACGGAGTCAGGGACACCTGCGCTTGGAACGAGCTCGCCGGCGGGTTCGCGGGGAGCGTCCAGTGGCTCGCGACGGTCTTGATGCAGTTGTCGAACGTGTCGCCGAGCGACGGCGCGAACGAGCTGTCCTTGTAGGCGCCGGTCGGCTGGAAGCTCGCCGACACGGTCAGCGTGACGGTGCGCGCCTGCAGGCCCGTGTTCTTCTTCAGCGCTTGCTCGTAGCACTTCTGGATCGCGCCGCGCGAGCGCTGCACCACGTCGATGAACTGCTTCGCGCCGGCCGCCGCGGCGGCGTTGTCGATCGGCGGCGCCGCCGGGCCGGTGTACGGCTTGACGACCAGCGCGTTGCCTTCGATCGAGACGACGACCTCCGCCGCCGAGCCGTTCTGCTTGCGCATCAGCTCGGCATTGGCATCGGTCAGCGCGGCGATGCGCTTGTCCTGCTCGGCCGTGTGGTTCTTGCACGCGTCGAGATCCGCGAGCGTTTGCGGATCCGGCTTGACGACGGTCTCGCCTTTGCAACCCCAGGCAAGCGCGACAGATACAACGACCAGGATGGGTAGGCGCGTCATGCTTATCGATCTTTCTGCGTTGATCCTACGGGTTCGGAGTAGAGGATGCCAGCGCGCTCGATGTACTCGCGCACGACGCGGCCACCCTCGACGTGCTCGACCACGACACGCTCCACGCGCTCGGGGTCTACTCGATTATACAGAGCCGTGACGCCGCGCGGGCCCGGCAAGGTCGCAAACCCGGTACCCAGCCCTCCCGCCGGCTCCGGGACGAGCTCGCGGACGAGGACGTTTGGCCCCTGCGAGCACCGGCCGAAGCAAGACTGCCATACCAGCTCGGCGCGATCGCGTGCGTGGTGCGCTTCGAGCGCAGATCGGAACACCTCGTGCAGCGCCGCCGAGCCGCGGCGATCGCCGCACTCGGGCCCGCGACAGATGACGATCTTGAAGCGGCGCGCCACTAGTCCACCAGCGTGACCGGCGCGCCGGTGGCTGTCAATCGCCCGCCAGGATCTCGGCGAGCGCGTGGGCGAGCGCCGGCCGCGTGCGCGGATCGGACGCGACGTGGCGGAGCAGCTCGCGCTCGGCGGGGCCGGCGTGGTCGTGCAGCGCGTGCGCGATCGCCTGGCTCCACGCCGCGTCGTTGCCGAGATCGTCGTCGGCGTGGGCGAGCAGCAAGTGCGAGATCAGCGCCGGCCGTTCTTCGCCGTTGCCGATCGCGGCCATCGCGGCGATCACGAGGACGAGGTCCGCGGTCTGCGTCGACGGCGCGTCGAGGTGCGTGCGCAGCGCGGCGAGCGCCGCCGACACGTCCGCCGGATCGAGCGCGAGCCCGCCGAGCCCCGCGGGCTGCGTGCCGGTGATGTAGTCGGCGTGGACCGCGAGCTGCTGGACGAGCGCGGGGATGCTCGACGGATCCCTGCGGCGCGCGAGCAGATCCGACACCGTGTCCTTGAGCTTCTGCGGCGCACGCGCGTCGGCCAGGACCGACAGCAGCGCATTCGTGACGTTGCCGCCGGGCAGCTTCGCGAGCGTGGTCACCGCCAGCTCCTTGACGCGATCGAAGCGCGCGTCGTGATCGAGCGCGATCGAGACGAGCGCGCCGACCTGGTCGGCGGGCTCGGCGCCCGCGCCGGGCGTCCAGCCGTCGGCGTCGAACGTCGCGCCCAGCACCGGCGAGCCGACGCCGAGCTGCGTCGTCGCGCGCACCGCGCCGGTCTTCGGATCGAGCGCGACCAGCTCGCCGTCCACGCCGAGCCCGACGATCGCCGCGCCGGTCGAGTCGCTCGCGACCAGCTCGACGCGCGGGTGCTGGTATGCCCACACGAGGTCGCCGGCGGCCGAGAACCCGAACACGTAGCGGAAGTAGTGCACGGCGTAGCGATCGCCCTCGAGCTTCATCGCGCCCGCGTCGGTGGCCTCGCCGGTCCACAGCACGCGCGCGCGATCGGCGGCGGTGTAGCCGATCTGGATCGGATCGTAGAGATCGCGGCCGTAGCTCGCGCGATCGAGCTGGGCCGGGATCTGCACGCGGCCGTAGGTCGCGCCTTCGCGACTGCCGGCGGCGCTGCGCGCGTCGAGCACGAACATGCCGCGCTTGGAGCCGTAGTACGCGGTCGTGCTGGTCGCGCGCACGATCGAGATCTGCTCGTCGAGCCCGCGCAGCCGCGCGAGCTGCTTGCCGGTCTTGCCGTCGACGAGCGACAGCCACTGCGAGAGGTACGGCGAGTAGACGAGCCCACCCTGCGCGGCCGGCGCGCCGAGCTGACCGTCGGCATCGGCGTGCCACAGCTCGTCGCCCGACGCGCCGTCGAACGCCGCGAGCCGCCACGACGACGCCGTGCCGGCGACGCGCCACGTCGCGTACGCGCGCTCGCGATCGGCGGCGGCGCCGACGAATTCGCCCGACATCGCGACGCGCCAGCGGGTCGCGCCGTTTTGCTGCGAGCGCGCGACGAGCTGGCCTTGCTCGATGTCGACGACGAAGTCGCCGCCGACCCACACGCGCGACGTCACGTCGGCCGGCACCTTCCACAGCACGTTGCCGCCGGCGAGATCGTAGGCGGCGAGCTGCTTGGTCGGGCCGCCGATCACGACGAACACGCGCGGCCGGCGGGCCGCATTCTCGGGCGTCGGCTGCTCGGGCAGCTGGCGCGCGGCGAGCGCGGCGGCGACCTGACTGCGATCGTTGTCGACCGAGCTCGTGAGCCGGAACTGCGCCGACGGGCCGCACGCGACCACCGCGCAGAGCACGAGCACGCGCTTCATTTCCCGCCCCCGATCTTGGCTTCCACCGCGTGCTCGGCCTCGCTGCGCGACGGCCGCGGCGGCGTCTTGGGCGTCGCGTCGATGTAATCGGTCAGCGCCGACAGCGCCGCGGGATCCGAGAGGTTCGCGAGCGCGTGCACGACTTCGACGCGCGCGGTGTCGGGGCCGAAATCGGCGCGCTTCAAGATCGCGCCGAGGCACAGCGCGAGCGTGGCCTCCGGCACGTGGCCGAGCTGGTCGCCGATCTTGCGCGCGAGATCCGGATCGGCGAGCTGCGCGAGCGCCCGCGCCGCCGGCTCCTCGCCTTTCGCGAGCAGCGCGAACAACGGCTCGACCGCGGCGGTGATGTGGCCCTTCGCCGCGGCATTCGCGGCCGCGCCGCGCACGATGCCGGTCTGGTCGTGCAGCCCGTGTACGACCGCGGCCTGCGCGACCGGATCGGGATACAGCGCGAGCGCGCCGATCGCGGCGCCGCGCACCGACGGATCGCGGTGGCCGGCATAGCGCACGAGCGCGGACACGTCGGGCGGCGCGGGATGGCCGGCGAGCGCGCCGATCGCGGCGACCGCGACCGGCGCCGGCGGGCCGAGCGCGAGCGCGTCGAGCAGCGCCTCGTGCGCGGCCGGATCGGCTGCGTCGCCGAGCGTGTCGGCGGCCTTCGCGGCCTGCTCGGCGTCGTCGCCGGCGAGCGCGGCAGCGAGCGGCGCGAGATCGAGCTTGGCCTTCTTCGGCGGCCCGGCGAGCGCGGGCGCGGCGAGCAGGAGCCCGACGAACAGCGCTCGCATCTTCATGCCGCCGTCGTATCACACTGGCGCGAAGCGAATCGAGTACAACCACCTCCGTGGATCCCGCAGTCCTCCCGATCCTGGCCTGCCCGCGGTGTCGCACCGCGGCGCCGTTCACGGACCCGCGCGCGCCGCGCTGCACCGCGTGCGGGCTCGAGCCGCAGACCGCGGTCGCCGGCGTGCTCGACCTGCTCGACACCCAACTGGCCGGCGAGCCGACCGCCGCGAGCACCGAGCAGCGGCTCATGGAGAGCGGCCTGGTGGCGCGCCTCTACGATCGCGTGTGGCGGCCGACGTTCGTGCGGCTGCTCGCCGGCAAGGGCGCCGGCGCGGCCGTCGGCGGGCTGTCCGGCGAGCTGTTCATCCACAAGCATTCGCTCGCGCTCGACGATCGGCCGGGGCCGTGGCTCGATCTGTCGTGCGGGCCGGGCGCGTTCGTGCGCGCGCTCGCCGCGGCCGCGCCGGGCGCGCTGGTCGTCGGTCTCGACATCTCGCGCGCGATGCTCGAGGTGGCGGCGCAGCGCACGCGCGGCTACACGAACGCCGTGCTCGTGCGCGGCGACGCGCACGCGCTGCCGTTCGTCGACGGCGCGTTTGGCGGCGTCAACAACGCCGGCGCGCTGCACGCGTACGACGATCCCGAGCTCGTGTTCCGCGAGGTCCGCCGCGTGCTCCGGCCCGGCGGCGTGTACGTCGGCTCGACGTTCGCCGAGGCGCCGTCGCTCGTCGGCCGGCTCGCCGCGCGCGCCGCCGGCATCCGGCGCTTCGAATCGGGCGAGCTGCGCGCGTGGCTGCAGCGCATCGGCTTCTCCGATTACGAGGACGTCCGCCTCGGCGGCGCGTTCGTGTTCCGCGTGCGGCGGCCGTGAGCCCTCACGGGCACGAATACACCGCAGCCGTCGGCAGATCGATCGGCGTGTCGAACGTGCCATTGCCGAGCTGGCCGCGGGTGTTGTCGCCCCAGCAGCGGATCTCGTCGCCCGGCAACACGGCGCACGCGTGATCGTTGCCGACCGCGAGCGCCGACGCTGGAGCGGGGAGCGGCACCTGCACCGGCGACGCGCTCGCAGCCGGGGTCAGCGAGCCGATGCCGAGCTGGCCCACGTTGTTCGTGCCCCAGCACCATACGGTGCCGTCGGTCTTGCGCGCGCATGTCGTACCGTCGCCGGTCCCGATCTCTGCGACCGAGCCGAACGGCGAGCCAGACGCGATCACCTCGGCTGGAACGATCGACACGACGCCGGTGCCCATGTTCCCGTCGCCGAGCTGACCGTCCGTGTCGTCGCCGAAGCAGTACATGGTGCCGTCGGCGAGCTGCGCGCATGTGAACTGGTTCGCCGACCGCGCGTCCACGACCGACGCGAGCGGGACGACGTCGGGATACGGCTGGTTCGTCTGGTTGTCGACGCCGAGCTGACCGGAGGCGTTGTAGCCCCAGCAGCGCAGCGCACCGCTGGTGTCCCACGCGCAGGTGTGCCCGTACGACACCATGACGCCGGCACTGGCGCCGAGCACTCCGTTCATCGTGGTGACCTGGATCGGATAGCCGCTCGCCTGCACGCCGCTGCCACCGATCTGCCCGTACAAGTTCCAGCCCCAGCACTGGAGCGTGCCGTCGGTCATGCGCGCGCACGTGTTCTCCTCGCCGGTGACGATCTCGGCGATGCCGGTGAGCGACGGATTGCCGGGCGTGCTCTGCACCACCTTGCTCGGCGACGCGACGGCGGACTTCGTCGTGAACGTCGAGCAATCGCCGACGATGCCGTTTCCGACCTGGCCGCACGTGTTCCCGCCCCAGCACCACGCCGTGCCGTCGTCGCGCAGCGCACACGACGTCTCCTCGACGCCGCACGAGATCTCGACGACGTGGTCGAACGGTGGGCCGCCGGGCGATTGCAGCACCTCGACCGGCGTCGGCGACTCGCCCGGATTCAGCGTGCCGAGCCCGAGCTCGCCGAGCGCGTTGTTCCCCCAGCACCACACCGTGCCGTCGCCGCGCAGCACGCACGTGTGCCCGCCGCCGGCCGAGATCTGCGCGACGCATGCCAGCGACGCGTCTACGGCGGGCGCGTCGCGCGCCTGCACGTCGAACCCCGAACGACATGCAACCAGCACGAGCGAGACGACCAGCGTGCGGCGCACGCTTCCATCCTACACGCGGTGCGACTCGATCAGAACTTCCCGCCGAGGACCGTGAGCGCCGCGCCGTGCTGGTTGTTCGCGAGCTGGGGCGACAGCGGCGCGATCGCGAGGCCGCCGAGGTGCCACTTCCCGTCGGAGTCGCGGCCGACCACGGCAGGTGGCGCGTCGGCGGGCTTCGCGTCGTCACGAACGTCGAGGCCGACGTCCATGTCGCGCGTCAGGTAGAACCCGAGCCACGCGCCTGCGATCAGCCCGACCGTCGACAGCGCGCCGACTCCGCGCTGCACGCCGCTGTCACCGGGACCGGCCGCGAGGATGACCAGCGGCACCGCGCCGCCGGCGGCCGCGAGCCCGGCGACGCGCAGCATGCGGCGCGGCGTCGTGTTCGACTGCGGTGCGGTGACCAATCCGACGACGACGCCCGCCGCCGCGCCGAGCGCGGCGTTGAGCGAGTACGCCTCGGCCTGCGCGGGCTGCATCAACATGCCGACGGTGAGCCCGCCGACCGCGCCGATGCCGGCGAACGTGTCGACGAGCGCGACGTCGCCGCGCGTGAGCTCGTCCTGACGCGCGTACAGGATGCCGGCGCCGAGGCCGACCGTCGACCCGATCGCGCCGCCCATCAGCACGCCCGGTGCGTGGACGTAGCCGTTGTTCGCGCCGGTCGCGGTGCCCGACATCATCGCGCCGATCACGCCGCCCCACAGCGCGGCCGAGCCGACCGTGCGCACTTGCGCCTCGCTGGCGTGAAAGTGGGCCGCGATCCGGGGCGCGGCGATCCCGGCGGCCAGGCCGCCGAGCGCGCCGATCGGCACCGCACCGCTCGCCGGGCTGTTGCGGTCGATGTACGCGCCGATCGTCGCGCCGATCAAGCCGCCGTAGAACGCGCCGTGGATCTGCGCGGGCAGCTTCGGATCGTGCGGCGATTCCGGCTTGGGCTCGGCCGGCTTGGTGACCTTCGTCGGATCCTCCATCGGCGTCAGATCGGGCGGATGATCGTTGGGGCCGAGCGGCGGCGCCGGCTCGTCCTCGTGGATGCCGAGCGCCTCGTTGACCTGCTTGATGATGAAGTGCGCGCGATCGGCGGCGTTGCCCTTCGGGCTCTCGACCAGCGCCTCGACCGCGAGCTGCTTCGCGTCGACGTAGATCTTGGCGTCGAACAGCTCCTGCGCGCGCGTCACGAGCTGATCGGCGATCTGCTCCGCGAGCACCGGATCCTGCGCGCCCTGACCGTACGGATCCTGCGGCGCCGGCCCGCGCGGCTGCGCCTGCGGAGCCGGTTGCTCCGGCACCGGATGCGCGGGCGGAAACGGATCCGCGGGCTGCGCCAGCGCCGGGCCCGAGACCGCCCCGGAGATCGCAAGCACCACGAGCACCGCGCGCAGGTTCATCCGCTTCTGGCGTACCACCCCGGCGCCGCTCGAACAACAACTGCGGGCTGGCCGGGTGCCGGATCGGATGGCCCAGATCACGATTTCGTCGGCGGTAACGGCGCCGGATCCGGGGTCGGCCTCGCGATCGGCCCGGAGCGCGGCGCGTCTTTCCAGCGCTTTCGGTACAGGTACATGAACACGACCTGGATTGCCGACAACAAGGGTACCGCGAGCAGCGCCCCGACCAGCCCGTAGCTGTACTCGCCGAGGAAAAGCGCGAAGATCACGAGCACCGGATGGATCTTCGCGGCGGTGCCGATGATCTTCGGATTGAGCACGTTCGCCTCGATCAGATGAATCCCGATGATCCAGAGCAGGATCGCGACCGCGCGGATCACGTCGATCCCCTCCTCGCCCGACACCAGCGCGACGATCACGATCGGCACCGACGACAGGATCGATCCGAAGATCGGCACGAGGCTCATCAGGCCGGCGACGATCGCCAAGATCAGCTTGTACTTCACTCCGAACACGAACAGGCCGATGTACGTGAGCACCGCGTTGATCACGCAGATCAGGAGCTGGCCGCGGATCACGCCCGACAGGCCCTGATCGATGCCATCGATGATCACGTCGTAGTCCTCGCGCACGTTCGACGGGAACAGCGAGCGCAGGAACGCGTGCACCTTGTCGATATCGATCAGGATGAACGCGCCGATCATCAGCGTGAAGAAGAAGCCGAAGATGCCGCGGATGAAGCCGGCGATGATGTCCTGGAACACCCGCACGACGTCGTTGGCCTTCGACTGCAGGCCGAGCAGCGCGCTCTTCACGTAGTGGCGCAGCTTGGCCTCGAGCGTGAGCGGCTCGGGCGGCGCCTCGAGCGCCTCGATGTGAAACCCGCCGTCGGCCGTCGGCTTGACGTCGATGCCGTTCTGGGTGAGCTGCAGCGCGAGCCGGCCGTCGGGCAGCGGCGTGATCGTCGCGGCCGTGCCGGGCGGAACCGGCACGTCGGGCACGACCGGCTGCTCCTCGGGTGCGTTCTTGACGACGGCGAGCGACGGGAAGCGCTTCTCGAGCCAGCGCGACGCCGAGGGCACGTACTCCTCGTTGATCCGCTGGTACACGCCCGGCGCTTCCTTGCCGAGGCGCGCGACGTCGTTCGACAGCCGCGGCACGAGCAGGAACAAGAACCCGACGACCGCGCCGACGAACACGATGTAGCACAGGATGATCGCGAGGCCGCGCGGCATGCGGCGCGTGCCGTCCTTGCGCTGCGACATCCAGCCGACGATCGGCGCGAGGATGTACGCGATCAGGCTCGCGAAGATGAACGGCAGCAGCACGGCGTGCCCGAGCACGAGCACGAGCACGACGAACAGCGTGAAGCCCCAGCGCGAGAAGAACCGCCGGATCGGCCCACCGTCGCCGAGCAGGGTCTCGCTGCGCGAGCGGCGGCTGGGCCCGGTGTCGACCGCGCGCGGCACGCCTTCCGACGGCGGCGTGCTAGGTGGTTCGGGCGTCATGGCCGCACGCGGGTATACCGCGAGTCTATTGCGCCTGCTCGGGACCGAACGTCTCGAACGTGGCGGGCGAGCTCTGGTTCGCGTACTCGGTCGCGATCCACGTCGCGCTGCGCGCGCCGACCGCGAACCGTCCCTCGTCGATCCGGCCGTGAATGTGGTAGCCGGGGTTGCCGCCCCAGTCGAGCGTGGCGAACACGCTGACGGGGTTCGGCGTACCGGGGCCGCACGTGAACGACAGCGACTGTGCGGCCCCATCGAGGTACAGCGCGTTGCCCGGCTGCGTGCCGGTCGCGGCCTGCGGCAAGCCGTTGTAGAACTCGGCGGCGACGTACAGCCATCGGTTCGCGAGGCCCGATGCGGTGGTGCCGAGCACCTCGCCCGCGCCCGTGTTGAAGCCCTCGCAGCCATCGATCTCGAACCAGAGGTCGTAGACCGCGCCGGTCGTGGCGACGAACGCGAGCGGCCCGGCGTCGAACGGCCCGTCGAAGTACAGCCAGAACGTCACGGTGTCGACCGCGCCGGCGCTGGTGTCGAGCCCGGTCGTCGGCGCGGCGACGTCGGCCGTGCCGTCGAAGCTCGCGGCGCCGCGGATCTGGCCGGCGCCGGCGGTCGCGCCCTGGGAGCTCGCGTCGTTCATGCCGGTCGAGTCGGCGACGTCGAGCGTCGTGCCGTCACCGAAGTGGTAGACACCGGTGAAGCCGTTCGTCCAGACGTTCGCGGGCTGCGACTGATCGGGCGCGGTCGCGTCGCCGTAGTAGAGGTAGAGCGTCGTATCGGTGGTCGCCGACAGCGTGGGGACGTTCACCCACGCGACGAGCGCCGGCTCGAGCGACTCGAGCTCGAACGCGAGCACGACGTTGTTCGCGTCGGTGAACGCGATGCGGTTCTGCGCGTGCGCGGCGAGCCCGGGATCCGACGGCGACGTGACGAGCACGGGAAAGTCGGTCTGGTCCGCGGCGACCTGCGCGTGATCGAACACGATCGGCTGGCGATACGGCCACCTCGTGTTCCACCAGTCGCTGGTGGTCGGCGTGTCGGGGCTGGCCGTGAAGTGAACGTGCCCGCACGCACCGGCGAGCGCGCACAGCACGACCGCGCGGCTCAACCGCCGCGCCTCCAGACGCCCGAAAACCAGCCGCCGACCCGGTCGAGCAGCGAGCGACGCGTGCCCGCGCGCGCGAGGTCCTCCTCGCTGAGGCCGGGGTCGAGCGTCGGCGGCGGCAGCGCGAGGTCCGGCCCGGCATCGAGCAGCGCGTCGCGCGTGCGCGGCGCGGCGCGGCGCTCGCGCGCCTGCACGGGCGGCGGCTCGACGCCGGTCTCCATCCGCATCGTCCCCCACCGCCGGCACTGCGCGCACCGCCAGCTGAACTGCCCCGGGCGATGCCCGCAGCTCGAGCACTGCCAGCGGCCGCGCAGCGCCCACGCCAGCGCTCCCTGCTCGCCCGCGAGCGCGACCAGCGCCGGCTTCGTATCCTCTCCCCGCGCGATCGCGAGCCGCGCCGCCGCGACGCGTGCGGCGAGCGCCTCGGGAAACGTCGCGTGCAGCTCGCGCGCGAGCGTCTCCTGCGCCGCCGCCGACGCGCCGGTCGCGAGCTGCGCGCGGATCAGCGTGAGCTCGAGCCGCGGCCCGGTCTGCGCTTCGATCTCGGCGAGCACGGCGAGGACGCGGTCGAGGGAGGTGGCGTCGGGCGTCGGACGTCGGGCGTCGGTCGGAGCCAGCGCGCCGCCGCGGCTACCGCTGCCGCTGCCGCTGCCGGTCCCGCTGCCGCTGCCGCTGCCGCTGCCGCTGGCCGAAGCCGAAGCCGATGCCGCTTCCGTATCCGTTTCCATATCCGCATCGAGATCCGCCTCCGACCCTCGACGCCCGACGCCCGACGCGCCGTTCTCCTCCGCCGCAACCAACCCCGCGATCAAATGCGGCCCCAACCCCGGCTCCGCGAGCAGCGCCTGCTTGATCCGCTCCCGCGCACCGCGATGATTCCCGCGCGCCGCCGCCAGCTCCGCGGCGGCCGCGAAGAAGTGCGCGGTCTCGGCGTGCTTCTGCGCCGCCTTCAATAGATTCTTCGCGGAGTCGAGATCGCCGCGCCCGAGCGCCGACTGCGCGGCGGCGACGAGCAGATGATGCTCGCGCACGCTGGTGTCCTCGCTGCGGCGCCGCCCGAGCCGCTGCCACATGCCCGCGGCCTCGTGAAAGCGCGCCTGCTCCTCGTACAGGGAGCCGAGCGCGCGCAGCGCGCCTTCGTGGCCGGGATCCTCGAGCAGCACCTCCTCCATCGCGCGCGTCGCGCGCCGCGGCATGCCAGCGGCGCGGAAGTCCATGCCGAGCTCGTACATCGCGCGCGTGCGCAGCTTGCGCCGATCGCGCTCGCGTAGCGCGAGCGCCTGGTGCACGCGGATCGCGCGCTCGTGCTCGCCGCGGCTCCGAAAGATCGCGCCGAGCGCGAAGTACGGCTCGACGTCCTCGATGTTCTCCTCGACCACCGTGCGCAGCTCGTTGACGACCGTGTCGTGATCGCGCGCGATCAGATGATTGATCGCGCGCATGTACGCGCGGCTGTGACGCGCGGCGCGCTTGAGCTGGCGGTCGTCGGGCACGTAGTAGCGGCCGACCAGCACGCCCGCGGCGAGTGCGCCGAGCCCGACGAGCAACAAGACAAGCGCCGCACCCATCTCCGACCAAATCTATTCGATTTCGACCCAGCGCGCGCCGCGATGGACGAGGAAGAACTGGCCCCGGCTCTGGCACTGGCCGTCCCACCACGCGTTGCAGCCGTAGGTCACCGCGAAGTCCGCGACGCCGTCGCCGTCGATGTCCACCACGCCGAGCTCGAGCCCGACGAGCGCGCGGCGCACCCCCGACAGCGTGTCGTCGTGCAGGATGACCTGCTCGATCGCACGAGCGTCGGCAGGTGTGGCCGGCGGCAGGCCGACCGGCACGTCGCCTTCGAGCACGAGCACGCCATCGTCGCCGTCGCGCAGGTCGTAGTCGAACCACGGGACCGTGACCTGGCCGTGCACGGCCTTGCCGCGCGCGACCACGCCGAGCAGCGGGCTCACGACGACGACCGGGCCTTCGGGCGGCGCCACGCCGTCGCCGGAGGTCAGCACGCGCACGCTGCCGGCCACCGGCGCGATCTTGCGCTTCGCGCAGTCGGCGCAGCGCTCGCCGATCGCGCCGGGCGCCGGCTGGAACGTGCCGAGCCACGCACGCGGCGGCGCCGCGGCCGCCGTGGTCGCGACGAGCAAGCTAAGGAGCCAGGCCCTCGTCATCGTCCAGCGCGTCCATCACGCGCGCGGCCTGTGCGCTCGGAATCTCGGGCAGGTCCTCGAGCGGCGCGGGCTCGGTGAACGGCAAGTTGCGCAGCCGCGCGAGCTCGCGCTCGAGGCGGCCGACCAGCGACTCGTACTGGCGCCGCCGCCACACGTAGAACAGGCTCCACAGCACGACCGCCGCGGCGAGGATCGTGGCCGCGAGCCACCCCGCGATCAGCGCGGGCAACCAGACGTCGTGCGGCCGCTCGCCGAACAGGCCGGTCAGCCAGGGCGGCGTCTTGATCGCGACCCAACCCGAGTTCGCCACCAGAAACAACCCGGCGACCAGGCCGAGCCCGATCATCGACAGGATGATCGTCGCGGTGGCGGCGAGCCGGAGCCAGCGGATCACCCGCTGACTGTACACGTGCTACCCGAACAGTGCGACCGCGGCGACCACCACCAGCGCGAGGCTCCCGATCGCGAACAGCGCATCGCGTGCCCGTGCGGCCCGCGCGCGTGCCGCGACGCGCTCGAGGCGAACGCGAGTGGCGATGTTCCGGCGCACGAAGCTCGGCGCGATGTAGTTGCGAGGAAGCTCGAGGGTGATGGTCGAGGTCGTCATGGTCCCATCGTGCGTCGGCACCGGGTGAACACGACATGGTAGGCACGTGAGCTGCGCGTTACAGGTGCGTGGGGCTCGCGAGATCGATCGAGTAACCCAGCGTCACGCCGGCAAATCGCGCACCCTCCAGCTCGCGGTAGGACGCGGCCACGAAGTAGCCGTTTCCCGACGAGAACCCGTACTCGTGGTAACCGTGCCCGATCCGCACGCCGAGCATCGCCTCGAGCTCGTCGCCGGTCGGCAGGCTCGGCGCGCCGCCGTCGCGGCTCGGCGCGCCGGCGACGTACGACACCCGAGCGCGACCGAGCAGCCGCACGCGTCCGTTGCCGAGCTCGGCCGTGAGATCGATCGGCAGCGTGACCGCGCCGTCGAGCGACGGCACGCCCCCCATCGCGCCGACGCCGGTGCCGAGCGCGAAGAACGCGCGCTCGTTCGGCCGCACCGCGATCCCGATCGGAAGCAGCGCGACGTCGTACGCGAACCCGCCCTGCCCGACCGTGCCGCCCGCCGCGAGATCGAGCCCGATGTGATAGGCCAACGTGTGGCCGTGGCCGACGATGCCGTGCAGCCGCGCGCCGGCGAGCACGAGCTGCTTCACGCTGGCTGCGCGCATGCCCTCGTCCTGCACGCGATCGAGCCCGGTCAGCTCGTAGTGCAGCCATGCCGCGCCGGAGAACTCGTCGGCCATGCGCGACCACCGGTCGGCGTGCGCGGTGCCGGCGAGCGCGAGCACGATCAGCACCGCCTTCATCGATCGGCGAACCCCAGCCGGCCCGGGCCGAGCGGCAGGATGATCGCGGGCGGCCAGAGATCGATGCCGATCGACAGCCCGATCACGTGGAGCTCGATGCCCTCCTTCAAGCCGATCTTGAGCCCGACGATCGGCGTCTCGAGCTGAAGCCCGGTGCCCTCGCTCGTCACCCCGGCGCCGATCCAGCCCCGCCAGTCCTTGCCGACCGACGTCGACGGCAGGCTCGCGTGCAGGTGGCACTTGCGCAGCACGCGATCGCCGAACGTGTTCGAGTTCGGGCCCGGGTAGAAGATGTAGTGGTCGTCGATGTCGCGGATGATGGCCCCGGCCTCGCGGTCGATGCAGTCGGCGGCGCGGTCGGCCTCCTCGCCCCGCCACACCGCGTGCAGGATCGGATTGCCGTAGTAATCGCGGCCGCGATCGAACGGATCGTCCGCGGACGTCTCCGACGGCACCTCGTACAGCGCCCATCGCTGCTCGCCCTTGCGCCGCACGGCAAACCACGGATGCCGCGCGATGCCGTCGAGCGGGTGCCCGAGCGTCCCGGTCACCAGCAAGACGGTCGTCTCGTCGTTGGGCGGCACCACGAGCGGCTGCTTCGCCACGATGCACGCCGCCGAAACCAACAAGAGCCACCTCATCGAGGTGACTGTAACGTTTCACGTACGTGTTCGTTCTGGCTGACCTCAGATTGTCCGATCACAGGCGCAACGTCGTGTAGCGCGCGGTAGTCTGGGGGTGGATGAGTGACGAGGAGGCGACAAGGGTTGACCGCCCCAACAGCGAGCGGCGGCATCCGCGCGACGACTCCTTGCAGCGCGGCACACTCCTCGGCCGCTACGTCGTCCTCGAAGTGCTCGGTGAGGGCGGGATGGGAGTTGTCTATTCCGCGTACGATCCCGAGCTCGACCGCAAGGTCGCGGTGAAGCTGCTGCAGGCTCGAATTGGCGGAACAGCCGGGCAAGCGTGGCTGCAGCGTGAAGCGCAGGCGATGGCGCGCGTGACGCACCCGAACGTGATCGCGGTGTACGACGTCGGCACGCTGCCGAACGACCGCGTGTTCGTCGCGATGGAGCTCGTCGCCGGGGTGACACTCCGCGAATGGCTGAAGCAGCATGCGCGCTGTCCGCCACGCGAGGTGCTGCCGCTGCTACGCGCGGCCGGAGAAGGCCTCGCTGCTGCACACGCGGCAGGGCTCGTCCACCGCGACTTCAAGCCGGCGAATGTGCTGGTCGGTAACGACGGCCGGGTCCGCGTGATGGACTTCGGGCTCGCCCGCGCCCAGACCGACGCGACCCATCGCGACGTCGACCTGAAGATCACGACGAGCAGCCCGCTCGCGGCGGATCTGACCGCGACCGGCGATCTCGTCGGAACTCCCGCATACATGGCGCCCGAGGTCCTCGCCGGACGCGATGCCGATGCGGCAAGCGATCAATTCAGCTTCGGCGCCGCGCTGTACGAAGCGCTATACGGAACGCGGCCGTTCCGCGAGGGCGCGTCGCGCGAGCTCGGACCGTTGCCGACCGAGCCGCGAGTCCCGCCGCGGTTGCAACAGGTCGTAACGCGCGCACTGGCGATCGACCCGGCCGCGCGATACCCGTCGATGAAAGCATTGCTCGCCGAGCTCGCGCTCGATGCCGACGCCGGGCGGCGTCGGGTCTACATCGCCGCGCTCGCGGTCTTGCTCGCCGGCGGAGGCTTGGCGGCGACGCTGCTTGCTTCGGGCATGAACGATACGGCGTGCGACGGCGCTGACGGGCCGTTGCAGGATCTCTGGGGACCGGTCCAGCAGCTCAAGATGGCCAGAGCCTTCATCGAGTCCGGCCGTCCCGACGCTCGCGCGGTACTCGCCCACGTGACGCCGGTCGTCGATCGCTGGACCTCCGACTGGCGGCAAGCATACGTCGGCGCGTGCGAGGATACGCGAGCTCGCCACGTGCAATCGGAGCATCTGCTCGATCTGCGAATGGCTTGCCTCGCGCGCAGGCTCGAGGAGGGGCACGCGACGATCGAGCTGCTCGCCGCCGGTGGCGGCGATGCGGTCGACCACGCGCTGGACGCTGCGCGCGTGCTGCCATCGGTCGATGACTGCGGCAGCGCCGAAGCGCTGAGCGCGACGGTGGCGCCGCCTGCGAACGGAGTCATCGCCGCGGAGGTCGCAGCCGTCCGGACGACGCTCGACGAAGCACGCGCGCAGCGCCGGCTCGGACGATATCGCGATGCCAGGGAGACCGCACGGCGAGCATTGGCGCAGGCGCAGCGGAGTACATACAGCCCCGTGATCGCGGAAGCGTTCCACGTGCTCGGTGACGTGCAAGCCGACCTCTCGGATCCGGATCATGACGATACGGCGGCGAAGGCGATGGCAGGGGCGCTCGAGGTCGGTGACATCGATACCGCGGTCGCCGCGGCCGCCTCTCGAATCTTCATTATCGAGGCCCATCCGTCCCAGTTGCCGCTCGGGAACGAGCTCTTGCGCATCGCCGACGCGATCGCGCTGCACGCCGGAGTGACTCCTGCGACCCAGGTCGAGCTCGACCGGGCGGCGGGCGCGCTGCTGATGGCCGAAAGCCGGTTCGACGACGCCAAGACGCGGTACGACAAGGCGCTCGCGCTCGCAACAGCCAAGCTCGGCGTCGACTCGTCGGCGGCGTTGCACACGTTGCGCGGTCTCGGCATCCTCGCCGGTCGAACCCATGCGTACGCGGAGCAGCAGCGCATCGGCGAGCGTCTGCTCGCGGCCGAGCAGCGCATCGCTGGTCCTGATCATCCCGACGTCGCGACCGCGATGGAAGATCTCGGTAATGCGTACAGTGAGGCCGGGCAGCCGACGAAAGAAAAGCCGCTCCGCGAGCGAGCCCTTGCGATCCGGCTCGCCGCGCTCGGACCAGATCACCGGGATGTCGGAAGTGCGTACGAGAACCTGGCCACCTACTACGAGGAGATCGGCGATCACGCCAACGCGAAGCAGAACTACGATCGGGCGATCGCGATCTACCAGCACACCGACCCGATGGACGTAGCCCATGCCCAAGAGAACCTCTCGGCGACGCTCGCCGCGATGGGCGATCAGGCTGGCGCCCAGACGCTTCTAGAGCACGCGCGTATGCTGTTGGAACAGGCATACGGCAAAGAGGATCCCCGCGTCGCCGAAGTGCTATTCAGCCTCGGGGAGCTCGCGCGCGAGCAGCGACGCTTCGACGACTCGCTCGCGTTGCTCGGCCGCGCCGAACAGATCCTGACCAAGGCGTTCGGCTCGAACAACCCTCGCACGATCGACTGCATCGGATCGATCGCGAATACCTACCAGGAGGCCGATCGGCTGAGCGAAGCACGCGAAGCAACCGACCGCGCCCTGGCGGCGATCACGGAGGTCTACGGCACGGAACACGTTCGCATGGGAATCGTGCTCGGGAATTACGGGTTCTTGCAGCTCAAGCTGTCCGACCCGCGAGGTGCGCTTGCGAGCTTTCAGCGCGCCGCGACGATCTTCACCGCGCGCCTTGGCGCGAATCATCCCAACCTCGCGATCTGCGAGTACGGGAGTGCCAAGGCGCTCGTGGCGCTTCACCGCTCCGCCGAGGCCGTTCCGCTCCTCGAACATGTCTTGCAGATCTTCGCCGCCGCTCACGTCGGGCCGGTCCAGTTCGCCGAGGCGCACTACTTGTTGGCAATAGCGCTCGACGAGGCGCCCGCAAGCCGTGTGCGCGCACGCCGGGAAGCGGCCCTTTCGATCGCCGCATACGAACAGGCTCACGACGCGAACAACCGAGCGATCGTCGCGCGCTGGCTGGCAGCCCACTGATGCTGACCGCAGCCGAGCTGGCCCTCGGCGCCTCGGCGCCGAAGGGTCGCGTTCCGCGGCCTAGCCCTAGTGCGTCTCTTTCGGCTTCAGCTTGTCGAGCTTGCCCCCTCGGCGCCTTGCCGCCGAAGGGTCGCGTTCCGCGGCCTAGGCCTAGTGCGTCTCTTTCGGCTTCAGCTTGTCGAGCTTGCCCCCTCGGCGCCTTGGCGCCGAAGGGTCGAGTTCCGCGGCCTAGGCCGAGTGCATCTCTTTTCGGCTTAGTGCGTCTCTTTCGGCTTCAGCTTGTCGAGCTTGCCGCGGAACTTGTCGCCGAGCGTCGCGCCGCCGGCGTTCGGCGAGTTGAAGCCCTGGGCCTCCGCGAGCTCCTTGCTGCGGTTCGCGGCCTTGATCGACAGGCCGATCTTGCGCTCGGCCGCGTCGGCGTGGAGCACCTGGACCTTCACCGCCGTGCCCGGCTGCAGCACCGTGCGGGGATCCTCGACGTGCTCGTCGCTGATCTCGCTGACGTGCACGAGGCCCTCGACACCCTTCTCGAGCTCGACGAACGCGCCGAAGTCCAAGACCTTGAGGATCTTGCCGTCGACGATCTTGCCGGCCGGGTAGTCGTACGGGATGCGATCCCACGGATCGGGCACGAGCTGCTTGATGCCGAGCGAGATCTTCGGCTTGTCGCCGTCGCCGGTATCGATGTTGAGCAGCACCGCCTCGACCTCGTCGCCCTTCTGGAACAGCTCGCTCGGGTGCTTCACGCGCTGGGTCCAGCTCATGTCGCTGATGTGAACGAGGCCGTCGATGCCTTCCTCGATCTCCACGAAGATGCCGAAGTCGGCGATGTTGCGAACGTGGCCCTTGACCACGGTGCCCGGCGGGTACTTCTCGGTCAGCTGCTCGTACGGGTTGGGCTCGAGCTGCTTCATGCCGAGCGAGATCCGGTTCTGCTTGACGTCGACGTCGAGCACGACCGCCTCGACCATGTCGCCGACCGCGACCATCTTGCTCGGGTGCTTCACGCGCCGCGTCCAGCTCATCTCCGAGATGTGGACGAGGCCCTCGATTCCCTCCTCCAATTCAATGAAGGCGCCGTAGTCCTTGAGGCTGACGACCTTGCCGCGCACGACCGTGCCCGGCACGTACTTCTCCGCCGCGCGGCTCCACGGATCTTCCGAGATCTGCTTGAGCCCGAGCGAGACGCGCTCGGTGTCGGCGTTGAACTTCAGCACCTTCACGCGGACGTGATCGCCGACCTGGAACAGCTCGCTCGGGTGATTGACCCGGCCCCAGCTCATGTCGGTGATGTGGAGCAGGCCGTCGATGCCGCCGAGGTCGATGAACGCACCGTACTCGGTGAGGTTCTTGACGATGCCCTCGACGAGCTGGCCTTCCTTCAGGCGCTCGAGCGTCGACTCCTTGAGGGCCGCGCGCTCCTTCTCGAGCAGCACGCGGCGCGACAGCACGAGGTTGCCGCGCTTCTTGTTGAACTTGATGACCTTGAACTTGAAGCTCTGGCCGAGGAACGCGTCGAGGTTGCGGACCGGGCGCAGATCGACCTGCGAGCCCGGCAAGAACGCCTTCACGCCGCCGCGGATCGTGACCGACAGGCCACCCTTCACGCGCGCCGTGATGACGCCTTCGATCAGCTCGTCGCGCTCGCACGCGGCGCTGATCTCGTCCCACACCTTGAATCGATCGGCCTTCTCCTTCGAGAGCACGCACATGCCGGCGTCGTTCTCGCGGGACTCGAGCAGGACGTCGACGACGTCGCCCGGCTTGACGCCGATCTGGCCGTCCGCGGTGCGGAACTCTTCCAGCGGCACCTGGCCTTCGCTTTTGTAGCCGACATCGACGATCGCGTAGTCCTTGCCCACCGCGATCACCGTGCCGCGGAGGATCTCGCCCTCCTTCACCGTGTCTTGGCCGAAGCTCTCGGCGAGCATCGCCGCGAAGTCTTCGTCGCCTGGGCTTTCGCCCTCTTGCCTGGTATCAGTGGCCATTCGAACAGATCTCCTACGACTGCATGGGTTAGATTTGACCGCCAGGCGGTCCCCAGGCAGGGGCGCACTTGGTACCGTCCGCGACCCGATTTGTCAACCGGAACGAAGAGATACGGCCGCGGCGAGAGAATCTACAACCTGTTCGATGGTTTGCGTCGAGCTGTCGACGAGGATCGCGTCGTCGGCGGGCCGCATCGGTGCGACGTCGCGGCTCGCATCGCGTCGATCGCGCTCCCGGATCTCGCGCAGGACCTGCTCGAAGTCGGTGCCGGCCGGCAGCTCGGCGACGCGGCGGCGCGCGCGCTCCTCTTCGGTCGCGGTCAGGAAAAACTTCGCCTGCGCATGCGGGAACACGACGGTGCCGGTGTCGCGGCCCTCGACGACGACGCCGCCGCCGGCGCCGAGCCGGCGCTGCAGCTCGAGCAGCGCCGCGCGCACCTCCGGATGCGCCGACACCTGCGACGCCCCCTGCGAGACCTCAGGCGTGCGGATCGCGGCCGTGACGTCGTCGCCGGCGACGAACACGTGGTTCTTGGCTCCGGCTCCGGCCTCGGCCACGAACTCGAACCGGATGTCGAGCGTGCGCGCGAGCTCGGCGCACGCGCGCGCGTCGGTCCACGCGGTGCCGGCGCGCTGCGCGACGAGCGCGACCGCGCGATAGATCGCCCCGGTGTCGAGCAGGCGGTAGCCGAGCTTGCGCGCGAGCTGCTTGGCCACCGTCGACTTGCCGGCGCCGGCCGGTCCGTCGATCGTGACGACGATCGGCTTCACATCTTCTCCGCGCACGCATCGCAGACCGTGCCGCGCTCGGTGATGGTCGTGCGCGACGACAGCACCGACGCGCCGCACCGCGCGCACGTGACCCCGGTGTCGACCGGCTTGGCCTTGCTCGGGTGCGCCGCGTTCGTCGCGGACGGCTGCGGCTGCGGCCGCGGCTTGGGCTTGAGCTTGTCGAGCTCGGCGTCGATCCGCGCCTGCAGCTTCGGCACGTCGAGCGCGCCGGCCTCGTGCAGCACCTGCGACATCACGACCACGGTCATCGACAGCTCCAGCATCTGCTTCTGCACCTGGGCGATGGCGGCGCCGAGCTTGGACACGTCGAACATCGTCTGTTCTTCGGCCGCCTCGAGGCTGTTGATGTCGCGGCGCTGCTTCCACTCGCTGTCGAACCACAGCGAGCCCGAGGTGAGCGTCGACCAGTAGCCATCGAAGTCCCAGAAGCCTCTATTCGGCATGCGGGCATCATGCCCGAACGCGTTGTACATTGCAGGCGTGGCCGAAGACACCGCGCGCAGGTGGCGCACGTTCGCGGACGTCGTCGCGTTCGCGCTCGGCACGAACGTGTGGGTGTCGATCGTCGTCTTGCCCGCGATCTTCGTCGGCGCACTGCACGGCTGGTACATCGTGGCCGCGCTGCTGCCGTTCGCGGTGCTGATCGTGGGGCTCGCGCGCCGGTCCGAGACGGTGCTGCTCGGCTTGTTCCCCGCCGCGGTGCTGATGCCCGTGAGCCTGCAGCCGCAGCTCGCATCGCCGCACGTGTACGGTCCGGTCCGGTTCGCGCTCGTCGCGCTCGGCGTGATCGCGTATCTGTTCGGCGTCGCGTTCTTCACGACGTTTCACGAGCCGCCCGCGCCGCGCTCGGTGCGCACGCTGTCGTCGGCGCAGGCCGGCACCCCCGACCGCTGGCTGCGCCGCGAGCGCGTGTACTGGATGCTGACCGGCATGTGCGCGCTCATCCCGACCGTGCTGATCGCGTGGGTCAACTACGACTCGTCGATCCAGGCATACCTCGGCGAGATGTACCCCGGGCGCGTCGCGCTGATGACCACCGCGCTCACGGTCGGCGCGATCGTGCTGTGGCTCGGCATCTTCCAGTTCGCGTTCCTCGGCGTGCTGCGCCCGCACCGCACCGGCGATCGCGACCTCGTCACGCGGCTCGCGCAAGCGCGGGTCGACGCCAAGGCCGGCAAGCCGCGCGGCCGGTTCTACCTCGCGGTCGCGATCGCGCTCGCCGCCATGTGCATCTTGATCGTCACCCGTCACCTGTGAGGAGCGATGGCCTTCTACAAGCTCGTCCGCATGTTCTTCTTCGAGGTGCTCGCCGTGCTGCTCATCCTCGGCAGCATGTTCTTCTTCAAGGAGACGCTCGACTACCTCGCGCGCCGCGACTACGTGGCGGCATTGCTCGTGATGGTGATCGGCGTGGCCGTGATCGGCGTCGGCAAGGAGATGGCGCGACTCGCGCTCGTGCAACGGGACTGATGAGAGCGTTGGTCCTGGCCATGTGTGCATGCGGCGCGTCGGCTCCGGCGACCCCGAAGGGCGCGCCCGCGTCGCTCGAGGCGACGTCGGCCGGCAGCGGCGATGCCATCGTCGCACGCGTCGACGGTCATCCGGTGTGGGGCTCGTGCGTGGCCGTGCAGGCCGCACGCGCCCACGTCGATGCGCGCGCCGCACTCGAGCAATGCGTCGACTTCGAGCTGCTCGCGCAGGCCGCGGCCAAGCGCGGCCTCGAGCGCGACCCCGAGGTGGTCGACGCCACGCGCGACGCGCTCGTCAACCAGCTCGTCGCCCGTGCCTACGAGGACGCGTTCACCACACCCGACGATTTCGGTCCGGTCTGGACCGATGTGATGATCCGGCACAAGGCGCTCAACAACTACAAGCACGGCGAGTACCGCGGCTCGGCCTACGTGCGCGTCACCGTCAAGGCGCCGCCGCCCGCCGAGGATCCGGCCGCGCGCGCCGTGGCCGAGCGCGTCGCGGCGGCGCTCGCGCCCGAGCGCGGCCTGTTCAGCAGCGACCTGGTCGACATCGCACGGCGCGCCGCCGGCGATATCGAGCTCGATCACGGCGACGTGCCGCCCTACCAGCACGACGCTCTCGACCCCGCCTACGCCGACGCGTTGTGGGCGATTCCCGAGGTCGGGCGCACGTCGCCCGTGGTGCGCACGTCGTGGGGCTACGACGTCGTGCTGTGGACCGAGGAGGTCGCGGCGACGAACCCGACCACCGACGAGCTCGTCCACGAGGCGCTGCCCGAGGTCCAGCGCGCGTTCTTCGCGACCTGGGTCAACCGGCTCGCGCGCGCGATGAACCTGCACGTCGAGACCGAGCCCGACGCCGAGCAGCGGCTGGAGGCGACCCCGCAGTGATGACGCCGTTCGGCGCGATCCTGCGGCGCGCGGTCGAGCTCACGCCGAACGCGATCGGCGGCGCGTTCGCCGACGCCGACGGCGAGATGGTCGACAGCTTCACGACGACCGATCCGATCGAGTGGGCGATCCTGACCGCGCACTACGGTGTCTTGCTGCGCCAGCTCACCGCGGCGTTCGGCACGTGGCACTACGGGAGCCCCGAGTACTACATCGCCGAGCACCAGAAGCTCGAGGTCGTCGTCCAGGCGGTCGACGACGGCTACTACGCGCTGCTCGCGTGCAATCCGCCGGCACCGCTCGCGATCGCGCTCGACAATCTGCGCGCCGCGTCGTTCGCGCTGCAGAAGGAGATGGCATGAACCGCGGGGCTTCGGGCTTCGGGCTTCGGGCTTCGGGCTTCGCGATCGCGTGCGTTCTGCTCGCGAGCGGGTCCGCGCGGGCGGATCCGTCGGATTACGATCCGATGTCCCACGCGTGGAACGGCATGGCCGACTTCGTCTCGCTCGCGCGCGGCGACGGGCTGGACATCGACGCGGTATCGACGCTCGAGTGGGACTCGCTCGGCGCCGACGACATCCTGTTCCTGGTGTATCCGCTCCAGCGCGTCGATCCCGGCCGGCTGTCGGCGTTCGTGCAGGCCGGCGGCCAGGTCGTGATCGCCGACGATTTCGGCGAGAGCAAGGACGCGCTCGCCGCGCTCGGCCTCTTGCGCGCGGACGTCGGCACACCGCATGCGTCGCGCTACTTCGGCAACCACCTGTTCGCGCCGATCGCGACGCCGCGCCTGCAGCACCCGCTCACCGAGGGCGTCGGCGATGTCGTCACGAACCATCCGGCCGTCTTGCGCGACGTCCAGGGCGCCACCGAGATCGTCGGGTTCGACGACGGCGCCGTGGTCGTCGCGGGCGAGCGCGGCACCGGCCGGTTTGTCGCGGTCAGCGATCCGAGCATCTTCATCAACCAGATGCAGCGCGTGCCGGGCAACCTCCAGCTCGCGACCAACATCCTGCGCTGGCTGCGCCGCGGCGAGCACGCGCACGTCACGCTGCTGCGCGGCGACGTCCCGATGTACGGCGAACCGAAGCCGTTCATCTACGATCCGCACGGCGGCGCCGTCGGCCACGACGTCGCCGAGCTGAACCAGTGGCTGTTCGCCGCGCACGAGTGGCTGCTCACCGCAACCGCGATGAAGGCGCTCGCCGCGGCGCTCGCCGCGGCGCTGCTCGTGCTCGCCATGATCGCGCTGCCGGTGCGGCGCGGACCGAAGATCGATGGCGCGTGGCTCCGGTTCGGCCGGCCGGCGCGCCGCGACGAGCCGCACGGGCTGGTCGCCAGTGCCGAGCGCGATGCGCAGCGCACCGCGGTGACACGGGGGCGCGATGCGCAGCGCACCGCGCTCGGATCGGTGACACGGGGGCGCGGCGCCGCCCCGCTGCTCGTGATCGCGTGCATGCTGCGCGATCAGGTCCAGGCGCAGCTCGCGGCCGTGACCGGGCGCTCCGAACCGCTGTTCACGCTTCCCGAGGCCGAGCTGGTCGCGCTGGTCTCGAACGCGCGCGGGACGCCGGCCGGGGTCGCGCTGGCCCGGGTCCACCGCCGGCTGCGCGCCCTGCCCAGCCGCAGCCAGGCCGCCGCGCCCTGGAGCGCGAGCTCCACCCTCGCGCGCCGCGATTTCGATACGCTATACCGAGACGTGGCCGAGCTGTGTCGTACTCTCGGCGCACCCCTGTCCGAAGCCGCCTGACATGCAAGCCGCCCTCACTCACGACAAGCTTTCGCGCGTCCATCAGCTGGCACGCGCGATCATGGACGAGGTCGGGCGCGCGTACATCGGCTCGCCGGCGACGACCGAGACGTTGCTCGTCGCGCTGCTCGCGCGCGGCCACGTGCTGATCGAAGGCTACCCGGGCGTCGCCAAGACGACGCTCGTGAAGGCGTTCTCGGGCACGCTCGGGTGCCACTTCCGGCGCATCCAGTTCACCCCCGACCTGTTGCCGTCGGATATCACCGGCACGTACATCCTCGACATGCGCACGAACCAGTTCGTGCTGCGCGAGGGCCCGGTGTTCACGCACGTGCTGCTCGGCGACGAGATCAACCGCGCGCCCGCGAAGACGCAATCCGCGCTGCTCGAGGCGATGCAGGAGCAGCAGGTGACGATCGAGGGCGAGACCCGCGCGCTCGCCGAGCCGTTCATCGTGCTCGCGACCCAGAATCCGATCGAGCAGGAAGGCACGTACCCGCTGCCCGAGGCGCAGGTCGATCGCTTCCTGATCAAGCTGCGCATGAGCTACCCGGTCGCCGCCGACGAGAAGCGCATGCTCGGCACGTACGATCGCCCGCCGCCGCCGGTGCGCCCCGTGGTCGGCCCCAAGGAAGTGCTCGAGATGCAGGCGCTGTCGCAGGAAGTGTTCGTCGCCGAGGAGCTGCTCGACTACGTGCTCGGCCTCGTCGCGTTCACGCGCAACCACGCGCGCGTCTACCTCGGCGCGTCGCCGCGCGCCGCGCTCGCGCTCGTCCACGCGTCCAAGGGGCTCGCGCTGCTGCGCGGCCGCGACTACGTCCTGCCCGACGACATGCGCCACCTCGCGCCGCTCGTGCTCGGCCACCGCATCCTGATGACGCCCGAGGCCGAGCTCGAGGGCGCGCAGGGCACGGCGGTGGTCGCCGAGGCGCTGGACAAGGTCGGCTACAAGATGCCGAAGAGGAACGGATGACTACGGACTACGGGCTGCGGACTACGGGCTGCGGCCAGAGGCAGGTCCGAGCTCAGGCCGTAGCCGGTAGCCCGAAGCCCGAAGCCCGATCGTGATCCCGCGCCTCGCCACCCGCGGCAAGCTCGTCCTCGGCACGGCCCTGCTCTTCCTCATCGTCGGCGCGCTGCCGCGCGAGGCCAACAACGCGACCCCGCCGCTCGTCGGGCTCGGTGGGCTCGTGCTCGCCGTCCTGTGCGCGCTCTACCTCGCGTTCTATCCGACCGCGATCCTCTTGCGCCGCAAGAAGATCGAGCTGTCGTGGTGGGTGCCGCCCGGCGATCAGCCCGGAGGCGCCCTCGCGGTCGATCGTCCGTTCCAGCTCCACCTGGCGTTTCGCAACCACGGCAGCCGCAAGCTGCGCATCCTGTCGACGCGCATCCTCGGCGCCACCGGGCTCGCGATCGACGAGCGACCGAGCGCGACCGTCAAGCGCGGCCAGCAAGTCGAGGTCACGACCGGCGTGCGGCCGCTCGCCGCCGGCTACCACGTGCTGCACGGCGCCGCGCTCACGTTCGGCGACGGGCTCGGGCTGCTCGAGATCGAGGCGTTCTTTCCGAACCCGATCGCGGTCAAGGTGTTCCCGCGCACGATGGCGCTGCGCGGCCAGCCGACGCGCGCGCTCGGCGGCGCGCTGCACGAGCAGGTCGGGATGCACCACGTGCGGCGGCGCGGCCTGTCGGGCGAGCTGCGCGAGCTGCGCGAGCACACCCACGGCGATCCGTTCAAGTTCATCGCGTGGAAGGCGACCGCGCGCCGCCAGCAGCTGATGGTCCGCGATCTCGAGAACGAGATCGTGGTGACGCAGGTCGCGGTGATCGACGTCGGCGCGGGCATGCGCGCGGGGGCGCTCGGCGCGACGCCGCTCGACTGGGCGTGCGATGCCGCGGCCACGCTCGCGAAGACCGCGCTCGGCGGCGGCGATCGCATCGGCCTCGTCGCGTTCGACACGCGGCCGCTGTGCGAGCTCAAGCCCGACACCGGCCACCACCATTACCTGCAGATCGTCGATCGCCTGCTCGACACGCGCAGCATCGTCGACGCCGACCTCACCGACGTCACCGCGGGCGAGCTCGTGGCGCTGGTCGCGCGCTACCTCGCGCATCAGGAGGCGATCGACGTGCGCGTCAAGAACCCGCCGCCGCTCGACGATGCGCGCTGGACCCAGATCCAGGCCGGCCCCGATGGCCAGCTCTACGACGTCGCCGCGACCGGCCGGCTGTGCAAGCGCCTCATCGAGCTGGTCGGCGGGCGCGGCCAAGGCGCACGCGCGAACGAGAAGAAGGTCCGGCTGCCGGTCGTGGTCGAAGACGACGCGCAGCTGCGGCCGCTCCGTCAGCTGTGCCGCATGCGCGGCATCGAGCTGCCGTATCGCACCACGTGGGACCACGGGCGACGAGCCGAGGGCTTCGCGGCCGCGGTCGAGCGCGCGGTCGCGAGCGGCCGCCCGGACGTCGTCGTCATCGTCAGCGACCTCGCCGGCCTCGGCGAGGACGAAGCGCGCACCAAGCGGGCGCTGGCGCGGCTACGGCGCGCGGCCGGCCACGTCGTCGCGCTCGTGCCGTCGCCCGCGGCGTTCCTGCCGGCAGCGGTCACGCCGCACGGGCGGCGTGTGCGCGAGCTCGTCACACGCGACCTGCGCGACGCCACCGAGCCCGGTCGGCGCCTGCTGGTCAAGCACGGCATCACCGTGCTCGAGGCCTCCCCGCTGATCTCGCTGGACCAGCTCCTGTACGGCCGAAAAATGGCTGCGTGACTGCGTGACTACAGCTTGGCGCCCGAGCTCGGATCGACCACCGACAGCGACCACTGGTGCTCGGGTCCGCTGCCCGCCGCCTTCGAGCTGACCGACCCGATCGAGAGCGCGGTCAGTATCACGGCGGCCGCGATAAACAGCGCGTCTCTCCAGCGGTCTCTCAGGTGGCGCTTGGCGATATCTGTCAGGTTGCTCATCTCGCCTCCGTGTGCAGAAGACTCCCAACGTAATTAGTAACAACGCTGGCGATCGGAGTCACGGTTTTCGTCGAAAAACCGTCCTAACAACCGATCTCGACGACATGTCGGACAACACACGACGAGTGCGTCGTGGGTATTCACGTCTCGCATGTAAGACCCGCGAGCGCGTGACTCGGTTTACTTCGAGCCGTCGCTCCCGAGCTTTTCTTCGGCGTCGAGCCGTTCCGACAGGCTCGTGATGTCGCCGCGCAGCGCCGCGCCGCACTTCTTGCACACGACCGCGTCGGTCGTGCAGATCGTCGCGCACGCCGAGCAGCGTGGCACGCGCACGCGCCGACCCGCGACGTGACCCACGAGCGCACCGCCGAACAGCGCGATCGGCGCGACCGTGCGCGACGCGAGCGCGACCGACATGCCCGCGCCGAGCAACGTGCCCGCGATGAGGCCGACGCCGCCGCGATGGGTCTGCCAGCGGAACGCGTTCGGCCGGGCGGGTTCCTCGTCTTCGAGCGATCCGACCTCGAATGGCTCGGGCTTCGGGCGCGCGCCGCCGCGCGCGTCGTCCGCGATGCCCAACCGCGCGCGCAGCTCTCGCGCGCGCCCGCGCAGCGCGTCGATCCAGACCGCGACGTCGTGGCGCTGCGCCGTGACCAGACCGGGCGGGGGCTCGGCCTCGCCGCGCACCACCGCCTGGACCGCGACCAGGAACGCCAGCGCCTCCGGCTGCAGATGCCCGGCCTCGAGCTTCACGCCGACGCTCGCGACGAACAGCGGGTTGAAGCTCTGGCGCTCGAGTACCGAGTGCTGCTGGCGCGCGGCGTTCGCGGCGAGCACGCCGAGCCCGAGATACACCGCGGCGATCGAGCCGCGCTCGAGATCGAGATCCGGATCGATCGAGATGATCGGCGCCACCGGCTTGCGAAACGGGTCGGCCTCGTCGGGCCGATGCAGCGCCGCGTACGCGACGCCGATCTCGTGGGCGAGCGTGCCGACGACATCGTCCTCGCCGATGTAGTGCAGCACGAACAACGCGAGCTTCTCGCGCACCTCGATCAGCTCGACGCTGGTGGCCGGCTTGCGCTCGGTCTGCTTTGCGCCGGCGCGGCGATCCTCGATCTCGATCTCGCGCTCGAGCCCGGCGTGCCAGGCCAGCCGGCGCAGCAGCAGCGCGACGCCCGGCCTGGTCGGCGCCCAGCGGTCCGGAAACGCCGCATCGCCCGGTGCGACCGGCGGCAACAGCAACGGCGCCGCGCCGCCGCGCGCGACGAGCTCGGCCAGCACGTCGAGCAGATGCTCGCGGGTTTCGGAGTCGGGCGCGCCGGGTTCGGCCACGCGCTAACTTACACCGCGACGGCGGTCTCGGCTCGTGCCGCGCCGAGGCGCGCGAGGTGCACGGCGACGAGCTTGGACACGCCGGGTTCCTGCATCGTGACGCCGTAGAGGTGGTCGGCCGCCTCCATCGTGCGCTTGTTGTGCGTGATGACGACGAACTGCGAGCGGTCGGTCATCTCGCGCACGAGCTCGTTGTAGCGGTCGACGTTCGCCTCGTCGAGCGGCGCGTCGACCTCGTCGAGGATGCAGAACGGCGACGGCTTGATGAGGAAGATCGAGAACACGAGCGCGACCGCGGTCAGCGCCTTCTCGCCGCCCGACAGCTGATCGACCGTGGTGTTCTTCTTGCCGGGCGGCTGCGCCATGATCTCGACGCCGGCCTCGAGCAGGTCGCCGCCGCCGGTCCCGCCATCCGGCGCGACCGCCAACGCGCCCTCGGCGCGCAGCGGTCGATCTCCTGGCTGCGACAGCGACAGCGCGGCGTGGCCGCCGCGGAACAGGCGCGGGAACACCTGCTTGAACGTCGCGTTGACCGCGGCGAACGTGTCGGCGAACAGCTTGCGGCTGGTCTTGTTGATCTTGTCGATCGCGCGCTGCAGCTGATCGACCGCGCGCTCGAGGTCGCCCTTCTGCGCCGACAGGAACTCGAAGCGCTGGCTGGTCTCGGCGAGCTCCTCGATCGACGTCAGGTTGATGTCGGTGCCCATGCGCTCGATCAGCTCGCGCAGCTCGGTCAGGCGCGCCTCCTCGGCCTCGCCGATCGGCGCGCGCTGGTGGTAGTCGTACAGGATCGCGGGGACGTCGACCTGGTAGCGCTCGGACGCCGCGTCCTCGACCACCTGCCGCGTCATCTGGATCTGACCCGCGCGCAGCTCGAGCTGCGACAGCTCGCTCGCGAGCGTGTCGGTGCGACCGCGCAGCTCGCGCGCCGCGAGCTCGACCTCGGTGAGCGCCGACAGCCGCGCCTCGTACGCGCGCCTGCCCTCGTCGAGCTCGCCGACCAGGCTCGTGCGATCGCCGCGCACGCTCTCGAGCTCGGCGGCGAGCGTGTCGCAGCCGGCGCGCAGCTCGGCCGCACGGCGCGCCGCGTCCTCGCTCTCGGCCGCGAGCCGCTCGCCGCGCGCGCGCAGCTCGCCGTCGGTGGTCTCGAGGCGCAGCACCGAGGCCTCGGCCGCGGCGCGCTGGCCGCCGAGCTGGGCGGCGCGCACGCGCGCCTCGGTGAGCGCCGCGGTCAGCGCCTCGAGCCGGTCGCGCAGCGCGGTCACCGACGACACGAGGTCGAGCTGGACGCGCTCGAGCTGCGCGATGCTGGTCATCGCGATCGCGCGCCGCTCGCGGGCCGCCGCGTCGTCGATCTCGATCGCGCGCAGGCGATGATCGAGCTCGAGCTGCTCGGTCGCGAGGTGGCCGAGGCGCTCGCGGTGGCGCTCGAGCTCGCCGCGCACGCGCGCGTCGTCCTTCTCGTGGCCCATGATCGCGACCTCGCCCTCGTGGACCTGCGTGCGCACGCCGTCCATCGCCTTCGCGACGTGCTGGAGCTCGGTCTTCGCGGTCACCAGGCGCGTCATCGCCTCCGACAGATCGTGCTCGAGCTTGCCGACGATCTCCTCGAGCTCGCGGATCTCGCGCTTCTGCGCGAGCACGCCGGCGCCCTGCGCGTCGCGCGACCCACCCGCGACGACGCCGTCCTCGTCGACGATGTCGCCTTCGAGCGTGACGAGCCGATCGGTCACGCCGCGCTCGTGCAGGCCGAGCGCGCGCGGCAGCTCGTCGACGACCAGCGTCGATCCGAACAGCCGCTTGCCGAGGCCGCCATAGCCGTCGGCGAGCTCGACGAGCTCGGCCAGCCGGCCGAGCACGCCTTCGCTGCCAGCCGCCACCAGCGCGCTGCGGTCTTCCACTTCGATCGGAGCGGTGGCGCGCGCCGGCTCGCTCCACGCCGGGCTCATCCACGGCGACCCGCCGCCTTCGCCCAGGAATGGCGCCGACGCCGTGCCGCCGACCGCCTCGGGCACCGCGCTTCTGGTCTCCATCGGCACGAACGCGCTGCGCCCGCCGCCGCTCTGCTTCAGGTAGCCGATCGCCGCGATGCCGACCTCCGGCTCGCTGACGAGCACGCCGCCGAGCCGGTCGCCGAGCACCGCCTCGACCGCGACCTCGAGCTGCTCGGGCGGGCGCACGACGTCGGCGACGACGCCGCGGATCTCCGCGTCGCCGCCGATCGCGGCCGCCTGCTGCATCACCGCGCGGGTGCCGCGCTGGAAGCCCTCGTAGCGCTGCTGGATCTCCTCGAGCGAGGTCAGGCGCGAGCGCCGCCGGTGCAGCTCGGTGCGCAGCGTCTCGACCTCGGCCTCGCCGCGCGCGACCTCCTCGGCGAGCAGCTCGCGGCGCGCCGCGAAGCCGTCGCGCTGGCTGCCGAGATCGAGCCGGGTCTGGCGCAGCTCGGCGAGCGCGTGCTCGACCTTGCGGCCTTCGCGCTCGAGCTCGCGCACGCGATCCTGGTGCTGGTCGGCCTCGCTGACCACGCGCTCGTGGCGCCGGCTCGCCTCTTCGCGCCGCCGCCCGAGCGCCTCGACCTGCGCCTCGGCGGTCGCGACGTCGGTGCGCCGCGCCGCGAGCTCGGCGCGCGCCTCGTCGAGCTGGGTCTGCGCGGCCGTCAGCTCCCCGCGCGCGGCCGTCGTCGCGGCCTCGCGCGCACCGACCTCGGCGGCCTCGCGCTCGGCCTCGCCCGCGAGCGTTGCCAGCTCGCCGCGCCGCGCCGCGATCTCGGTCGCGCCGCGCTCGCGCTGCGCCGCGATCTCCTCGATCTCGCCGCGATCGGTCGCGATCCGCGCGTCGAGCTCGTCGGCCTCGCGCCGCTCGAACCCGATCTTCGCGTCGCCGAGCCGCAGCTTGTTCTCGAGCTCGAACACGCGCTCCTGCACGCCGACGAGCCGGCGCTCCTCGACGGCGAGCTCGGCGCGCTCGGCGACGACATGCGCGTCCTTGGTGGTCCACTCGGTGCGCGCGGCCTCGAGCTCGCCGCGCACCTCGTCGCCGCGCAGCGCGACCAGCTGGCCTTCACCCGCCAGCTCGAGCCAGCGATGCGCCGCCTTCCACAGCTCGATATCGCGCAGCTCGGCCTTGTACTTGCGGTAGCGCTCGGCCTTCTGCGCCTGCCGGCGCAGCGTGCCCATGCGCTTGTCGAGCTCGACCACGATGTCGGACACGCGCATCAAGTTCTGCCGCGTCTGCTCGAGCTTCTTCTCGGCCGCCTTCTTCTTGACCTTGAACTTCGTGATCCCGGCGGCCTCTTCGATGATCGCGCGCCGATCCTGCGGACGGCTGCTCACGATCTGGCCGATGCGGCCCTGCTCGATGATCGCGTACGCCTTCGTGCCGACGCCGGTGCCGAGGAAGAAGTCGGTGATGTCGCGCAGCCGGCACGGCGTCTTGTTGATGAAGTACTGGCTCGTGCCGTCGCGATAGAGCCGGCGCGTGATCGTGACCTCGGTGTAGTGCGCGAAGTCGAACGCAGCCGGCTGGTCGGCGAGCACCTTCGCGACCTCGTCCTGCGGGGTCGGGATGGGCTTGCCCTCGGCGTCGACCCACACCGCCTGCGCGCCGGGCTCGGCCGCGTCCTCGGCTTCGGGCTCGGGCTCGGGCGCCAGTCCGTCGAGCGCGCGCTCGGTCTCCGCGATGTCGCTGTGGCGGGCCAGCTCGAGCGTCTCGTGCGAGAAGCCGACGTCGTCGAACGTCAGCGACACCTCCGCCATCGGCGCGGGCCCGCGCGACTCCGAGCCGGCGAAGATGACGTCCTCCATCGCCTTGCCGCGCAGGTGCTTCGCGCTCTGCTCGCCCATGCACCACCGGATGGCATCGACGATGTTCGACTTGCCGCAGCCGTTCGGCCCGACCACGCCCGTGATCGCGTCCCCGATCTGGATGACGGCCCGGTCGCAGAACGACTTGAAGCCGATGATTTCGACCCGCTTGATCCGCATGTCCGCGTCGGAGGTTGCCAGCCACCTATGACATCGGACGTGCTAACACGTCCGCATGGTTCGAGCAGCCGCGATCTCGCTCGCGCTGGCCGCGTGCGGCAGCCCGATGAGCGCGCCTCGCGACGCGCCCGGCGCGCCCGACTCGGCCCCCGACGCCGCTGGGCTCGACCTGACATCCCAGCTCGCGCCGATCGCCGCGCAATATCAGCTGCCGGCCATGGCCGGGATCGCGGCCAGCGACTCGGCGATCCTCGGTCAGGGCGTCACGGGCGTGCGCAAGCTCGGCGACCCGACGCCCGCAACGTTGGACGACACCTGGCACCTCGGTTCGGATACCAAGGCGATGACCTCGACGTTGATCGCCGGCTACGTCGAGGCCGGCACGCTCGGCTGGGACGAGCCGTTGTCGCAGCTGTTTCCGGGCACCACGATCGACCCCGGCTACCAGAGCGTCACGCTGCGGATGCTACTCGCGCACGTCGGCGGCGCGCCCGCCGATCTGCCGACCGCGGTCGAGCAGGTGATCGCCGGCCCCGGTACGTCGCGCGCATTGCGCCTGCAGGCCGTGCAAATGATCCTCGCCCAGCCGCCCGGCGCGACGGTCGGCACGTACACGTACTCGAACGCCGGCTACATGATCGCCGGCGCCGCGCTCGAGCTCGCGACGAATACGGCGTGGGAAGACCTGATGCGCGCCAAGCTGTTCGCGCCCTTGCAGATGACGAGCTGCGGGTTTGGCCCCAACGCGACCGGCACCATGGTCGACGAGCCGTGGGGCCACGAGCTCGAAAACGGGACCCTCGTCGCGGTCAACCTCGACAATCCGCCGGCGCTCGGCCCGGCCGGCACGGTGCACTGCGGCCTCGTCGACTGGCTCGCGTTCCTGCGCGAGCACCTCAACGGCGCGCGCGGCGCGCCGACCGTGCTCGGCCTGCAGCCGGCGACGTGGACCGAGCTCCACACGCCCTATCCGGGCAGTGCGGGCTCGTATGCGCTCGGCTGGGGTGTCGTCACGCAGAGCTGGACCAACGGTCCCGCGCTCGCGCACACCGGCGACAACACGTTCAACGTGGCGGACGCGTGGGTCGTGCCCGGCATCGATCGGATCTTCGTCGCCACGTCGAACCGCGGCGACCAACCGGCACTCGATGGCGCGAATGCCGCGATCGTCTCGGAGATCACGGAGTTTCTCCCGCAGTGACTCGCACCGTCGTCGTCTGGCTCGCCCTCGTCGGCGTCGCGCTCGCCGATCCGCCGCACGTCGAGATCAAGGCGCAGACCGAGCTCGGGCTCACCCACGTGCGGCTGCGCGACGGCGAGATCGAGGTCACCGGCCGCCTCGTCGACAAGCTGACGGGCGAAGGCATGGCCGGCCAGACCGTGCGGGTCACGGTCGCCGGCGTGACCCGGCCGGCCGAGACCGCGCCCGATGGCAGCTTCCACGTCTCGTTCGTCGGCGATCCCGGCGAGCAGCGCGTCGAGCTCGCGTATGGCGGCGGCCGCGCGATCGAGCCCGCCGCGCCGCTCGCGGTGACGGCCGATCCCGCGAAGGGTCAGGTCGAGCTGGCGATCGCGAAGCAAGGCGACGACAAGGCCGGCGCGAAGCTGGTCGTGCACGCGAGCGGCGACGACGGCCCGGTGCGCCTGCCGGTCGCGATCGAGCTCGCACCCGCCGGCTCCGGCGCGTGGAAGCCGCTGCGCCAGGTCGCGTCCGACACGCCGTTCGTGCTGTCGCGCACCGACACCGGCGGGCCCGGCTCGTATCGCATCCGCGCGACGTTCGCCGGCGACGCCTACCGTCAGACCGCGACGATCGACGGCACGGTCGAGCTCACCACCGACACCACGACGACGATCGACGTCGCGCGCAGCCAGCTCGCGTACGAAGACGACCTCGTCGTCACCGGGCGCGTCGCCGACGACGACGGCAAGCCGGTCGCGCGCGCCGCGGTCACGCTGTCGGCCGGCGATCACCGGCTCGCGCAGGGCGCGACCGGCGACGACGGCGGCTACCGGTTCTCGATCGAGGCCGCGCTGCTCGGCGAGTGCCAGCGCCCGCCCTGCCAGTTCGGCCTCCAGACCTCGGCCGATCCCGATACGCCGTTCGTGCGCGCGAGCCGGTCGGCGCCGGCGGTGATCACGGTCGCGGCGCCGCAGCCGGTGCCGGTCTCGTACACGATCGCGGCCTTCCTCGCGACCGCGCTCGCGGCCGGCGGGTTCTTCGCCGCCCGCAGCAAGCCGTGGCTGCGGCTGCGCAAGCAGGTGCCGCCGGCCGAGGTCCCGAGCGACGGCGGCGAGCTCGAGGCGGCGCCCGGCGGCCTCGTCGTCGCCAAGCCCGGCGTGATCTCGACCTTGCGCCGCGCCGCCGACGACGGCTTCGCCGGCGTCGTGCGCGACAGCGTGCGCGGCCGGCCGGTCGCGCAGGCGGTCGTCCGCCTCGTGCTCGGGGACGCCGAGCGCGAGCTGCGGACCGCGGCCGACGGCAGCTTCACGCTCGAGAAGCTCGCGGTCGGCGAGTGGCGCGCCGAGGTCGCCGCGCCCGGCCACGTCACCGAGCGGTTCGCGGTGACGATTCCGCACCGCGGCGAGCTCCGCGGCGTGCGCATCGATCTCGTGCCCGTGCGCGAGCGCGTGTTCCAGCTCTACCGCCGCGCGGCCGAGCCGGTGTTGCCCGAGTCGCGCCTGTGGGGCATCTGGTCGCCGCGGCAGATCGTCGATCACGTGCGCGCCCGGCGCCCGACGCCGGCGCTCGCCGAGCTCACCGATTTCGTCGAGGAAGTGTACTTCTCGCCGCGACTGTCGGCCGAGACCGTGCTGGCCCACGCCGCCGAGCGCGTCGATCGCGCGATCCTCGAGCGCGCGAAGCGTTAGTTGCCGGAGCTTGCCGGGGCGAACCGGCCTGCGGCGTCGCCCGTACCCATTCGGGTAATAGCCGACCAGCGCCGGATGCGAGATGCACAAACTGTGTCTCTCGAACAAGCACGTCCAGCGCTTGCACGCTCCGACGATCGCGCCTCACGACTGCGGCGTTACTACGCGGCGTGGGCCGCAACCTACGGCGATCCGAGCGACGACGGCTGGTTCGCGCGCATCCGCTCGCGCGAACGGCGGCTCGTCGAGGAGCTGCTCGCGCTCGCGGGCAGCGAGTCGATCCTCGATGCCGGTTGCGGCGCGGGCGTGCACGCGAAGCCCCTCGCGTCGCGCGGCCACGAGGTGTGGGCTGTCGATCTCGTGCCCGAGATGGTCGCGCGCGTGGCCAGCCACGTGCATCGCGCGTGCGTCGCCGATCTCGAGCAGCTCGCGCTGGGCCGCCAGTTCGATCGCGTGATGTGCCTCGGCGTGCTCGAGTTCGTCGCGGATCCGGGCGCGGTCATGCGCGCGCTCGCCGACCACCTCGTGCCCGACGGCGTGCTCGTCGTGCTGGTGCCGCGCCCGACGCTGGCGGGCCGCATTTACCAGCTCACGAAGGCGTGGCACGGCGTGTCTGCGCGCCCGATCTCGGCGGCCGAGCTGACGCGGCTGGGCGCGTGCGCCGGGCTCGCACGCACGGCGGTGCGCTATCCGTTCGTCCACAACGTGGTGATGGCGTTCCGGCGATGACGGAGCTGTGGACATTCGTCAAGGCCGCGATGGCGGGCCTCATCGTGCTCGGCACCGAGGTCGCGCTGATCGCCGGGCTCGACGCGATCGCGGTGCCGCCGGCGGTTTCGTTCGCGGTGGTGCAGTTCGAGGGCACCGCGCTCACGTTCACGCTGAGCAAGCTGTGGGTGTTCGGCGCAGGCCGCAGCGGCCGCACGCACCGCGAGCTCGCGCGCTCGACCGTCGTGTTTGCAGGGAGCCTCGTCGGGAACACCGCGTTGCCGTCGGCGCTGACGTACGGGTTCGACGTCCCGCCGGTTGCCGCGTTCCTCGCGTCGCAGGCTGCGGTCTACGTGCTCTGGAATTATCCGGCACGACGCTGGTGGGTGTTCGCATCGACGCGGTGAATTCTCGACAGCTCGTGACAGTCTCGTGAAACCGACCCCAAGACGAAGACGCGCTCGATACGGTGGTGGCGTGGCGATCACGGTGCCGGCCTTCGGGGTGCGATTGGGCGAATCCGACGACTTCGTCGATCTCGCCGCCACGGTGTGCCGCGCGCTCGCCGAGCTGTTCGACGTGCCTCGCAGCGCGGTCGCGCTGCACCGTGCGGGCGGAGGGCCGATCGTGCTCGTCGACAACTTCGGTGCGGGTCAGGACGCCTACCGGCTCGCGAGCGTTCACACGACGCGCTACCGCGGCAGCGCACTCGACCGCGCGCTCCACGGCGACGCACCCGAGCCGACGCGGTTCGGCGAGCTCGGCTACGTCGGCGACTTCGGACACGCGCTGGTGCTGCCGCTCCTCGATCCGTCGGGACTCGTCGGCTCGATCCAATGCGGCCGTAACGAACCGTTCTCGCTCGCGCAGCGCCGCGACCTCGAGACGCTCGCCACGCAGCTGTCGGCGCGTCTCGCGCAGCTCGGAATCACGGCGATCACGGCCGACGCTCCGAAGCTGACCGCACGCCAGCACGAGGTCGCTCGGCTCGCCGCGCGCGGCGCGACCACCATCGAGATCGCGGGCGAGCTCGCGATCTCGACCAACACCGTGAAGAAGATCCTCAAGGACATCTACGAGCGGCTCGCGGTGCACAATCGCCCCGAGCTCGCGAACGAGCTGCGGCGCGTGGCGCCGCGGCTCGATGGCTCGGCGGGCGTGACCCGGATGGGCTCGCTGGCGGTGACGCGCGGGACGTTCGGGTACCCGGACGGGTAATAGACGCACGCGAGCGCGCGATGCGAATGCTAGTGGAAACGTGCGAGCGTGATTGGAGGTGCAGAGATGCGAGCGAAGCGAGTGCGAATCGTACTGGAGACCTCGGAGGTCGACGGCGTGATGCTGTGCATCATGGGCGAGCTGTTGATGCACGAGGACGGGACGATCACCGGCAGCGGAACGTTGCGGGCACAGGGCGCGGGCCGGCTCGCGTTCGCGGCGACCGGCGGGTACACCGAGCTGATCGAATCGACGCAGCGGGAGGCCAACGCCCTCGCCCGCGGCTGACCGGTGTATATAGCGGGCGATGAACGAGACCGAGCTGGTCGAGCTGGCGATCGCCGTGATCGGCATCGGGTTCGTGCTGTTCGGGCTGCGGCGAGCCGCGGCGAAGAGCCGCGAGCGCGCGCCCGATAGCATCAAGGAGAGGATCGAAGCCGAGGCTGCAGGCTTCAGGCCTCAGGCTCCGGGCCGAAGAGACAAGGCAGCGGAAAAGCCGGCGGAGGAGCCCCACCCCGAGGCCGAAGCCCGAGGCGTGAAGCTCGAGGCCTCCGAGGCCGCGCAGGCGGCCGAGGCGTACAAGGCCGGGCTCGCCAAGACGCGCGGCGGCTTCGTCGCGAGGCTCGGCAAGCTGTTCGGCAAGAAGCAGATCGACGCGCAGACCCTCGACGAGCTCGAGGAGGTCCTGTTCACCGCCGACATCGGCCCGCGTGCGGCCGAGCGCATCTTCCAGTCGGTCAAGGGCGGGCTGTCGAAGTCCGACCTCGAGGACGCCGACAAGATCTGGAATCAGATCCGCACGACGTCGCGCGAGATTCTCTCGGTCGACGCGCCCGCGATCGATGTCGCGGCGAAGAAGCCATTCGTGCTGCTCGTGCTCGGCGTCAACGGCGTCGGCAAGACCACGACGATCGGCAAGCTGGCCGCGCGCTGGGCGGGCGACGGCAAGAAGGTTCTGCTCGCCGCCGGCGACACGTTTCGCGCGGCCGCGACCGAGCAGCTCGAGGAGTGGGCCAAGCGCGCCGACGTGCCGATCGTGAAGGGCAAGTCCGGCGGCGATCCGTCGTCGGTCATCTTCGACGCGATCAAGCGCGGCGTCGACGAGAAGCTCGACGTCGTCATCTGCGATACCGCGGGCCGCCTGCACTCCAACGCCGGCCTCATGGACGAGCTCAAGAAAGTGCGCCGCGTCTGCGACAAGGCGATGCCCGGCGCGCCGCACGAGACGTGGATGGTGCTCGACGCGACGACCGGTCAGAACGCGATCTCGCAGGCCAAGACGTTCAAGGCCGACATGGAGATCACCGGCATCGTGCTGACCAAGCTCGACGGCTCGGCCAAGGGCGGCGTCGTCCTCGGCATCTGCGATGAGCTCAAAGTTCCGGTCCGCTTCGTCGGGATCGGCGAGCAAATTGGGGACCTTCGCCCCTTCGACCCCGCCGCCTTCGTCGACGCGCTCTACGCCGACGCACAGGCCAGCGAAGCCGCTTAACTGCAACTGACAGGCGCAGGAGCTGTCTCAGGTCGGGCCCAAACCTAGGCCTATAGCTTGAGATCCAAAAAAAGCCCGTGTTATGAAGCCGATACGAATGCGCACCATCCGGCACCGATCCAGGTCGCTCTTGATCGTCGCGCTCGCGCTCCTCGCAGGGACCGCACTCGCGGGACCTACGAAGGGTAAAGGCGGCAAAGGCTCAGGCAAGGGTTCGGGCTCGGGCTCCGGCTCGGGCTCCGGCTCCAGTGGCGGCGACGCGGGCGAGATCCAGATGGATAACGACACCGGCACCGGTGCGGGATCCGGCTCGGGCTCGGGGTCGGCGGGCGGCGGTGGCGAGATCGAGATGGACAACCCGGATCAGGGCTCCGGCAGCAAGGACCTCGCCGCGGATCTCGCGGCGCAAGGCGACACCGGTCCCGTCGTCGCAGCCGGCCCGGTGAAGAAGACGCCGATCTCGTGGCAAGACATCGTCGTCGTCATCCGCAAGCCGTTCCTCAAGGTGCGGCGCACCGAGCTCACGCCGTTCCTCGGCACGACGATGAACGACAACATGATCCAGCACTACTCGGCCGGCGGCGAGCTCGCCTACTGGCTGACCGACGTGCTCGCGGTCGGCGTCGAGGGCCAGTACTTCACGCACTCGTTCTCGTCGACGTACGACCTCGTCGCGCGCCAGGCGCGCCGCCTGCCGACGATCAACGAGTACCTGTGGAGCTCGGCGCTCGACTTCCACTACGTCCCGGTCTACGGCAAGTTCGCGGTGCTCGATCACAAGCTCGTCACGTGGGAGTCGTACTTCACCGCCGGCGTCGGCGTCGGCGAGAGCGAGGTCGTGCCGCGCGACACCAAGTATCCCGGCTTCACGAACTTCCTCATCCAGCCCAACGTCGGGGTGAACATGCGCTTCTTCCTCGCGAAGTGGCTCACGGTCAACCTCGGGATTCGCGACTACATGTTCATCGACAAGTTCGAGCCGACCAACCGCGGCGAGATGGGCGGGATGTGCGTCAACTGCACGGCCTCGGAGGCGTCGGCCAACGCGGACAGCTCGTTCATCAACAACATCATGTTCCAGATCGGCCTCAGCTTCTGGGTGCCGACCTCGTTCGAGTACACGACGTTCCGCTGAGCGGACCCCGGGAGATGACGACGATGATCAGCAACAAGACCATCATCCTCGGCGCCATGCTCGCGGGCATCGTGCTCGCGACCGCCGGCCAGGCTCACGCGCAGAAGCGCGTCAACGACCTCGAGCAAGACGTCGCGGTTCGCCACCGCCGCCTGCTCGTCGCGCACCGCTTCGAGGTGACGCCGCTGTTCGAGTCGAGCATCGACGCCGACTACGAGCACACCGTCGGCGGCGGCCTCAAGCTCGAGTACCACCTGTCCGACATGTTCTCGATCGGCGTGATCGGCGTCGCCTCGGCGTCGATCAACACGGCGCTCACGAACAAGATCGTGGCGACGCTGCCGACCGCAGACACCGGCATGAACGACAAGACGCCGGATCAGACGCAGTTCATGGACCACCTGAACTCGATCCCGTTCCACGGCGCGGCGTACGCGAGCCTCACGCCGTGGTACGGCAAGCTGGCCGCGTTCAGCTCGGCGTTCGTCGCGTTCGATTTCTACTTCCAGGCCGGCATCTCGTTCGCGCAGCTCGATTCGAGCTGCCCGAGCAACGTGTGCACCGACACGAACCCGGGCGGCATGGAGAACGGCGGGCCGCCGATCCTGAACCCGAAATACGATCCGCCGCTCAACAGCGGCACCAAGCCCGGCCTGTACCTCGGCGGCGGCATCCACGTGTTCCTGAGCGACTTCCTCGCGCTCGACCTCACCGTGCGCGACTACGCGTTCTCGGACAACCCGTCCGGCGCCGACTACAACGCCGACCTCTACGTCGGCAACAACAAGAACCTCGGCGACGACAACCGGTTCCTGCACCACCTGTTCTTCGGCGCGGGCCTGTCGATCATGCTGCCGGCGACGGTCAAGCGCACGCCGTAGCCAGGGTCTGGCGTTGACGCCCTGCCAACACGGTTGGCGGGGCGCCCTGGTAAGCGTCCGAGATTGTTTGACGCGGGTCTGGATCGTGGTTTGCTGTTTGGAGGGCCTGGATCCATGCGTCTTCTCGCCGCGATCGTGCTCGCCGTCGGACTCGCGGGGTGCATCACCCCGACGATTCCGATCCCGCCGCCCGATCCGACGATGATGGAGATCGATCCCACGATCCCGATCCCGCCACCGGAGCCGGGCACGACGTATCAGTGGACGTTCACGTATCCGGCGACCTCGCTGTATGCGAACGGCACCGCGTACATCTTCGACATCAACGAAGGCCAGGGCGTGATCCAGCAGGCGAAGGCCGACGGATCGATCGGGCCGACGATGCAGTTCCCGGCGATGCTGGGCGACAACGTCGACGTCACCGTGCAGCTCGAGCAGCAGACTGCATCGACGTGCGTCGTGCTGCAGGTCGGCCATCAGGACCCGAACCAGTACTGCCAGTAGCGAAGTGCTAGGCGAAACCGGTCTAGTAAGAGATGACGGGCCAGGCGACGAGCGTCGGGTGGAGCGTCAGGCGGGCATCGCCGCGCTCGACCACGACCGAGATCTGCGAGCCGGGCGCCGAGTTGTAGATGCGCGCCTGCAGATCGTTCGACGACTTGATCGCGTAGCCGTCGATCGAGAGCACCTTGTCACCCGGGTGCAGATCGATCGCTTCGGCCGGCGTGTTCGGAAGCACGCGATCGATGTCGGCCGCGCCGTCGTGGAAGACGTAGCGAATGCCGAGGAACGCGTGATCCGGACGTACGCTGACCTCGGTCGGCTCCGGCATCGTCACGTGATACGGACACTGGCGCACCGACATCGAGTCGGCGACCTGCATCGCCATCAACGTGGTCGCGAGCGCGAGGCCCGACGCGACGCCCGCCATCGTGCACACGACGGCGATCGTGCCGAGCCCGCGACTGCGCTCGTTGGGCAGCAGTGCTTCGCGGCGGAGAACGGGTGGGGCTTCGGGCTCGGGCGGCGTATCGGCGGACATCTCGATTCCCTCGCTTTAGGTCCTTACTCCCAGTATAGGCAGCGACCTCGCGAATGCTATCGAGAAGTGAGCGAAGTTGATCGCAACTGCGCAACGCTCCGCGTTGCTGCGCGCCGGCAAGGCCGGGCCGACGCTGCTTGCGAAAACCCCGCAGACGCAAAAGCGGTGACCAGCGACGGCCGTGATAGGGTCCGGAGCACGTTGGGGCGGTCTTCAGACGAGGAGGTGCGCCGCACACGACGACGCCGATGGCTCGTGGGCATCGGCCTGGTGTTGTTCGTCCTCGTGGGCGGCGCGTTCGCGTTCGCCCGCATCGAGTTCAACGGGGCTAACCTCGCGGACCTAATCGCGTCGTACCAGAACGGGCGCATGCGCGGGCGCATGGAGCTCGGCTCGGTCGAGTGGCGGTCGGGCGACCTCGCGAAGGTGGTCACGGGCGGCTGGATCGACATCACGGTGCGGGACGTGAGGGTGTGGGACGACTGCGCACTCGGCACCGAGGATCCCGAGGCGCTCCGGCTCGGCAACCCCAACGAAGAGTGTACGCCGGATGACAACCCGGATCCGATCCCGGGCTCCAAGAAGAAGCCGCGCAAGCTCTTGCTGTGGACGCCCGAGATCACGGCGCAGCTCGACATCCACGCGCTGCTGTTCGGCTCGCACGAGGTCGTGTTGCGGCACGTCACGCTGCACGGCGGCGAGGCGCTGATCGAGCAGACGCGCGAGCCCTACCCGCTCACCGCGTACAACCGGACCAGCGTCACGATCATGAGCGCGATCTATTCGCGCATGAAGGCCGGTTTTCGCGCCGGCATCTACGCCGAGACGCCGCCGCCGATCGTCGACCTGCGCGACATCCACATCGTCGACGTCAACCTCACGGTGCACGTCAACCCCACCGCGCACGACGACGGCACCGTGACGTACGGCATGGCCGCGCGGCTCGAGCACGTCGACGTCGCGCCGGATCCCGACGACACCAGCGCGTACGTGTATCTCGACGGCCGCGATCCGCTCGTCCAGAAGTTCTACTTCCACCTCGGGGTGCACGCCGCGGTCGGTCACGTGCGGCTGCTCGACAAGGGGCCGCGCTCGGCGTTTCGCATCGCGCGGCCGGACGAGACCCACTTCGTGTGGGGCGCCGGCCGCGACGATTACTACGACCTCGAGGTCCGCGACGTCGATCTGCGTCGGCTCGCGCAGGTGCCGACCGACTGGGCGCACTACAACTTCATCGCGAACTCGCTCGAGCTCGACGGCACGATCCACACGATCCCGTGCGACGGCGGCAAGCCCGAGGACGGCGCGACGATCCACATCGGCGGCGGCCTGATCGATTACTGGGATCGCCCGTACGACGGCCAATGGAGCATCCAGGTCGCGGCCGATCACCTCGGCGCGACGGTGCGCACGTGCATCAAGAAGACGGTCGGCGGCGACAACCTCGGCGGCACGATCACGGTGTCGGGCCCGTTCGTCGCGCTGCCGCGCATCGCGCTCGACATGCACGACCTCGACGTCGACATCCCGCTGTCGGCGACCGAGGACCCGATCCGGCTCACGCTCGCGAAGGTCCAGGGCTGGATCGATCTGGTGAACGACCAGGGCGCGATCGATCAGACCAAGGCGGTCGTTCCGAACCCGAACGGAGGCGAGCCCGGCGAAGCGCTGGTGTCGGCGACGTTCCAGATCCTTCCCACGCTGAACGCGCAAGCCGAGCTCGACATCACGAAGCCGATCGATGTCGGGCGGTTCTTGCCGAAGCAAGTCGCGGGTGCAGTGGGGACCCTCCTTACCGGCAACCTGAAGGTCAGTGGCGACGTGGAGGACGGGGTCTCGATCCACAACTTCGAGCTCGCGCTCGGGCCGACCGCGCGAGATCGGGTGGCGAAGATCAGCCGCGGCGACATCTTCGCGAAGAATGACTTCGACTACATCGAGCTGCACTCGATCTACTTCGAGGCCAACAAGACGACGGCCACGATCGTAGGCCGCATTGTCTACGACAAGAAGCTCGGCTACGTCGCGAAACCGATCGACATCTACCCCGTGTCCGGCGACCTCGATTATTGGCTCAAGCGCCTCGGTCTGCCGTTGTTCGCGCAGCGTGCCGGTGGCCCCGGAAAGATCTCGGTCACCGGCCCACTTACCGGTCCCGGTCCGGTCGTCAGCGTGACGACCACCCTGACTGGTGTGCCCTGCCTCGACAATCTCGAGGTCGTCAACGCGACGATCGCAGCTGGCATCGTCAACTTTCACGTCACGTCGACCGGCCTCGGCGGCACGTTGGACGGCAAGGGCTCGATCGACACCAACAGCAAACCGAGCGTGATCCGGAGCCTCCAGCTCAACGGAGCGAAGCTCGACGGCTCGAAGCTGTGTGGCACGAACGGGATCGTCCAGGGCACGATCGATAGCGTCGATGCGTTCGTGAGTGGATCGATCAACCCCGCGCGCTCCGCGATCGACTGGGCATCGCTCGCGAAGATCTACGCGAACGCCCAGCACGTATCCGTCAAAGGCGAGGCGCTGTCGGACCTCAACGTGTGCCTGAACCGCACCGACCCGAGGTGCAGCAAGCGCACGCCCAGTCCCGCGGCGGCCGCCGATTGCACGTACGCCAGGACTGGCGGCGCCTGCGTCGTCGCGACCGCGACCCGCGATGCCGGCGGCGAGCTCGACGCGACGATCGCGAACGTGCCGGCGGTGCGCACCGGTCGGGGCACGGTGCCCGCACACCTCGGCGGCAACCTCCTGATCGACGACGTCCCGATGGCGGTGCTCGACCCGTGGGTCGGCGCCGGCACCATGGGCGGGCTGCTGTCGGCGAACCTCGATCTGTCCGGCCAGGTCGCGCCGACGTTCGCGCCGCAGGCGAGCGGCACGATTTCACTGCTGCGCAGCTGGGTCGAGCGCGCGTTCGTCGGCGACTCGCAGCTGCGCGTCGATCCGATCACGATCGGCACGCGCATGCCCGGCATCCAGGTGCGCGGCACGCTGATGTCGGGGCGCGTCGAGATCTTCGCGTCGCTCGGCACCGAGGCGCCCTACCCGGTCGACGTGCAGGTCACCGCGCACCGCCTCGAGGTCGACCAGTTCGTCGACCTCTCGAAGGCGCTGCACGTGACCGAGCCGCTGCAGGCGTGGGCGTCGGGCACGGTGTCGCTGCACACCGAGCTGCAGCCGCTGTCGGGCAAGCCGGCGACGCCCGAGGCGTGGGTCGAGATCACCGAGCTCGAGGGCATCTTCGATCACACGTCGCGCGACGGCCGGCGCGTGCCGCTGCGGGTCGCGCTGGTCGAAGGCGCGCCCGGCCAGTACGCGATGTCGCTGCGCGTGACGCCGACGACGATCGAGCTCGCGTGCCGCGATCCCGGGTCGCCCGGCGGCCGCAAGGCGTGCCCGGCACAGCTCGCGACGCCGGCCGGCATCGTGTCGATCGAGGGCCACGCGACCGCGACGCAGATGAACCTGACCGCGAAGGGCGAGCTCGACCTGTCGAAGCTCGCCCCGTTGCTCGAGAACCAGCTCGACGACATCCACGGCACGCTCGCGCTCGACGGCGAGGTCACCGGGACCGTCAGCAAGCCGTCGTGGTCGCTCGAGCTCGCGGTCAAGGACGGCGTCGCCGTGCGGCCGGCCGGCAGCGACACCGACCTCGAGGTCGTGCCCGGCGCGAAGCTCTCGCTCGCGAACGGCACGCTGTCGTTCGATCAGCTCGCGCTGCGCGTGCCCGACGAGCAGAAGGCCGCGGGCGGCGCGCTCAACGTGCGCGGCTCGATCGGCCTCGACGGCCTGCAGCCGGCGACGTGGAACGTGAAGATCGACGGCGACGTGCCCGCGAAGCTGCTCACGCTGACGTCGAAGGTCTCGCAGGCGAGCGGCGCCGCGCACATCGACGGCGCGATCGCGCTGACCGGCACCGGCAAGCTCCCGACCGTCAACGGCGCGATCGCGTTCGACTCGCAGACGCCGTTCGCGATCGTCCCGCGCGACGTCCGCCACGAGCTCGCGCTGGTCAACGGCCGGCTCGAGATCGCGACGAACAATCAGCTGTCGCGTCGCTCGTACACGTTGACGATCGCGGATACCGACCGGGACGAGGTGCGCATGACGATCGACAGCGAGGGCCTCGTCGATCACATCCACGGCCGCCTGACCGTGCGCGAGGACGGCACGACGACCGAAGCCGAGCTCGGCTTCGACGCGCAGAACGTGCCGTATCACAACCCCGACCGCACGCTCGACCTCACGATGGCCGCGGACGACGTCGACGTCCGGCTCCGCAACGACGGCACGTGGATCGTGAACGGCGATGTCGCGATCGTCGCCGGCAAGTACGTTCGCAATTTCGACCTCACGCAGAACATCAAGGCCGCTGCCGCCACGTCGTTGCCGACGACGTCGCTGTGGGAGAAGTTCCCGGCGCTCGGCGATGCCCGCCTGAACCTCACGCTCGACGTGCGCCGGTTCGCGTTCGCCGGCAACATCGCGAACATCGACTTCATCGGCCACGGCATCGAGATCGCGGGCAGCCCGCGCGATCCGCGGATCTCGGGCTCGATCGTCGTCGTGCAGGGGCCGGGCTTCTTCCAGATCCCGCTGACTCGCGCGAAGTTCACGAACCTCAGCGGCTCGATCGACTTCGCGGCCAACGAGCGCGCGACCAATCCGCGTCTCGAGATCGCCGCCGAGGTCCCGAGCTACACCGATCTCTCCGGCCAGCAGCACCAGATCAAGGCGACGATCACGGGCACGCTCGAGCAGCCGCTGTGGGACCTGAGCACGAACACCGGTCTCGACAAGTCGCAGACGCTCAGTCTCCTCGTCCTCGGTCGCAGCGCGGACCAGCTCCGGCGCTCGCTCGGCGACCAGGTCGTCGGTGGCAACCCGACCGCGGCCGATCCATCGACCAATCCATCGACCGGTTTCGGCGACGAGCTCGTGAAGGACCTCGCCGGCGACTGGATCACGAGCCTGCTCGGCCCGTCGATCGCGCGCAGGCTCCAGCAGTACGACCTCGTGCTGCGACCCGAGGTCGGGTTCGGCACGGTCGGCGTGCACGCCGAGTTCAAGGCGCGCAAGAACCTGAGCATCATCGGCGACGGCGAGGAGACCGTCCGCGGCCAGAACTACAACGCGAGCCTCGTGCTGCGTACACCGTATCGGCTGCCGTGGATCTCGTTCTCGCCGGACGATCGCCTCCGGGTCGAGGGCACGGTCCTCGAGAAGCTGTACAGCGACCCCGCCGACCAGGCCCAGAACATCCAGGATGCGCAGCTCAAGCTCGTGTACCGCCTGTTCATCCCATGAGCCGCCTCTGCTTCTTCGCGATCCTCGCGTGGGCTGCGGTGGCAGGCGCGCAGCCGGCGAAACCGTTGCCGCAGCAGGTCAGCGATTGCGTGGACGTCGACACCACGCCGGGCGCGCCACTCGAGCCACCACCGGCGCCCGATGTCGTGGTCACGCCGATCCCGTGGACCGAATTCGCCGTCGAGAGCGCGGGCAAGCTGCTCGAGTCCGACACGCCGGTGACGGTGCACGCGCTGCTCGAGCCGACGCTGGCGAGCTACCGCACGACGCTCACCGACCGCAACTTCACCACGATCGCCAAGACGACCGCGCGCTTCGGCTACCAGCTCGTGTCGCACACGATGCGCGGCACGCTGCTCGTGCTGCGCGTCGTGCCGCTGCCGATCGTCCGCAAGGTGAACGTCAACACCCACCAGCAGCTGTGGCAGGAGCCGCTCGACGACGAGATCCGGAGTCGCATGCAGGTTCGCGTCGGCGCTCCGCTGCCGTCCGATCGCGTGCGCCGGCGCTGCGCGTTGCTCGAGGAACAGGACCGCGTGCAGAGCTACCTCACCGAGCAGGGTTACTCCGACGCCCTGGTGACCATCCACGACAACGAGGATCCGATCGCCGCCGTGATCGGCGTCGACGTGAAGCTGCGCATCGCCTACCGCCTCGAGAAGCCGAAGATCGAGCTGCCCGCCGGGTTCACGAACGTGACGAAGGCGGAGATCGAGAGCCAGTTCGAGCGCAGCCGCGACACGTTCACGCGCTCGCGGTTCCTCGAAGACGTCCAGCGCGTCCGGGACCTGTTTCACAAGCGCGAGTATCCGGCCGCGCGCGTGCAGAGTGACTTCGATCCGAAGGAGTCGTTCCACCGCGACACCAAGACCGTGCGCGTGACGATCACGATCGACCCTCGCCGCCAGCTCGATCTGGTGTTCGAGGGCATCGATCACGACGCGGTGAGCGACCAGGATCTGCGCTCGCACGTCACGTTCGACCAGACCGGCGCGATCGACGACGTCGAGGCCCAGAACTCGGCGGACGCGCTGCAGACCTATCTCCAGACCCGCGGCTACTTCGACGCGCGCGTCACCTGGGGACCGCGCGAACGCCTGCCCGAGCTCGACCGCATTCCGTTCCACATCGTCCCGGGGCGGACGCGGCAGGTGTCGGTCGTGGACTTCAAGTGCAACGGCGGGACGTGCCAGAAGGATCGCCCGTTCGACAGCTCCGCGCTCGCGAGCCTCGTCTCGACCAAGAAGATCGACTTCAAGAGCGACCTGCTCGGCACCGGCACGGCACCGACCTCGAGCCTGCTCGCCGGCGACATCCAGCAGCTCCGCAACGAATACCGCAAGGCCGGTTACCGCGAGGCCGAGGTCAGCGTCAGCGTCAGCCCGGCCGATGACGATCGAGCGCTCGCCCCCGACAGCGCCGCGATCCGCGCCGCGCTCGTCGAAGCGGGGGCCGGCGACAGCCTCGCGGTCACGTTCGAGATCGACCAGGGGCGTCCGACGCTGCTGACGGCGGTCGAGCTCGTGCCCGACGATCCCGCGGACGCGCCGCAGCTCGCGCAGCTGTGCGAGCCGCTGCTCAAGGAGCTCGCGAGCGACCTTTCGACGCCGCAGCCCGACGACCAGCCCGATCCCGCGCGGATGCTCGCGCAGCGCACCGACCGCACGCGCTGCACGGCGGCCGCGACGAACCTGCCGTTTCGCGAGGACGACGTCTCGAGCATGAAAGATCACCTGCGCGACTTCCTGTTCAAGCAGGGCCGGCCGCGCGCCGAGGTCGACTACGAGGCACACGTGGTCGGGCCATACCTCGTGCAGGCGCGGTACGTCGTCCACCACGCGCGGACGCGCACGCTCGGCAAGCTCGTCGTGCGCGGCAACTTCAAGACCGAGACCAGCGTCATCCGCGACGTCCTCGCGCTTCACGAGGGCCAGCTGCTCACCTCGGATGCGCTCGCCGACGCCGCCCGGCGCTTGCGCCAGACCGGCCTGTTCAGCGCGGTCAACCTCGACCTCGTCGATCTGAACGGCCCCGACGAGCAGGTCGATGTGGTCGTGCGCATCGAGGAGCGCTACGACGTGATCGGGCAGATCGACGTCGGCGGCGGGTACTCGAGCTACAACGGCTGGTTCGCCACGGGCTCGCTGCTGTTCGCGAACCCACTCGGCAACGGGATGTCGGTGCGCGTGACGGGCACGTACGGCGACAAGCTGAAGGACATCGAAGGAACGCTGCGCGTGCCGAAGTGGCTCGCTCACCTGTGGGGCGCGCAGATCGACGTCACGGGCCAGTTGAACGATCAGGACACGCCGAACTTCGGTCCGCTCGAGACCACCGCGATCACGCTCGCCACGAACCGTATCGACGTGCGGCAGCAGAATGGCTCGACTCCGGCGCGCACGCGCAGCTGCGGCCTCCACTACGACTACCGCAAGCGCACGCGCCAGCTCGACGCGCTCCGCCCGATCGGCGCCGACAACGACTCGACTCAGGTCCCGGTCACGACCGTGATCGGCTCGATCGGCGGCACGTGCGAGATCGATGGCCGCGTCGATCGCCACGGCCAGCTGTCGCCGCTCGCCCCCGAGAACGGCTACCACCTGTACAGCAACGTCGCGTACGCGATGTCGAATTCCGTGCCGCTGATCGGCGGTCAGGACACGTTCATCAAGTTCGCGGCGGCCGGCTCGTACTTCCACCTGTTCGGCGAGAACCTCATCCTGCGCGGCGACTTCCACTTCGACGAGGGCCTGCCGCTCGGCGGCGCTGCGCTCCTGCCCGACGTCGAGCAGTTCTTCGCGGGCGGCGACAACACCGTGCGCGGCTACGAGGACGACCGGCTCGCGACCGAGGTGATCCGCATGCCGGTCCCGCCGATCGGCGGCGGCTTGACCCAGATCCGCGTCCTGCCGGCCGGCGGCAACATCCGCGTGATGTCGAGCATCGACGCCCAGTATCGGATCTGGTGGATCTTCGCGGCGTCGGCCTTCACCGATGCCGGCATGATCGCGAACGACTGGCGCCTGGTCACGAGCGACGACATCCGGCCGTCGGTCGGCATGGGCCTGCGCGCGCTGTCGCCGTTCGGGATCGCGGCATTCGAGTACGCGGTGCCGATCAACCCGCACCTCGGCGACGACCCGCGCGGCCGATACCACCTCTACTTCGCCGCGCGCGCGACGTTCTAGCGGGCCTTTTGGTGTATAAGCCCCGCAATGGGACGCGGAGACAACAGACGAACCTGGAAGATGCGGCGCAAGAAGCGCCAGCGCAAGCTCAAGGCGCGCACCAAGCGCGCGATCGACGCGGCCAAGTCGGCCAAGAAGGCGACCGCGCCGGCGAAGAAGAAGTAAGCTCTCGGCGTGACGCCAGAGCAGACCCGCTGCGTGATGACGCAGATCGTGATGCCGATGCACACCAACGGTGTGGCCGGCGTCATGTTCGGCGGCATCATGATGCAGTGGATCGACGTGTGTGCCGGCGTCGCGGCGATGCGCCACGCCGGCGGCGCAGTCGTGACCGCGTCGATCGATCGCCTCGACTTCATGTCGCCGGTGCAGGTCGGCGAGATCGTCGTCCTGCAGGCGCAGGTCAACTCGGTCGCGCGCACCTCGATGGAGGTCGGCTGCCGGGTCGAGACCGAGGACATGCGCACGCGCACGCGGCGCTACGTCACCAAGGCGTACCTCACGTTCGTCGCGACCGACGCGCACGGCCGGCCGCGGCCGATTCCCGAGCTCGAGCTCGCGAGCGACGAGGACCGCCGGCGCCACGGCGACGCCGACCGCCGCCGCACCGAGCGGCTGCGCGCCGCGGGACGGCGCCCGTGATCCGGATCGATCGATCGGCGTGGGGGCGGTTGCGCGTGACCGGCGGCGATCGCGAGCGCTTCCTGCAAGGGCTCACGACCGTCAACGTCACCGCGCTCGCGCCCGGCGCGCACGGCTGGGGCGCGATCCTGAGCCCGAAGGGGCGCGTGCTCAGCGTCATCGACATCACGCGCGCGCCCGAACCGGAAGCCGCGTTCGTCGTCGCATGCGAGGCCGCGCTCGCCGAGCCGACGCGCGCGCTGCTCGAGCGCTACGCGGTGATGGACGACGTCGCGTTCGAGCCGCTGACCGGTCCGGCGCACCAGCACGTGCAGGCCGACGATGCCGCGAGCATGTGGACGGCGCCGGTCGTCCCCGGGGCTGGCGACACGCCCGAGGACGCGCCGGCCGCCGAGCGCCTGCGCGTGCGCGCCGGCTTCCCGCGCTACGGCATCGACGTCGACGACGATCATTTTCCGTTCGAGCTGCCGCTCGCGAAGTTCCTCGACTACGGCAAGGGCTGCTACGTCGGCCAGGAGCCGGTGTTCCGCGTGCACGCGCAGGGCAACGCGGCGCGCGCGCTGCGCGGGCTCGCGATCGCGGGCGCCGCGCCCGTCGCGCGCGGCGCGGTGATCGCGCACCCCGCCAAGCCGCAGGCCGGCACCGTGACGTCCGCGATCGACGCCGGCGACGGCACCACGCTCGCGCTCGGCTACCTGCATCGCTCGTGCTGGGACCCCGGCGGCACGGTCGAGATCGACGGCCGGCACGCGACCGTGCACGAGCTGCCATGGTAGCCGCCCGCCACGCGCTCGCGGCCGCGGTCGCGCTGGCCGGCTGCAGCCTGGTTTCGGACTTCACCGACAGCTTCACCCCGAACCGATTCTCGGGCGATCCGTTTCCGATCGACGTCGATACGACGACCGCCAGCGGCGCGATCATGGTCGGCATGCAGCTGCCCGGCGACAACGAGCGCGATGCCGTGCTCGACGTGCTGTCGCCGCTGACGATCGTCGACCGCGGCTCGGCCGCGGAGCCGTCGATCACGACGCCCGACCTGACGTTGCTCGGCGAATCGATGCCGGGAGGCGCGTTCGACCTGCCGCGCGCCAGCTTCGACGAGACCCAGGTGGTCGCGCTCCATCCGTGCGATCCGATGATGGAGCCGTGCGAGGTCGGCTCGCCGACGTCGCCGCGCGCGTTCGGCGCGATCGTCGGCATGCCGACGTTCGCCAGCGACTCGCTGCGCCTCCACCTCGATCCCGCCGCGCCGCAGATCTTCGTGCTCGCTCCGATCGCCGGCGATTCGAACCATCGCAGCAAGCTGTGCGACGGCGTATTTCCGTCGCCCTTCCAGGGCGGCGGCACGCTCCTGATCGGCGGTACCGAGGTGCAGTTCTCGGCGTGGCGGATCGCGCTCGACACGTGCCTCGCGCCGGATCCGACGAATCCGGTCGCGAGCCTGCGCGGCACCGACGCGCTGCTCGTGGCCTCGACCGGCGTCGGCATCTCGCTCGTCCGCACGTCGGCCTACGCGCGCTACCAGCTCGGCCATCCGACCGCGCCCGATCCGTCGACGTTGCCCGACGACAGCGTGCTGTTGTCGTCGGGTCTGGTCTCGGGCAAGCACGTGACCATCCCGAGCGTCGCGCTGGTCGCGAGCTCGGCGTCGAACCCGCGCGCGCCGTGCACGCAGACGTATCTGTCGCACCTGCTCGTGCCGAACAACATATCGAAGGTCGGCCCGCCCTGCCCGTGCGGGACGATCAACAGCACCGCGACCGAGTGCAACGACTTCTGCCCGGTGCCCGCGGTCGTCGAGCTGCCGACCGCGATCGACTTCCTGATCGTCGGCGACGACGACCCGACGATCCAGGCCCTCAGCGAAGAGCTCTCGCCCGCACAGCCGCAGGTCGACGGGATCCTCGGCGCGAACGCGCTCGCGCACTTCGAGCTCGACGTCGACTACCCGACGAACGGCCGCCTGCTCGCGCGCTGCTTCGCCGGCGACACCAGCGGCCAGTGCAGCGTGCGGCCCGAGCTCGAAACCCAGTGCGAGCGCGACGACATCTCGCCGTGCCTCGGCTGGCCGGTCCAACCGGCGTGCACCGATCCGAACGATTAGCGGAACCGGACCGATCGCGCCGGGCGCGCGAAGCCGCTCAGTCCTCGCCGACTCGCAGCACCTCGTCGGGTGCGCCGGCCGCGACGACCTTGCCGCGATCGAGGCGGACGACGCGATCGGCGAGCGCGCGGGCTTCGGCGACCGAGTGCGTGACGTGCACGACCGGCACGGCGAGCTCGGTCGCGAGCTCGCGCACGAGCGCGACGAGCTGCGCGCGCAGATCGCGATCGAGCGCGGAGAACGGCTCGTCGAGCAGCACGAGCTTCGGCGAGCGCGCGAGCGCGCGGGCGAGCGCGACGCGCTGAGCCTCGCCGCCCGAGAACGTGCGCGGCCGGCGCTCTGCGAGGTGACCGACGCCGAGCCGCGCGAGCAGCGCCCGCGCCTTCGCCGGGCGATCGGCGCGCGGCACGTCGTGCATGCCGTACTCGACGTTGTGCCGCGCCGACATGTGCGGGAACAACGCGAGGCCCTGGAACACGTACGCGAGCCGGCGGTGATGCACCGGCAGGTCGACGCCCTTGTCGCGATCGAGCCACACGTCTCCACCGACGACGACGCGGCCGCGATCCGGCACGACGAGGCCGGCGAGCACGCCGAGCACCGTGCTCTTGCCCGAGCCCGACGCGCCCATCACGCACGTGATGCCGGGCGGGCAGCGCAGCTCGACCGCGAGCGCGAACCCGTCGCCGCGGTGCAGCTCGATCTCGCAAGCGAGCTCAGCCACGGTGGTACAGGCGGCGCGTCAGCCGGTTCGCGGTGAACAGGATCGCGACGCCGAGGATCGTCGTCACGATCGCCATCGCGCGCGCCGAATCCTCGTGGCCGCCGATGAACTGGTCGTACATGTAGATCGAGGCCGGGCTCGTGTACGGGATCCCGATGCCCTCGAAGTGCGCGCTCGCGACCACCTGCGTGATGCCGTAATCACCGAGCGCGCGCGCGAAGCCGAGCATCGCCGCCGCCGCGATGCCCGGGCCGGCCAGCGGCAGCGTCACGGTCGCGAGCACGCGCGCGGGCGACGCGCCGAGCGTGCGCGCCGCGGCCACCAGATTGGGCTCGACCGATTCGAGCCCGACTCGCACCGTGCGCACGACCAGCGGCAGCGAGCCGACGGTCGCGGCGATCACCGCGCCGCGGAAGTTGAACACGAACGTCGTCCCGAACACGCCGAGCGCGGTGAACAGGTAGTAGCCGAGCACGGTCGGCGGCAAGACGAGCGGCGCCGACACGACCGCGTCGACGAGGTCACGTGCGGGCAGCTTGCGCCAGCCGAGCAGGAGCGCCAGCCCGCTGCCGACCACGAGCGACACGATCATCGCGATCGTCGCGATCTCGAGCGACAAGAGGAGCGGCGCCCACGTCATGGCTAACTGTTCGGGAGCTGGACGACGAACACCGCGCCGAGATCTCCACGCTGCTCGACGTGGATCGTGCCGCCGTGCGCCTCGACCGCGAGCTTGCAGAAGTACAGGCCGAGGCCGCGGTTCGCGCGCGCGGACGCGCGCCGGCGCTCGACCTGGAAGTAGCGGCCGAAGATCTGCTCGCGATCGGCCGGCGGCACCGGCGGCCCGCTGTTGCCGATCGCGATCTCGACGCCGGTCGCGGTGCGTCGCGCGCTGATCCCGCAGCGGCCGCCCCGCGGCGCGTAGCGGGTCGCGTTGTCGAGCATGTTCTCGATCACGCGCCCGAACAGATCGCGATCGAGCTTCACGACGAGCCCGGGATCGACGTCGACATCGCACCGCAGCTGGCGCACCTCGAAGTGGGCGCGGTTGCCGGCGCGGGCTTTCTCGATCAGCTCGACGAGCCGCACCGGCGCGAGCTGCGCGCGCAGCATGCCGTCCTCGAGCTCGTCGACGTCGAGGATCGTCGCGACCAGGCCGAGCGCCTTCTGCACGAGCGTCTCGGCGTCGTCGAGATACTGCTTCACCGCGGGCGTGAGCTGCTCGGCGCCGAGCTCGTCGCGCAGCAGCGACAGGTAGCCGTGCACGGCCGAGATCGGGCTGCGCAAGTCGTGGACGACGAGCGCGGCGAGCGCTCGCTTCTTGTCGCGGAGCTCGCGCGCGCTGTCGTCGGATAGTCCCGCCTCGCTGTCTGCCCTCAACTCAGCCCTTCACCTGATTGCGCCCGGCCTCCTTCGCAGCGAACAGCTGCTGGTCGGCCTGCTTGATGAACTCGAGCGCATCTTCGATCTCGCCGCGCAGCGCCGACACGCCGATCGAGACGGTCACCGGGATCACGGCGTCTTCGAACTTGAACTCGGCCTTCTCGATGAGGTTGCGGATCTTCTCGGCGAACTGCATCGCGTTGTAGTGATCGATCTCGGGCAACACGATCGCGAACTCCTCGCCGCCGTAGCGCGCGAGCACGTCTTCGCGCCGGATCCGCGTCTTGATCACGCTCGCGAGGTGCTTGAGCACGTGATCGCCGGCGAGGTGGCCGAAGCTGTCGTTGACGCCCTTGAACCGGTCGATGTCGAACATGATCAGCGACAGGTCGCGGCGGTAGCGCAGCGCGCGCCCGATCTCGCGCTCGAGCGTCTCGACGAAGTAGCGGCGGTTGAACACCTGCGTGAGCCCGTCGACCGTGGTGAGCCGGTAGATCTCCTCGTGGTACGCGTTCTCGATGTTGTTGCCGCTGAGGAACTTGAAGATGCAACGGCCGACCTTGATGAAGTCGCCGTCGCGCAGCACGTACTCGTCGATCATCTCGTCGTTGACGTAGGTGCCGTTCGTCGACCCCATGTCGCGCAGCATGATCGCGTTGCCGGTGTTGATGATCTTGCAGTGATTGCGCGAGACCGCTTCCTGATCGATCTGGATGTCGGCCTTCGACGAGCGGCCGATGATGATCTGCGGGCGGTTGAGGTTGAACTTCTTGCCGAGCTCGAGGCCGTAGATCACGACCAGGCAGGCCTCTTTGGCGACCGGCCGATCGCTGATCTTCGAGATCGCCGTGACGACGGTCTTGTTCCGGCCGGTATCGGTCACCTACCGATGATCCTAACAGAATCCGGCGTCAACGGTCCGCTTCGGCGCACTCCAGGCGATCGCCGGCGACGTGCATACACTGGAGCACGTCGTCGATACGGTAGGCGCCGCGGATGAAGCGATATGTTTGGAGATGCAAGCGCCCGCCGTGGTCGTTCCAGTAGGTGCGCACGTCGGCCATGCCCTCGTCGCCGCGGCTCGGCAGCGCCTCGAGCGCGGCGCCCTCGAACGTCCCGACGTAGCGGGCGCACGAGCCGCCCCGCGCGAACACGTTCCAGTAGCAGTTGCCCTCGCTCGTGCACAGCGCGCGATCGACGACGATCGCCTCCGGGCGGCCGTCGCCGTCGAGGTCGCGGTCGGCGTGGTCGAGGCGCGGCGAGCTGGACATCACGCCGTCGCGACCGGGGTCGCCGCATGCCCCGACCGCGAGCGCCGGCTCGGGCCGCACGGGGGTGGTCGGTGCGTGGGCGGCGTGCGTGCACGCGGCGAGCGCCAGCACCGCGAGCCTACGCATGGCCCCGCCCGAGCGCCGCGAGCGCCCGCCGCTTGCCATCCTCGACGCCGGGCTCGCCGGCCGGATCGACGCCGTAGAGCGGCGCGGCGACGAGCGAGGTCATCTCGAGCAGCATGACGAGCTCGCCGACGGCCTCCGCCGACAGCCTCGGCAGCACGATGCGCGCGACCGGCCGGCCGCGCGCGACCAGCGAATCGATCGTCGCTCCGAGCTCGATATCGAGCAGCTCGCCGAGGCCGTGGCCGGCGAGGTATTGCCAGTCGGGGTGAAGCGCGGCGGGGATCGCGACGTCGGGGCCGCGCGCCGCGACGGTCAAGAACACGTAGACCTTGTCGTCGGGGCCGTCCGCCCATAGCTGCAGCTGCGCGTGCTGGTCGGGCGCGCCGCGCGCGGCGATCGGCGTCGATCCGCGGCCCTGCTTGCCGAGGCTCTCGGCCCAGAGCTGGCCGAGCCACTCGAGCATCGCGGACAGACCATCAGCGTACGCGATCGCGACGACCATCGGGCGGCCGTGCACGGCGTGGTGCGCGTGGAGCGCGGCGGCAAGCTGCAGCGCGGGGTTGTGGTCGTGCGCGAGCACGCGCTCGCGCATGCGGGTCGCGCCGTCGAGCAGGCCGGCGACATCGAGCCCGGCGAGCGCTGCCGGCAAGAGACCGACCGGCGTCAGTGTGGACAATCGCCCCGACACCGCCGGTGGAATGTCGAACGTGGCCCAGCCCCGCACGCGCGCGACCTCGCGCAGCGCGCCGCGCTCGGGATCGGTCGTGCACGCGATGTGCGCGCGCGCGCGCTCGGCGCCGAGGCGATCGGCGACCACGCACAGCTGCGCGCAGGTCTCCGCGGTGCCGCCCGACTTGCTGATCACGTTCCACAGCGTGCGCCGTGGATCGACCCGCTCGAGCAGCGCGCCGAACGACGCGGGGTCGATGTTGTCGGCGAACAGGATCCGTCGCGGCATGCCCGCGCTGCGCGGCGCGAGCGCGTCGTACGCGGGGGCGAGCGCGGCGTAGAGCGCGCGCGCGGGCAGGCTCGAGCCGCCGATGCCGAGCACGACGACCGTGTCGATCTCGCGATCGAGCGCGCGCGCGTAGTCCATGCACGCGCGCGCG
>Ga0335083_10000272_pt1 | contig 82347 bp, 83 predicted proteins | sample Lox_Sample_42_FD_206716 | JGI IMG/M metagenome (GOLD analysis project Ga0335083, IMG submission 206716) | Soil microbial communities from Loxahatchee National Wildlife Refuge, Florida, United States - Lox_Sample_4.2 | ecosystem: Environmental > Terrestrial > Soil > Wetlands | place: USA...
GCGATGATTGCGCTTGCCGGCGCCTTGCGCCTGCAGCATGGCGCGACCGAGGGGTGGGCGTTTACGGTCTACCCACGCTGGGACCTGGAGCAGCTCGAGCCCCTGGGCTAGCTTGGCCCGCCCGGCGCAGGGGAATCCGGTCTGTTGAAGCCTAGCCTCCGCTCGGTGCCCGCGATCAGACGCCGCAGGTTGCCGCGATGCCGCCAGACGACCAGCGCAGCGACGACGATCACGGCGCCCGCGCTGGTCCCCCAGCCGAGCAGGAGCGGAGCCGCGATCGCGCTCGATATCGCGGCGACGACGCTTGCCAGGGACACATAGCGCGACACGCCCACGACGATCCCAAACATCGCTGTGGCCAGCGCAGCGAGCCACGGGCTCAGACCGAGCAGAACACCCAAAGCGGTCGCCACGCCCTTGCCGCCCTTGAAACGGAAGTAGAGCGGGTACAGATGCCCCAGAAACACGGCAACCGCCGCACCCGAGACAGCGTGGTCACCGGCACCGAACCGGAAGGCGAGATGCCGCGCCACCAACACGGCCACGACGCCCTTGCCACAATCGCCAATCAGCGTCACGAGCGCGGCGGCTTTCCTGCCGCTGCGCAGCACGTTGGTGGCGCCGGGATTCCCCGACCCGTAAGTGCGGGGGTCCGGCAGCCCGAACATCCGGCTCGAGAGGATCGCAAACGACAGCGAGCCGATGAGATACGCGACAAGCGCGCAGAACAGGGTGATCATCGCGTGTAGCTTACAATCTCGTCTCGCGGGCGCCCGGGAAGCCAGTGATGGACACCATCCACATCCATGAACTCCGCGTCGAAACCCGGATCGGCTTCTACGAGTGGGAGCGCGGCCTGCCGCAGACGATCGAGATCGATCTGGAGCTCGCCATTGCATCGAAACAAGCCGGCCTCAGCGACCGGATCCGCGACACCATCGATTATGCCGCAGTCGTGGAGCGGGTCCGTGCCTCGCTTCGGTCGACGCACTTCATGCTCCTCGAGCGGCTATGCGAGCACGTCGCTAACCTGCTGCGCGGCGAGTTCCAGGCCCCTTGGGTGCGGGTGACCGCGGTCAAGACGGGTGTCATGCCCGGCGTCAAGAAGATCGGGGTGACGATCGAGCGCGGCGCTCGCGACGATGGGCGCGGATGCGTCGAGTGAGACGCCACCATTGGAGCCCATCCGTGCACCCGTGAGCGGGTGTGCACGCCGTTGCCCTCCAGCAATGGCCTCGGGCTCCCTGTTCGCGCCGGCCAGCATTCGTCCCATCAACCGCGCGGGTGGTGTTTCGCGTGAAGCTGCTTGAGACGCTCCCGCGCCACGTGAGTGTAAACCTGCGTGGTCGAGATGTCGGCGTGACCCAGCAGCAGTTGCACGACCCGAAGGTCTGCGCCGTGATTGAGCAGGTGCGTCGCGAACGCGTGCCGCAGCGTGTGCGGCGAGATGGTCGCCTGGATCCCGGCGCGCGCGGCGTAGCGTTTGATCAGATACCAGAAGGCCTGGCGGCTCATCGCGCGGCCGCGCGAGGTGACGAACAGGGCCTCGCTGTGTCGTCCGGTCAACAACGCCGGCCGAGCCTGCTCCGCATAGCGGCGAGCCCAATCCAACGCCACTTCTCCCACCGGAACCAGCCGCTCCTTGCTCCCCTTGCCCAGGGTGCGGACGACGCCCATCTCCTGGGACAGCTGCGCTACTCGCAGGGACACGAGCTCGGACACTCTCAACCCACTGGCATACAGGAGCTCCAGCATCGCCTTGTCGCGCAGCCCGTGAGGGGTATCCGGGCGCGGCGCCGCGAGCAGCCGTTCCACGTCGGTCTCGGTGAGTGTCTTGGGCAGCCGGTGCGGGCGTTTGGGAGTGTCGACGTTCAGCGTCGGGTCGGCCTCGAGCTTGCCTTGCCGCAGCGCGAACTGGTAGAAGCGCTTGAGGCTCGACAGCAGCCGGGCGGTTGAACTGGGCCTGGCATGGCTCCGGAAACGGAACGCGAGATAGGCGAGCAGATCGGCGTGACCGGCATCCAGAAGTCCGTACTTGCGGGTCCGCAACAGCCAGTCCGCGAACTGGCGCAAGTCGCGCCGGTAGCTCTCCAGCGTGTTGCGCGCCAGCCCGTCCTCCAGCCACAGGCTATCGGTAAACTCGTCCAACAGAGGGTCTCGGGCGGCGCCCCGAGCGGCTTGCGGGCTATTCAATCGCCCCTTCGTGCCGTAAAAGCCAATGCTTGATCTCGAGCGCCTTGCCCTTTCGGCTATGCATGAAGCCGCCCAGGCCGTTGCTTCCGACGACTCGGTGGCAGGGGATCAACAGTGGAATCCGATTGGCGCCACAGGCGGTACCCACCGGACGGGGCGCGGAACCGATCTGCCGGGCGACCTGCAGATAGCTCATCGTAGAGCCGCATCCGATCCGGCGCACGGCGTCCCAGACGCGTTGCTGGAACTGGGTGCCCGCCTCGTCGAGCGGCAGGTCCAGCGGGAAGCCGGGATCGCTCAGATAGCCGGTAAGCTGGCGGCACACCTCGGCAGCGAAGGCGTCTACCGGCCGCAGCGTCGCCGCCTCGCGCGGCAGATAATCGATGCCCGTGAGCCGCTCGCCACGGGTGCGGATTCCCAAGACTGCGAACGGCGCTGGTAGTCTCGCGCTGAAGGCATCCAGCATGACATCGACCGGAAGGCAACCGAAGCGACGCGCTGGCGCCGCTCGAGCCGCACCGGACGGATTGTACCAGCGCCTGAGTGGACCGAACGCCTGAGCGCTCGGCTTACTGCGTTGCCCGGATTCACTCCGCCGATCGAGCCCTGCGCTCCCGCAAGGCAGATCCGAGCTATCGCTCGGCTTCCGCGCTTTCCGCGGCGGATAATTTCTCCCGGATGCGCGCCGACTTGCCCGAGCGCTGCCGCAGGTAATACAGCTTGGCTCGCCGCACATGTCCGCGACGCTTGATCTCGATGCTGGCGATCAGCGGAGACCAGGTCTGGAACGTGCGCTCGACGCCTTCGCCGGAGGAGATCTTGCGCACGATGAAGGAGGAGTTAAGCCCCCGGTTGCGCTTTGCGATCACCACGCCCTCATACGCCTGCACCCGCTTGCGGTCTCCTTCGACCACGTTTACGTTCACCACCACGGTGTCGCCGGGCGCGAAATCGGGGATCGTCTTCCCCAGGCGCGCGATCTGTTCCTGTTCCAGCTGCTGAATCAGATTCATGTCATCCACTCCTACATCTCAGGTTTGCTGCGCGGTCTCCCGCTCTTGCGCCTCGCGCTTGTATTCGTCCAGCAGCGCATATTGTTCCGGGGTGAGCCGGACCTTGGCCAATAAGTCCGGGCGCCGTTGCCATGTGCGGCCGACCGATTGCTTCATGCGCCAGCGAATGATATCGGCGTGATTGCCCGAGAGCAGCACGGGAGGCACGGGCATGCCCTCGTAGACTTCGGGCCGCGTGTAGTGCGGGCAGTCCAGCAGTCCGTCCGCGAATGAATCCTGCGCCGCCGAGTCCGCGTCTCCCAGCACGCCGGGGATGCGCCGGATCAGTGCGTCCATCAGCACCATCGCCGGGAGCTCGCCACCAGACAGGACGTAGTCCCCGATGGAAATCTCGTAGTCCGCCTGCCTCGCCACCAGACGCTCATCCACGCCCTCGTAGCGGCCCGCCAGCAGCAACAGGCCGTCGTGCTCGCCCAGCTCGACCACCAACTCGTGGTTCAGCAATCGCCCCTGCGGGGTGAAGTACACGACCTTCGGAGCGCTGACGCCGCAGCTTCGCTGACGCTGGCGCGCAGCCTTCAGTGCCTTCTCCAGCGGGTCGGGCATCATCACCATCCCAGGACCGCCTCCATAAGGCCGGTCATCCACCGATCTGTACGCGTTGGTGCTGAAGTCGCGCGGGTTCCACAACACCAGCTCGTAGATACCGGCTTCGCATGCGCGGCGCGTCACCCCGGACCGAGTCACGGCGTCGAACATCTCCGGGAACAGCGTGATCGCGTCGAAGTGGATCAAAAGTCCTCCCCCCAATCCACGGTGAGCCGCTGACGGGCGAAATCGACGGTTAGGACAACCGGCTCGATGAAGGGGATCAGCCTTTCGCGCTCTCCTGCGACCACCAGCACCTCTCCGACACCGGTTTGTAGCAGTCGTGCAACGCGCCCCAGCACCGCGCCTTCCTGGTTCACGACCTCCAGCCCGATGAGGTCGCACCAGTAGTACTCGCCTCGCTCGTTCTCGGGGAGTTCCGCTCGGGGAACCGCCACATCCATCCCCTTGAGGCGGGTCGCCGCATCCCGGTCCGCGCAGCCGTCCAGCTGCACGGTTAGAGTGCGGCCATGAACTGCACCATCCACGAGACGGCGCTTGTCCCACCGATCGTCCCGACCCAGCCACCAATCCGGATGATGAAGCAGGGTGTCGAGGAGCTCTGTGAACGGCTGCACCTTGACCCACCCCTTGAGCCCAAATGGGCCGGTGACTCGGCCCATTACGATCATACTCGAGGCGCCGGCCATGGCTGTGACGGTGGACAGCCCGCCGAGCCCGGGGAGCGCGACTAGCTCGACGCCGACCCGCTCGCCTGCTTTGCTCCCGCCTGCTTGGCCAGGCGCGCGACGGTGTCGCTCACCTTTGCGCCCCGTTGCTGCCAATGGCTCAAGCGATCCATGGCGATCCGCAGCGACTCGCGTCCTTGCGGTGCCTTCGGGTCGTAGAAGCCCAGGCGCTCGATGAACCGTCCGTCCCGCGGGCTGCGGGAGTCCGTCACCACGACATTGAAGAACGGCCGCTTCTTGGCACCCCCGCGCGCCAGCCTGATGACCACCATCGTTCCATCCTCGTATGCGAAGCCCGCGATTTTAAGCCGAATTTTGGCTCAGTTGCAAGGCTGGCTGGCGCGCCACGCGATCCGGCCCACCGCCGGCCGTACCGGTCGATCAGCGCGAGCGCGGGAAGTTACCGGGTTGCGTCTGCGTGGGAATTGCCTTGGTGGAACACGCCGTCCAGGAAGCCCACGATGATGGTCGTGAGCTGATCTTCCTTGCCTTCGAAGAAGTGCGGCGCATCGGCGACCACTACCTGTTGGGACCCCTGGATCTTCATGATCTGCTTCTTGCGCTCATAGGCGCCGACCTGGGTGATCTCCCAATCCTTGCTGCCGAACACGTCCAGCACCGGGATCTTGATGCGGAACATCTCCTCCAGGCCGTTGATGATGCCGATGAACACCCAGGCTCTGACGGTCTTGTCGTCGGTGTTGATCAAGTACTGGTTTGCCATCGTTGCACCCAGGCTGTGCGAGACGATGGCGACGTTCTTGTAGCCTTTGGCCTTGAGGAAGTCGGCGGCGAGCTGAAACCGCTCGCGCGCGTCCGGAAACGTATACAGGTAATCGCCGATTTTCGCGCCGCCCCCAAGCACGGGGAGCTGGATCGACAAGGTGGAGTACCCGGCTTCCGCGAGCTTGACCCTGAGCGTCCCGTACAGCTCGAAGTCGGGACTCCAGCCGCGGCCGTGGGCCACGATCGCGGCCCCCCGCGGCTTCTGCGCCTCGGTGTACAGCGCTAGGAACTTGTGCCCTTCCTTTTGCTCCAGCCAGATGGCGTCGCCAACCATCAAGCTGGGCAAGATCTGATCGGCCCAGCGCTGCTCCCGCTCGTAGTCCTGGCCAAGGGCGAGCCCCGACAGACAAAGAGCGGTGAGGACGAACAGCGTGCGCATCGATGTTTCCCAATAGCCGGGCAAGCCGAATTGTACCGTCAGCGGATGCCACATCAGCCGCGGCTTCATGTGCAGCGATGCGGGTTGCGTAGGGGTCAGCGCAGGCCGGGAGGCATTCCGCGCATCGCGCGCATCATCTTGTGTATCCCGCCCTTGCTCATCATCTTCATCATCTTCTGCATCTGCGCGAACTGATTCAGCAGGCGGTTGACTTCCTGCACCGGCACGCCGGCTCCGGCCGCGATGCGCCGCTTGCGCGAAGCCTTGATGAGCTCGGGTTTGGCCCGCTCCTGCGGGGTCATAGAGTCGATGATACCGATGGTGCGGTTGACCATGCGCTCTTCCACGTTGGCGCCCTGAGCGAGCTGGCTCAACTGCGCCGGGAGCTTGTCCATCAACGCCGAGAGCCCCCCCATCTTGCGCATCTGCTGCATCTGCGCCTTGAAGTCCTCGAGATCGAAGCCTTTTCCGCTTTGGACTTTCTTCGCCAGCTTTTCGGCTTCGGCCAAGTCGACGCTGCGACGCGCTTGGTCGACCAGCGAGAGGACATCGCCCATGCCGAGGATGCGGGAGGCCATGCGCTCGGGATGGAACGCCTCCAGATTCGGGAGCTTCTCTCCCACGCCGGCGAACTTGATCGGCTTGCCGGTGACATGACGCACCGACAAAGCAGCACCCCCACGCGCGTCGCCGTCGAGTTTGGTCAAGATCACTCCGGTCAACGGCAGGGCATCCGAGAAGGCTTTGGCCACATTCACCGCATCCTGGCCCTGCATGGCATCGACCACAAACAGCGTCTCCACCGGCCGCAGCGCCGCGTGAAGCGCGCGGATCTCCTGCATCATCGCCTCATCGATCGCCAGTCGACCCGCCGTGTCTATGATGACCACGTCATGATAGTGCTTGCGCGCGAAGTCCAACGCCGCTTCCGCGATCGCCACCGGCTTCTGCTCCGCCTCCGGCGCGAAGAAATCGGCACCGATCTGCGCGGCCAACAGCCGGAGCTGCTCGATCGCCGCGGGGCGGTAGACGTCGCAGCTCACGAGCAGGACCTTCTTGCGCAGCTCCTCGTGCAGCAGCCGGGCCAGCTTGGCCGCCGTTGTGGTCTTGCCCGACCCCTGCAGCCCCGCCATCAGGATCACGGCCGGGGGCTGGGTGGCGAGGTCGATCGGCACGTTGCCCTGGCCCATCAGGGCGGTAAGCTCTTCGAATACCACCCCGACCACGGCCTGCCCGGGCGTCAGGCTGCCGATCACTTCCTGTCCGAGCGCCCGCTCGCGGATGCGAGAGATGAAGTCTTTGACCACCGGCAGCGCGACGTCCGCCTCGAGCAGGGCTACACGCACCTCGCGCAGCGCATCCTGTATGTTTGATTCGGTGAGCCGCGCTTGCCCGCGCAGCGTCTTGATCACACCCGACAGGCGGGTGGTGAGGCTATCGAACATGAGCTGTGGCCGCTCGCGAGAGCGGCGGTGGGGATGACGATGCTGTAGACTTGCAGCGTGCGCGCGGTCCGACCGCGCGGTTCGCATGGCACAGATTCTACCCTATATCCTCTGCTCGGCCTTGTACGCAGGCGTCGCGGTGCTGCTCGTGCGTGCACTGGCAGGAGCGCACGGGCGCGGGGCATTCAGCCCACATAGTCTGCATCTGGCCAGCGTGCTGCCGCTTGCACTGCATACCGCGCTGCTGTTCGGCTCCGTCTTCCGGAACGACCAGATGTACCTGGGCGTGGGCAATTCCATATCGGTGATCATCTGGTTGACCGTGCTCATCTACTGGGCGGGCGGGATCTTCCAGCGCTGGGAAGGGCTGCAAGCAATCATCGTCGGTGCGGCAGCGCTATTGGTATGGGCCCCGCTCGCCTTGCCCTCGGTGCGGCCGCTCAGTCACACCAATCTGCCGGCCTTTCGTTTGCACCTGCTGATTTCCCTGCTGGCGTACAGCCTGTTCACGATTGCGTCTCTGCAGGCGCTGATGATGGCAGCGCTGGAGAAGCGGCTGCACGCCGGGCGTCTTCCCGCGTTCCTGCAATCGCTGCCCCCGCTGCTCACCATGGAGAACCTGCTGTTCCGAGTCATCGCGGTGGGGTTCGTGTTGTTGTCGCTAACCTTGTTCACCGGGATGGTGTTCTCGGACGAGTTGTTCGGGCAGCCGCTCAAAGTCACTCACAAGGTGGTATTCGGCATCCTCGCCTGGTGCATCTTTGCAGCACTGCTGGCCGGCCGCCGGGTGTACGGATGGCGCGGGAGGCTCGCGTTGCGCTGGACTCTGGCCGGCTTCCTCGCGCTGGTGCTCGCTTACCTCGGCAGCAAGTTCGTGCTCGAGATCGTTTTGCAGAAGTGAGCTCGAACCGCGTAGCCGCGACCGCTCGCGGCACCGCGCGTCCTCGACGATCGCGGCAGCGGCACTGGAACTGAATCGACGCTCGGTTCGGCGGCGTGGTCTACCTGGACGAAATATCGCTCCATTCGCTGCTCGCGGCGTTTGTCGTCCTGCTGCTCGTCTCCGCGTTCTTCTCGATCTCGGAAACGAGCATGATGGCGCTCAACCGATACCGGTTGAGGCATCTGGTCAAGATCGGCCGTCGCGGCGCGCGGCTGACCGCCCAGCTCCTGGCGCAAACGGACAAGCTCCTGGGCGTGGTCCTGCTCGGAAGCAACGTGGTCAATGCCGCCGTGGCTTCGCTTGGAACCGTGATCGCCTTCCGCGTGCTGGGACAAAACGAGCTCGCGCTATCGATCGCCACCGGAGTGGCCGCGTTCTTCCTGCTCGTATTCAGCGAGATCACGCCGAAGGTGGTCGGGGCGGCTTACCCCGAACGCATCGCATTCCCGGCAAGCTATGTGCTTGCTCCACTGCTCCGGGCGATTTACCCGGTCGTCTGGTTCGTCAACCTATTTGTCAAAGGCCTGTTAACGCTGTTGCGGGTCAAGCCGCCCGCCGCCGCCCAAGCGACCGCGTTGAGCCTGGAGGAGTTGCGGACACTGGTGCTAGAGGGAGGGCACTTCCTGCCGGCAAAGCACCAGAAGATCCTGCTTAACCTTTTCGATCTCCAGTCGATAAGCGTGGATGACCTGATGACACCGCGCAGCCAGATCGAGGTGGTCGACATCGACGCCTCGCCAGAAGAGTTGAGGCGCCAGATCAGCACCAGCAACCATACGCGCATGCCAGTGTATCGAGGCAACCTCGACAACATCATCGGCGTGCTACATGTGCGCAAAGTCCTCAACCTGGGCGCGGACGAGATCCGCTCGGAAACGCTGGTTCAGATCATGCGCCCGCCTTACTTCGTGCCCGTGGGCACTCCGCTTCTCGCGCAGCTACAGAACTTCCAAGAGGAGGAAGAGCGGCTCGGGCTCGTCGTCGACGAGTATGGAGAGCTGATGGGGCTCATCAGCCTGGAAGACATTCTCGAGGAGATCATCGGCGAGTTCACGACCCACTCGCCGCTTCAAGCAGGCGGAATCACGCGGCAGGATGACGGCAGCGTGCTTGCCGAAGGCGCCACCTCGCTGAGGGAGCTCAACCGCAAGCTGCGCACGCACTTCCCTCTCGACGGCCCGAAGACGCTGAACGGACTCATCCTGGAACACCTCGAGGACATCCCCGAGGCGGGCACGATGGTGAAGATCAGCGGTCACCCGATCGAGATCGTCCAGACCCAAGATCGGGCGGTGAAGTCTGCCCGCATCTACCCGCCCGATCGCTCGACCTAGTCGGTCGCCCACCGCTTGCGATCGTGCAGGCGCGGGCATTGCTTCTCCCTGATGCCCGAAACTAAGGCCCGCAGATGGTTGCAGCCGCTACACCAAATCAGCTTTCCGGCCTGGCACGCGCGATGGTGCAGAAAGGCCTGCTGGTCGAGCGCGAGGCAGAGCAGTTCCAAGCCAAAGCCAACGAGTCCGGTATCACGTTCGTCGAGGAACTGATCGCCGCGAAGAAGTTCGGGGAATCGGAGGTGGCGGAGTTCGCCGCGCACACCTTCGGCTTTCCGCTGCTCGACCTGGCCACCTTCGATCCGGAGCATCTGCCGCCCAAGTTCACCGATCCGAAGATTTTGCAGGGCCCGCGCGCCCTGCCGCTCTATCAGAGAGGCAATCGCCTCTTCGTCGCGATCTCCGACCCGACCAACCGGGCGGCGATGGATCAGATCAAGTTCCAGACGGGGCTGCATATCGAGCCCATCGTCGTCGAGGACACCAAGCTCGGGACCGTCATCGGCCGGCTGCTCTCCGCGGCCGGGGTCACCCTCAAAGACCTGGTGGACGAGGAGATGGCCGCCGACCTCACCGAGGCGGAGCCCCCGGAGGAGCCCGAGACCACCAGCGTCGATATCGACGATGCTCCGGTGGTGCGTTACCTGCAGAAGATCCTGCTGGACGCGATCAACAGCGGCGCGTCGGACATCCATTTCGAGCCGTACGAAAAGGTCTACCGCATCCGCTACCGGCTCGACGGCGAGCTCTACGAGACGGCCACGCCCCCGTTGGCCATCAAGGAAAAGATCGCCTCCCGGATCAAAGTCATCTCCAAGCTGGATATCTCCGAGAAGCGCGTGCCCCAGGACGGCCGCATGAAGCTCGTTCTGTCCAAGTCGCGCGCCATCGACTTCCGCGTGAGCACTCTGCCCACCCTGTTCGGCGAGAAGCTGGTGCTGCGCATCCTGGACCCCTCGAGCGCCACGTTGGGGGTAGACGCGCTTGGCTATGAACCGGAGCAGAAGGAGGCGCTGCTCAACGCGATCCACCGGCCCTACGGAATGATTCTGGTGACCGGGCCTACCGGCTCAGGCAAGACCGTATCTTTGTACACCTGTCTGAATATCCTGAACGAGCCCGGCATCAACATCTCCACCGCCGAGGACCCGGCAGAAATCAACCTGCCCGGGATCAACCAGGTGAACGTGAATGACAAGGCTGGCTTGACTTTTGCTGCTGCCTTAAAGGCTTTTCTGCGCCAAGACCCGGACATCATCATGGTGGGGGAGATTCGCGACCTGGAAACAGGCGAAATCGCCATCAAGGCGGCGCAGACCGGGCACCTGGTCCTATCCACCCTGCATACGAACGACGCGCCCACCACCTTGACGCGGCTCATGAACATGGGCATCGCGCCGTTCAATATCGCAACGTCGGTCATTTTGATCACAGCACAGCGACTCGCGCGGCGGCTGTGCTCCAAGTGCAAGCGCGCGGCAGATATCCCGAAGGAAGCCCTGTTGCGCGCAGGCTTCAAGGAACCCGACCTGGACGGCCGCTGGACGCCGTTCATGCACGTGGGCTGCGAGAACTGCAAGAACACCGGGTACAAAGGGCGGGTCGGGATCTATCAGGTGATGCCGATCAGCGAGGAAATCAATCGCATCATCATGAAGAACGGAAACGCCATCGACATCGCGGAGCAGGCGCGGCGTGAGGGAATCCGGGATCTTCGCCAATCCGGCCTGCTCAAGGTCAGACAGGGCCTCACCTCGCTGGAAGAGGTCGAGGCCGTGACCAACGAATAGCGTGAGAGGACTTGAAGCCATGGCAACCGCAGCCGCCGCCAGCACCACTCGTCGTGAGGTCAAGGAATACACCTTCTCCTGGGAAGGACGGGATCGCTCGGGCAAGATCGTCAAGGGTGACATGCGCGCGAGCGGTGAGGCGGTGGTGCAGTCGTCGCTGCGCCGCCAAGGCATCGCCGTCATCCGCGTCAAGCGCCAGCGCTCCGGCCTGGGGGGAAGGATCAAAGAGAAGGACATCACTCTGTTCACACGCCAGCTCGCCACCATGATGAAGGCGGGAGTGCCGCTGTTGCAGTCCTTCGATATCGTCGGCAAGGGTCACGCCAACCCCGCGGTCGGTCGGCTGCTGCTGGACATCAAGACCGAGGTGGAAACCGGCAGCGCGCTGCACACCGCATTCCGCAAATACCCGCTGTACTTCGACGCGTTGTTCTGTAATCTTGTCGCAGCGGGGGAAGCGGCCGGTATTCTGGATGCACTGCTCGACCGTCTGGCGACCTACAAAGAAAAGATCCTCGCGATCAAGAGCAAGATTAAGTCCGCGCTGTTCTATCCGATCGCGGTCATCGTGGTGGCCTTCATCATCACGGCAGTGATCATGATCTTCGTGATCCCGGCGTTCAAGGAACTGTTCACGAGCTTCGGTGCCGACCTTCCTGGGCCGACCCTCGTTGTGATCGCCATATCGGACGCCTTCGTTAAGTACTGGTATCTGATCTTCTCCACGATCGGCGGCGGAATATGGTTCTTCTTCTACACCTGGAAGCGGTCGATCAAGATGCAGGCCGCCATGGACCGGTCCTTCCTCAAGCTGCCCATCTTCGGTGACATCATTCGCAAGGCGACCATGGCCCGCTGGACCCGCACGCTGTCGACGATGTTCGCTGCCGGTGTTCCGCTGGTCGAAGCGCTCGACTCCGTGGGTGGCGCCTCGGGCAACTACGTCTATATTCAAGCGACCAAGAAGATCCAGCAGGAGGTCAGCACCGGAACCAGTCTGACCGTAGCGATGCAGAACAGCAACGTGTTCCCGAATATGGTCATCCAGATGGTGGCCATCGGTGAGGAATCCGGTTCGCTGGATGCTATGCTGGGCAAGGTATCGGATTTCTACGAGGCCGAGGTGGACGACGCGGTCGAGGCAATGTCCAGCCTCATGGAACCGTTGATCATGGTCGTCTTGGGCACGCTCATTGGCGGGATGGTAATCGCCATGTACTTGCCGATCTTCAAGCTGGGCCAGGTGGTTTAGTCCACGCGGGAAGGCCTCCCGGCCCCGGTGGGTCCTCTGCGGCCCGAGCACAGGATGCTGGCCAGTCCCGCTAGTGGACCCGTTATCGGACTCTGCACTCGAGACCCCGCGTTCGGGACCATCTCATGATCGAATTGCTTCGATCCTCTCCCACGACTCTGTCTGCCGTCGCTACGGTGGTCGGGCTGATCGTGGGCAGTTTCCTCAACGTGGTGATCCACCGGCTACCCAAGACGCTCTCCCGCGAGTGGCGCAGCCAGGCGCTCGAAGTCCTCACCGAATGGGGGCAGGACAAGAATGCTCCCGAAACCGTCCACACCGCGAGTCCAGCGTTGGCCCAGGCCCGCAGCGCATTGGATTCGGCGCCACGCTACAACCTGGTCGTGCCGCGCTCGGCCTGTCCGCACTGTGGGCATCAACTGCGCGTAGCCGACAACATTCCGCTATTGAGCTGGTTATGGCTGCGCGGGCGCTGTGCTCAGTGCAAGGCTGCGATCAGTCCCCGCTACCCTGCCGTGGAGGCGCTGACGGGGCTGCTCTCGGGGTACGCCGCGTGGCACTTCGGTTTCTCGCTCGAGACGCTCGCGGCACTGGTGTTCTGCTGGGCGCTCATCGCAGCGTCGGTGATCGATTTCGAAACGCAGCTGTTGCCCGACGACATCACCCTCCCACTGCTCTGGGTTGGTTTGCTCGCCAACCTGTACGCTACGTTCACTCCGCTGCCGTCGGCGGTGATCGGCGCGATCGCAGGCTACTTGGCGTTGTGGGCCGTCTACTGGGTGTTCAAGATTGTCACCGGCAAGGAGGGCATGGGGTACGGCGACTTCAAGCTCTTGGCTGCGATCGGCGGATGGCTAGGATGGAAGCTGTTGCCCGCAGTCATCCTGCTCTCCTCGCTCGTCGGCGCCATAGTCGGTATCCTGCTGATCGTCTTCGGGCGCCACGCCCGTCAGGTTCCGATTCCGTTCGGCCCGTATCTCGCGGCCGCCGGCGTGATCGCAATGTTTTGGGGAGAGGCGTTGAACCGCGCCTATCTGCGCCTGTTCTGACCGATGTTGCGTAGCCAAAGCGCTGCCGCAGGATGGCCGCCGAGCCGATCACCGCGCCTGGTGGTCGCCGTCACCGGCGGGATCGGCTCCGGAAAGAGCACCGTCGCCGCGATGTTCCGAAAGCGCGGCGCAGCCGTGGTAGACACCGATGTCATCGCCGAGGAGTTGACTCGGCCCGGTGAGCCCGCCCTGGATCGGATCGCAGCTCGCTTCGGCCCGGAATACATCGCCGCTGGCGGCGGGCTGGATCGGAGCAAGCTGCGCCGCCTGGTATTCGAAGACGCCCGCGCTCGAGCCGACCTGGAAGCGATACTCCATCCGCTGATCGAGACGCGCGTGCGTGAGCGCGTGCTCGCGAGCGACGCACCCTACGTGTTGGTGCTGATCCCGCTGTTCGCAGAGACCGGCGCATATCGGGACCTCGTGCAACGCGTGTTGGTCGTCGATTGCGACGAGGCGCTGCAGGTGCAGCGCACGATGCAGCGGAGCGGCCTTGCCGCCGACGAGGTCCGCGCCATCATGGCCGCGCAGGTGAGTCGCGCGAGCCGTTTGGCGCTCGCCGACGACGTCATACGCAACGACGACGGGTTGAAGCAACTGGCGGCGCAGGTGAACGCCCTGGACCTGCGTTACCGAGAGCTGGTTCCGCGCAATTGACGCTGACTCGCGGGTCGGTTTATTTTTCCGGCGATTTGGGCAATACTGCGCCCATTTCCGTCCCGTCGGCACTGTCTGCGGTGATCAACTACGAGTTCCCACTGAACGAGCGCATCCGCACCCTACTGCGCATGGAGAGCCTGCACGAGCGGGCGCGCTTCTTCTCGGCCGGGGACCACGCGCTGGAGCACCATGCTGCGCTGCTTGCTTTGTTCGAGATCCTCGACGTGGCGGGCCGCGCCGATCTCAAGTCGGAGCTCATGCAGGAGCTGGAGCGGCAGAAGCAATCCCTGTCGGCGTTGCGCAGCAACCCGGCCATCTCGCAGGAGGCGCTCACCGCGATCCTGGCCGATATCGATCGCGCCGTGGGCTATCTGTTCCAGGCCTCGGGCAAGACAGGCCAGGAGCTGCGTGAGAACGAATGGCTGATGGGCATCAAGCAGCGCGCCTCGATTCCCGGTGGCGTGTGCGAGTTCGACATCCCGTCCTATCACCACTGGCTGCACCAGAAGCCCGAGGCCCGGCGTGCCGACTTGGAAGCTTGGCTCGCGCCCTTCCTACCGCTCCAGGATGGCATCGGCATCATCTTGAAGATCCTGCGTGAGAGCGGTCGAACCAGCCAACAGGTGGCCTCGCAGGGTGTCTACCAGCAGATGATGGGCGGACGAGTAGCGCAGCTTCTGCGTCTGCGCCTCGAAGAGAGCCACGACTGCATTCCGGAAGTGAGCGCCAACAAGTACGCCTTGAACATCCGCTTCACGCTGCCGGGGGATGCGCAGCGCCGCGTCGTGCAGAATGACGTTCCGTTTCAGCTCACTTTCTGCAACCTGTAGCGGTGGCCGAGTCGAACCCACGCATGGTTGCATGCCCCCGGTGTGGCAAAGCCAGCCCCTGGAGCGCCGCAAATCCTTACCGCCCGTTCTGCTCCGAGCGGTGCAAGATGATCGACTTCGGGCAGTGGGCGGCCGAAGGCTATCGCATCCCGCTCGCGCAGTCCGAACCCAACCAACCCGAGGGAAACGACTGATCCGGCGGCGCCGACCATGCGCCGCGGATCATCGCCACGCCGTGCGCGCCAGCCATGCAGGCGGCCCGCAGGTCATCGAGCTGCATTCCCCCGAGCGCATACACAGGCAGGGGATATCCCTGCAGCAAACGGCCGAGCCGCTCCCATCCGATAGGTACAGCTGCAGGTTTGCTCCGCGTTGGCCGAACCGGACCCAGTAGGGCGTAGTCGAGCTGCAGCTCAGCCGCTTGCGCGAGCTCGATCTCGTCGTGGCAGGACGCTCCGCACCAGGCGAAATCCGGACGCGAGCGAGCAGCCATCAATCGGGCGGCAGTCAGATGCACCCCGTCAGCGCCTAGATCCCGCGCCTGCGCATCGTCGCCGTTGACCAACATCAGCGCGCCGTAACGCTTGCAGCGAACCCGTATCGCGCTCGCCAACGCGTGCAGCCGCTCTTCCGGCATCTGCTTCTCCCGCACCATCACCATGCGAAGGCCGCGCTCGAGCGCGCGATCGAGCTGAGCAAGCAATGCCCGCTCGCCGCGCTCCGATGCGTCGGTAATCGCCAGCACCGGCGGCAGAGCAAGCGCCCGGACGATGGGGCCGTTGGCCGGGAGCAGCGGCGCAACAGAGAGCGACTCTACGCTCTGCCAGCTCAAGGCCTGTGATTCGCGTGAGATCGGCTCACCGACCCAGCCGACCACCCGGAAAAAGTTGAGGCGGACGTGGGCGTGCGGATAGACGTACTCGCGGGTGATCCACGGATAAGCACAAGTTATGGTGATGGCGAGTTCCTCCCGCAACTCGCGTGCGAGGGCCGTCCGAATCGACTCCGCCCGCTCGACCTTTCCTCCCGGGAACTCCCAGTAACCTTCGTACACCCTGCCGGCCGGGCGGCGGGCCAGCAGGAACTGCCGATCGGCCCGCAGGATCACCGCTGCGGCAACCTCGACCGGGCCCCCGCCGGACTGGCCGGACATCAACGGTCGGGCGGCGCCGTGCGCACGCCGAGCCGGCCAGCCCAGTCGCGCGCGAACTGGGCCGCCACACGACCGCTCCTCGACCCTCGTTGCAATGCCCACTGCAGGGCTTCGCGACGCACTTCCTCGGCGCTGGTGTCGACCACGCCGTGCTGACTCAGCCAGTAACGCACGATCGCGAGGTACTCGTCCTGGTCGAATGGATAGAACGAGACCCACAGGCCGAAGCGCTCCGACAGCGAGATCTTCTCCTCCACGCTCTCACCCGGATGGATCTCATCTCCCATGTACTTGGTCTCCAGGTTCTCCTGCATATACTCGGGCATCAGATGCCGCCGGTTGGAGGTCGCGTAGATCAGAACATTCTCGGGGGCAGCGGACACCGATCCGTCGAGCACCGCCTTGAGCGAGGTGTAGCCGGGCTCGGCGGCGCTGAACGACAAATCGTCGGAAAACAGGATGAAGCGTTGCGCTCGCCCGACAAGCTCTGCGACGATCTCCGGAAGGTCCATCAACTCCTGCTTCTCCACCTCGATCAGGCGCAGCCCCTGGTCGCTGTACTGATTGAGCACCGCCTTGACCAATGAAGACTTGCCGGTACCGCGGGCACCGGTCAACAGGACGTTGTTGGCGGGCAGCCCGCGCACGAATTGAAGCGTGTTCTGCCGCACCAGCTCCTTCTGCCGGTCGATCCCCTTCAGGTCGTCCAGCCGAATGCGGTGCGGCTCACGGACGGTCTGAAAATGGCCGCGACCCTGTGTACGGCGCCACCGGAATGCTCGCTGGCCGGCGAAGTCCGGTGCGGGCACATCGGGAGGCATCAGGCGCTCGACGCGCGCGAGCAGCGCCTCGGCCCGCTGCAGGAGGTTGCTGAGCTCTTCCATATTCGTCCGTTGAACTGCAGTGCCGGGCAGCCTGTAGGGCCCGAATGCACGCACACTGCCGATGGGACCTGCTATGGCGACGTCGCGCGTCGCCTACGCCTCGCGCGCCTGCGCGGCAGCTCAGGTCCGGTATTCCGCATTGATCGTGACATACTCGTGGGAAAGGTCGCAGGTCCACACGATGGCTTGCTCCATGCCTCGATGCAAGACGACGCGGACGGTGATCTCCGCTTGCTTCATCACGCGCTGACCATCGGCCTCCCGGTACGCGGGGTCCCGGCATCCGCCCCGCGCAACCCGCACATCGTCGAGGTACAGGTCGACGCCTGCGACATCGAGGTCGTCGATTCCAGCGTAACCTATCGCCGCCAGTATACGGCCCAGGTTCGGGTCGGAGGCGAAGAACGCGGTCTTGACCAGCGGCGAATGGGCGATCGCATAGGCCACCTTGCGACACTCTTCCCGGGTACGGCCATGCTCCACGCAGACGGTGATGAACTTGGTCGCCCCTTCCCCGTCCCGTACGATCGCCTGCGCCAGCGCCACGGCCACCTCGGTGCAGGCGTCGCGAAACCTCTGGTAGGCGGGAGCCGAGACCGCAACGATCTCGGGGCTCAAACTGCGTCCGGTCGCGATCAGCATGACGGCATCATTGGTGGAGGTGTCGCCATCCACGGTGACTGCGTTGAATGAACGTTCCACCGCGTATCTCAATGCATCGTGTAACAGCGCATGCGGCAGGTTGGCGTCGGTAGCGAGGAAAGCGAGCATCGTCGCCATATCCGGGCGGATCATTCCCGCCCCCTTCGCCATCCCAGTCACGGTGACCGGTTGCCCGTCGATCTGCAACCGCCGCGAGGCGGCCTTGGGGATCGTATCGGTCGTCATGATGGCGGTTGCAGCGCGCAACCAGTTGTCCTCGCGCAGATCCGCGACACACGCCGGTAACGCCGCCGCAATGCGCTCCACCGGCAGCGGCTCCATGATGACTCCGGTGGAGAAAGGCAGCACCTGGTCGTCGCCGATCTCGAGGAGCCGCGCCGCCGTCGCGCACGCGCGTCTCGCGTCCGCGAGGCCGCGTTCCCCGGTGCCAGCGTTGGCGTTGCCGGTGTTGATCACCAGTGCACGCGGTCGCTTCGGCGCTTCCACGCGCTCTCGTGCGATGAGGACGGGCGCCGCGCAGAAGCGGTTGCGTGTGAACAGTCCGACGACGCGAGAGCCTTCGGCAAGGCGTACGACCACCAGGTCGTCGCGACCCGGCTTGCGGATTCCTGCGGCGGTGACCCCGAGCGCGACACCGGACACCGGCAGAAGCTCGCCGGCTGAGGGAGGAGTGAGATTAACCGGCACGGAGTCTGTCCGGCCTAAGGCGCCGGCGCGTGCACACGCAATCGCGGATCGGAGAGCCCTGCCTGCGCACAGGCGCCGCGCCTACGCCAAGCGCCCGTGACACTGCTTGTATTTCTTCCCCGACCCGCAGGGGCATGGGTCGTTGCGGCCGATCTTCTGGCCCTGGCGCACGAAGGGCTGAGCCTTGGGCGCGGTCGCCACCGCCGTCTCCGATTCGGAGGCCTCCTCCATGGCTTCGCCGTAGTCCGCATGCTGATAATGCACGTTCTTCAGCTCCACCGGCTCCTCGACCGCCTCAACGTCCTGCTCGCCGCGGATCTGCACGGTCATCATGATCCGTGTGACCTCGTTGCGCACGGCGTCCAGCATCATCGAGAACAGCTCGAAGGCCTCACGCTTGTATTCTTGCTTCGGGTTCTTCTGCGCATACCCGCGCAGGTGGATGCCCTGACGCAGATGATCGAGCGCGGCCAGATGCTCGCGCCAGTGCGTGTCCAGCGTCTGCAGCACGATCGCGCGTTCGAAGTGGTGGAGCGCTTCTCGCTCGACCTGGTTCAGCTTGGCGTCATAGTGCGCGTGGGCGGCCTGAGCGACCCGCACGCGCAGGTCCTCCTCATCCAGCGACTCGTCCTCGGTCAGCCATTGCCGCGCCGGCACGCGCAGCGTCAACTCGGCCGCTAGCGCCTTCTCCAGGCTGGCGATGTCCCACTGCTCCTCGACGCTGCCAGGCGGAACATACTGGCTCACTAAGTCATTGACCGTACCCTCGCGCATGGCGCGGATCGTCTCGGAGATGTCGTCGCTCTCCAGCAGCTCGTTGCGTTGCTGGTAGATGACGCGCCGCTGATCGTTCGCCACGTCGTCGTACTCCAGCAACTGCTTGCGGATATCGAAGTTGCGCGCTTCCACTTTGCGCTGAGCGTTCTCGATCGCGCGGGTAACCCATGGATGCTCGATCGCTTCGCCTTCGGGCATGCGCAAACGGTCCATGATGGCTGCGACTCGATCGGCGGCGAAGATGCGCAGCAGCGGGTCGTCGAGGGAGAGATAAAAGCGGCTAGAGCCGGGATCCCCCTGACGCCCGGAGCGGCCCCGCAGCTGGTTGTCCACCCGGCGTGATTCGTGCCGCTCGGTGCCCACGATATGTAGACCGCCGGCCGCCACGACCTCCTCGTGCAGGCGCTGCCAGCGGCTGCGCACCTGGGCGATCCGGCTCTCCTTTGTCATGGTCTCCACGCTCTCGTCGGTGCGGATCGCGTTGATCTCGGGCTCGGGGTTTCCTCCCAGCACGATGTCGGTCCCGCGGCCCGCCATGTTCGTGGCGATGGTGATCATCTTCGGGCGACCCGCTTGTGCGACGATTTCGGCCTCGCGCGCGTGCTGCTTTGCGTTGAGCACTTGATGCGGCAGCTTCGCCTTGTCCAGGTGCGAGGACAACTCCTCCGAGTTCTCGATCGAGGTCGTCCCCACTAGAACCGGCTGGCCGCGCTCGTAGCAGTCCCTGATGTCGTTGATCACCGCCTGCGTCTTTTCGCGCCTGGTCTTGAACACCTGGTCCATGCGATCCTCGCGGACCATGGGCATGTGCGTGGGGATCACCACGGTTTCCAGGTTATAAATCTGCTGAAACTCGTAGGCTTCCGTGTCGGCCGTGCCCGTCATCCCGGCCAGCTTCTTGTACATGCGGAAGTAATTCTGGAACGTGATCGAGGCCAGGGTCTGGTTCTCGCGCTGGATCTTGACGTGTTCCTTGGCCTCGACCGCCTGGTGCAGCCCGTCGGACCAGCGGCGCCCCGGCATCAGCCGGCCGGTGAACTCATCGACGATGATCACCTCGTCGTTCTGCACGACGTAGTGCTGGTCGCGATGATAGAGATGGTTGGCCCGCAGCGCGGCGTAGAGATGGTGCATCAGCGTGATGTTGGCCGCGTCATACAGACTGCTGCCTTCGGGCAACAGCCCTGCGCGCGTGAGCACCTCCTCGGCACGTTCGTGACCGGCCTCGGTGAGCAGAACCTGATGCGCCTTCTCGTCCACGTTGAAGTCGCCGGGAGCGTCCTCTTTCGCCTGCCGCGTAAGCTTGGGCACCAGATCGTTGATCCGGTGGTAAAGCTCGGTGCTGTCGTCGGCTTGCCCGGAGATGATGAGCGGCGTGCGTGCTTCGTCGATCAAGATGGAGTCGACTTCGTCCACGATCGCGTAGACGAGCTTGCGCTGTACGCGGTCGCCGGTCTGATACACCATGTTGTCGCGCAGATAGTCGAAGCCGAACTCGTTGTTGGTTCCATAGGTGATGTCTGCGGCATAGGCTTGCTGCTTGGCGTCGTGCTCCATCTGCGACAGATTCACGCCCACCGTCAGCCCCAGGAACTCGTAGATCTGCCCCATCCACCTGGCATCGCGTTGCGCCAGGTAATCGTTGACGGTGACGATGTGCACACCCTCGCCAGCCATGGCGTTCAGGTAGGCGGGCAGCGTAGCCACCAGGGTCTTGCCTTCACCCGTGCGCATCTCGGCGATCTTGCCGTAATGCAGCGCCATCCCGCCGATCAGCTGCACGTCGAAGTGGCGCATGTTCAGCGTGCGCTTGCCCGCTTCGCGCACCACCGCGAACGCCTCGGGCAGCACCTGGTCCAGCGTCTCACCCTGGGACACCCGTCGCTTGAATTCCTCTGTCTTGGTCCGCAGTTGCGCGTCGCTCAACGCCTCGATCCCGGGCTCCAGGGCGTTGATGGCGTGCACGGTGTGCATGTAACGCCGGATCAGCCGCTCGTTTCGGCTGCCGAAGATCTTCTTCAGTAGGGTCGTGATCATCAGATGTCCGTGAATCGGGGCTCGTTGCAGCGGTGCCGCGAGCGTCCCGTACAGGTGCGACTTGCAGGCTCAAAAAGCAAGAGGGGCGAGGGGCTTTCGCCCCTCACCCCTCACGCGGTATTCCTGTTACGCGTTCAGCCGGGCATGCGCAGGAAGCGCGCGGGGTTCTGCGCAACCCCCTTGTAACGCACTTCGAAGTGCAGGTGGGGGCCGGTGGACCGGCCGCTGCTGCCGACCTCGGCAATCTTGCTCCCCCTGAGCACCACATCGCCCACCTTGACCAGCAGCTTCGAGGCGTGGGCATAGCGCGTCACGAGGTCGTTGCCGTGATCGATCTCGACCATATTACCATACTGGGGATGGCGATCCGCGAACACCACCACCCCGCCGGCGGCCGCCAGGATCGGCGTGCCCTCTTCGGCCATGAAATCGATGCCTTCGTGGAAGGCATTCAACCCTGTGAAGGGGTCGATGCGCCACCCGAAGTTGGAGGAGTAAAAGCCGTTCTCCACCGGCGACCCGGTGGGAACCAGCTGGCGCTTCGCGCTGTCCTCAGTCAACATGGACTCGAGCACGCGCAGCTTGTCCGTCCGATCCTCTAGGTCCTTTGAGAGCTGATCGAGCGTCGAGCCAAGCTGCATCATCGTCGGTTCTGTGCTCGGCACGCTGGAATCGGCGCCGCCTCGGGCCGGGATACGATCGAACATGAACTCCTGCGGCTTGAGGCCCGCGACCTTGGTGAGACGCTCTCCCAGCGCGTCCACGCGCAGCAATCGAGCCTGGAGCTCGCCCACCTTCCCGGCCATCGTGTTGAGGCTGTTGCGCAGGTACGATTGCATGCGCTCGTTCTCCTGGGCCTGGAGGCTTACGAGCAGGGAACGCAGATAGGGACTGTCGTTCATGACCGCATACCGCAGCGAGAAGTAATGCAGCAGCACGGCCAAGGAGACGATCAACACGAACACCCCGAAGCCGAGTAAGGCGAGTTGGGATGTTCCCAACGCGAATGAGCGTGCTCTGGTTAACCCGTTGGAAACTAGAATGATGTTCATGTTTCCCCCTGAGATGCCTGGGCCGTGACGATGGGCAGCCAATCCAATATCGGCTCCGTGTTGGCGTCCTTGAAGGAGCTGCAAGCAATAAATGTGCGGATTAAAAGGCTTTCCGCCTTGCAGCAGGCCTACGCCAGGGTTGTCCCGGCCGAGTTAGCCCGAGGAAGCAGGGTCGCTTTCGAGCGTTCGGGAACGGTCGTCGTGCGGGCTGACACCAGCGCTATCGCTGCCAAGCTGCGACATCTGGCGCCCGGTCTCGCCGCCGAGATTGTTAAGTTCGATCGGGAGGTTACTTCAATCCGAGTAGAACTGCAAATTGTGCAAAGCAGCAAGGCAAACTCGGCGCAGCGCCTGCATATTGGACCAAAAGGCAGGCTCAGTTTGACGTCTCTACGCGACAGCCTACCGGACACTCCGCTGCGTCAGGCACTGTGTCGGCTGCTTGAGGGGCATGCCGCGCTAGACCGCCAGGACCAGCCGCTCAAGCGCGAGGAAGGCGAGAACGATCAGCGCTAGCAGCAGGCTGTATTTCAGGACCTGCCAGGCGAAGCGTAACCAGCGCCGGTCCTGGGTCGCGAGGAAGGCAACGAACGACGCGCCGATCGCGATGAGCACGAGAAAGCCGCCCAGCCGCAGCAGCACAGCGGTCATCGGCCTAGCGTTCCGGCGGCAAGTGCGCGATCCCCGTTCCGGGGATCTGGGCTAGATGTGCTGAACCTGCAAGTTCACGAACGCAGGGGCATCTTCCTGACGAGCGAAGGTCACCAGTTCCCAAGCACTCCGGTCCGCCAGCAGACCCCGCGCCAGTTTGTTGTTCAGGGCGTGTCCGGACTTGTGTGCATTGAATGCCCCGATCAGCGGATGGCCGAGCAGGTACAGATCACCGATCGCGTCCAGCACTTTGTGCTTCACGAACTCGTCCTCGTAGCGCAGGCCGTCGCTGTTGAGCACGCGGAACTCGTCCATGACAACGGCGTTATCCAGGCTGCCTCCCAGCCCCAGTCCCTGCGCGCGCATCGTCTCCACGTCCTGCATGAAGCCGAACGTGCGCGCCCGCGCGATCTCCTTGACATAGGAGGTGCTGGCGAAATCGAGCTCGATGTGCTGAGTGGAGGGGCGGAACACCGGATGCCGGAAGTTGATGCTGAAGTCGATCCTGAAACCGTTATACGGCTCGAGCTTGGCCCATTTGTCGCCGTCCTTCACGCCCACGGACCGCAGCACTCGGATAAAGCGCTTAGGTGCGTTCTGTTCCTCGATGCCGGCGGACTGGATCAGGAAGATGAAGGGCCCGGCGCTTCCGTCCATGATCGGGACTTCACCGGCAGTTACGTCGACGTAAGCGTTGTCCAGTCCTAGGCCGGCAAATGCCGACATCAGGTGCTCGACCGTTGCCACGCGGACGCCGCCGCGCTGCAGGCACGAGGACAGGCGGGTGTCGCCTACCTGCAACGCCTCGGCTTTGATGTCCACCGGTTGGGGCAGATCGACACGGCGGAACACGATCCCTGTATCCGGGGCGGCCGGCCGCAACGTCAGATAGACTTTCTGACCGGTGTGCAGGCCGACTCCAGTGGCCCGGACCACATTCTTCAGTGTGCGCTGACGAATCATAGACGCGCTTCGCTTGGCCAGCTAAGGGGTTGATTTACGAAGTTTACACAATTCCGCACCCGACAAACACAGGCTGTCGCGCCGCATCGCCTGCGGTGCGGACCACATCCCGTTTCCGCTGAAACGCATTTCAGTCCGCTTGCCTGCGCAGGAAAGCGGGGATATCGAGCAGCTCGACTCCGGAGTGCCGCATCGCCTCCACGGTGGATTCGCGGTTCCGGCGCCGCATGACCGCCGGCGCTTCGAGCTGTTCGTAATCCACGACCTCTACGGGGCGCGCGTCGGTGCCCGTCTTGACGACCGTCAACGGCTTGCTCTGCGTGCGGCTGGCTGGGCTCCCAAGGCCGGTAGCGACCACCGTAACACGGAGATTGTCGGTCATCTGCTCATCGATCACCGTGCCCACGATCACCGTAGCATCCTCCGCGGTGAACGCGCGCACCGTGGTCATAACGTCATTTACCTCCTTCATCTTTAGGGTCGCGTTGGCCGTGATGTTGACCAGCACCCCGCGTGCTCCCGCCAGGTTGACGTCCTCGAGCAGCGGGCTGGCAACGGCCTGTTCCGCGGCCGCCGTTCCCCGGTGGGGTCCCGAGGCGGTTGCCGACCCCATCATGGCCATCCCCATCTCGGACATCACCGTGCGAACGTCGGCGAAGTCGACGTTGATCATCCCCGGGCAGTTGATCACCTCGGCGATTCCCGCAACGGCACCGTGCAGCACGCCGTTCGCGGCCTTGAAGGCATCCAGCATGCTCACGTCCTCGCCGAGGACCTGCATCAGCTTCTCGTTCGGGATCACGATCAGCGAGTCGACGTGGGTCGAGAGCTGGTCCAGTCCCTCTTGGGCGACACGCAGCCGCTTACCCTCGAAGGCGAACGGCTTGGTGACCACCGCAACGGTGAGAACACCGAGCTCCCGCGCGATCTCGGCCACCACCGGCGCCGCGCCCGTGCCCGTCCCTCCGCCCATGCCGGCGGTGAGGAACAGCATATCGGCTCCGTCGATCAGCTCGATGATGCGCTCCCGATCCTCCACCGCGGCCTGGCGCCCGACCTCGGGGTTTGCGCCCGCCCCCAGCCCTTTGGTCACGCTCGCGCCCAGCTGCAGCAGGGTCTTCGCCCTGTTGCGCGACAAAGCCTGGGCGTCCGTGTTGGCACAGATGAACTCAACGCCCTGCACACCGGTGTCGATCATGTGGTCGACCGCGTTGCCGCCGCAGCCGCCCACACCGACCACCTTGATCACCGCTTCCTGGGGAAGTGCATCGACCAGCTCAAACATCCTCGTCTCCTCTGTGTGATCAAACTGCCGAGACCAAACCCGGCCGTGCACGCGCGAACCGCGTGCGCAGCCAGTGCTAAAAGTTCCCTTGGATCCAGACCTTCATCCGCTCGAACACCTGCATGAACGACGCGCTCTGCATCCGCGCCATCTGCTGGCGCTGGTGCGCGCTCATGCCTGCCATCAACAGGCCCACCGCCGTCGAATACCGGGGATTGCGCACCGCCTCCGCCAGGCTGCCGACATAGTTGGGAGTGCCCACACGCACCGGCATGTGAAACATCTCTTCGCCCAGCTCCACCATCCCCTGCATCACGCTGCTGCCGCCGGTGATGACGATCCCGGAAGACAGCAGCTCCTCGAATCCGCTGCGCCGCAGCTCCGCCTGGATCAACGAATACAGCTCCTCGACCCGCGGCTCGATGACCTCAGCGAGGGTCTGACGCGAGAGCTGGCGCGGGCCGCGCTCACCCACGCTCGCCACCTCCACCATCTGATTGGCTTCCGCCAGTTCGCGCAGCGCGCACCCGTACCGGCGCTTGATCTCCTCGGCATCCTTGGTTGGAGTGCGCAGCGCCATGGCGATGTCGTTGGTGATCTGATCGCCCGCGATGGGAATGACCGCCGTATGCCGGATGGCGCCCTCGGTGAACACCGCGATATCGGAAGTGCCCCCGCCGATATCCACCAGGCATACCCCCAGATCCTTCTCGTCCTCGGAGAGCACCGCCAGGCTGGACGCGAGCGGCTGCAGGATGAGGTCCTGCACCTCCAACCCGCAGCGGCGCACGCACTTCATGATGTTCTGGGCGGCCGAAACCGCCCCGGTCACGATATGCACCTTGACCTCGAGGCGCACCCCGCTCATGCCCATCGGCTCGCGCACGTCCTCCTGCCCGTCGATGATGAACTCCTGGTTCAGGATGTGGAGGATCTGCTGGTCGGTCGGGATGTTCACCGCCTTGGCCGTCTCGATGACGCGGTCGACGTCGATCTGGTTCACCTCCCGGTCCTTGATCGCCACCATGCCGTGCGAGTTGAAGCTCTTGATGTGGCTGCCCGCGATCCCGGTGAACACCTCGCGAATCTTGCAGTCGGCCATCAGCTCGGCCTCCTCCAGTGCGCGCTGGATGGCGTTTACCGTCGACTCGATATTCACCACCACGCCCTTCTTCAGGCCGCGGGAAGGATGGCTGCCGTAGCCGATCACGTCGAAGCCGCCCTCGGGCCGCATCTCCGCCACCATGGCGACGATCTTCGAGGTCCCGATGTCGAGTCCGACGATGAGGTTCTTGCTGTCCTTGGGTTTGTTCATAGGCTCCCTATGCGCAGGCCGGAACGCTGAAGGCGCGGCTGATGATCGAGCGCCCGCACCGCAAAGCCGTTGGCATAACGCAGATCGACTCGATATTCGCCGGCAGGCGGCCGCGCGAGCGCTCGTGCGCAGGCGGCGTAACGCTGCAGCCGTGCCTGCAGGTCCTCGCGCCCAAGTTCCAGCACCGTGCCGTCGTCGAGCATGAGCTCCCAGGCACGCCGCTCCGACAAGCTGATCTGCACGAGGCGGCGGCCCAGCGGCGCCAGCAGGCGGGAGAACTCCTCGTAGCGCTGCGTCACCTCGGCCGAAGTGCCGACCGGCGCGAGGAACACCGGAAGCCTCTCGCCGGAGGCCGCTTCGAACACCTCTCCGAAGCTGTTCACCAAGGCCGCATCGCGCCAGCGCGCGATCGCCACGTGCTCTTCGATCTCGACGAACAGGCGATCCGGCCATTGCCGGCGCAGGCTCGCGTGGCGCACCCACGGCAGCTTCTCGAAGGCGAGCCGGGCCTGCTCGAGATCCTGGGTGAAGAAGTTGCCCTTCAGCCGCCCACTGACGATGTCCAGGACCTGATCACGGGTGGTGTGGGCGATGCTGCCTGTCACCACGACCTCATGAATGGGAAACACCGGCAGGCGGATGATCAGCATCAGCGCGCCGTACAGGATGAGCAGCAACGCGAGTGCGTAGACCCAGTCGGCGATGCCGTTGAGCATTCGATGGTCATCCCACATGCGCCAGCTCCAGGATGCGGACCACCAGTTGCTCGAAAGACATCCCGGCTGCCTTGGCCGCCATCGGCACCAAGCTGTGTCCCGTCATCCCCGGCGAGGTGTTCATCTCGAGCAGGGTGACGCTGCCATCGGGACGACGGATCAGGTCGGCGCGGCCCCAGCCGCTGCAGTCGAGCGCCTGGGCGCTGCGCAACACCACCTCCTGGATGCGGCGCTCTTCGCGTGCCGGCAAGCCGCAGGGACAGAAGTACTTCGTCTCGTCGCTGAAGTACTTGCTGTGGTAGTCGTAGTCCCCGCCAGGCGCCTCGATGCGGATGAGCGGCAGCGCGTCCGCACCCAGAAAACCGGCCGTGAACTCCTCCCCAGCCGCAAACTCCTCGGCGAGCACGAGCGGATCGGAGCGGGCCGCCAACTCGTACGCCGCTGGGAGCGCGGCCCGGCTGCGCACCTTGGTGAGCCCAATCGTCGACCCTTCCCGCGCCGGCTTGATGATCAACGGCAACCCGAGGCGCCTTGCCACAGCATGCCAATCACTCTGCGCCGTGACCACTTCGAAGCGCGGCGTGGGCAGCCCACAGGCGATCCACACCAGCTTGGTTCTGACCTTGTCCATACACAGCGCCGAGGCCAGCACCCCGCTCCCGGTGTAGGGGATGCCCATCAGCTCGAGCGCGCCCTGTACTGTGCCGTCTTCCCCATAGCGCCCGTGCAATGCGATGAAGACCCGATCGAAGCCTTCTTGCTTCAACGCGACCAGCTCGCGCTGCGCCGGGTCGAACGCATGGGCATCGATCCCGCCTCGCCGCAGCCCTTCGAGCACATTGTTGCCCGACATCAGCGAGATCTCGCGCTCGGCAGATCGACCCCCCAGCAACACCGCCACCTTGCCGAAGGCGGATGGCGGGGAGCCGTGGGGCAGCGGCGAACTCATCGGCCGCTCCACCGCAGGCTCATGCGCCCGCGACTCATTGACGCTCCCCGATGATCCGCACCTCGCGCTCCAGCTGGATCCCTCGGGCGTCCAACACCGTCTGCTGGATCGTCTCGATCAGGCGCTCGATATCCGTGGCGCTCGCCGTTCCCAGATTGACGATGAAGTTGGCATGCTTCGGAGAAACCATCGCGCCCCCGATCGCCATTCCCTTCATGCCGCAGGCTTCGATCAGACGCGCCGCGTAATCGCCTGGCGGGTTGCGGAATACCGAGCCCGCATTGGGTTGATCCAACGGCTGCGAGCGGATGCGCCGTTGGAGCAGCTCCTTGATCACACGCCGAGACTCTTGCTCGTCGCCGCGGGCATGCCGGAGCCAGGCGCCGACGAACCACTCCTCCGCGCGGCCCGCAGCGTGTGGCTCGTCGGACATCACCAGGTATGCAGGGGCTGCGGGCGCCTCGCTCTTCAAGGCCACGTGACGGTATCCGATCTCGTAGTCTCCAGGCGTTCGTCTCAGGAGCTCACCGTCTCGACGCAGGCACAGCACCGCCTCGACGACGTCCCAGGTCTCCGACCCGTAGCAGCCGGCGTTCATCGCCAGCGCTCCCCCGACGGTTCCTGGGATGCCCGCAAGGAACTCTGAGCCGACAAGTCCATGTGTCGCAGCGTAGCGCGCCACCTTGGGGCTCGCCACGCCGGCCTCCGCGTAGATCACTGGCGTCGCCTGCGCGCCTGCATCGAGGCGGATGGCGCTCAGCGCACGGTGTGTGAATACCACGGTGCCGCGCAGTCCCCCGTCACGCACCAGCAGGTTGCTGCCTAGGCCCACGACCCACACCAGCTCGTCGCGGGGAAGCGTGCGGACAAAGTGCGCCAGGTCCTCCAGGTCGCGCGGGAAATAGGCGCGGTCGGCCGCTCCCCCCGCGCGCCAGCTGACGTGGCGGCGCATCGGCTCGTTGAGCCGGAGCTCCCCGGCCAGGGCGTGCTGCGCGATCCGGTCGAGCTCAGCCATGTCCATGTGCGCTCGCCTCAGCGTGGTCGGCGGCCAGGCCACCACGTGCCAGCTGTGCCGCGACGGTTCCGATCGATCCGGCGCCCATCGTGATGACCACGTCGTTGGGCCGCGCCGCCTCCAGGATCGCGGCGGGCAGCTCCGCGATCTTTTCCACGAAGATCGGTTCCACCTTGCCGGCGACCCGCACCGCACGCGCCAGAGCACGCCCATCGGCGGCCACGATCGGCGTTTCGCCCGCCGGGTAGACCTCCGTGAGCAGCAGTGCATCCACGCTCGACAGGACGCGCACGAAGTCCTCGAACACGTCGCGCGTGCGGGTGTAGCGATGCGGCTGGAATGCGAGCAGCAGGCGGCGGCCGGCGAACGCCCCACGTACGGCGGAGAGCGTGGCCGCCATCTCCGCCGGGTGATGGCCGTAATCGTCGATCAGCGTGAAGCTACCGCCGCCGGGCAGGGGAACCTCGCCGTAGCGCTGGAAGCGTCTACCGACCCCCTTGAACTCGGCAAGCGCGCGCGCGATCGCCTCCTCGGGCACCTGGATTTCGAGCCCGATTGCGACCGCGGCCAGCGCGTTTAGGACGTTGTGCTCGCCAGGCAAATTCAGCAGCAGATGCAGGCTCCGGCCGGAGGAGCCGTTGCCCTTGATTTCGGCCACGAAGCGCATGCGCCCCCCTTCGTGGCGGATGTTGGTGGCCCGGATCTGCGCCGATTCCGATAGGCCATAGGTGGTGATCGGCTTGGTCACCAGCGGCAAGATCGCGCGCACGTTGGGGTCGTCCGCACACAGGACGGCCATGCCGTAGAAGGGTAGATGCTGAATGAAGTCCAGGAACGCCTGGCGCAACCGGCTGAAGTCGTGGCCGTAGGTCTCCATGTGATCCGCATCGATGTTGGTCACCACCGCCAGCACCGGCTGCAGGTAAAGGAAGGAAGCGTCCGATTCGTCGGCCTCGACGACGATGAACTCCCCTTTGCCGAGCTTGGCGTGCGATCCGGCTGCCTCCAGCCGCCCGCCGATGACGAAGGTCGGGTCCATGCCCGCCTCTGCCAGCACGCTGGCGATGAGGCTGGTGGTGGTGGTCTTGCCGTGGGTTCCGGCGACGGCGATCCCCTGGCGCAGCCGCATCAACTCGGCAAGCATCAGCGCACGCGGAACCACGGGTATGCGGCGTACTCGAGCCGCCCCCACCTCCGGGTTGTCGGGCTTGACCGCCGTGGACACCACCACCGCGTCCGCGCCCTCCACCTGTGCAGCGTCGTGCCCGCGATACACGCGTGCACCCAGACCGCGCAACCGTTCCGTCACGGCGCTCTCCACCACGTCGGAGCCGCTGACCTGGTAGCCGAGGTTGAGCAACACCTCGGCGATCCCGCTCATGCCGGAGCCGCCGATGCCGACGAAATGAACGCGCTTGACCTTGTGCTTCACGCTGAGGGCCTCATGCCGCGGCCTGCATGCAAGCCCGCGCCACCGAAGCGGCCGCACCCGGTTTGGCGAGCTGACGCGCGCGCTTGGCCATCTCCAACAGCGTCTCGCGCGTCAGTCCCAGCAGCAGATCCGCGAGCCGCCGCGCGCTCAGGTCGCGCTGCTGAACGACGACGGCAGCGCCGGCATCGGCGAGGAAACGAGCGTTGTGCGTCTGGTGGTCGTCCACCGCGAATGGAAACGGAACCAGGACGCTGGCAACTCCTGCGGCTGCGAGCTCGGAAACGGTGAGCGCGCCCGCACGGCAGATCACCAGGTCCGCCTGGGCATAGTGCGCCGCCATGTCGTCGATGAAGGGCACGGTACGGGCGCACACACCGGCGCGCTGATAGTTCGCCTGCAGGGTCTCGAGATGCTTCGCCCCCGACTGATGCGTCACCTCTGGGCGCTGCGACTCAGGCATCAAGCCGAGCGACTCGGGCACCACCGAGTTGAGCGCCTGTGCGCCCAGGCTGCCGCCGACCACCAGCACTCTGAGCGGGCCGGTTCGCCCCGCGAAGCGCGCTCCCGGCTCGGGGATCTGGGTGATGGCCTCCCGCACCGGGTTGCCGACCCACTGTGCCTTCTTGAGGACAGCGGGAAAACCAGAGAGGATGCAATCGGCAACCAGGGCGAGCACGCGGTTCGCCAGGCCGGCAATCGAGTTCTGCTCGTGCAACACCAGAGGGCGATTCAGAAGCGCCGCCATCATGCCGCCGGGGAAAGAAACATACCCGCCCATCCCGAGGATCACGTCCGGGCGCACCCGAAAGATGACCCGCGCGCTCTGCCAGAATGCGACCAACAAATCCAGAGGCAACACGACCATGCGCAACAGCCCTTTGCCACGTAACCCGGAGATGCGGATGAACTGCACGTCGAAACCGTACTTCGGGACCAGCGTTGCCTCCATGCCGGACTTGGACCCGAGCCAGACCACGCGCCAGCCCGCTTGCCGCATGTGCTCACCCACCGCCAGCGCCGGAAAAACGTGCCCACCTGTTCCGCCTGCCATGATCAAGATCGTCCTCACCCGCGCTGCCTCAGTCACCACACCTGCTCGGGGCACGTTTTCGGTGGAGGCTGACCGGCGCCACGCGCCGGTTAAGCGAGCGGCCGGAACCAAAAACGTGCCCACCTGTTCCGCCTGCCATGATCAAGATCGTCCTCACCCGCGCTGCCTCAGTCACCACACCTGCTCGGGGCACGTTTTCGGTGGAGGCTGACCGGCGCCACGCGCCGGTTCAGCGGCATTGCCCAGACATCGGAGCGCGCCGAGCGCGACTCGGGATATGGGTTCGTCATATCCTGCAACCTCGCATGAGCTGGCGGCTCTCCCAGTCCACGCGCAGCAGCAGCGCGAGCGCGCAGCAATTGGCCACCAGTCCGCTGCCGCCAAAGCTCAGGAAAGGCAAGGTCAGTCCCTTTGTGGGAAGCAGCCCGAGGTTTACGCCCATGTTGACCACGGCCTGTACGGCGAGCCAGATCGTGATGCCATAGGCCACCAGGGCGGGGAAGTCACACTCCAGCTTGGCCGCCTGCGCGGCGATCGAGAAGCCGCGCAGCGTAAGCCACGCGAGCAAGCCGATGACGGCCGCCACGCCGGCGAACCCGAGTTCCTCCCCGATCACCGCCAGCAGGAAGTCCGTGTGCGCCTCGGGCAGATAGAACAGCTTCTCGACGCTGCCGCCCAAGCCGACTCCGAACCATTCACCTCGGCCGAAAGCGATCAGCGCATGTGACAGCTGGTAGCCTTTGCCGAACGGATCGGCCCAGGGGTCCATGAAGCCGAGGATGCGCTGCATGCGGTAGGGCGAGGTGAGGATGATCGCGATGAAGCCCAGCACCAGCAGCACGGCCAACCCCGCGAACAGCCGCCAATTCATCCCTCCCAGGAACAAGATGCCCATCGCGATCGCGGCGATGACGGCAAAGGAGCCGAAGTCCGGCTCGCGTAGCAGCAGGGCGCCGATCAGCAGCATCACGGCGAACATCGGCAGAAAGCCTCTCTTGAAGCTGTGCATCCACGCCGCCTTGCGGACCGTGTAGTCGGCTGCATAGAGCACCACGAACAGCTTCATGAGCTCGGATGGCTGCAGGTTCATGACGGCGAGCGGCAACCAGCGTCGGCCGCCATTGACCTCGCGCCCGACGCCCGGGACGAGGACCAGACACAGCAGCGCCGACCCGAACAGAAACAGGAAGGGCGCCGCCTGCTGCCACAGCCGCATCGGCACCTGGAAAGCCATCGCGGCCAGCAGCACCGCGATGAGCAGTGCAATGGCGTGCCGGATGAGGAAGAACGCCGGCTGATTCCACGTGTATCGCGCGCCGTCGGCGATGGCGATCGAGGCCGAGTACACCATCACGAGTCCCAGGCACAGCAGCACGATGCCAACCCAAAGCAGGCCCTGGTCGTACTGGCGCAAAGCCGTGTTGGCCGGCACCGGCAGGCTTAGATCCATGCCACCGCCTCGCTGCGCAGGTGCGCGGCTGTGAGGCCACCACTGTGCGGGCCCCGGTCCCGTCGGCCCCCGGCTATTGTCGTGCCCGTTGCGGATCGGTAGCTCATCTCGTCGCCGCCAAATCTTGCACCGCCTGGACGAACACTCGGGCGCGGTGCTCGTAGTCGCGGAACATGTCAAAGCTGGCACAAGCCGGGGAAAGCAAGACCGCATCGCCTGCGCGCGCGGCAGCGAAGCTCAGGCGGACCGCCTCCTGCATGTCGCTGGCGCGCGACACCGGAACGCCACTGCCTTCGATGGCGCGAGCGATCTTCTCCCGATCGCGCCCGATCAACACCACATGACGGGCGCGTGTGCCGACCGCCTGGGACAAAGGCGTGAAGTCCTGACCCTTGCCGTCACCGCCCGCGATCAAAACCACCTTCCGGCGCATCCCGTTGAGCGCGGCCACTGTGGACCCCACGTTGGTGCCCTTCGAGTCGTCGTAAAACACGACGCCTTCGATCTCGGCGACCTGTTGCATGCGATGCGGCAGGCCTTCGAACTGCGCGAGCGCTTCCAGCAAGTGCGGGTACGGCAAGTCGATCGCGCGGGTCAGTGCGAGCGCCGCCAGGGCGTTGGCCGCATTGTGCAGCCCGCTGACGCGCAGGCTGGACGCGCGCATCAGCCTGCGCCCGCCTTGGCAAAGCCATGTCTCCGCGTCCGATCCGGTCAGGCCCCAGTCGCTGTCGCGCACCGGCGCGTCCAAGCCGAAGGTAAAGACCGTCCGTCCGGCGAGCGCCATGCCCCGGCACCACAGGTCTTCGCGGTTGAGCACCTGCGCGCCGCTGCCCTGGAAGATGCGCGACTTCGCCTTTGCATACGCTGGCATGTCGGGGTATCGATCCAGGTGATCCTCGCTCACGTTCAGACACGCGGCCACATCGGCATTCAGGGAGGACGTGGTCTCGAGCTGAAAGCTGGAAAGCTCCAAGACAAACACATCCGGTAGCGTGCCCGCAGCGGCCGGCTCCAGCGCGAGCAGCGCGTCGAGCACTGGCAGGCCGATGTTGCCGGCCACCACCGTGCGCAGGCCCGCTTGCCGGCACATCGCACCGGCCATCTCGGTCACCGTGCTCTTGCCGTTGGATCCGGTAATGGCAAGCACCCTGCTGGGACCGATCGACGGCAGCGCCTGCGCGAACAGCTCGATGTCTCCCACGACTGGGACACCCGTCGATGCGGCGAGTCGGAGCGATGGCTCGGCCAGCGAGATCCCCGGGCTGATGGCGATCAAGTCGACGTCCTCGAAGTTCGAGCTGCGGAAAGCGCCAGTTGCCACCGGCACATCTGGAAGCTCGCTCGCGAGCTGCGCTGCGCAGGGCGGCTCCGTCCTCGTGTCGGCAACGCGAATACGCGCGCCCTGGCGGCTCAGCCAGCGCGCCATCGACAGCCCGCTCACCCCCAGTCCGAGCACCAACGCCTGTTTTCCCTGCAACGCTTGCATCAACGCAGCTTGAGGGTCGAGAGTCCGAACAACACCAGCATCATGGTGATGATCCAGAAGCGCACGACGACCTGGTTTTCCTTCCAGCCCTTGAGCTCGTAGTGATGGTGCAGCGGCGCCATTCGGAAGATGCGCTTCCCGGTCAACTTGAAGGAGGCCACCTGCAGCATCACCGACAATGTCTCCACGACGAACACTCCGCCCATGACGAACAGCACGATCTCCTGACGCACGATGACGGCAACGGTGCCGAGCGCCGCGCCGAGCGCCAGTGCTCCGACGTCACCCATGAACACCTCGGCGGGATAGGCGTTGAACCATAGAAAGCCCAACCCTGCACCGGCCAACGCTGCGCAGAACACGGTCAACTCGCCGGCACCGGGAATGTGCGGGAAGGCGAGATACTTGGAGAACACGGCGTTGCCCGCCACGTAAGCGAACACGCCCAGCGCGCTCGCGACCATGACCGTCGGCATGATGGCCAGTCCGTCCAGGCCATCGGTCAAATTGACGGCGTTGCTCGTGCCCACGATCACCAGATAAGTCAGCGCCACGAACCCGACCACACCCAGCGGATAGGCGACCTGCTTGAAGAAGGGGACGATGAGCGCGGTCTGGGCCGGCGTGCCGCTGTAGGCCAGGAACACCGCCGCCGCAAGCCCGAGCACCGACTGCCAGAAGAACTTCGCGCGCGCGGACAGCCCGTTCGGGTTGCGCTGCACGACCTTGCGGTAATCGTCGACCCAACCGATGCCGCCGAAGCCCAGAGTGACCACGATCACCACCCAGACGAACCGGTCTCTGAGATCGCCCCACAGCAGCGTGGTGACGGTGATCGAGACCAGGATCAACGCGCCGCCCATGGTCGGCGTCCCCGCCTTGGCTAGATGGGTCTGCGGTCCGTCGTCGCGGACCGCTTGACCGATTTTGTACGCGGTCAGCTTGCGGATGGTCGCGGGGCCGACGACGAAGGAGATGGCGAGCGCGGTCAGGGTCGCGAGCACCGCCCGCAACGTGATGTAGCTGAAGACGTTGAAGCTGCGGATCTCCTGCGCGAGCCATTGGGTGAGCAGCAGCACCATCTCAATGCCCTCCCTGCGCGGACTGCGCTCCATCGCGGACGAAGCGCTCGACCACGCGCTCCATGCGCATGAACCGCGAGCCCTTGACCAGAACCGTGGTCCCCGGCACCAACAGTGGAGCTAGCGCCGCGCAGAGCGCGTCGACCTCCTGAAAATGCTTGGCACCCGGCCCGAAAGAGGCGGCAGCCTCTCGCGACAGCTCACCCAGCGTCAAGAGCTGCTCAACGCCGGCTTCGCGCGCCGCCGTGCCGACTTCACAGTGCAGCCGCGCCGCGCGCGCACCCAGCTCGCCCATGTCGCCGAGCACAAGCACGCGCCGCCCGGGTTCGGCGGCAAGCACGGCGATGGCTGCGCGCACCGAGTCGGGGTTGGCGTTGTACGTGTCGTCGATCAGCGTTGCCCCATCTCGGGCAGCACGGCGCTGGAGCCGGCCCGGCGTGCCGGCATAGCGCGCCAGCCCCTTCGATACTTGCTCCGCATCGATGCCCGCGGCATAGGCCGCAGCGGCCGCCGCCAGAGCATTGCGCACGTTGTGCAGCCCCGGCACCTGCAGCCGCACCTCGTAGTGGGACGCAGGGGTCACCACGGAGATTCGGCTGCCGCCCGCCATGAGGTCGCAGCGCGCGGTGATCAAAGCGGGGTGATCGATCCCGAAGTCGACCACGCGGCGCTCGCGATTCAGGTCGCGCCAATACTCGACATAGCCGTCGTCCGCGTTGACGACGGCGATGCCCCGCTCGCCAAGGCCTTGGTAGATCTCGCCCTTCGCTTGCGCGATCGCATCGCGTGAGCCGAGCTCCCCCAGATGCGCCGCGCCGGCATTGGTGACGAGCGCGATGGTCGGCGCAGCCAATCGGGTCAGGTAGGCGATCTCGCCCAGATGATTCATGCCCATTTCGATAACCGCGTGGCGATGCCGCTCGCGCAGCCGGAGCAGCATCAACGGCATTCCGATGTCGTTGTTTAGGTTGCCGGTCGTGGCGAGGACCGCGTCGTCTCCGGCCGCGGCACGCAGCACCGCGGCGAGCATCTCCTTGACCGTCGTCTTGCCGTTGCTGCCGGTCACCGCCACCAGCGAGAGCGAGAACCGCCGACGCCACCACGCTGCCAGCTGCCCGAGCGCGGTGCGTGTGTCGGGCACCGAGATGAGTGCGGCCTCCGCGGGGACCACGGCGGCACCGGCGTCGACCATCGCAGCAACGGCGCCCGCTTCGAACGCCGCACGCGTGAAGGCATGGCCGTCGAAGCGCTCGCCGCGCAACGCGACGAACAGATCTCCGGGCCGGACCTGCCGGCTGTCGGTGGTCACGCCCGCGAAGTCGACATTCGGGCCGGACCGCTTGGCCCCGAGCACATCTGCGGCCGTCTGCATGTCCATCATGCCCGGTTGGCGCCTCCGAGCGCGGCGATCGCAACCTCGACATCGCTGAACGGCAAGCGCCGTCCGGCGACTTCCTGATAGGCCTCGTGCCCCTTGCCGGCGATGAGAACGACGTCTTCGGGCTGCGCCTCGCGGATCGCGGCCTGGATCGCGGTGACGCGGTCGGGCTCCACGTGGTAGCGCGGGTGCGCCTGCGCGATGACCTGCTCGATGATTGCGCGCGGATCTTCGCTGCGCGGGTTGTCGCTGGTGACGATGGCGCGGTCCGCGAGCCGCGTGGCCACTTCCCCCATCAGCGGCCGCTTGCCCGGGTCGCGGTCCCCGCCGCAGCCGAAGACACAGAACAACCGACCCCGCTCGCCGAGCACGGCGCGCAGCGTCTCCAGGACCTTCTCGAGGGCGTCGGGCGTGTGCGCGTAGTCCACGACGACCAGCGGTCTGCCGACGCGGCGCACCAGCTGGAGCCGGCCAGGCACGGGTTCGATCCGCTCCAGCGCGCCGCTCGCATCCTCGAGGCTGACCCCCGCCACCAGCAGCATGCCGAGCACGCCCAGCAGATTGGCCGCATTGAACCCGCCCAGGAGCTGGCTGCGGATCGCAGCCGAGCCCCACGGGGTCGCGATTTCCAGGGTGAGCCCGTGCTTGGACAGATCCAGGCGATGCCCCGAGATCTCGCCTTTGCCCAATCCATAACCTAGAACGTCGACTCGCGAGCGGTCGAGCGAGGCGGCGAGCCGCCTGCCGAAGCCATCGTCGAGGTTGATGACCGCGTGGCGCAGCTGCGGCCAGCGGAACAGGCGTGCCTTCGCTGCACCGTAGCGCTCCATGCTCCCGTGGTAATCGAGATGATCGCGAGAAAGATTGGTGAACAGCGCGGCCACGAAGGCCACGCCGTTCACCCGGCCCTGTTCCAGGCCATGGGAGGAGACTTCCATCACGACACCCTTGGCGCCCTGGCGCAGCAGGCCGGCGAGGTGCCCCTGCACCGCGACAGCGTCGGGTGTGGTATGCGTCGCCGGCGTCAGCTGCCCCGGAAAGCCGCTGCCGAGAGTGCCGATTACGCCTGTCGCTCGGCCCAGGCGCGTGAGCGACTGTGCGATCCAGTGCGAGCACGAGGTCTTGCCGTTGGTCCCCGTCACACCCGCAACCCACATCTTGCGCGAAGGGTCGCCGTACACGTGTGCGGCGATCAGGCCGAGGCGCCGGCGCAGCTGCTTCACCGGCAGACTGGCGACAGTCCATGCGGGGTCCCACTGGAAGCCTTCGGCTTCCCAGATCACGGCCGCGGCGCCCGCCGCGATCGCCTGCGGGATCAGGGTACGCGCGTCGACGCGGCCGCCGGGCATGGCCACGAACACGTCGCCAGGCTGCACCCGCCGGCTGTCGGTCACCAATTGCCTGACCGGCACGCCGAGGCTGTCGACGATCGCGGGATCGAAGGATGCGTCGGCGGAGGACTGCGCCGTCCTGGTCACGCCTCTTCCCTGATCTCCGGCGCAGCCTCCACCGGAACCGTGTCGATGACAGGTGAATCGGGCGGGATCGCCAGCATCCGCAAGGCCTCGGTCATGACCCGGCGGAACACCGGTCCGGCGATCACGCCCCCGAAGTATTGACCGTCGCTCGGCTCGTCGATCATCACCGCAACGAGCAGCCGCGGCGCCGAGGCCGGCGCCAGGCCGACGAAGGAAGACACGTAGCGGTCTTCCGCGTAACCATTGCCCGCGAGTTTGTGCGCGGTCCCCGTCTTGCCCGCGACGCGATATCCGGCGATGCCGGCACGCGGTGCCGTCCCGCCAGGCTTCACCACCAGCTCGAGCATGGCGCGCAGCTCGCGGGCCGTATTCACCGACATCACTTGCTGCCCCACGGCCGGTTCATCGTGCCGCAGTAGTGTGAGCGGCTGCAGCAGCCCGTCGGTCGCAAACACGGTATAGGCTCGCGCAAGCTGCAGCAGGCTCACGGAGATGCCATGACCGTACGACAAGGTGGCCTGCTCGATTGGCCGCCAGCGCTGATAATCGCGCAGGCGTCCGGCGACTTCGCCTGGGAAGCCGAGCTGAGGCGAACTGCCGAATCCCGCGGCGGAAAGCATGTGCCAGAGCGCTTCACGCGGGATCGAAAGGGCGAGCTTGGCCGCACCCACGTTCGAGGATTTCTGGATCACCTGCCCCACGGTGAGCGCACCTTCGGGATGGGCATCGTGGATCGTCGCGCTGCCGATGGTCAGATAGCCAGGAGAGGTCTGCAGCACGCTGCCCGGCTCGACGACACCGGCCTCGAGGGCAGCCGCGACGGTGAATGGCTTGAGGGTGGAGCCGGGCTCGAACAAATCGGTGATGGCGCGGTTGCGTGCCCGGCGTGTGTCGAGAGTCGCCCGGTTGTTGGGGTTGAACGCAGGCAGATTGGTGAGCGCCAGCACCTCGCCGGTCGTCACGTCCAGCACGACGATCCCCCCGGCCTTAGCGCGGTGCTCGACGAGCGCGGCTTTGAGCTCGCGATACGCCAGGTACTGGAGCTTGCGATCGATGGCCAAGGTCAGGTCGCGGCCCTGAACCGGTGCTTGTATGCTCTCGGCATCCTCGACCACGCGCCCGAGCCGATCCTTGATGACGCGGCGGCTGCCCGGCTTGCCCGCCAGCCAGTCTTGATACGCGAGCTCAAGACCCTCCTGGCCGCGGTCGTCCACGTCGGTGAATCCGATGAGGTGCGCCGTGACGTCTCCCGCCGGATAGTAGCGGCGGTACTCGCGCTTGAGCGAGATGCCCGGCAGGGCGAGCTGCACTACCTTGGCCGCAAGCTCCGGGGCCAGCTGGCGCTTGAGGTAGACGAACTCGCGATCGGTCTCCGCGAGCCTGCGCTTTAGCTCGTTGTCATCGAGCTCCAGCAGCGCGGCGAGCTGGTGGCGCTGCGCGGGGCTGATATCGACCTCTGCCGGAGTGGCCCACACTGACTCCACCGGCGTGGAAATCGCGAGGGGTTCCCCGTATCGATCCGTGATCATGCCGCGGTGCGCCGGGAGCTCGAGGATGCGGCTGTAACGCGACGCCCCCTCCTGACGCAGGAAGTCGTTGCGCCAGACCTGCAGGTACATGGCGCGCGCGGTGACCACACAAAAGCACAGCAGCAGCAGCGCCAGAAGGACGCGCGCTCGCCCCGCGGGCAAGCGTAGATGCAGCGCCGGATGCAGCGGTGCCTTCACGGGCTATTCCTCCGCGGTACGGCGGTCGACTGCGCGCCGGGAGCCAGTACGCGCACGCGGTCGGGTGAGGGCACTCGCATCTGGAGATAGCCGCTCGCGATCTTCTCGACCCGGGCGTGCATGGCCCAAGTGCTCTGCTCGAGCTGCAGCTGTCCCCACTCCACCTCGATCTGCTTGGCAACGTCCTGCTCGCGGGTAAGCTCGGCGAACAGCGCGCGCGATCTGTGTTGCGAGGTGACCAGGGCCAGCGCACAGGCGAGCAGCACGCAGCACAAGATGGTGTTGACCCTGATCACGCGGCCGCTACCTCGCGGCCGCCGCAACCGGCAGCTTCTCGGCCACGCGCAGGATGGCGCTGCGCGCACGCGGGTTGTCCACGATCTCGGCGGCCGTGGGACGCACCGGCTTACCCACGATGCGCAGCCGCGGCGGGGCGCGGTCGGCCTCGCGCACTGCCATGCCGCGTGGAACCGGCGCGGGCTGTGCATGCCGCCGCATGAACTGCTTCACGATGCGATCCTCGAGCGAGTGGAAGCTGATCACCACCAGGCGGCCACCGGCAGCGAGCAGCTCGAGCCCTTGCGACAGGGCTAGCGATAGTTCTTCAAGCTCTTGATTGACGAAAATCCGTATAGCCTGGAATGTCCTCGTCGCCGGAGCCTGGCCTGGCTCGCGCGTGCGAACGACCTCTTCCACGATCTGGGCAAGTTGTCGGGTGGTGCAGATAGCTCCCCGCGATCGAGCCGCAACAATCGCTCTTGCAATCGGCCGAGCAAACCGTTCTTCGCCATAGGTCTTGATCACCTCCCGGATCTGGTTTTCAGAGGCATGGGCCAGCCACTGCGCGGCTGTCATCCCGCGGCTCGTATCCATCCGCATGTCGAGCGGCCCATCCAGCCTGAAGCTGAAGCCGCGCTGCGCAGTCTCCAGCTGCGGGGAAGACACGCCGAGATCCATCAAGATCCCGTCGAGCCGATCGATCCCTTGTGCGGAGGCGAGCTCCGCCAAGCGGCCGAAGCTGGCATGCAGCAAGGCGAGGCGGGCGTCGGTCAGATCTGCCGCGGCGCTCACTGCCTGTGCGTCCCGGTCCAACGCGAGCAGCCGCCCCCGGGCGCCCAGCCGGTGCAGGATTTCCCGGCTATGGCCGCCGCCGCCGAACGTGCAATCCACATACATTCCATCCGGTTCGACCCTCAGCGCGTCGACCGCCTCCGCCAAGAGGACGGGTCGGTGAATGCCCGCGCTCAGAGCGAGATGCCCTCCAGCTCGGGAGGGATCCCGTCCTCGTTCAGGGCAATCGATTTCTCCATCTGCGCGGCCCATTTCGCTTCATCCCACAGCTCGAAGCGGGTGCCTTGGCCAACCAAGGCGACATCCTTTTCCAGCGCCGCGAACTTGCGTAACGGCGCCGGGATCAGGATGCGGCCGGCACCATCGAGCTCTACATCCGAAGCGTTCCCGACGAGCAATCGCTGCAGGTCGCGGGTGCGCGGGTTGAAGCTCGACAGGCTCATGAGCTTCTGCTGGATCGGCTCCCAATCGCTGGCCGAGTAGACCAGCAGGCAGGAAGCGGAATCCGCAGTGACCACTAACTTCCCGCCACCGCGAAGCTGGAGCACCTCGCGAAACTTGGCCGGGACCGCAAGTCGGCCCTTACTATCAAGCGTTAGTGATGTAACCCCTCGGAACACGTAGCTCCCTGATCTTTTGGGATCTCCCACGATCCCCCACTTTCCCCCACTCGGGCGCACTATAGTCAAACAATCCGCCCGGGTCAAGTAGGGCGAACTGATTTTTGCCTTTGCGACAATGACTTACCGAAGAGACCTGAGACGGAGATACGAACCCAAGAAGAAGCCTGGAAAAATAATCGGATACAGCGCGTATTGGAGGTAATTTCTAGGAATTGCAGAGGTCACGCACCGCGCACGCTACGCGCGCGGTGGTCAAGGGAAGAAGGTAGAGTGAAGCTGGCCTGTAAGCCGGGTTCTGTCCGGGGGCGTACCCCTTGGGCAGTCATTCATCTTGGCCGCCGGTCGCCCGGCGGCTCTAGCAGCCGACCCGGGAGCAGCGCGAGCCACGCTATCGCTCCCCTATTTGGCCTTGCTCCGGATGGGGTTTGCCATGCCGCACCTGTTGCCAGGTCCGCGGTGGGCTCTTACTCCACCGTTTCACCATCGCCGGTCTCGTTTCCGAGACTTAGGCAGACTGCTCTCTGTTGCACTTTCCGTCGCCTCACGGCGCCCGGCCGTTAGCCGGCATCCTGCTCTCTGGAGCCCGGACTTTCCTCTGCACGAGCGAAAAGTCATGCAGCGACTGCCCAGCCAGCTTCACGGAGATATTTTACTTTAGATCAGTAGCCAGGAGCCGGAGTTCACCCGGCCGACGCACTGCTGTGAATATTGCCAGCAGAGGGCGGCGTGGCCTGAGGCGCGTCACGATGGAGAGCGAGGTTTCCCGTCTCTTCGGCTTCCTCGCGCGGGAACGAAACGCCGGCCTCACCTCTCTACTGTGTGGGTCGCCTTGACTTCATACGCTAGATAGCCTAAGCGTAAAGCAAGAGCAGAAGAAAACGTCAACGTTCTCAGGGAGCGCAACGCAGGGTCGCGCCCGCGCCCCAGCGGGCGAGGAGGTGAACATGAGACGGAGGCTGTACTTTCTGCTGCCAGATCTGGAGAGCGCCAAGCGGTCCGTGGAGGATCTGCTCCTGGCGCGTGTCGAAGCGAAGCATATCCATGTCCTCGGGCGCCGTGGCGCGGACCTCGGTGATCTGCCCGAGGCCGGCGTGTTTCAGAAGACGGATCTGGTGCACGGCGCCCAGACCGGCATCGTTCTCGGAGCTATCGCGGGAGCCGCGCTCGGTGCGCTGCTGGTCGCATATCCCCCAGGCGCCATCCATCTGCAGGCAGTCACGATTCTGATCGGCGCGCTGATCGGCGCGAGCTTCGGGCTTTGGTCGGCGAGCTTGGTAGGCGCCTCGATTCCGAACTCCAGGCTCAAACAATTCCAAGGCTGGATCGACGAGGGCAAGTTGTTGCTGATGGTCGACGTCCCTTACTCCCGGTCCGAGACGGTTACCGAGCTCGTCACCCGACGGCACCCGGAAGCCATGCCGGGAGGAACAGAACCGACCATTCCCAGCTTCCCTTGACGGCTGCTTCCTCGCGTTGGCGGGCGCCGCGGCTGCGTCAAGCTGGCCCTAGCGCCCAAGCCACGATACCGCCAGCGCGCAAGGGCACGAGCGTGTGCTTGCCGAAGGGTAGCTCCTCGGGCACTCGCCAGCCGCGCCGGATCAGCGTCAGACGATCGCGATTTCTCGGTAGTCCGTAAAAGTCCGCGCCGTGGAACGACGCAAATGCCTCGAGCCGGTCCAGCGCTCCTGCAGCGTCGAACGCCTCCGCGTAGAGCTCGATGCCCGCATGAGCGGTGTGGATGCCGGCGCACCCGCAATCGGTCTCCTTGGCGCTGCGGGCATGCGGGGCGCTATCGCTCCCGAGAAAGAACTTGCTGCTGCCGGAGATGGCCGCCTGCACCAGCGCCTTACGGTGCACCTCGCGCTTGAGCACCGGCAGGCAATAGTGGTGCGGCCGGATCCCACCGTGAAACAGCGCGTTGCGGTTGAGCAGCAGATGGTGCGCGGTGATCGTCGCAGCCACGGCAGCCGGGGCCTCGTGCACGAACTCGACCGCCTCCTCGGTGGTGATGTGCTCCAGCACCAGTTTCAACTTTGGGAACCGCCGCGCCAGCGGGTCGAGGATCCGGTCGATGAAGACCTTCTCGCGGTCGAACACATCCACTTCAGCGTCCGTGACTTCGCCGTGCATCAGCAGAGGCACGCCAAGCTCGGACATGACCTCGAGCGTCGCGAAGCATCTGCTGATCTCGGTCACACCGGATTCCGAGTTCGTGGTGGCACCGGCCGGGTAGTACTTGACCGCGTGCACCACGCCGCTCGCGCGCGCGCGGCGGATCTCCGCCGGCCGCGTGTTGTCCGTGAGGTAGAGCGTCATGAGCGGCTCGAACCTGACCGTGCGCGGCAGCGCTGCGAGAATCCGGTCTCGGTACTGGAGCGCCAGCGCCGTGCTCACCACCGGCGGTTTGAGGTTGGGCATGACGATGGCGCGCGCGAAGCGCCGCGCCGTGTCCGGCAGCACCGATTGCAGCGCGTCCCCATCCCGCAGATGCAGGTGCCAGTCGTCGGGTTTCGCGATCGTGATCTCGTCCATTCGACGCACTCACCTGCGCGGCATGCACACCGCGTCAACGATCCCGTTTCAGTTCCAGCGCCCGGGCGTATAGCGCATTCCTTCTCGCCCCGCTGATCTGCGCCGCAAGCTGGACCGACTGCTTCAGCGGCAGCTCGCGCAGCAGAACCTCCAGCGCGTGCTCACCGGCATCCTGGGCGTGCACGGGCGCTTGCGCCGCCCCTTCGACGATCAGCACGAACTCTCCCCGCAGGCGGTTCGGATCCTCGGATAGCCAGCGCGGCGCGTCTGCGAGCGCGCAACTGTGGAAACTCTCGAACACCTTCGTGAGCTCGCGGGCGATGACCACCTCCCGCTCGGGCCCCAGGACCTGCGCCATGTCTGCCAGGCTCTGGCCGACGCGCTGTGGCGCCTCGAAGAAGACCAAGCGATACGGGAGCGACGCCAAGGCTGCGAGCGCGTCCCGACGAGCAGATGCCTTGGCAGGCAGGAAGCCGTAGAACAGGAAATGCGGGTCGCTCACGCCGGCTGCCGATAGCGCTGCGCTGACCGCACTCGGGCCCGGCACAGGAACTACGCGCAGGCCGGCTGCGCGCACGCGTGCCACCAGCACTGCGCCCGGGTCGCTGATGCCGGGAGTACCCGCGTCGGTGACATAGGCGATCGCCTCGCCAGCCTGGATCCGCCGCACGATCTCGGCAGCCGCTCGCGCTTCGTTATGCTGGTGCAGGGCGACCAGAGGGGTACGCAAGCCATAATGCGACATCAACCGCCGAGTGACCCGCGTGTCCTCCGCCGCTACCGCGTCCACCGCGGCGAGCACGTCGAGAGCGCGCAGCGTGATGTCGCGCAAGTTCCCCAGTGGAGTTGCCACGACATATAATGCCGCGTCCACCTGTTCGTGGGCGTCGCTATGCAACGTTCAATCGCCTTTGCCCTGCTCGTGGCGCTACTATACTGGTGCGGATGCGACCTCGCCAATCACACCGCCCGCGCGCAGACGACGGACGCCGCAGCTCGTCCGGGGCCACACATCGCGGTGCTGCTCCCGCTGAACTCGAGCTCGATCGGGCGACAGGCGGACGCCGTGCGCCTCGGCGTTCTGGAGGCCGCGAAAGTTCATCGTGCCACCACGCTGCCCGTCGTCATCCATGCCACCACCGACGACGCCTATGACATCGTGCAGGCGTACGAAGAGGCCGTACGCGCAGGGGCCGAGCTTGTCATCGGACCGCTCACGCGCAGCGCGGTGACGGCTCTGTCGGGAACCAAGCTGGTGACAGTGCCCACCCTCGCGCTCAACGCGCCGGAGCTGGAGAGCGTGATGCCGCAGGAGCTCTACATCTTCGGCCTGCAGATCGAAAACGAGGCCAAGCAGTTGGCACAGCTCGCCCGCCAGCAGGAACGCAAGACCGCGGTGGTCGTCGCGTCCGACTCGGCGCTGTCCCGCCGGCTCGGGCAGGCATTCGCCGACGAGTTCGTGCGTCGTGGCGGGCTGATCCAGGACGAGTTCGTCTACACCACCGACGCCCCGAGCCTGATGAAGCTGCGCGACTCGCTCGCCAGCGCATCGGGCACCGTCGTCTTCCTGGCCCTGGATGCCGCGCGCGCCCGGCAGATCCGCCCCTATCTCGGCGCCTCCACGCCGATCTTCGCCACTTCTCTGGTGCACACGAGCAACGATGCGCTCGCCAACCGCGACCTGAACGGAGTGTATTTTGTCGACATGCCATGGCTGCTCACGCCGGATCACCCGGCCGTCATGTCCTATGCGCGACAGGAGCAGGCCGGCCTCGAGTTCCAGCGCTTCTATGCTCTGGGCATCGACGCCTACCGCATCGCGCAGGACCTGCTGCGCGGTCCTCCGGGTGAGGCTCCGCTAGACGGGGTCACCGGCTACATCACGCTGGGGCGAGACCACCGCTTCCTGCGTGAGCTGATTCCAGCCCAGTTCAGCCAAGGCGAGACCCGCGTGCTCGGCGAAGGGCTGTCCCGCATCCCGCAATGACCCGCGGCTGAGTGGCCAAGCATGAACCCCGACGGGGCGCAGGCTGAGGCTCTCGCTTTGAGCTTCCTTCTGGGCCAGGGCCTCGAGCTCAAGGCGCGCAACTACGCTTGCCGGTCCGGCGAGATCGATCTCATCTTGCTCGAGGGCGAGACGCTGGTGTTCGTCGAGGTCCGCATGCGGCGCAGCCAGGCCTTCGGGGGTGCGGCAGAGAGCATCACGAGGCGCAAGCGCGCGCGGCTGCTATCCGCCGCACGCCACTATCTCGCGCATCAGCGCGAACTCCCCGCTTGCCGCTTCGACGCCGTGTTGGTGGACGCGGAGGGTCGGCCGACGTGGATCAAGAACGCCTTCGACGAATGAGCTTGTCGTCCGCGAGCGACCGCCGCGGCTTGAGCGCATGCGATAATTTCACGCCGGCATGGAACTGCGAGGCAACCCATGGATCTGACTAAGCGGATCAACCAGCACTTCACCGACAGTGCGCAACTCAAGATGCAGGCCGCCGCGCTGCTGGCCGAGCCGCTGCGCCAGGGGGGAGAGCGTATGGCCCAGTGCCTCGCAAAACAAGGCAAGATCCTGGCGTGCGGCAACGGCGGCTCGGCGGCCGACGCCCAGCATTTCAGCGCCGAGTTGCTCAACCGCTTCGAGATGGAGCGTCCGCCGCTCGCCGCGATCGCCCTCACCACCGACTCCTCCACGCTCACTTCGATCGCCAACGATTACCACTATGACGATGTCTTCGCGAAGCAGGTGCGCGCACTGGGCCAGCCCGGCGACCTGCTCCTGGCGATCTCCACGAGCGGCAATTCGCGCAACGTGATCGCCGCCATCCACGCAGCGCACGAACGCGGCATGGGGGTGATCGCGCTGACTGGAAGAAACGGCGGGGCCATGGGGCAGATCCTGGGCGAGGGCGACATCCATCTGTGCGTCCCGCACGCCAACACCGCTCGGATCCAGGAGGTGCACATCTTGTGCCTGCACTGCATGTGCGACGCGATCGACTACCTGCTGGTGGGGGCGCGCTAGGACATGAAGCATGCATGGGTGCTGGTCTGTCTTCTGGCGCTGACGCCGGCTCTGCATGGTTGTGTCCCTGCGGTGGTGGCGGGAGGCGGCGCGGCGGTGCTGGTAGCGGACGACCGCCGCAGCAGCGGGACCATGATGGACGACGAGGTGATCGAGCGCAACGTGGACGCTCGCATCAACGAGAAGTACGGCAAACGCGTGCACACCGACGTCACGAGCTACAACCGGTTCGTCCTGCTCGTGGGTGAGGTTCCCGACCAGGAGGTGAAGGACGACATCGGTGCCATCGCCCTGGGCGTGGAGAACGTCCGCAACGTGCAAAACGACCTCGCCATTGCGCCCCTCCCGTCCGCCAGCACCTCCGCCAACGACGCCTATCTCACGAGCATGGTCAAGGCGCGCTTCGCAGGCGAGGCCAAGTTCCACCCGAACCGCGTCAAGGTCGTGACCGAGAACAGCGTGGTGTTCCTGATGGGCTTGGTGACGCACAAGGAGGGCGATGAGGCGGCAGAGATCGCCAGCACCACCAGTGGGGTCGAGAAGGTCGTAAAGGTCTTCGAGTACATCGACTAGCTGGAAGCGGCGAGGTCGCTATCGCGTCGGCCCGCGGCAGAGCCAAAGGCGCGCCGGGCGGCTGTGTATAGCTCCAGCGTCGCGCGTCTGGCGCGAGCATGATCCACGACAGGCGGTGGGTAGTCCCTTCCGATCACCGCTCCGCACGCCGCCTGGTCGGCGCCGTTCATCTGCCAGGGCGCGTGGATGTATCGGTCCGGTACTTGCCGTAGTTCGGGCACGTACAGGCGGATGAAGCGTCCCTGCGGGTCGAACTTCTGCGACTGGGTGATCGGATTGAAGATTCGGAAGTAGGGTTGCGCGTCGCAGCCGGTGGACGCCGCCCACTGCCACCCGCCGTTGTTGGCGGCGAGGTCGAAATCGGTCAGCTGCCGCGCGAAATAGCGCTCGCCCCAGCGCCAATCCACATGTAGGTCCTTCACCAGGAACGAGGCTGCCACCATGCGCAGACGATTGTGCATGTAGCCGGTCTGGTTGATCTGCCGCATCGCGGCGTCGACCAGCGGGTAACCGGTGCGCCCCTCGCACCAGACCCGGAAATGCTCCTCGGCATTGGGGAACGGTATGCGATCGAACTCAGGCCGGAAGCTGTGGTCCGCGAGATGCGGGTGGTGATACAAGAGCATGAAATAGAACTCGCGCCAAATCAGCTCCGAGAGCCAGGTCTGCGCTCCGCGTGTGCGGCGGGCCGCGGCCACCCGCACCAACTCCCGGATGGACAGGGTGCCGAAGCGCAGGTGCACGGATAGATAGGAGGGCCCTCTGAGCGCGGGGTAGTCTCGCCGGTCGTGGTACCGATCGATGCGCGTCATGAATTCCCGGAACCACGCCCTTGCACCCGAGCTCCCCGTAGGAAGCCCGATCCGTCCCAGGTTCGTGCGGTGGAAGCCCAGAGCCTCCAGGGACGGGATGTCGACTTCGAGGCGGCGTGCCAGCGCGGAGCTGCCTGGCTGCGCAGGGAACGCGCACAGGTCGGTTCCCCGCAGACGGTCGAGCCAGGCGCGCTTGTAAGGCGTAAACACGCTGAAAGGTCGCCCCTCGCGGGTCGATACCTCCCCTTTCTCGAAGACGACCTGATCTTTATACAGGTGGAAGGCGATGCCGCTATCGTGCAAGGCCCGCTCCACCGCCAGGTCTCGCTCGATCGCCGCGGGCTCGTAGTCTTGGTTGGCGTACACCGCCTGGACACCCAACCGGTGAGCGAGCAGCGGGACCTCGTCTCGCGCCCGTCCGTGCAGGACGACGAGCCCGCCGCCGAGCAGGCGCAGGCTCGCATCCACCTCGAGCACGCATGCATGGATGAACTCCACGCGCCGGTCCTGCCGTGGCAGCGGGTCCAGGATGTCGCGGTCGAATACGAAGACGCACCAAACCGATCTGCTGTGCGAGAGCGCGTGGTATAGCGCAGCATGGTCATCGACACGCAGATCGCGCCGGAACCACGTCAAGGCTCGGTGGTAACGCATGTCGCTCGCGCGTCCCGCGACGGCGCGGTCCGGCCGCGAGCGGCCGCCGGCTGCCTCAGTCTGCGGGGGTACGCAGCTGGGACCAGGGCATCAGCAGGCTGTCTGCGCTCTGCTGCTTGGCTTCGGCGTGGAAGCCGAGGTACTCGGTGAACCCGCGGCAACGGGCGTGCCCGCGACTGACGGCGTCGGTCTTGTGGGCAGCACCTGTCCCCGGCGCGGCCTCCAGCGCGGAGGACTTATTCGCGCCAATGCCTGGGCATGAGGTGCGCGCGATAGGACTGGCGCTGTCGCCTGCCCCGGACATCCCGGCGGTGGCCGAAACCGCGGCTGTGCCCAACGCGATTCCCAGTAGCAGCTGTTTCATCCTCAGCATCATGTGGTCTCGATCCAGTTGAGTCATCGGCTGCTAGCGTACGGCGTAGCCGGGCGCCTGTCAAAGCGGGCAGCGCCGGCCAAGGCCACCCGAGGACAGCGCACTCCCATGCTGTTGCCATAACATGCTATCAGCACTCATCCGAATTCTCCCGATGGGCACACAAACCGCGCGGTCTCGCGCAGCCGACCGACCCGTTCGGCACAGGAAAGCGACGGTCCCGGCCTGCCGATTCCTCACGCCATGATCAGGTGGACGTCGCCGCGCCATAGGCGGCGCCGGCACGTCGCCGCACAGGTGAGGGGCGAACGCCGTTGGAGACCGCCGGTGGTCATGTCCGCGAAGCGCGGCCCACCTCTTCGGTCCGCCACTCGACGCGCCCGGCCTGTATGATGCATCGATTCGCCCACCGCCATGTCCACCGGCCTGCAGTTCGAACACAAGCTCTGCCCGCCAGACCAGCTCGGCGAGCGCCTGGGCGCCCTGCAGCGCCCGCTGGTGTTCACCAACGGCTGCTTCGACATCCTTCACCGCGGACACGTCACTTACCTGTCGCAGGCCCGTACGCTCGGGGCGAGTCTGTTGGTTGCGCTCAACTCCGATGATTCCGTACGCCGACTGGGCAAGGGACCCGAGCGCCCGGTGAATTGCCTGGAAGACCGCATGGCGGTGGTCGCGGCTCTCGAGTCGGTCGATCTGGTGAGCTGGTTCGACACCGACACGCCTCTGGAACTGATTCTTCGGGTCCGGCCCGACGTGCTGGTGAAAGGCGGCGACTGGCCTGTCGATCGGATCGTCGGTGGCCCGGAGGTCGTCGCCTGGGGTGGCCGGGTCGTCTCGATTCCTTTCCTCTACACCCGTTCGACCAGCGACACGTTGGCTCGAATCCGCGGCCTCGCCGGGAGAGGCTCCCAACCCTGAGGCGGCCGCGCGCCGAAGTGCGCGCGAGCGGCCCGGTGTGGCCTCCGGCGGGTTGCGATCGCGGACCTTGGGATCCAGCCGTCTAAAGTCCGCTGCGGGGGCCCCGATATTGGATGCGGTCGAGAGCGGAGCGCGCGGGGGCCGGTTTCGCGTGCCGGGTTCGTCTCCTGCATCGGGACGCGACGCGCCGCCATCGTGCCGATCGGCATGCCGAAGCACGTCGTCCCATTCTCAGCATGCGGCCGGCCGGGACGTGCGAAGTGGTTCGGCTGGGCCACCTTTCGAGCGCATCGAGCAACGAGAAACGCGATCCGCAGTCGAGGCAATGGCCCATGACATTCATCACCCACCACACCCGAGCCGCTACGGTGCGCCGATTCATGCCGCTACACGTCGACATCGGAGCGCGGCCGACCGCGGAGCAGCGAGACCCGGCCGTCGAAGCGGCCGGGTGACCGTGCCGACGGAGCCGATTCATGGCACGCGCCACTCGCGACACGACCTCCGCATCGGCACCGGAACCGGAGCCGCGCGAGTTCCAGTTCTCGCCCAAGGACTTCCGACGCATTCGCGACCTCATCTACAGGCGCGCGGGCATTTCGCTCTCGGATGCGAAGCAGGACATGGTATACAGCCGTCTGGCGCGGCGCCTGCGTGCGCGTGGGCTGAAGCGCTTCTCCGATTACGTCGCACTGCTCCAGGAAGGCGATGAGCGCGAATGGGAAGCCTTCACCAACGCCCTCACGACCAACCTGACGTCATTCTTTCGGGAGGCACATCACTTTCCGATCCTGGCCGAACACGTCCAGAACCTGCCGCGGGGCCGGCGTGTTCAGATCTGGTGCTGCGCCAGTTCGACCGGCGAGGAGGCCTACTCGATCGCGATCACAATGGCTGAGACCTTCGGCAGCCTGACGCCGCCCGCATCGATCCTGGCGACCGACATCGACACTCAAGTCCTGGCGCAGGCGCAAGAGGGCATCTATCCGCTGGACCGGGCCGAGCGGCTGGGCCCTCAGCGGCTCAAGCGGTTTTTTCAGCGCGGCACGGGTCCCCAGGCCGGGCAGGCGCGCGTGCGACCCGAGTTGCGCAGCTTGCTCGCATTTCGCCGTCTGAATCTGCTGGACCCGGCATGGCCGGTCCCGGCACAGCTCGATGCGATCTTCTGCCGCAACGTCATGATCTATTTCGATCGCACGACACAGGCTGGTATCCTGAGGCGCTTCGCCCGCCTGCTGCGGCCGGACGGCCTGCTGTTCATGGGTCATTCCGAGAGCCTGTTTCACGTCGCGGATGTCTTCAGGCTGCGCGGCAAGACCGTGTACGAGCTTGCATCCCCGCATGCCTCCGAGGGCGCGTGAGGGCGGCCGATCGCTGTGGCTATCCGGGCGATCGGGCGCGCCGGGGTCATGTATGCCAGGTGCATCGGCAAGTGGACTCGACGCGAAAGCCCGCGTGTCGATGCGCTTACGCCTTGCCCGTTCAGGTCCACTTAAGGTCGGCCGCCGATACTCCCGGGTCTCCCGGGAGCGGGTATCGTTGAGCGGAGGCGCGGGCCGCCTCCGCTACACTGTTCACGCTTGTAGGCGTTGCGCATCGACGACGGCGGGCCTCAGCCGCTGCCCGAGATCATCCCACTAGGAGCTGTCCCATGAGCACCGGCAGGCCGAAGAACATGGTCCGACAAGGGTTCTGGGGTGACGTCTGGAGGCTGTTCCGCCCCTACTGGTCCTCGGAGGAGAAAGCGCGCGCGCGCCTGCTGTTGTTCGCGATCGTCGCGCTCACGCTCGGCAGCGTCTACATGGATGTGCTGTTCAACGAATGGTACAACCTGTTCTACAACACGCTGCAAGACAAGAACAAGGCCGAGTTCTTCCATCAGATGTGGCGCTTCTGCGTGCTGGCGACCATCTACATCGTCGTCGGCGTTTATGCGACGTATTTGAACCAGATGCTGCAGGTGCGGTGGCGCCGGTGGCTCACCGACAAGTACCTCAAAGACTGGCTGTCGAACCGTACCTATTACTTCCTCCAGCTCACCGGGAACCACACCGACAACCCGGATCAGCGTATCGCCGAGGACCTCAGGATGTTCGTGGACGAGACGCTGAATCTCTCGCTCGGGCTGCTAAACGCGGTGGTGACCCTGATCGCTTTCGTCGGCATCCTCTGGACGCTCTCGGGCGTGCTCGAGTTCAGCTTCGGTGGGCAAGCCTACGTCTTCTACGGTTACATGGTGTGGGTCGCGCTCGCCTATTCCGTGGTCGGGAGCTGGTTCACGCACAAGATCGGGAAGCCCCTCATCGGCCTTAACTTCGAGCAGCAACGCTACGAAGCGGACTTCCGCTTCAACCTGGTGCGCTTCCGCGAGAACATGGAGGGCGTCGCCTTGTACCGTGGCGAGGAAGGCGAGATGGAGGGCTTCCGCGCGCGCTTCATGCGCGTCTTCACCAACTGGTGGGAGATCATGCGCTGGCAGAAGTTCCTCAACTTCTACACCAGCGGCTATGCGCAGGTCGCGGTCATTTTTCCCTACCTGGTCGCCGCGCCGCGCTTCTTTTCGGGCGCGATCGCGCTCGGGGGGCTGATGCAGACCGCCAACGCGTTCGGCAACGTGCAGCGGTCGCTGAGCTGGTTCGTCAACGCGTACACAGGCACCGGTCCGAACACCGGGTTCGCCGGCTGGAAGGCGACGGTCGACCGGCTGACGAGTTTCCACAACACGCTGGCTGCGGCCCGCGCGACGCGCGAGGCCGCGCCTGGCATCGTGCACGATACGGGCGCAGAGGGTCAGCTCGAGTTGAAGAACCTGGACTTGGCGTTACCCGATGGTCAGCCGCTCTTGTCCGGGGCCACGCTCTCGATACATCGCGGCAGTCGCGTCCTGATCCAAGGGCCATCGGGCTCGGGGAAGAGCACCCTGTTTCGCGCGATCGCCGGGATCTGGCCATTCGGCCGCGGCAGCATCGTCCAGCCGGCGCAGTTCAGCTCGCTGTTCTTGCCGCAGCACCCCTACTTTCCGCTCGGCACGCTGCACGAAGCAGTCTGTTATCCAGCGCCCGCCGATGCCTTCAGCGAGGAGCAGGTCCAAGAAGCGCTTACGGCCGTGGGTCTGCCTCAGCTCGCATCGCGCCTCGACCAGTCGGCCAACTGGGCGGCGCAGCTCTCGGGAGGCGAGCAACAACGGGTCGCCATCGCTCGCGCGCTGCTGCAGCGGCCCGCGTGGCTGTTCCTTGACGAGGCCACGTCACATCTGGACCAGACCGCCCAGGCGCGCTTGTACGAGCTGCTGGTGCAGCGGCTGGAGCACACGACGATCGTGAGCATCGCGCACCGGGACGAGCTGGCCCGTTTTCACGACCAGCGGGCCGAGATCCGATCTACTCCGGACGGCTCTCACGTATTGCGAATCAAGGAGCCGCAACCGGCCTGATCCGCTACGCATCGCGGCGCCATCGCGCAGCGTTCAGTTGCTGGGGCGTCGCGCGATGCGAAGCAGGCGTGCCATGAGCAGTACCGTGCATAGGCCGAACCCTGCCAATAGCGCCCACATCGGCGCGGAAGGCAGCGCCGGCCAACGCTCCAGATTGAAACGAATCACGAGCTGCGTCACCACCAGCAGGAGGAGCACGGCCGCGCAACCGAACCAGGTCATGGCGTCGGCGACGGCCCCCAGTGTCGCCTCGCGCCGCTCCGGCGCGAGCCAGTAATCCTTGTGCGGTAGATTGATCATCTGGTTCGGGAAGCGGTGCAGGCGGGCCGGTAGCACACCGAAAGCCCCGGCGATCACCAGCAGGATGAACGCCTCGAGCGCGAAGAACGCAGCCTTGGACGAAAATCCATTCGGGTGACCCGCCGCATCGAAGTGGGAGGCGAGGTGGAGCGGCAGCTGCGGATAGTAAACCCACGACTGGATCGCCCACGCGGCGAGCAGTGCCAGGAACATCAGTCGGGGAAGCCGAGCGCCGATCACAGTGCTTGCTCTATCGGGTCGGTTGGCGAATGGCTTGAGGGGGAAGCGAAGGAGCGAGGGCGTGAAGAGGTCAGAAGGTGAAGAGGTGAAAAGGTGAAAAAGTGATCCCCCTCGCCCCTGCCCTCCCCCGGCCGGGGGAGAGGGAGTTGCTTATTCCGATTTCATTTCACCTCTTCACCTTTTCACCTCTTCACCTCTTGACGTCGTCCCCGCATCACGGACAGTCCAATGCCTTCAGCTCCGTGCCGGGAAAGCGCTGACGCAGCTCGGCGAGCTTCGCCGTCAAAGGCACGTCGGGCTCCTGGATCAGGAACGTCGTCTCCACGAGGCGGGACTCGCGCTTGCCCACGCGCGCCGAACGTACGCCTTTCTGCCGCACCGCCTCCAGGTAATTGTTCGCCGCCTCTTCCGTTCTGAAGATCCCTAGCGAAATGGCATTTCGCATCGCCCCCTCGCCGCCGACGGCAGCATAGTCTTCCAGGCCGAGCGACTGCAGCTCGCCGAGCTTGTGGTCGACTTCTTCCTTGTTCTTGAGCGGGGGCAGGTACACCCAATAGTTCGCCTGGGTCGGAACCTCTCGATGCGTCACCCGCGCGCCGAGGTTCAGCGCATCCAGCGCGGCTTGCGCGGCCTTGAGCTCCACGCCGCCGAACGCACCCCATTCCAGACACGCCGCTTTCGGTCGTTGCGTCACCATCGGCCGCGGTGCAATGATGCGGATCTGCTGTGCATTGAGCTGCTGGCGCAGAAGCTGCGCGTCAGGGTTGGATTGTGTGGAGGTGTACCAGGCGTACCCCGCGACAGCCAGATTGACGGCGAGAAGTGCCAGGAAGACTGCCCTCACGCCTGCTCCTCCTGCGCGATCACGCACAGGCCTTCCAGCACCAGATTGGGAACCAAGCGCAGCGGCAGGTCGATGTGCGGGGCCAACAACTCGGCCGCGCCGCCGCTCAGCAGGATCTCGGGCTCGAGCTCGCGCGCCGCGAGCGCACGGTACATGCGTTCCACGGCACCGCAAACCGCCTGGGTCGCTCCCGAGGTGATCGCGTCCGCGGTGGAACGGGGGAACAGCTCGAAGCATCCCCTGGCATGGGGCAGGCGCGCGGTCCCGCGTGCGAGCGATTCCGTCATCAGCGCGAGCCCGGGCAGGATCAGGCCGCCCACGAACTCGCCGTCTCGGGTAAGCGCATCTACCGTCACCGCAGTGCCGGCGTTCACGACGAGCGCTGCGCCGCGGGCCAGGCCGCGTGCGGCCACGAGCGCCGCCCAGCGGTCCGGTCCCAACTGGGCGGGGTCGCTGTAGCCGTTGCGCACGCCGCATTGCTCCGTGCGGCTCTCCACCCAATACACGGTTTGTCGGCGCTGTTCGGCCCAGGCGTCGAGCCAGTCGCGTGGCTTCGGGCCAGCCACATTGCAGGCGACGACCCGCAGAGGTGTGGGCAAGCCGGCCCAAACATCGCCCAAACTCGCGATGTCATCCGTATTCACCGACTGCTGCCGCATCCAGCGCCGGTCCCACAGTCCCCATTTGATCCGAGTGTTCCCGGCATCGATGGCGAGGATCATCTGAGCTCTGCGAGACAAGGGGATGGGCCGGACGACCGGGTCGCGCTTGCCGGAGGGCATCGCCACGGCCCCGCGCAGCAGATCGCGTCGGCCCTGTGCGGGCGCCGTGTGATTATAGCCGCCACTCCGCTGCTAACCCCGGTCAACAGCAAGCAGGGGCGATGATGAGGCGGCGATGCGCAGGCTGACGTCTGCTGAATGGAATCGGCGCTGGCCGGAAGAGGTCTGTAGCAGCAGACAGCCGTCGTCATCTACTCCCGCGACGGTGCCGTCCTGATTGCTGCCGTCGGGCAGCCGCAGCGTCACCGGCCGGTGCGAATACACATGGTAGCGTTCCCACTCGCGACGCAGCGGCGCGAACCCGTGTTGGGCGAACACCTGCTGCACCTCGGCCAAGTGTACGAGCGCCGTTGCGAGGATTCGGCTGCGATCGACCGATACGCCGGATGTCCGCAGATCGATCACGGCCTGGTTGATGTGCTGGCGCGTGACGGAGTCCAGCCGACAGTTCATGCCTATTCCGATCACCACCAGGCTGGGCCCCAGCACATCGCCGTGGATCTCTACCAGTGTGCCCGCGAGCTTCCGGTAGCCCACCAGCACATCGTTGGGCCACTTGAGCATCGCTTGTGCCGCGCCGAGATCGCGCAGCGCCCGCACCAGCGCTACCCCGACCGCCGGGCCAAGTCCGGCCAGCACGCCAGCGCCCTGCTCGAAGCGCCATAAGAGGGAAAAGGTGAGCGCGCCGCCGATTCCGCCGTACCAGGCACGCCCACGGCGACCGCGGCCCTGGGTTTGAAACTCCGCTGCGAGCACGGCTCCATCGCAGGCGCCGGCGCTCGCCCTTGCCATCAACGCGGTGCTGGTGGAATCCACCATGTCGACCACGCGCACATCGAAGCATCGGGCGTGGGCGCCCAGGTGCCGGCGGACGCACCTCGCGTCGAGCCAGTCGATCTCCTGGGCCAGGCGATATCCGCCGCCGCGTAAGCGGATCAACTCCAGGCCGGCCGCTTCCACGCCGCTCAGCGCCTGCCTGACGCTGTCGCGCGACGCGCCGATCGCACCGGCAAGCTCCCGCGCAGAACGCACATCGACGTGCGACAGGAGGCGCAGCAGGCGCCATGTCAACGGGGTGAGAGTCGGCTCAGCGGACATCGAACGCGAATGCAGACACAGTGCGGTCGGACACGCTAGTGGATGCGCCAGGCTTTGTCAAAAGGTCAGCGGGCCGGTATGCTGCGTTGCCAGTTGCGGCCGCGGCGCCGCTTTGTTGATCCCGGTCAAGCGAGCGCGCGGAGCCGATGACAGACTTGTGCTCGCAGCGAGCGGCCAGGCGCTGCTGCAGTCATTGCGAAACCCTCGAAGGAGGTCCCAACCATGTACAAGAAGATTCTCCTGCCCACCGACGGCTCAGCCCTCTCGCGCAAAGCGGTGAAGCAGGGCGTGGCGTTCGCCGCAGCGCTGGGCGCGAAGGTGGTCGGGTTCTTCTCCCCCGAGGACTACCGCGCCCTGATGTACAGCGAGTATATCCCGCCGAGCTTGATGTCCCAAAAGGAGTTCGAGGCGCAGGCGAAAAAGGCGGCCGAGAAGCATCTCGCCTTCATCGAGAAGACCGCTCAGGCTGCCGGCGTGCCCTACGAGGGGTACTACCTGAGCAGCCTCGCCCCGTGGGAAGCGATCATCGAGGCGGCCAGGAAGAAGAAGTGCGATCTGATCTTCATGGGCTCGCACGGACGCAGCGGGCTGGCAGGGCTGGTGCTGGGCAGTCAGACCAGCAAGGTGCTGACGCACTCCAAGGTACCTGTGTTGGTCTGCCGCTGAACCGTCGTGCTCGCGACGAGCGCGGGCGCCCGTAAAGAAAGAGGCGGACGCCTGAGTCGTCTCCACGTCGCGCCACCGGGTCTTGTGTCTCTCGGTGCTGCACCCTGCCGCGCGTACCTCCAGGGCATGCGCGCGTCTATCGCATGCGCATCGTGACCGAAAGCGCCGGCCAGCCTATTATTGACGCAGACAACAGCGCGCGAAACGGTGCAGGAGAACTCGGATCAAATTCGTCGCTCAACTGCTGGGCCAACATCTGCGGCGCTACCCCCGCATGGAGCTTGTGGATATCTACAAGCTGCTGCACCAGGCCGCCATGGGGCCGGAACATGCGGTGGAAAGCCCCGTGGCGGCGCGCATGCGCCTCGATTCGGAGGCTGCGCAGTTGGGCGAAGGCTTCGACGATCCGCTGGCCGATGTCATCTCTCCGGACGGCCGACTGGCCCGCATCCACCTGCGACCCTACCTGGCAGCCGGTCACCCGCTCGAAGCGCTCGCGAGTGCTTTCGTGCAGACAGCGCAGTCTTACGCCGGCTCTCCCGAGAAGCTGTCCAAGTTCTGCAACTGTCTCGGTGACCTGGCCGCCGCCGGCGGCATCCCGTTCGAGCGAGAGGACGTGGAGCGGTATTTCGGCTCCCTCGCCGAACGCGCTTTCCCGATCGTGCACCACTCGCATGCCTACCGTGAGGCCTACCACCCCGCGTACCGCGTGGTGGCCCTGGAGCATCTGCCCGGTGGCGTGGCAGAGCAGCGATGACTGCGCACCTGGCCGCGGGGAGGCGGAGACGCCGGCCATTCACCCTGGAACACCCGGCAGAAGGCTTGAGGAACCCACAGCATGGTGAGACCGCGCATTCCGTTGCGCCTGCTCGTGATTGATGGCGTGGGGATCGTATTCGCGGGGCTGGGGCTGGCGGGCCTGCTCACCGACCTCTCCACAACGCTCCCTTTCCTTGCCGATCGGGCCACGGCGGGCGCGCTCACGGTCATCGGCTTCGCACTGATTACCTTCGCGCTCAGCCATATCCTGCGCTGGCTGAAACTTGTGCGCACCTCGCAGACCGGCGCCGACTCGCGCACGCAGTGACGCGTTCGAGGCGAGCTCGAGGGGCCAACACGCGATCGAGCGCCGGCACCTGTGGCGCGCTTGATCACTGCGCCATCGAGGCTCGGCGACGAGGCGAACCGCGCTTGACGACTCCACGGTTGGGAGCGTTGCGCCGGGACACTCGCAACCTCGCTCGAGTCGGCGTCTCCAGCACGCTCTCTCACAGGGGTTGTGCTGATTCCGTGAGACATCGTTCGCAAACGCCAGTCCAACCCGGGACATGGGAATGAAGATCACAGCCATCGAGACCATCCGCCTGCCCGACCGGCCGAATCTGCTCCTGGCGCAGGTCCATACCGACGAGGGGCTGATCGGGTTGGGAGAGACCTCACGCGGGGCCGGCGCCGTCGAGGCCCAGCTGCACGAGCTCGCTGCGCCTTATCTGCTCGGCAAGGATCCGCTGCAGATCGAGCTCCACAACCGCGAGCTGCTCGGCACCTATCTGGGGTTCGCGAGCAGCAGCACGGAGGTGCGCGCGGCGTCCGTCGTCGATATCGCCTTGTGGGACATCTTCGGCCAAGCCACTGACCAGCCCGTCTCCCGCCTGCTGGGCGGGGAATGCCGGGAGCGGATCCGAGCCTACAACACGTGCGCCGGCTACAACTACAACACGCGCACAGTCGCACGGCGAAGCGTGTCGGCGGCGGACCCGCTGTCCGCGGCCGAAGGGCCGTATGACGATCAGATCGCGTTTGTCCATCATGCCGACGAGCTGGCGCACAGCCTGCTCGACGAAGGCTATACGGCGATGAAGATCTGGCCGTTCGATCCATTCGCCGCCCGCGCAGACGGAAGCGTCCTCACGGCGCAAGAGTTGAACCTCGCGCTCGAGCCGTTCCGCAAGATCCGGGCAGCGGTAGGCGATCGCATCGAGATCATGGCGGAGTTCCACTCGCTCTGGAACCTCGACCAGGCCAAGCGCATCGCCGCCGCCCTGGAGCCATATCGTCCGTTCTGGGCCGAGGATCCGATCAAGATGTGCGACGCGGCGACGCTGAAGGAATACGCGCGCTCCACTCGCATTCCGGTGTGCGCCAGCGAGACCCTGGGCGGAACTGCGCCCTTTCGCGATCTGCTCCAAGCACAGGCCGTCGACGTCGTCATGCTCGATGTGGGCTGGTGCGGAGGATTGACCGAAGCGCGCAAGATCGCTGCGCTGGCGCAAGCATACCAGCGGCCCGTGGCGCCGCACGATTGCAACGGCCCGGTGGTGTGGATCGCTTCTGTCCACTTCATGCTGCACATCCCCAATGCGCTGATCATGGAGGTGGTACGCGCCTACTTCAGCACCTGGTACAAGGACGTGGTGACCGAGCTGCCGCGTGTGGACGGCGGCTATCTGTACGGGCTGCCCGGGCCGGGGCTGGGGACCCGATTGCTGCCCGATCTCACACGGCGCCCCGGGGTTCGGGTCCGCCGCAGCGCGCTCGCCTAGCGCGGCCTTCGGTGTGGGCCGACGGCTCCTGGGGGGAACAACCGCAACCGGATCCATGCGCTCGGCATGGCATGCGTCCGCGTCCGTGCCGTAGAACCGTAGCGAGCGCCGCCGTTCGCCGCGCGCGGGGCCCGACTTGGAGCTCTCGCGCGGGCGCGGGTATAGTGGGTGGGTCCAAGCCCCGATCGGATGGAGCCCGCTACCATGGCACCCGCGCTCGACTCAGGCCAGCCACTGCGTATCACTGACATCCAAGCCTTCCCCACCTCTTTTCCGCTCGATCCCAAGAACAGTGTCATGCTCGGCATCGGGCGCGCCGTGAAGAGAGATGCCGTGGTGGTGAAAGTGGCCACCGCTGGGGGGCTCGTGGGATGGGGCGAATCTCATCACGGCCGCTGTCCCGGAGCGGTCGCCCACCTGGTGAACACCACGCTCAGGCAGTTGATCCTCGGCATGGACGCACAGGATGTCGTCGGTGTCTGGAACAAGATCTACACGCGCCAGCTCGCCAGCCACGGCATGGGGGCGGGCGCGTGCCTGGCGATGAGCGGCATCGACATGGCGCTGTGGGATATCCGTGGCAAGGCGCTCGGTGTGCCGCTGTATCGCCTGCTCGGCGGGAGCGCCAAGCCTATTCCCGCCTACGCCGGCGGAGTATCTCTCGGCTACCAGGAGCCACAGGCACTGGTGGCCGAAGCGCAGCCGCTCATCGCTGCGGGTTATCGGGCCGTCAAGCTGCGGGTGGGGGACACCCCGGCGCGCGACCTCGCTCGTGTGACAGCCGTCCGGAAGGCACTGGGCGAGAACATTGTCATCCTGGTCGACGCCAATACCGGCTACAGCATCGCCGACGCGCGTCGCGTGATGCCGCAATTTGACGAGCTTGGGGTGGGCTGGCTGGAGGAGCCGTTCCCGGCGCACGACTACCGCAGCTATGCGTTGGCGGCCACGTTCAGCAGCGTCCCGCTGGCGGCGGGCGAGAACCACTACGCCCGCTTCGAATTCATCAGGCTGATCGAGGATGGCTCGGTGTCCATCCTGCAGCCGGACCTGTCCAAGACGGGCGGGCTCACCGAAGGGCTGCGCGTAGCCCACCTCGCCTCGGCATGGAAGTTGCCCATCAATCCGCATACGTCGATGACCGGCATCAACATGGCCGCCACCATCCACTTCCTGGCAGCGATCGACAACGGCGGGTACTTCGAGGGCGACGTGTCCAAGAACAATCTGTTCCGCGACGAGCTGGTCGCCACCCCATACCGAGTCGGCGAAGACGGGTGTGTCCGGCCGCTCGAGCGCCCTGGCATCGGTGTGGAGGTGAACGAGAGATTCTTGCAGGAACACCCTGTGATCGAAGGGCCGGGGTATGTCTGAGTTCGCTTCCCGGGTCCCGAGCCCCTCACTCGAGCGTCGTCCCTGAGCGAGTAGGCTCACCGGTCAGGGCTCCCTGCTGAGACGTTTGCGATAGGAGAACGTTATGACATCGAAATTGCCGCTAGCCTGTACTCTGCTCGGCCTGGCCGCCTGTCTGGCGGGCTGTGGCACCACACCGCTCGCCTCACCCAAAGCGGATGCCCTGGCCAAGCTGATGGAGCCGGCGCCAGGCAAGGCGGTGATCTACCTGTTCCGCAACGAACCTCCCAGCGCCCCGTGGCCGGTGAGCGTCACGCTGGACAGCAAGCCGATGGGGAAAACGGGCGCGCAGACCTACTTCCGCTGGGAGGTCGACCCAGGCCAGCACATCGTCATCTCCTACGGCGAGGGTTGGTCGGGGCTCACGATCGAGGCAGCCGCTGGACATTCCTACTACGTGTGGCAGGACATCTACATGGGATTCTTCCAGCCACGCTCCGAGCTCAAACTGGTGGATCGCATCACCGCCCAGATCAACCTGCGCTCCTGCCACCTGCTGCAGACCAAGAGCTGAGGCCCCGACAGCCTCCCGGGCTGGACAGCGCCTCACCTCTTCTTGTCGCATGCCCTCCGAGCCGGACACCGTCCTGATCGAGCGCGTCGGCGCCACTGCGGTCGTCATCCTGAGTCGCCCACAGGCGTTGAACGCCGTCAACGCGCAGATGCGCGAAGCGCTCATTGCCGCGCTCGCGCAGCTGAACCGCGATCCCGCGGTCGGCGCCGTTGCCATCGCCGGCGCGGGCGAGCGCGCGTTCTGCTCGGGCCAGGATCTCAACGAGACGGCCCGCTACAGCATCGACGACGTAGACGGGTGGCTCACGCGCCAGCACGCCATGTACCAGAGCGTGCGGGACCTGGACAAGCCTTGTGTGGCAGCGTGGAATGGAGTGGCCGCCGGCGCGGGGTTTCAGATCGGGTTGTGCTGCGACTTGCGCGTGGGCTATCCGGAGCTGACGCTCGGCCAACCGGAGATCCGCGCGGGCCTGGCGAGCATCGTGGGCTCCTATCTGATGACGCTGCATCTGCCCCTGTCGCAGAACCTCGAGCTTTCGCTCACGGGAGCGTTGATCTCGGGTGAGCGCGCCTATGAGCTAGGCCTGATCAATCGACTGGTTGCACGGGAGCAGGTGCGGGAGACAGCACTCGCACTCGCGGCCGATCTCGCAAAGCTCGGCCCGACCGCGATACGCCTCACGAAACGCCGCATGCGGGAGCTCACCCAGCCCGGCTTCGACGCGGCGCTGCAGGCCGCGAAGCGCGCCCAGCGGGAAGCCTACGCGAGCGGCGAGCCCCAGCAAGCTATGCGGCGGTTCCTCGACCGGCGCAAGACCAGTTGATCCGCAGGCGCACCCGAAAACGAGCCCGAGCGGCCCAGCTGCGAAGGCGGACGGTCCCTCTTCCGCACTCCATTCATCCCTCCGCCAGCAGCGAGCGGTAGCGGTTCCAGTCGAAACAAGGCCCCGGGTCGGTCTTGCGCCCAGGCGCGATGTCCGAATGCCCGGCGATGTCCCGGATCGGGTAGCGTGTCTTGATTTCGCGTGTCAGGCGTGCGAGCTCGTCGTACTGAACGTCCGCGTAAGGCAGCTCGTCCGTGCCCTCCAGCTCGACGCCGATGGAGAAATCGTTGCAGCCGGAGCGGCCCAGCCACTGCGACACGCCGGCGTGCCAGGCACGCCTGTCGCACGGCACGAACTGCACCAGCTCGCCGTCGCGCCGGAGGAAGAAGTGGCTGGAGACGCGCAGCCCGCGCAAGCTCGCGTAGTACGGGTGCGCAGCGTGATCGAGACGGTTGAGAAACAAGTCGATCACGCCGGTCCCACCGAACTGCGCCGGCGGAAGGCTGATGTTGTGCACGACCAGGAGCCACACCTCGGCGTCCTCAGGACGCTCATCCTGGTTCGGTGACGCGATTCTGCGCGCACGCGATAGCCAGCCGTCGCGATCGAACGGCCTGTCCGAGGTGGCTGCGGAACGCGGGACGTTCACGCCCTCTACGGCTTGGCCGGCGCGGCCGGTGCCTCCGTTTGCGGCGCCTGGAGGCGATACTCGTGCGGCGCCTTCCACAGGATGGCCGTTCCGATTCGGCTCTTCGGGTTGGGCTTGCCGATCGGCTTCAGCGCGGGGGCCGTCCCGGTCAATCCGATCGCGCTCAAGGGCTCGTCGGCTACGTAGCGCAACCGGTCCTTGATCTCGGCATAGGTAATGATCACGTCGTTGCCCTTCAGCGTCCAAGTCGCGAAGCTTGTCGACCGGCCGCGGTGCTTGCCCTGACCGGGGACGGCCAGATCGTATTCGCTCACGATCTCGGCCTTGCCCATGTCCTTGAGCGTGAGGTACAAGCGCTCGTCGTCGGGGCTGCGTGCAGCCTCCCACGAGCCGGTGAGACTGGGCGGCGCGGCCGCCGCCGGCAACACGGCGGCAACGCTCATGACAAGCAAAAGATAGACTGCGGCGGTCTGCCTCATCGGTCCTCCCTGGGAACGCGCGCGCGTGCACGCGCAAGCCGGGTCAGTTGATGCCGAGGCGCTCCATGCGGTAGCGCATGGCGCGGAACGTGATCCCCAGCAGCTTCGCGGCGGCTGTGCGGTTATAGCGGGTCTTCTCCAAGGCCTCGAGTATGGCCTCCTTCTCGACCCGGTCCAGATACTCCTGCAGCGGCCACTTGCCATTCCCGCCCTCGCTGACCGGGACGATCTCCACCGCTTCGGGCGGGGTGAGCTGCAGATCGGCCTGCGTCACGTGGGCGCCGTCGCACAACGCCATGGCGCGCTCGAGGATGTTCTCCAGCTCGCGAACATTGCCCGGAAAGTCGTACTGCATGAGCGCCTGCATCGCATCCTGCTCGAGTTGTGGGAGCGGCACCCTGGCCTGTGCAGCGAGCTTATCCAGAATTGCGCCGGCGATCGCAGGAATGTCTTCGCGCATATCGCGCAGCGCCGGCATGCGCAGCTCGATCACGTTGAGCCGGTAGTACAGGTCGTGACGGAACTTGCCGGACTCCACGCAATCGGCCAGGTTCTGATGCGTGGCGCTGATGATGCGCACGTCCACCGCGTCCTCCTGGGTGGAGCCAACCTTGCGCGCCTTCTTCTCCTGGATCGAGCGCAGCAGCTTCACCTGCATCGGCAGCGGCAGGTCGGCGACCTCGTCGAGGAACAGGGTACCGCCATTGGCCGCCTGGAAGAACCCATCCCGGTCGGCGTCGGCGCCGGTGAACGCCCCCTTCTTGTATCCGAAGAACTCGCTTTCCATCAGGTTCTCGGGGATGGCACCGCAGTTGACCGGCACGAAGGGCCGGTCGCGCCGCGCGCTCTTCTGATGGATCAACCGGGCAGCGAGCTCCTTGCCGCTGCCGGACTCGCCCGTGATGTGCACCGGCGCTTCGCTGCGCGCGAGCTTCTCGATCAGCGCGCGCACGTTCTGGATCGCCTGAGATTCGCCGAGCAGCCCCTTCTCGCCCTGCGCCTGCTCCGCGACCTTGGCCTCGTTGGCTTTGGGCAGAGACAGCGCCGACTTCACCAGCGTGCGAAGCTGGTCGAGGCCGACCGGTTTGGCGAGATAGTCGAAGGCCCCCGATTTGAGCGCCGCCACCGCGTTCTCGGTGTTCCCGTGGGCGGTGATCACCGCCACGGGAAGGTCCAGGTTGCCGCGGGTGATGTGATCGACGATCTCGATACCGGTGCCGTCAGGCAAGCGCATGTCGGTGAGACACAAGTCGAAGTGCCGGCTGTTCAACTGGGCCAGCGCTTCCTTCACGCTCATTGCCCGCTCTACGTCCAGGCCCATGCGCAGCAAGGTGAGCTCGATCAGCTCGAGGATGTCGACCTCGTCGTCTACGATCAGTACGCAGCGCTGCGGCGCGGTCGCGCGACCGCCCGCGCTGCGTTCGCTTCGCTTCAAGTCCTGCTCCCTCTGAACGCGATCATGAACATGGCGCCGGGAGCCTGCTCGACGTACTCGAGCGAGGCGTTGTTGGCGTCACAGATTTCCCGTGCGATGTACAGGCCGAGGCCCGTGCCGCTCGCCGCGGTGGTGAAGAACGGCTCGAATAGATGCGGCCGGATCGCCTCCGGCACGCCGGGACCATCATCGCCGACGCGCAATTCTACTCCATTCGCCGCATCGCCAGCGCGCGCGAGGATGCGCAGGCTGCCCACCTTGCGTTGGCAATAGCGCAGCGCGTTGCGGCACAGGTTCCACATCACCTGATTCAGATGGCTGCGGTCAAAGGTCACGGCCGGATCGACTTCGACCTTCAGGTCCACGACCTCATCGGAGAGCTTCTCGATCTGGCAGAACTGCACCACGAATGTGCGCAGGAAGTCGCCGAGCTGGAACGTTTCTCGGTGCGCGCGGTCGCGCCGGTTGAGTTTGAGGACGTCCTGGACCATGCGGTCCAGGCGCTGGGTGTTGTCGTGCACGATCTGAAGCAGGCGGCGCTGCGTGTCGTTGATCTCGGGCTCTTCCAGCAGCAGCTCGGCGGCATGGTTGATCGCGGACAGCGGATTGCGGATCTCGTGCGCGATATTGGCCGTGAGCCGCCCCATCGCGGCGAGCTTCATCTGCTGCGCCTCGGCCTGGATGCGGGTGAGATCCTCCAGGAACACCACCACGCCGAGATTATGACTCTGGCTTTTGCCCACGGGCACGAAGCGCGCTCCCATCAGCCGATGGGTGAGCACCGTGCGCATCGGATCGAAACCCGTGTTCGGGTCCTCGCGCCAGCGCTGCATCCGGTCGGCCAGCGCCGGAGTGTAGTCGCGCAGCGTGAGCTCCCGGCCCGACTTGGGCAGCGGGCCCAGGATTTCGACTGCACGGCGATTCATCTGACGGATGACGCCGCTCTCGTCCACCACCAACACGCCGTCTTTCATGTCCTGGATGACCAGCTGATTGACATGCGCCATGTTGGCGAGATCCACCTCGCGCTGAGCGGCGAGCTGCTCGCTCGCCTCGGTGTAGCGCGCCAGGGTGTGCGCAAGCCATGCCGTCGCGAAGTAGCCCACGCACAGCAGGCCGGTCTGGATGAAGTAGGTCGAGCTCTCGCCGTGCAGCAGCACCTCGAGCGTCTGCTCGAGCAGCATCGCGACGGTGGCCAACGCGGCGAAGAACAACGTCATGCGCCCGCGGCTGATGATGCCCGCCGCGGCGAGCGAGGCGAGCAGCAGCAGGCCCAATCCGCTGCTCACCCCGCCCGAGGCGTACACCAGCAGCGTGACGAATGCGACATCGGCCACGACCTGACCGCCGAGCTGAACGTTGAAGTCCGGACGGTGCGAGGTGATCGTGGCGAAGCAGAAGACCGAGAACAGCGTGTAGGCGACGGCTGAATACAGGAACAGCGACAGGCTGCGGGAGCCGAACACCGAGCCCTCGAACACCGCCGCGGTGACGAGCAGCAGCGTGGTGACGATCAGCCGGTAGACGTTGAAATAGAACAGGGACCGCCAGTAGGACTCCGGGAACGCCGCGTTGGGCAACACGCCGCGGTCGTGCAATGCCATCTGGTGCGCCACGTCGGCTACCCCCGGAGCCGGCCGCCGGGGGCGGCGGCGGGGCTAGCGCACGCCCAGACGGCGGTGCTCGTCGCTGCAGAAGAACTGACCGCGCGAGGTGAAACTCTCGCTGCGTGGCAGGTGTACGCCGCATCGGGCGCAACGCACCATATCCTCCGGTACGGGCTCGTCGCGCGACTGGGAAGCTCGGACCGAACCGTCTTGCTTGGCATCACGGCGCAACCCCTTGAGGAGCAGATAGGCGAAGATCGCCAGCGCGATGAGAAGCAGGAACTTGGCCAAGGTACGGTCGATTGCGAAGTCAGGGGGCGCCCATCATACCTTAGGGCACGCAGTCCTAGCCATACGGGCCGCCCGCGCCACCGTGCAGGAAGACCTCGACCCCCTTGCGCATCGTCATGACGGCGATGGCGGCCAACAGCAACAACATGATGCGCTGGACCACGCGGGCGCCGGACGTGCCCAGGGCGCGATGGATCGGGCCGGAAAGGGTCAGCACGACGCCGGCAAGCACCATGTTGGCCGCCAACGCCGCGGAGACCAGCGCTCGGCCGTATTGATCGGCGAGCAGCATCGAGACGGTGAGCACCGCCGGTCCCGCGAGCAGCGGGACGCCGATCGGAACGACCCCGAGACTGCCGCTGTCCAGGGGCTGCGGCTTGTGCTGCAAGATCAGGTCTGTGAGGCTGAAGACGAACAGCAGCGCCCCACCGGCGACCATGAAGTCGGCGACCGTGATGCCCAGCAACCGCAGCAGGAGGCTGCCGCCGAGGGCGAACAGGAAGGCAACCACCGTGGCCGTAAGCACCGAATGAACGACGAGCTGCTGGCGCTGCGCCGGGCTGAGGCGCTCGGTCAGGCCCAGGAACACCGGCAGCACGCCGATGGCATCGACTGCCACGAACAGCGGCACAAAGCAGAGCAAGAGGTTGTTCATCGGGCGCGTATCGCACGTGGCCAGCCGGCGTATTTAAGCAAGCGCGCATCGATTGGGGAAGCGACTTGCGAACTCGATGTGGAAGTGCGGCCCAATCCGCCACGCCGATGTGTCGGAAGGAGCCGATTGGCACGTGCGCGGCGACCGAGCGACTGGGGACCACTGCGACGGCTCGCGAAACCGGGCGCCGGCCTCTCGCGCTAGGCGGTCGGCTCGGGTAGCGTCGCACCGAGGCCCGTGATCTGCTTTTCCAGCTCCGGCACTGCGAGCCCCAGCACCTGGCCGGCGTGCGCCGCATCGCGAGACCAGTTCTGCGTAGAGGCGCCGGCCTGCCGAGCCAAGGCCTCGTTGGCCGCGACGGACAGGGCCACGAGCTGGCAGGTCGTCCACGAGAGGCGTTGGCCCTCGAGAGCCGCCAGATCGTGGTGGTGCCGCACCGCGAGCGCCAGCTCGTCGGGGAGCCCCCAGCTGCGCACGAGTGCCTGACCGAGCGCCGCGTGGTCGATCCCGTACTGGCTGCGCTCCCGCTCTCGCTGCTCCTGGGGGGAGGCAGACTGCTTCAGCACGGCCTTATAGTCCTCGGCATGCAACAGGAGTAGCGCCATGCCGCAGTTCTCGAACAGCCCGCAGGTGTACGCGCGATCGGGCGCCAAGATACGCAGCTCGCGCGCCAGACGGCTCATGAAAGCACCGCGCACGGCGGCTTCATCCCACAACCGCTCCATGTGCGCGTCTTTGGACGGGAAGCTGCGACGCAGCAGCGCGCCGCTTACGATGCCGAACACCTCGGCCAGACCCAGGAACGTCACGGCCTGCTGCACGGAGGCGACCTGGCGCCCGAGGCCGAAGTACGGCGAGTTCACCGTCTTGACCACCGCTGACGCTAGTCCCACGTCCGCGCTCACCAGCTGGCTCACGCGCCGCGCGTCCGGATCCTCGCTGTGCATCTGCTCGGTGAGCGAGACGAGAATCGCGGGGCGGGGTGGAAGTTCGGCTTGCAGGAGCTTCTCGGTGCCGCTCATGCCGGGATTGTCGGCATAAAACGGCGACCCTTTAGCGGGCCGCAGCTGCCGCAACCGGCATGCAATCGCGAACCGGGGAAGACGATGGTCGGGGTGAGAGGATTCGAACCTCCGACTCCTGCGTCCCGAACGCAGTACTCTACCAGGCTGAGCTACACCCCGAAGGCGGAGACCGTCTGCACCGCGTGTGAGGCGCCGACGAGACCCGGGAGCGGCGCTGAGAGCGGCAGTCAGTAAGTGCGACAGACCGCGAAGGCGGCCAATTGTAGCAGACTGTCCCGATAGGATGAGTGCGGGAGCGCGGCGAGCGACTCCATCGCGCGCCGAGATTCGTCGGTGGCCTGGCGGCGAGTGTACTCGAGCGCTCCGGTCTCGTGGATCGCCGCCTGGATCGGCTCGAATTCCTTCAGCCCGCCTTGCTCGATTGCGCCACGGACCAGCGCCGCCTGCTCGCGAGTTCCATTGCGCATGACGTGGATCAGCGGCAGCGTGGTCTTGCCTTCGGCCAAATCGTCGCCGAGGTTCTTCCCGGTCCGGACCCGGTCGCCGGAATAGTCCAGGACATCGTCGATCAGCTGGAATGCCGTGCCCACGTGGGTGCCGAAGCGAGCCAGGCTCTCCTCGATCTCAGGACGGACCTGGCTGATGATGGCGCCCAACCGCCCGGCCGCTTCGAACAGCTTTGCCGTCTTGTACTCGATCACGTGCAGGTAGTCCTCCTCCGTGAGCTGAGGATTGTTGCAGTTGAGCAGCTGCAGGACCTCGCCTTCGGCGATCGTGTTCGTGGTGTTGGCAAGCACCTCCATGACCCGCATGTTCCTGAGCTCGACCATCATCTGGAATGCGCGTGAATAGAGGAAGTCGCCGACCAGCACGCTGGCTGGGTTGCCGAACAGGGCGTTGGCCGTCGCCTGCCCGCGGCGCAGGTCGGAACTGTCCACGACATCGTCGTGCAGCAGCGTAGCGGTGTGGATGAACTCGACTACCGCCGCGAGCTGATAGTGCGCTGTCCCGCTGTAACCGCACGCACCCGCGGCCAGGATCAGCAGCGCGGGTCGCAGTCGCTTGCCGCCACCGTTGATGAGGTGCTCGCTCACCTGGCGGATCAACGCTACATCGGAGTGCAGACGGCGTCGGATCACCTGATCGACGGCCTTCATGTCGTCGGCGATCAGCCTCTGGACCGGTTCAAGGGTGGCGTTTGTCATCGCGGGCCGTAAGCGTCTGCTGGATGCGACGGGTACGCCAAGGATACCATCCCGACCGGAATCGGTAGGGGCCCGGCCGGCACGTTTGACCCCTCTGCTGACGCTCTGTATACTTCCCCGTTTTTCGAAAATACCGCGTGTCGTTGCGGGCCAAGGATAGGGGTTGGATCATGTATGCCGTGATCAAGACCGGCGGGAAGCAGTACAAGGTTTCGGCGGGCGAAAAGCTCAGGATCGAATCCGTCCCGGCGGACGTCGGCGCCGAGATCACGCTGGATCAGGTGCTGCTGGTCGCCGACGGCGACAACGTCACGATGGGCACGCCGCTCGTATCAGGCGCGGCGGTCAAGGCCAAGGTGCTGTCCCACGGCCGTGGCGAGAAGATCAAGATCTTCAAGCTGCGTCGGCGTAAGCATTATCGCAAGACGCTCGGGCATCGCCAGAACTATACCGAGATCCAAATCAGCGGCATCACCGCGTAGGCGCGCTAGGCCAGCGGTTTCGGCACAGGAGCAAGGCAGATGGCACACAAGAAGGCAGGCGGCAGCTCGCGCAATGGCCGCGATTCTCAGGCCAAACGCCTGGGCGTGAAGCGCTTCGGCGGGGAACTCGTCAACGCCGGCAGCATCATCGTGCGCCAGCGCGGGACTCAGGTCCATCCAGGCGAGAACGTTGGCATGGGGAAGGACCACACTCTGTTCGCCAAGGTCGACGGATACGTCAAGTTCGCGATCAAAGGTCCGCGGAACAACAAGACGGTGATGATCGTCCCGGCGACCTAAGCGCCCCGGTCTCCCGTCGAAAGCCCTATCGAACCGGTAGGGCTTTTTCGTTTGTGCGGCATCCAATGACTCGGGAATCGCCCATACGCTTGCGGTTCGTGCTATGAAGTTCATCGACGAAGCGATCATCGAAGTCCACGCGGGCAAAGGCGGGGACGGGAGCGCCGCGTTTCGGCGCGAGAAGTACGTGCCTCGCGGCGGCCCGAGTGGAGGGGACGGCGGCCGCGGCGGCAGCATCTACGCCGTGGCGGATCGGAACCTGAACACGCTGGTCGAATACCGCTTCGCCCGCATCCATCGGGCGAAGAACGGCGAGAATGGGCGCGGCTCCGACTGCTACGGCAAGGCCGGGGAGGATGTCACGCTGCCGGTACCCGTGGGCACGGTCGTGATCGACGCGGAGAGCGGGCAGTTGATCGCGGATCTTGCCCGGCACGGCGAGCGCACGCTGCTCGCCAAAGGCGGCACGGGCGGCCTCGGCAATCTGCACTTCAAGTCCAGCACGAACCGGGCCCCGCGCCAGTTCACGCGCGGAGAAGCGGGCGAATCCCGCCGGCTCCGCCTGGAGCTCAAAGTCCTGGCAGATGTAGGTCTGCTCGGCCTGCCCAACGCCGGCAAATCCACCTTCATCCGCGCGGTGTCCGCGGCGCGGCCGAAGGTCGCCGACTATCCCTTCACGACGCTGCACCCACACCTGGGGGTGGTACGGGTGGACATCAACCGGAGCTTCGTGATCGCAGACATCCCGGGCCTGATCGAAGGCGCCGCGGAAGGCGCCGGCCTGGGGCATCAGTTCCTGCGACACCTCGCCCGCACACGCCTGCTGCTCCACATCGTCGACCTCGCCCCTGCGGACCCGAACAGCGACCCGGTGTCGGACGCGCGCGCCATCGTCGAGGAGTTGCGCAAGTACGACGAGGGCCTGTACGACAAGCCGCGATGGCTGGTGTTGAACAAGGCGGACTTGATCCCTGCCGCGGAGCGTGACGCACGCGTGCGCGCTTTCGTCGATGGCTACCTAGGCAAATCTAGCCGAAAGTCCTCCGGCCGCGGCACCGAAGGGGTTCGTGTATTTCTGATCTCGGCGCTCACCGGCGAGGGATGCGCCGAGCTCACCTATGCGGTGGCAGAGTTCCTGGCGGACACGTCGGAAGCACCGCACCTCGAAGCCGAAGCCGCGCACTCGTAATCGCACATGCCGTCTGTCGTCGCTAGCGCGAAGCGCTTGGTGGTCAAGGTCGGCAGCAGCCTCGTCACCAACCAAGGGCACGGCTTGGATCACAGCGCGCTCGCGCAGTGGGCCGAACAGATCGCGGAGCTCAAGCGACGCCAACGGCAGGTGGTGCTCGTCTCCTCGGGCGCGATCGCGGAGGGCATGCAGCGGCTCGGGTGGCGCCGGCGCCCACATCAGCTCCACGAGCTGCAGGCAGCGGCTGCCGTCGGTCAGATGGGGTTGGTCCAAGCCTATGAGAGCTGCTTTCGCACGCATGGACTGCACACCGCGCAGATCCTGCTCACGCACGAAGACCTCGCTGATCGTCGACGGTACCTGAACGCGCGTTCCACCCTGCGCACGCTGCTGGAGCTGGAGATCATTCCGGTGATCAACGAGAACGACACGGTGGCGATCGACGAGATCCGGTTCGGCGACAACGACACGCTGGGTGCGCTGGTCACCAACCTGGTGGAGGCCGATGCGCTGGTGATCTTAACCGACCAACCCGGGCTGTTCACCCGCGACCCGCGGCGTCATCCGGATGCCGAGCTGGTCGCGGAGGCAAAGGCGGGAGACCCCGACTTGGAGCGCATGGCGGGCGGCGTGGGCAGCCACCTCGGCAGCGGCGGCATGGCAACCAAAGTGCGCGCCGCCAAGCGCGCCGCCCGCAGCGGGGCCCACACCGTGATCGCATCGGGACGCGAAGCGAACGTGCTGCTGCGCCTCAGCGACGGAGAGATGATCGGGACACAGCTCATCGCACAGACCATGACCCTCCAAGCGAGGAAGCAGTGGCTGGCCGATCACCTGCAGGTGCGCGGACAGCTCAGGCTAGACGCCGGCGCTGTGCTTGCGCTGACGCGGGATGGAAAGAGCCTGCTGCCGATCGGGGTCCACGACGTGATCGGCGAGTTCGAGCGTGGCGAGGCGGTGAGCTGCCTCGATCCTGACGGGAGGGAAGTCGCCCGTGGGTTGGTCAACTACAGCTCCACCGAGGCGCGCCGCATCCTGCGCGCACCCAGCCACGAGATCGAGGCGCGGCTCGGTTACATCGACGAGCCCGAGTTGATTCATCGAGACAACCTCGTGCTGCTGTGAAGCAGCCCGCGGTTGCGGCGCAGGCTAACTTGCCGATAAGTCGGCAAGTTAAGTGCAACGGCCGGAGCCACAATCTGGTCCTGCTTTAGCAGGACCCGATTACGGTGCAGGCTAACTTGCCGATGAGTCGGCAAGTTGAGTGCAACGGCCGGAGCCACAACCTCGTGCTGCTGTGAAGCAGCCCGCGGTTGCGGCGCAGGCTAACTTGCCGATAAGTCGGCAAGTTAAGTGCAACGGCTGATCCCTCCGTTCCATGTATCGACTCAGCATGCGGCTCGCTGACGCAGCGATACTGGATTACTATCCCGATCGCGCCCGCATCCCGAACCGGGCGCTGCCCTGCTGGAGGCTCACATGACCCGCCGAGTTCTCGTTTCCGCTGTGCTGTGCACAGCGCTCTTCTGGACCGCTCTATCCGCTGCCGAGATGCGGGAAGGCTTGTGGGAAGTGAGCATCCAAGCCGAGCTCGGAGGCCAGCCGGTGAGCAGCACTCCGATGGTCGTGCGCCAGTGCATGGACGAGCACGGCGTCCAGGACATGTTAGCGAAGCTCGGCGGCGAGGGAGCCTGCACGATCTCGGATCTGGACCAGCGCGGGGACCACGCCCGGTGGAACGTGAACTGCTCGGGTCAGACGGAAGCGTCGGGGACCGCCGAAGCCGATTTCGGGGCCGAAGAGTTCAGCGGCCGGATGGACCTCACTGTGATGGTGAACGGCCAGAGCGTACCGATCGCGCAGCACCTGAAGGGCAAGCGCGTCGGGGAGTGCCAATAGCGGAAGCGCGGGGAGGATCGAACGCGTTATTGCTGGTAACGCGGGACCCGGTCGTCGGGTTGGGGCGGGTGCTTCAGGCGTTCCACGAGCTTTTCGGCGTTGCCCACGGTGCCGCTCGCTACAACACCGCTGGTGCAGAAGTAGTCCTTGTACAGCGTATCCTGATAGTTGTTGATCCTCGGGCTCAGCACGGGCTGCCACTGGGGATCGCGGACCACGGCCCAAGTATGGTCGGCGCGAGCGAACGCGTAGTCCTTCCACTCCTTCTCACTGCAATGCAGGCCGGAAAAACGCACGTTGTTCGCACCCTCCGCCGTGCGGATCACAAGAACGAAGCGCACCACCTTGTCGGGCGAAACGGTGAGCGTAGCCCCATCTACGAAAAACCGGTTTGTGGTGACGCCGCGCAGATTGATCTCGATCAGATCCTTGTCGCGAGGGTACGCGGGGGGTACGGCGGTCGCCTCGACGAACGGCTCCTCCTCTGGCGCGCCTGGGAGCGGGCCGACCTGCTCGCCCCGGTGTGTGGGCCTCTGCACCGGAGCGGTCTGCGTGCAGGCGAACAGCGTCAGCAGCAGTGCCCCAGCCGCAGAACGCAGGGTTCGGCGGACAGCGCCCGCGGTCATTCCCGATAGATGTGCTCGCGTGTCAGGGGATACGACGCGACCCCGTCGCGGGGTGTCTTGACACCGAGCAACTGATAGAGCGAGATCCAGCCCCGCGTGAACCCGTGAGCGGAGCCTGCCATGTAGATCAGCCACGTGCGCAGCGTGCGCTCGCCGACGAGGCTACGCGCGTCGTCGCGCCTGGCCTCCAAGCGGTCCACCCAATGCCAGAGCGTCTTCGCGTAATGCGGCCGCAGGCATTCGGCGTCGCAGACCTCCAGGCCCTGCCGTGACATCTCCTCGATCACCGTGGAAACGTGCATGAGCTCGCCGCCGGGAAAGACATATTCGTCGACGAATTCCCCGATCCCGCTCCCGAGCTCCGCGGCCTGGAGCGAATTGGTGGTGATCCCGTGATTCATGACCAACCCGCCCGGCCGCAACAACCGGTCGATCTTCCCGAAGTAGGTCGGGAGGTTGCGCCGGCCGACATGTTCGAACATGCCGACGCTCGCGATCTTGTCGAACGGTTGCGCTTCGGGCACGTCGCGGTAGTCCTGCAGGCGCAGCTCGCAACGGCCCTCGAGGCCAAGCTCTCGAATCCGGGCGCTGCCGTACTCGTACTGCTCTTGACTGAGCGTGATCCCGACCGCGCGCACGCCGTAGTTGCGCGCCGCCCATAGCGTCAGGCCGCCCCATCCGCAGCCGATATCCAGGAACCGCTCGCCGGGGCGCAGCATCAGCTTGCGGCAGATGTGATCGAGCTTTTGCTCCTGCGCGAGATCGAGCGTGTCTTCCGGGCTTTTGAAATAGGCGCAGGAATACACGCGGTTGCCATCCAGCCAGAGGGCGTAGAAATCGTTGCCGACGTCATAATGGTGCTGGATGTTGCGCCGGTCCGCCGAGCGGGAGTGGCGCCACCATTTCCAGGCGTGGCTGCGACGACGGTAGACGCTATGCCCGTTGGAAACCAGCGCCTCGCCCAACCGCAGCACCTCCCGGAAGTTGCCTTCCAGGTCGATCTCTCCCTCGACGTAGCTCTTGGCCAGGCGCCCCAGGCTCGGATCGGCCAGATGCATGAGGGCCTGCGGCGAGTTGACCGTGACGGTCACCGGGGAAGGCTCGGGCGGCGCGAACGCCTGGCCGTTCCACAGCTTGAGGTTGAGCGGAACTTGGATGCTGCGAATCCGCTGCTCGACCAGCGAAAGGACCCGATTCTCGACGAGCGCCGTTGCCATGCGGAGGTCTCCGTGCGCGCCTCGAGCGTTGTTGTACGGTCCGGTGAGCGAGGCGCCGGCGTAATTCTAGCAGGGTATGGCCACGTTCAGGTCTCCCGGCAACCCGTTCCGGGGCCGGCGCGAACAAAGAGTTCTGGAGGGCGCCGCGTGCGGCCCCTCCGCACGCGGGGCCGGCGGTCAGAATGTGAGGTCTTTCAGCAGCGAGGCACGGGTCGCGGGCGGGACCGCATCTACAGTGGCCTGATAGCCGGGGTGGTCGATGCCCAAACGGATGTTGGCGCCGGCGGCGAGCGCTTTCTTCATCGCCGCATCCAGCTCGAATCGCAGGAAGTGCACCGACGAGGTCTTCTCCTCGGTCTCCCGCTCCAGGTCCTCGTCCGCGATGGCGTAGATGCGCGGGCACCCCTCCACCTGGACCCACACGCGGTCCTCGATGCCGATCAGCCGAGCCAACGCCCGTTGCCGCTCCTCGACGTCCGGGTATTCGATCAGCATCGTCGCCTTCCAGTTGCTGCCGTCGGGCACGAGCGGATTGTATGCATCGAGCTCGTCCTGGATGCCGGCTTGCTCGAAGATGCGTTCCGCGCGCAACATCTCCTGGATCTGGTACCGCATCGTCATCTCGTCCTCGAATTGGAGCGTGACATGGTCACCCAGTGGCACAGTCCGGTTCTTCTTGTGCGCCATCACGTTGGCCCGAAACTCGGTGCGCACCCGCGAGTAGGCTTCCAGCGTCATCAAGCTCTCCGGGGTGATTGCAGGCATCTTTCTGTTCCTCTTTGCAACAGTACTGCGCATTTCCTTGGACTCCAGGACGACTTGAATCAGGTTGCTCTGCCAGTGCCTCACGCGTCCGGCCTGCGACGGCCGGGGACATCGTTACAGGCCATACGCGATCCTGAGCAGCGTGAGCGGATGTTCCTTGCGGGCATTGCTCTCCGCGCCGATTCCCTGCTGGATATGGCGCCCCGCGATCGGACAGTCGGAGCTGACGTAGTCCGGGGACGCGGCAGCGACGGCCTTGAACACCGGCCGCCCGATCTTCATCGAGCCGGCGAAGAATTCCCGCTTCACACCCCAGGTGCCGTCATGACCCGAGCAGCGCTCCACGGTGTTGACCTCCGTGCCCGGCACCAGGCTGAGCAGCTCCTGCGTGCGCAGCCCGATGTTCTGGACCCGCAGATGGCAGGGGACATGATAGGAGACCTTGCCGAGCGGAGTCTGGAAGTCGGTCTTGAGCAGCCCGTCGCGCTTCCTCAGCGACAGATACTCGAAGGGGTCGAACATGGCATCGGCGACCGCCTTGACGTCCGCATCGTCGGGGAACAGCAGTGGGATCTCCTGCTTGAACATCAGCGTGCACGAGGGGATGGGCGTCAGCAGCGCATAGCCTTCGCGGGCGAGCCGAGAGAGCTCGGGGATGTTGGCCGACTTCAGGCGCTCCACGGCCTCGAGGTCGCCCAGCTCCAGCTTCGGCATGCCGCAGCACACCTCTCGCGCAACGATGACCGTGGGCACCTCGTTGTGCTCGAGGACTTTGAGCAGGTCCTGACCGATCCCCGGCTCGTTGTAGTTGACGTAACAGGTCGAGAAGAGCGCCACTTTGCCCGGCGTATTGGCTCCGTCCTTGACCGCCAAATCGCTACGGGGGTGTGCCTGCTTGCGGAAGGATGGACTCGCGTACGGAGGCAACACGCGCTCGGCCGCCACTCCGAGCGCACCCTGCATCAGCTTGCGCGTGACAGGCAGGCGGTTGACTGCGTTGACCAGGTGCACGACTACGGGGATCGAAGCGAGCTTGCCGACGGCGTCGGTGCTGGACAGCAGCTTATCCCGCACCGTGGTCTCGCCTTTCCGATGTTTCACCGCTTTAGCGCGCAGCATCACATGCGGAAAGTCGATGTTCAGCGGGTGCGGCGGCACGTACGGGCATTTGGTCATGAAGCACATGTCGCACAGGTAGCACTGGTCGACGACCTTCCAGAAGTCGGCCTTCTCCACCCCGTCCAACTCTCCGGTCTTGCCTTCGTCGACCAGATCGAACAGCGTCGGAAATGCGTTGCACAGATTGAAGCAACGCCGGCAGCCATGGCAGACGTCGAAGACGCGCTCCAGCTCGCCCAGGAGCAGTTTCTCGTCGTAGAACTCCGGCTTGCGCCACTCCATCGCATGCCGTGTGGGTGCCTCGAGATTGCCTTCTCGCATCGGAACTAGCGGGTCGTGAGTTGCGTTGAGAAAAAAAGCGCGAGGCTGCTCAGGCCTCGCGCCGGCACCCTTCGCGCCTGGTCTAGTCGACCAGCGCGTCCAGTGCCTTCTGGAACCGGTTGGCGTGCGAGCGCTCCGCCTTCGCCAGCGTCTCGAACCAGTCCGCGATCTCGTCGAATCCTTCCTGCCGAGCGGCCTTCGCCATGCCGGGATACATGTCTGTGTACTCGTGCGTCTCGCCCGCGATGGCAGCCTTGAGGTTGTCGCGCGATTTTCCGATCGGAAGCCCGGTTGCAGGGTCGCCGACCGCCTCGAGGTATTCGAGATGCCCGTGCGCATGCCCGGTTTCGCCCTCAGCGGTGGAGCGGAACACGGCGGAGATGTCGTTCTGGCCTTCGACATCGGCCTTGTTGGCGAAGTACAGATAGCGCCGGTTGGCCTGGGATTCACCCGCAAATGCGGCTTTCAGATTGGCTTCAGTCTTGGTTCCTTTCAACGATTTCATGATCAGCTCCTCGCGTCGATAGGGTGGGTAGGACCGGTGAGTGCCCGGTACGGAACCGAGGCAACCGCGGATCGCAGTCGTCGAGTTAGACTTGATCTAACTGGTAAACCAAGTATAGGAACCCTAGCCGGGAATGTCAAACAGTGCGGTCGCATCAGCTCGTGGGGCCCGCCACCGATCGTTCAAGCAAGTGCCTACTCGCTCTTGATCGAGGCTTCAACCCGCGTCGCGAAGGCGTCGAGCTGCTCGAACGCGAACCAGCGGGTCACGACCATGAGGTCGTGGTCGCGGTCGACCCAGATCATGTTCCCCCCGGAGCCAAGGGCGAAGAAGCTCGACTCCGGCGCGCTCGGGACGAGCTTGCGCCCCGTGTTCAGCCACCACAAGCAACCATAATGCGGCGCGACGGCGGCGGGCGCCGTGGCCATCCTCACCCATTGCGGCGAAAGGATCTGCCGGCTGTCCCACTTGCCGTGGCGCAGGAAGAGGTAGCCGAAACGAGCATGATCTCGCGTGCTCGCCCACAGCCCGCCGCCCCAGTGGCTGCCTCCACTCACCGACTGTACGGCGCGCCCAGCGAGATCGACATAGGAGTTGCGATACCCGTACCACACCCAGGAATCGCCGGCACCGATCGGGTCCATGATCTGCGTTTTCAGGACCCGCGGCAGGGGCTCGTCCCAGACGCGTAACAAAGCCAGCGCCAGACGGTTCACGCGCACATCGTTGTACTCCCAGAACGTACCCGGTTCCTCCAGCGCCCGGGTATAGCCTCGGCGGCGGTCCGCCAAGTCCGGTTTGTCCCACAGCACGCCCTCCCACTCGCTGGTCTGGTTGAGCAGCATGCGCCACGTGACCTTGCTGTTGCGCGGGCTGTCGAACCCGCCATCGTGGACGTACTTCCACACCGGGTCGTCGATGTTCTTGATCAGTCCGCGGTCGAGGGCCAGCCCGGCGAGCGCGGACAGGTAACTCTTCGCGAGGCTGAAGCTCATATCCACGCGGAAGACATCGCCCCATTCTGCGGCGATGTAGCCGTGCCGCACGATCATCCCGGCGGGACCGCCTCGATCTTTGGTGTCTCCAAGCACAGCCGGGTACGGCTCATTCGCGACGTCCTTCTCGATCTGCGCACGCAGGTTGCGAAGCCAGGCGACCTCGTGCTCCTGTGCGAACGCCACCGCCTGCCGCACCTTCTCCGGGTCCAGACCAACTGCTTCGGGCGCCCGCCGCTCCCATTGGTCCCCAGGGCCCGGGAAGTAATCCGCAGGCAGCGCGGCTGTTCCCGCCAGCAGCAGCAACAGGCCCGCCCCGGCGGCGCGCAGCCGTACGCTCTCGATCATCTCGGCTCGGCTGGCCATGGCATCAGTGACCCGCGCAAGGCTACGACAAGATTGGCGGATCCGAGCTTCGACTCCTGAGGCGGCCTGCGCGATGGATCGCATCCAGCGCTCACCCTGGCTCCCGCTCGGCGTATGGCTTCCGGTGCCGAGTGAGCTGTGCGCGGAACCAGATCCCGACCAAGGCGAGGCCCACGCCCGCCACGAGCAGCATCGGCACGTAACCAACCGCTTCGATGCCGCCCCCGAACAAGTCGATCCCCAACGCCTGCCCGAGGAACAAACAGAAGGCGAACAACGACACTGCGGAGGCGCGTGTCTCCGGCGCCATCTCGGTGGCACGTGTCTGCAGCGTGTTGTGGAGCATGTAGAAGCCCAACCCGAGCAGCACGAAGAACGGCACCTGCAGCGCCCAGCTCGGCATCAGCGCGATGCCTGCATAGCACACGAGCATCATGCATCCGCCGGCCAGAGCGAGCCCTCGCTCGCCGAGCCTCGCCACCAGCCAGCTCACCGAAAGCGCATACAGCACGCCGCCCACGCTGAAGCCGGCCACCGTGAGCCCGATCAGCCCGTAGCCGAGTCCGAAGCGCTGCTTGAGGTAAGCGCCGAGGAAGGCCAACGCGCCATAGAAGAGCATTCCCTCGACCGCGACGGTGGCGACCACCGTGCGCACCCACGCGTCGCTCAGCAGCGCCGGATAGCGCGCCAGAGGGTTGAAACCGGCATGCGCGGGACGAAATGCCTGACGCTTCGCCTCTGCGAGCAGCGGCAGAGAGACGAGAAAGAACACCATGCCCAGCAGCGCGAACACTTCCCGCCAGCCGAAATACTCGCTCAGCACCCCGCCGATCAGGGGCCCGAACACCTGGCCGGTGAGCACTGCGCCCATGAAGCGGCCCAGCATGCGCTGGCGGCGTCCGTAGGGTACGTTGTCGCCGAGGAAAGCAAGCGAAAGCGGGATGATCGCCCCCGCGCCGATGCCGGTCACGAAGCGCAGTGTCTTGAGCAGACCGAAGGTCGGGGCGAACGCGCAGGCGATCGAGCCTACGGCCGCGATCAGCAGCGCTCCCGCCACCGTGCGCAGCTTGCCCGTGCGGTCCGCGAGCGGGCCGGACACCAGCTGGAACAGCCCGTAGGCCAGCGTGAAGGCGGCGATGATCCCCGCCGCCGTGCCGACGCCGATGGAAAACTGCAGCGCGAGCTTGGGGATCAGCGGGTCCGCGACGCGGAGGTTGGCTCCGGAAGCAAACGCGGCCACCGCCAGCAGCGCGATGGTGCGGGAGGCGTGCGGCGTCGTCTCGCTCATGCCGCTCGGCGGCCCGGGCGAAAGTATTCGCGGTCGTCGTAGACGGCCTCCCGCTCGCCATGCTCGAACCAACCCGGGATCCCGAGCAAGGGCAGTGGCTGAAGATCGGCCGGGGAGCGCAGTCCAGCGCTGAGGATGGGGGTGAGACGCGCATCCAGACAAGCGATCTGTTCCTCGAGCGGGCGGCTGAACAAGCCGCTGTCGACGGGCATGAGCAGCGCGCGCCCGACCATGCCGACGAACGGCGTGAGCGCCTTGTGATAGAGCGCATGCCCGAACACCACGAAGCGCGCATGCGCCTGCACCTCCGTGCGCCGCTGCCAGAAGAACTCCTTCCAGCGGAACCCGCGGACCAGTTGCAGTATCGACTCCTGGGTGGAGAGCACCAGCATCCCGTCTTCATCGAACAGCGTCAGCGCGTCGCGAACCGGCCCGCGCCGTCCCGGCCGCTGCGCA
>Ga0335083_10000273_pt1 | contig 82333 bp, 68 predicted proteins | sample Lox_Sample_42_FD_206716 | JGI IMG/M metagenome (GOLD analysis project Ga0335083, IMG submission 206716) | Soil microbial communities from Loxahatchee National Wildlife Refuge, Florida, United States - Lox_Sample_4.2 | ecosystem: Environmental > Terrestrial > Soil > Wetlands | place: USA...
GGTGGACTGACGGTCGGCAGCGTGACGGTGAACAAGGCGATTAAGTTCAAGCTTAACGCCGGGAAGATCACCTTCAGCGAGCACGGGTTGGCGGCGCACACGAGCTGGTCCGTTACGGTGACCGGCCCGGTGCCAGGCTCGCCGATCACCCTGAGCAGCACGACGGCCACGATCAAGTTCGAACTGCCCAACGGGACCTACACGTACAGCATCCCGGTGGTCGGCGGCGACACGGGCACGGGATCTCCCGCGTCCCCGATCGTGGTGGCGCCAGTGGGTTCGTCGCATGTGCCGCACGCGCAGACGATCCACGTGACCTTCGCCCCCGAACACCAGTCGTTCGGGCCGGCGGTCACGCGGCTCTCTACCGCGCTGACGGGCCACGCGAGTCTCGTCGCGACCGTCACGGGTCGCGAGGCTGCCTAAGCCGGGGGCGCAGCTCCGGAACGCCCGCCCCCCGAAGGGGGCGGGCAACCCTTTCCTTTCCTTTTCCTCGAGCGAACTCGATCCAGGGTTCTGCCTCCTGAACTTTTAGCCTAGCGAGCGGTGGGGAGTCGTCATGCCCTCGAGCGTGCGCGCGGGAGGTCGAATCCTGGTCGTCGACGTGGGCGGCACCCACGTCAAGGCGTCGTTCTCCCACCGACCGAACCGGCGGTTGCGGTTCCCCTCGGGACCGACGATGACGCCGGTCGAGATGGTGCGCCAGATCCGCCAAGCGCTCGGAGGAGAGCGGTTCGACCGGGTCAGCATCGGCTACCCTGGGTTGGTCCGGCGGGGGACGATCGTCCGGGAGCCGTTCCACCTCGGGAAAGGGTGGGTCGGGTTCGATTTCACGCGGGCGTTCCGCCGACCGACCCGGGTCCTGAACGACGCCGCCATGCAGGCCCTCGGCAGCTACCGGGGAGGGAGCATGCTGTTCCTCGGGCTGGGCTCGGGCCTCGGCTCAGCGATGATCGTCGACGGGGTGCTGCTCCCGATGGAACTCGCCCATCTTCCGTATCGCAAGGGGCGGACGTTCGAGGAGTACGTCGGGGAGGACGCCCGGCGTCACGAGGGACGACGCCGGTGGCAGAAGGAGGTGTTCGCGGTGATCGACACACTCGAGGCGGCCCTCGAGCCGGACTACGTGGTCGTCGGCGGAGGGAACGTCCGCAAGCTGCGGAGACTTCCTCCCGGGGCCCACCGCGGGGACAACCGCAACGCGTTCCTCGGAGGGATCCGCGCCTGGCAAACCCCCGCCGGTCGTTCCCGTGGGTCCGGGATAGACCTCGGGAAGCCGCCCGCGCGTAGTAGCCCGGGGCGAAAGGCGCGCGGGTCCTAGGGGCCGACCGTCGGCCGATCCTGGAGCCCTGCGGCGGCCGAACCGTCGAGGAACCACCGGACCGGACCCCGGGATCGGACCCGGGCGGCGGGCAGGGTGGGTCGACTCCGCGCGAGAGGGGCGAGGATCCGGGCGATCGCGGCCGCCTTGTCGGCCCCCGCCACCAGGAAGCAGACCTCTGCGGAGGAGGCGAGCGTCGGCAGGGTCAGCGTCACCCGGGGGACGAACGGCGCCGCTCCGGCCCGTGGAACTCCCACGGCCCGTCGATCCCGGGCAGAGAGAGCGGGATCGCCCGGGAAGAGGGACGCCGTGTGACCGTCGGGCCCGATGCCGAGGAGCACCAGGTCGAATCGAGGCGCGCCGCGCCCCCGGGGGGGTGGGCCGAGGTCGCGGTCGTACGCGTCAGCGGCTCGGGAGGGTGGCCGAAGCTCCCCGCGGATCCGCAGGACGCGCTTCCGAGCGACCGGAACGTGGTCCAGGAGCGCCCTCCGAAGCGCCCCGTAGTTGCTGTCGGGCGAACGGGGGGAGACGCACCGCTCGTCCGCGAAGTACACGAACGTCTGAGCCCAGGGGAACGAGGCACCGTGACGTCTCGCGAGGATCCGATAGAGGCCGAGAGGGGTCCGACCGCCCGAGAGGACGATGCGGAACGACCCGCGGGCCGCCACCGCCTCCCGGGCTCTCGCGGAGACGTGGCGCGCCAGCGCGCGGCTGGCTGCCTCCAGGCTCCCGAACCGGCGGATGTCGGGGGTCAGGCGGAGTCGTCCCACCACCGGTGCCCCCACTGCTCCGCCAGCCGCTGCGCGGATTCGGGTCCCCAGGACCCGGCGGCGTACGGCGTCACGGCCGGGGGGTTCGCGAGGACGGCATCGTAGACCCGCCAGGACTCCTCCACCTCATCGGCGCGGACGAAGAGGGTCGGGTCGCCGAGCATCGCATCGAGAAGGAGCGTCTCGTAGCCGTCGGGGAGCGGGCCGAAGACGTCGGCGTAGTGGAACTTCATCCGGTGCGTCTGGACCCGGAGCTCCCGGCCCGGCACCTTGATCTCGAAGGCGATCTCGAACCCTTCGGCCGGCTGGATCAGGATCGAGATCCGGTCCGGGTTCATCTCGTACTCCTGCTCGGTCGGGAAGAACGACACGGGCGGCGCCTTGAGCGTCAGCACGACGCGGCTCGACTTCGCCGGGAGCCGCTTTCCCGAGCGCAGGAAGAACGGGACCCCCTGCCAGCGCCAGTTCGTCACGCGGAGGCGGAGCGCCGCGTACGTCTCGGTCGTCGACCCGGGGGCGACCCCCGGCTCCGCGAGATAGCCGGGGACGGCCGTGCCTCCGACCGAGCCCGCGGTGTACTGGCCCCGCACGACGTCGGAGGGGGTGATCGGGGCGATGCTGCGGAGCACCTTCACCTTCTCGTTGCGGATCGCCTCCTCCGTGCGGGTGGCCGGCGGCTCCATCGCGACCAGCGTGAGGATCTGGGTCACGTGGTTCTGGATCATGTCGCGCAGCGCGCCGCTGGTCTCGTAGTAGGCGGCGCGGCCCTCGATGCCGAGGCTCTCGGCCACGGTGATCTCGACCCGCTCCACGCGCTCGCGGTTCCAGAGCGACTCGACGAACATATTGGCGAACCGGAAGACGAGGAGGTTCTGGACCGTCTCCTTGCCGAGGTAGTGGTCGATGCGGTAGACCTGGCTCTCGGCAAAATGGGCGTGCAGCGCGGCGTTCAGCGCCTGCGCGGAGGCGAGGTCCCGACCGAACGGCTTCTCGACGACGACCCGGGTCCATCCGGGCCCGGTCGCGAGCCCCGCGCCGCCGAGCCCGTCCAGGGTCGGCCGAAGCGCCTCGGGAGGAAGGGCGAGGTAGAAGATCCGGTCCCCCGTGAGCCCTCGGGCCTTCTCGAGCGCGGCCACCGCATCGCCTAAACGCCCGAAGCTCTCGGGAGAGTCGTCCTCGAGCCGATGGTAGGCGAGGCTCGTCCGGGCGAACGCCTTCAACGCTTCGGCGGTCCCGACCTTCTCGGCGGCCAGCCACCCGACCGCGGCCGACCCGAACGACGCGTCGTCCATCGGCCGGCGGGCGACCCCCAGGACCACGCTCCCGGCCGGGAACTCCCGCCGTTCCCGGAGGCGGTAGAGGGCGGGGAGCAGCTTTCGCTGCATCAGGTCGCCCGTGGCACCGAGGACGACGAACAGGTGGGGCCCGACGGCGGGGCGTTCCATGACTACGGCGCCTCTTTGACGGCGTGGCCCCCGAACTTGTTGCGCATCATCGCGAGGAGGCGCTCGGTGAACGGGTTCGCCTCCCGGGAGCGCAGGCGTTGCTGGAGCGCGAGCGTGATCACGGGGGCGGGGATGTTGAGGTCGAGCGCTTCGGTGACCGTCCAGCGCCCCTCGCCCGAGTCCTCGACCCACGGCTCGATGCCGGCGAGCGTCGGGTTCTCCGCGAGCGCCGACTCCGTGAGCTCGAGCAGCCACGAGCGCACGACGCTCCCGTACCTCCAGATCTCCGTCACCTGGTGGAGGTCGAGCGCGAACTCGCCCTTCGCGCCGATCACGGAGAGGCCCTCGGCATACGACTGCATGAGGCCGTACTCGATGCCGTTGTGGACCATCTTGACGAAGTGGCCCGAGCCGACCGGTCCGACGCGGCCCCACCCCCGGTCCGGGCCCGGGGCGAGGGTGACGAGGATCGGCCGGATCCGCTCGACGTCGGCCGGCGAGCCGCCGACCATCATCGAGTACCCCTCGGTCAGCCCCCAGATGCCGCCGCTGGTCCCGACGTCCACGTAGGAGAACCCCCAGCCGGCCACCTGGGCGGCGCGCCGCAGGGTGTCCTTGTAGTAGGAGTTCCCGCCGTCCACGATCAGGTCCCCCGGCGCGAGGAGGGGACGGAGCGCCTCGAGCGTCTGGTCGACCGTCGGTCCGGACGGGATCATCAGCCAGACGACGCGGGGCTTCGCGAGCTGGCTCACGAGATTCGCGAGCGAATCGGCTCCGACGGCACCCTGCCGTACGACCGCGTCGACGACCGGTTTCGCTCGGGCGAACCCGACGACTCGGTGGCCCCCCTTGACGAGGCGCACCGTCATGTTCCCGCCCATCTTCCCGAGGCCGACCATTCCGACTTCCATCATCGACACCTTCAGCCCGGAGACACGCCGGCGACCAAGAGGTCTTCCCGTATCTGTTCCGGGGACCGGACGAGCAGGGTGCGCAGGCCCGCCGCGGCGCCGGCCGCGATGTTCTCGGGCCGGTCGTCGAGGAACAGGCACTCCTCGGGGGACCGCTGCAGTACGTCGAGGGCGTTCCGGAACGCCTCCGGCTCGGGCTTCCAGCGTCCCGTGTAGCAGGAGCTCAGGAACGCGTGGAACAGCTCGTTGAGGCGGTACCGGGCGATGCGGTACTCGTTCAGTTCGCGGGACTCGTTGTTCAGAGCGACCTGGACGTACCGGCCGGACCGTCGCAGCGAGCGAGCGCACTCGAGCGCGGCCGGGAAGGGCGTCGATCGCTCCCAGACAAACCGTCGGAACTCCTCCGCGGAGAACGGGCGCGGCGCGTAGAAGACGGTGGATGCTAGGTACTCCGCCCAGTCCATCCCGCCGGTCTCGAGGCGGCGCGCGAGCGAGGTGTGCCGGCGTTCGAGGTCGGCCGCATCCAGTCCAAAGTGGGCGGCCGCGGCGCGGCGCCCTTCGTGGTCCCAGCCATTGGAGAGGACCACGCCCCCGACGTCCCAGAGGAGCGCGGCGATCTCAGGCACGACACGCCTCGGTGAGCCGCTCGAGGCCCCCCGCCACGTCGGTCCCGAGCTGGACACGGAGCACCCGTCGCCCCTTCTGCTGCAGCGCCTGAAGGTCCCCGAGGGACTGGGCCCGGATCAGCTGGCCGAACGTGTACCCCGCGCCCGGCACCTCGAGGTCCGGCGCGGGCGTGTCGACGATCTGCAGGAACAGTCCGGTGTTCGGACCCCCCTTGTGCAGCTGGCCCGTGGAGTGCAGGAAACGCGGCCCGAACCCTACGGTCGTCGCGAGGCGTGTCCGATGGAGAAGGACCCGGCGGAGGGCGTCGAGCGCGGCGCTCACCGGATCGGTCGGTGCCAGGTACGCCTGCACGGCGACGTAGTCCCGGGGTCGGGCGGATCCCAGCCACCGCGCGACCCCGGCGGCGAGGGCGGCCGGGTCGTCGGCGCCCACCTCCCGGCCCCCGGGCGACGTGCCCGGGGCGGCGGGCCGCGCCATCGCTTCGCGCGCGAGCTCCTTCGCGAGCTCCACGTCGGGCTGGTCGAACGGATTGATCCCGAGGATCGCGCCGGCGCTCGCGACCCCGACCTCCCAGCGGAAGAACTCCTGTCCGACCGCGGCCGTCTCGGTGAAGGTGAGCCGGAGGACCGGATGACCGACCGCCTCCAGGCGGGCGGTGTGCTCGGCGAGCTTCGCGTCGGGGCTGCCGGCCGGCTGGAGCTCCACGAACAGGCGGTCGCTGCCGTAGGTCGTGGCATCGGCGAACGGCTCGTCGACGATCGGCACGATCCCCCGGCCCTGCTTTCCCGTGCTCTCGGCGACGAGCTGCTCGGCCCAGATCGGGAACGGGGCGGCGGAGCCCGCTGCGTACACCGTCAGCTTGTCGCGTCCCCGGACGGCGATCTCACCGAGCGTGGCTCCCAGGAGGAGGCCCGGGTTCGCGCTCGGCGCGATCGATGGTCCGGAGGCGCTCGCCATTCGACCCGCCTGATCGAGCAGCGCACCGAGGTCGACCCCGAGCAGCGCGGCGGGCACGAGACCGAACATCGTGAGGGCGGAGTATCGGCCGCCCACGGTGGGCACGGCGCGGAAGACTCCCCGGAACCGATCCTTCGTGGCCAGCGCGTCGAGGGGAGAGCCCGGGTCGGTGACGGCCGCGAACCGGGGGCCGGGATCGACCCGGGCGCCCTCCACCGCCTTGCGGAAGAACCGGTAGAGGTCGAGCGGCTCGGTGGTCGTTCCGGACTTGCTGGAGACGAGGAAGAGCGTCCGGGCCGGGTCGATCCGGTCGAGAACGGCACGCACCGCGGCGGGATGCGTGCTGTCGAGGACGATCATCTCGGGAGAGCCGTTCCGGCCCCCGTACATTCGTCGAAGGACGTCGGGGGCGAGGCTGGAGCCGCCCATTCCGAGCACGACGGCATGCCCGAACCCCTGCGCCCGGACCGCTTCGGCGAACGTCCGCAGACCCGGTAGCTCGGAACGCATGCCTTCGGGGAGCGTCAGCCAGCCGGTACGGCTCGCCACATCCGTGGCCGGAGCGTTCGGCCAGAACGTCGGGTCCGCCGCCCAGAGCCGCTGCGACGCCCGATCGCGCTCCCACTGGCTCAGCCGCTCGGCCACGGCCGGCGCCTCCGCGCCCAGGGCGGACGTGGCGGGATCGAGGGCGATCATGAGCGGGCGGTCCGTGCGGAGAGGCGGAGCGCGGCCGCCACCACGTGCTCGGCGGTGATTCCCCGCTCCCGCATCACGACGGGGCCGGGAGCGGAGGCGCCGAACCCGTGGAGGCCGATCGCCTCTCCGCCGGGCCCGACGTACCGGTCCCAACCGAAGGTGGAGGCGGCCTCGATCGAGATCCTGGGCACCCCGGAGGGGAGGACCGTTTCTCGGTACGCGGGCTCCTGCTCCTCGAACAGCTCCCAGGAAGGGAGCGAGACGACGCGGGCGCCGACCCCTTTGCCGGCGAGCTGTTGCTGGGCGTCGAGCGCGATCGACACCTCGGAGCCGGTCGCGAGCAGCACGACCGCGAGGGCGCCCGACGCGGGCTCCGAGAGGACGTACCCCCCGCGCGGAACGCCGGCGGCGATCGGGAACCGCGTGGCGTCGAGCACGGGGATCTTCTGGCGGGTCAGGACGAGGGCGGTCGGTCCGCGCCGCTCCACCGCGACGCGCCACGCCGCGCTCGTCTCGTTCGCGTCCGCGGGGCGGATCACCGTCAGCCCGGGGACCGCCCGCAGGCTCGCGAGGTGCTCGACCGGCTGGTGGGTCGGTCCGTCCTCGCCCATCGCGATGCTGTCGTGCGTGAAGACGAGCACGAGGTGGGTCTGCTGCAGCGCGGCGAGCCGGATCGACCCGCGCGCGTAGTCCGAGAACGTCAGGAACGTGCCGCCGTACGGAAGCAGCCCTCCGTGCAGCGCCATCCCGTTCAGGACGGCGACCATCGCGTGCTCGCGCACGCCGAAGTGGAAGTTGCGCCCGCCGGCGTCCTGGGCAGAGAAGTCGGGCGAGCCGGCGATGACCGTCTTCGTGGACGGCGACAGGTCGGCCGCGCCGCCTGCGAGGGCGGGGAGCGTCGCGGAGAGGCCGTTGATCGCCTTCTGGGAGGCGTCCCGCGTCGCCACGGGGCCGTCCTTGGGCAGGAAGGAGGGAAGTCCGTTCTCCCAGCCCTTGGGGAGGACCCCCGCGGTCCGTCGGTCGAACTCGGCCGCCCGATCCGGGAACGTCGCGGCGAACCGTGCGCGCCGCTGGGACCACTCGGCCTCCCAGCTCCGGCCCCGGTCGAGGGCCTTGCGGAGATGCGCCTTCGCGTCCTCCGGGAACCGGAACGTCGGCTCGAGCGGCCAGCCGAGGGTCTCCTTGGTCGCCTTCAGGTTCGCCGGCCCGAGCGGCTCCCCATGCGCTTCCCGGGTGTCGGCGACCGGGCTCCCGTAGCCGATGTGGGTCCGGATCGCGACGAGGCTCGGCCGGGCGGTCTCGGCGCGGGCGGTGGTGATCGCCCGCTCGATCGCCCCGAGATCGTTGCCGTCGGGGACGGAGAGGACCTGCCAGCCGTACGATTCGAACCGATGCGGGACGCTCTCGGTGAACGCCCACTCGGTCGGCCCCTCGAGCGAGATGTGGTTGTCGTCGTAGAGGTAGACGAGCTTGCCGAGACCGAGGGTCCCGGCGAGCGACGCCGCCTCGGAGGCGATCCCTTCCATCAGGTCCCCGTCCGAGACGATGGCGTAGGTGTGGTGGTCCACGATCGGTGCCTCGGGGCGGTTGAACTCGGCGGCGAGCCGCCGCTCGGCGATCGCCATCCCCACCCCCGTCGCGAACCCCTGCCCGAGGGGTCCGGTGGTCGCCTCCACCCCCGCCGTCAGGCCGTGCTCCGGATGTCCCGGCGTGCGGCTGCCCCACTGACGGAACTGGCGCAGCTGCTCGACCGGGAGATCGTAGCCGGTGGCATGGAGCAGGGCGTAGAGGAGGGCCGAGCCGTGGCCCGCGGAGAGGACGAATCGGTCGCGGTCGGGCCAGCCCGGATTCGCCGGGTTATGCCGCAGGAACCGGTCCCAGAGGATGTACGCCATCGGGGCGGCGCCGAGCGGCAGCCCCGGGTGACCGGACTTCGCGGCCTCGACCGCGTCGACGGCGAGAAAGCGCAGTGTGTTGACGCAGGTGGAATCGAGATCGCTCATCCGTGTCCTGTCGAGGCGCGCCGGATCGTCGTCCGCGCCGGTCGGAGCCGTGCGCGCGTCGGCCGGGGTCCTCGCCCGGCTCCAGAACGCCTCGGGGTAAAAAGGGAGAGCCGCCCGGTCGGGGGGTGAGGGGCTCCCCGGGGAGGGGACGTCGGCTACGCCGTCGCGGGGCGTCCCGTCACGGTCGGGGGCGGGGCCGGCTCCGGGGTCGCGGGGGCCGCCGGCGGCGCCGTGTACAGGTGGCACGCCACCATGTGGTCCTCTCCCTCCAGCTGCGGCTCGGGGCGGACCTCCTTGCAGACGGGCATGGCGTACGGGCACCGGGGATGGAACCGGCAGCCGGGAGGCGGCCGGATAAGGTTCGGCACGGAGCCGGGGATCGACGCGAGCTCCTTGTCGGGCTGGTCGAACCGGGGGATCGACGCGAGCAGCCCCTGGGTGTACGGGTGCAACGGCCGGCGGAACAGCTCGTGAACGGGGCCGCTCTCGATGATGAGGCCCGCGTACATCACGTTCACCCGGTCGCACACCTCGGCGACGACCCCGAGATCGTGCGTGATCAGCACGATCGCCGTCCCGACCCGCTCGCGCAGCTTGTTCATCAGGTCGAGGATCTGCGCCTGGATCGTCACGTCGAGGGCGGTCGTCGGCTCGTCGGCGATGAGCAGCGCCGGTTCGGAGGAGAGCGCCATGGCGATCATCGCCCGCTGCAGCATGCCGCCGGAGAGCTCGTGCGGGTAGCCTCGGGCGACCTGGACGGGGTTCGCGATCCGAACACCCTCGAGCAGTTCGACGACCCGCCAGAACAGCTCGTTCTTGAGGGGGCGGTTGACCGATCGCTTGACCCCCCACAGTCCGAAGTAGAAGTTGCGAAGCTTCTCGAAGCGGATGCGCAGCGCGATCCGGCTCCGGGCCCCGAGCTGGGACTTGCCGAGCTTCATCTCCTTGAGGTAGAGGTCCTGGATCGCCCGCTGCATCAGCATCACCCGCCGCTGGTGCTTCAGGAAGTTCCGCTGCAGCCGGCTCAGATGGACGCGGTGGATCGCCCGCATCACCCGCGCCCGACGCGCGGGCGCCTGCGCCCGGGAGTCGCGGAGCAGGTAGAACAGCTCGGGGGCGAGCGACGGGAGCCCGGCGGACGCAGCCACCTCGGTGGCCGCCGCCCGGAGCGCGTCCCGGTCGCCGCTGGTGGAGGCGGCGATCATCCGCTCCACGTTCCCTCCGGTGCCGGGGACGACCTCGACCGGACCGCCGTCGGGGACCTCCGGGACGAACTCCTCGCTGGCCACGCCGCCCGCTCCGCGCGCGGCGGCGTCCGCGCGGAGCATCCCTTCGACGACCTCGATCCCGCGATGGAGCAGGACGGACTCGCCCAGCTGGTCGGCGATCGAGAAGACCGGGTTCATCGCCTGCCCCGGTTCCTGGAAGATCATGGAGATGCCGCGGCCGCGGACCGAGGCAAGGCGATCGTTCGCCGCCTTGATCCGGCGGAACGAGCGGATCACCTTGACCCGGCCGGTGCCGGGGATCTTCTTGTAGCGGGCCTCCTTGTCGAGGCCCCAGAGCAGGTCCGCCCCGTTCAGGAAGATCTTTCCGGACATGACGCGTCCGGGGTCACCGATCAGGCGGGCGATCGAGAACGCCGTGACGCTCTTTCCGCACCCGGTCTCGCCGACGATCCCCGTGGTCTCCCCGGCGCGCGCCTGGAGATTGATCCCCTCCAGCGCCCGCAGCACGCCGTCGTAGGTGAAGAAGTAGGTCTTGAGATTCTGGACGTCGAGCACGACGTTCCGGTCGTACTCCCGCGACGGGGCCGTACGGACAGGGGGCGCGGCCGCGGAGGGGGACGTCGAGGTCGAGGGAGCGGCCGGCGCCGCCGACGGGCGGCTCCGCGAGAAGAGATGCGGCCGATGGCCCCCCGCGGGGCGGACCCGACGGGGCCCGGAGGAGGGGTACCCGCCGGACCCGGAGGACGACGACGCCATCGGCCGCTCCTACCGCCGCAGCCGGGGGTCCAGAGAGTCCCGGATCCCGTCCGACAGCAGGTTGACGCTGATGGCGAAGAAGAAGAGCGCGAGCCCGGGGAACAGGAGCTGCCACCAGGCGATGATGCACGGGCCGTTCGGCACCAGGCAGGAGCCGAGCATGTCGATCGGAAGGTCCGCGACGGAGATCGCCGAGATCGACCCCCACTCCGGGAACGGGACCGCGGGGAACATCTCGGGCCCGAAACCGAGGAACACGAGCGCACCGATCAGGAGAGGGATCGTCCCGACGTCGAGGGAGAACTGAATGAAGATCGGATACATGCTGTTGGGGATGATGTGACGGAGGAGGGTCCGTCCCTTCGACGCTCCGGATGCCCGCGCCGCCTCGACGTACTTCTGTTCGCGGACGACCAGAACCTGCCCGCGGACGATGCGGGCGTAGATCGGCCACCACACCAGGACAAATCCGATGATCAGCAGGAGGAGCTTGACGTCCGCCCCGAGCGCCCCGTGGATCGGGATGATCGACCCTAAAGCCGTCACCATGACGATGACGAACAGGATCGTCGGGATCGAAAGGAAGACGTCCGTGAACCGCATTAAGAAGTCGTCGACCACCCCTCCGTAAAAACCGGCGATCGCTCCCGCGAAGAGGCCCACGACCGCCCCGAGTCCCACGATCGAGACCGAGAGCATGAGGGTCCAGTCCGATCCCCGGGCGAGCGCGCCCGCGACGTCGTAGATCGGGGTCTCCTCCCCGATCGAGGTCGTGAGCCCCCCCAGCGGCATCGGTCCGGTCGAGAACGACGGGAAGAACCGAAGGGTAGGGGCGATCGCCCCCGCGTACGATACGTAGACCTTGGGAGTGCCGTTGGCGTATAGGGGAGTTTTGTACCACTGATTATTGCATCCGGGGACCTGCGCCGCGTTGGGCGGGGGGTTCACCTCGTACGTGCAGATCGAGTGGCAGATGTTGTGCGTCGTGTAGTTGCCGGGGTAGCCCGAGCCCGGGTTCCCGGGTCCGTAGTCGGTGGCGCAGTACGACGGGATCGTCGACCACGGGAGGGAGAGGGTCGCCGCATAGATCGCGATCAGCGCGATCGCGACGATGATGCCCAGCCCGACGAGGGCCAGCGTGTTCCGACGGAAGAAGTACCAGGTGCGCTTCGCCTGGTCCAGGCGGGGATGGGGGCGTCGGCGAGAGGTCGTGGGGAGGGGTGCGGTCGGAGTCGCCATTTCCTCACCCCAGCCGGACCCGCGGGTCGAGGTAGGCGTAGAGGACGTCGACGATGATGTTGGCGCCGACGACCAGGAACGTGAACAGGATCGTCGAGCCGAAGATCATCGCATAGTCGAGCTGCTGCTGGATCGACAACGCGATCATCTCGCCGACGCCGTTGATCCGGAACACCTCCTCGATGACGGGGAATCCGCCGATGAATCCGGCGAACGTGAGCCCCAGGACCGTGATGGTCACGTTGAGGGAGTTCCGCCCGGCGTGCTTCGAGGTCACGATCTTCTCGGGGACTCCCTTCGCGCGGGCGGTTCGAACGTAGTCGAGATTCATCACTTCGAGCATGCTGTTCCGGACGAACCGCAGCAACCCCGCGATCGTGCCGTAGGCGATGACCAGGGCCGGGAGGAGCATCCGGAGGACCGAATCGAGCGCGAGCCAGTAGCTCCCGTGCAGGAGCGCATCGACCGTCGGGAACCCGGTCGGGGAGGTCGTGGTTCCGTACGGCATCCACGGGGGGAAACGATACGGGAAGGTCGGAGTGTTGGATCCGATGTAGCATTCGGGGCTCTGGGGCCACGAGTACGTGAACTCGTGGTCGATTGCCTCCCCCGCGTGGCACCACGGGCTCACGACCGTGGCACCGGTATGGGGAAGGAACAAGAGGGTCACGCCGGCGACGAGCAGCGACCCTAAGAGGAACCCCGGGATGGCAAATCCCGAGAACGACATCACCCGCGCGGACTGGTCCAGGGGACGGTTGCGGTTGACGGCGGCCGCGTTACCGAGAGGGATCGCGATGACCAGGATCATCGCGAGCGAGAGCATCGCGAGCTCGATCGTGTACGGGAGGAACCCGGACAGGACGCTCGCGACGCTGTGCCCTTTGATCCCTTGAATGTTCGTCCCGATGTAGCTGTTGTTGGAAACGTACCCCCATCGGAAGGTGAAACTATGCACGACATAGTTCGCCCACTGCTCGGGGAGGGGCTTGTTCAAGCCTAACGCTTTGACGTCCTGATAGTAAATCGGATTTTCGCAATAAGTTCCTGGGGTAACGTTCTGGGGGCTAGGATAGCTACAGACGCAGACGGGCCCCCGTTGGGTGGGGTTCAGTTGGGAGCACGGGCAGGACGGTTGGTAGCCGCAGTGGGCGTGGAGCCCCGGGGCTCCGTAGTGCGACAGGATCTGGTCGGTGAGCGGGAGCGCGGTGAAAAGGAGGAACGTTACCGTGACGACCCCGATCAGCACCGGGATGATCTGAAGCACTCTACGAACGACATACGTTACCATCCGCATGGCTCGCTTTCCCCCGGTAGATGCCGCACCCCCCGGTGCGTCCTCTATACTCGGGATGGGTCGGAGGCTATATAGTGATTAAATCGCCTTTTTCTGCCCGCTGGCGTCGGGAGGGGCGAAACTGTCCCCCGTCCGTCGACCCCCGGAGCGAGCGCCGGCCGTGCGGCTCACGCTCATCCGACGGGCTTTCGAGGCAGTCGGCGGTGCTCCGACCGCCGCTGCGTCCCCGCGGGGACGGGTTCGGGGGTCCTCGCGCTCCCGCATAGGGGCGCTCCCGGAGCAAAGGTGGATGAACCTGCGCGTCCTCCCGACCGGTGGACAGGGGGGTCGATAGTCCGTGATGGTCACCACCTCGGCCCCGGGCCGCGCCACGCACGTCCTCCTGCACTACCTTCCGATGATCGTGCTCGGGATCATCTTCCTCGTGGTCGGCTTCTCTCCCTCGGCCCCCCACATCGGCATCGTTCCGCTGAGCAATCTCTTCCTCCTCCTCGGCGTCGTGATGCTGGTCGGCGCGATCCTGGGGATGCTCTTCACGCGCTGCGAGAAGGACTACATCACGTGGAGGATCCTCTGCTACCGCGAACCCGACGTCTTCCCCGACCCGGAGGGCGGCTACTACCGGGAGCTCGTTCCCGACGACCCGGCGCTGAACTGAAGGGCGGGGCCCGGCGGCGCCGGCTCGGGGTTATTCGACCCGAGAGGATTATAACAGGCACGGTCATGGACGGTCGTGACGCCGGCCGGACCGCAGGGGGACCGCCACCTCCACGTCCATCTCACCGACCAGCACACCACGTACTACGATCTCGTCACCGAGTTTCTCCAGGCCGCGGGGAAGGCCCCGGATTGGTACTGGCGGCTCGTCGGGTCGTTCGGCACCCTCGAGGCGGAGAAGATGGAGGAGATCATCTCCACGGCGTTCGAGGCGGGGGCGTTCATTTCGCACGACCACGCCGAGGACCTCGAATTCGACTGGGTGACGGAAGAGGAGTGCGCCCAGGAACGCCACGAGACCGAGGAAGCCGAGGGCGGTGAGCCGGTCGACGAGCACCGCAGCTCGAGCCCGGCCAGCCGCGCTCCCGTCTACAGCGCCCCCTCGCCCCGCGCGTGATCATCGGTTGAACGCCGCGGACCTACCCCTCGATGGGGGTCAGGCCCTTGCGTCGCTAGGAGCACTTTCTACTTCGCGCAGGGGTTCATCCCTGTCAGTGGGCAACGCCGCACGCCCACGGTAGACCAAGACGGCCCCTCGCTCAGGCGCGGCCCGAGCGCCGTTGCTACCTTGTTGAAAAAGAAGAGAGGGGAAAGGGTTGGACGGGGAGGTCTCCCTCCCCGTTCACGGTCCGCCTGCTTACGGTCCGATTACGGCCATCCCGTGCCGCCGAGAGTGTCGGGGCACGCTACGAGCGCGCTCGCGTCGATGTAACACTGGGAGACCGTGATCGAGAACGTGTTGATCGAGGCGAACACGTTCGACAGGAATCCACCCGAGTTGTTCGTCGCGTTCGTGTCGTTGGTCCCAAAGGCGGTGCCGGGCAGGGCCGAGAACCACGCGACGGTCGTGTCGAAGACGAAGGTGACCGTCTCGTTGTTGTTCCCCGTTCCGGTGTTCAGGAAGAACACCTGGGGGATCGGCGTAGCGCCCGCGAAGTCGACCACGGTCTCATACGTCACGTTCGGGATCGTGTGAACGAACTCGATCGTCGCGTAGAAGACGGAGTCGCTAGGCAGGTACCCGGTCTGGTTGGGATGCCAGTAGGATGTGTTTTCCGGGACCCACGATCCGTTGGACGCGTAGAACCCGTTGTGCGGCACGTAGGTCGTCTTGTTATTGCCCGCGAAGAACGGACAGTTCGACAGCTCCGCCGCCGCGCTCGTGTTGTTCATCGCCACCACGGGGTTGCAGCCCGTGATGTTGATCGAGGCGGTCGAGTTCTCGCCCGTCGCATTCAGGCTGAGGTTGAACATCGGAGCGCCCTGAGAGCCGTTCGCGGCGCTCGAGATGTTATCCCAGCTCGTCTGGTTCAGCGGGTCGACCCCCGAGTAGTTCTGCCAGGCGTACGAGATGTTCCCGTTGTCCACCGCGTTCAGACAGATGAACGTCAGCGTGGAGTTGCTGCTCGTCGTCTGGTTGGACGCAGACAGGTTGTACGCCAGGGCTGGACCCGACTGGTTCAGTTCGTTCGTCCCATTGGCCGGCAAAGCATCACACGGGCCGGTCGTTGAATTCCACGAGACGTTTGTGTAATTGAAACCCACAAACGCCGCGTAGGTCGCGCCCGCGCTAAGGAAGACAACGCCATACGGCGCGCTCTCGAACCCCGTGGCGGTGATCTGGCTGTACGTGTGCGAAAACGTACCGAACCAGTACCCCGCGAGGCCGAACCCGGCAACCAGCGACGCTGCGGCAATAGCCGAAGCGACGTAGACAGCCCGGTGTCCCCACCCTGCTCCGCGACCCGATCTCCTTACTCCCCGATAGCGGTGACTCTCTCGACGCATGAGCCCACCTAGCGCGGACCAATACGCGTCGCTATTAAAGGATTTTAGAGGCGTTTTTTCACGAGATGGATTTAACGTTGACTCTCTTTCTCCGCCGAGAGCCCGATTGGGGCGCCGCGCCCCCATCGGGCGCGGCGAAACGGCTCGAAGAGCGGGCCGTTGTTGTGTTATCCGTCACCCCTCAAACGGCTCCTGTCAGGTCGGCTCCGGAGTGTCCGATCGGGTCTTGCAATCCTCCTTCGCCCCGCAGGGGTTAGATAGAACCTGGGGGGCTCTGCCAGCACAGTGACCCGGCTCCGCGCGCGCTCGGAAGATGCGAGTTATCCGTCACCGCGCCCGTCCGGGGCGGTCGAGCCAGCGCGAAATCCGAGCCCCGTTGAGAGGGTAGTCAACCCGGGAACACCCCTCAGAAGCCGATGGACTTCAAGGGTGGCGGCCCTCTGCCTCCTAGCGATCCTGCTCCTCTCCCCCGTCGTGGCGGGCGACCACCCTACGGGCCAGGCCCTCCATTCCCTTCCCCCGGGCGAGGGGCTGCGGACAGACCCCCCTATACACAGTCACTACCTAGGGTCCCCCGACCTGCTCGCCGCCCGGCCCGAACCGGCGCCGGGTGCCACCCCCGCGCTCCGCCGCCCCGATCCGGCGTACTCTGGCGCGGAGCCCGCTCCGATGGGGATCGGGGACCTGGGGGGGCCTTCCGGAGGACAACCGGGCGACTACAGTACGGAAATGTTCCGTGGGACCGTCGACATCGGTGCGATCGCGGCCTACAATCACTCCTTCTCGGACGCCTACTCGGTCAGCTTCCAACTGAATGCCTTTCTCGTCTTCGAGTACGGCTCGAACCGATATGCCTACTGGGCGCAGGACGTGGCGCTCCTGAATTCGAGCTCCCGGGCGATCTCTTTCGAGGACAACGTATGGAACGCTTCGTCCGACGATCTGGAGCCCACCGCGATCAGCGGGAACGGGACCGTGGCGGGAATGGGCTCCTCCTCCTACTACGGCTACGGAGCGCCGTGCCTGATGGCGGGAGCCTGCATCGACATCGCCGATCCCCAAACGGTCGTGCTCGAACTTACCGCGACCCTGGGAACCGGTGGGACCCCCACGATTCGCTTCCTCTTCGCCGACGGAGGCGCCCTGCGGCCGTACGACACGGTAACGTTCCCCTACGCGACCTCGGTCGGCGACTTCCCGGGGTTCTCCGTGGACCCCGGCCTCGGGTTCTCTGCTCCCTGCCCGCGGTGCTTCGGCGACGTCGAGCTGGTGCTCGGTGGCCCCGGGAACGGGTACCAGACCGCCCTCAGCGGCCCGACGTACCTGAACCTCTCGCTCGAGTGGTGGAACGGCTACAACTTCGAAGCGGTCCCGAACGCGGTCGACCACGGGGAGGCGACGGCGGAGATGATCTCCCACGCGATCGTCCAGCGGTCGTCGACCGTGGGGGCGGAGCCGACCGCGGCGCTCACCTACGGCACCGGGGGGGGGTTACACACCCTGTGGACGCAGTCGCAGCTGGCGACGATCGAGGTCAGCGTTGTCACCGGAACCGCCGGAGGGACGCTCTCGGTCAACGCATCGTCGCTCACGTTCAGCGGCGCCTTTGTCGAGACGACGCTGATCCCGGGGACGTTCTCCCTGGCGGTAAAGCAGGGGGCCTCCACGTACGCGCTGGGCACCCCGACGCTGACCGCCGGAGAGGTGCTCAGCCTCGAGGTCGGGGCCGACGCGGTCGTCTTCGTTCCGGTCGGATTGCCCCCGACGACGGTCTGGTCGGTGACGCTCAACGGACAGGATCTGTACGGGACCGGGAACATCACCTTCGGTGAGGCTTCGGGATCGTACAACTACAGCGTCGCGAACCCGTCCGGGTTCCGAGGTAGCCCGGCCTCCGGCAACGTCTCCGTCGGCAGCGGCGGCGCGATGGTGACCGTGACGTTCAGCGCCACGCACTCCTCTCTCTGGTCCGATCTACTCGGCGTTTTCGGACCCTACGGCTCCCTCTTCTTCGTCCTGATCGCGCTCGCCGTCATTCTCGTCGTCGTCGCCGTGGTTCTCTCCCGCCGTCCGAGCTCGCGCCCCTGATAGGTATCGACGATACCGGAGCCGTCGAGGGGGGAGTCGGTCCCCAAGGCCCATCGCCCCCCCGGGCGGCCGCGATAGCTCTTGAGGGCGGGCCTTCTCGCGGGAGGCGTGCCTCCCCTCCTGATCGTCGTTTCGGACGAGGACCCGGTCGCGGTCCGGGTGCGGGAGCACTGGGGGACGCCCGCGAGCACGGGGGAGGGGGTGGACGGGGCGCCGCTACGGGAGCTCCGGCCGAACGTCCTGCTGCTGCGTCGCCCGGGGTTCCACATCCACGACGAACGGCTCGACCGTCGGCTGCCCCGCGCCCTTCAGGAGGCTGGGACCACCCTCCTGTTCCCCTCCATCCACCGGGGCGAACAGAACGTCCGTTGCCTGACGGTGCATCCCCTGGGGAACCCGGGCCTCTCGGCGGACGTGGGCGGGCGGGCCCGGACGGTCGCGCCGACCGATCCGCGCCGGATGGCCTCCGCGCTTCGATCGCTCTCCGAAGGAGGGAACGCAATCGGGTTCGGGGCGACGTTCGAGGCGACCCACCACGGACCGGAGCTCGGGCTGCCGTCGTTCTTCGTCGAGATCGGGTACGGCGAGGACGCGGAGCCTCCGGAGGCGGCCGTCCGACTGCTCGCGGCGGTGATCCCCACAATCGAGCCGGACCCGAGGGATCGCGTCGCTCTTGCCGTCGGAGGAGGCCACTACGCCCCCCACTTCACCGACCTGGTGATGAAGCGACGGTGGGCGTTCGGCCACATCGTCTCGCGCCACGCCCTGACGGAGCTCGACCGCGCCACCGCGGCGTCGATCTACGGGGCGACCCCGGGAGCGGAGGGGATCGTCTACGCCCGGGCGGCGGACGCCGACCATCCCGCGCTGCGGGAGCTGGCGCCCCGGATACGGGAATCGACCGCCCCGGTCCGGGGGCCGAGCGACGGCGCGGTTACTCCCGCCGACCGTTCGTCTTCTGGAACATGATGGCGCCGGAGCGGTAGACCGCCTTCCCGAGCCGGACGGGCTGGGTCGAGGCGACGCCCGGACTGCGCTCGGCGAGCATCAGGCTCTCCACGATCTGCCGGAACAGGGCGCTCTGGTTGATCTCGGGGTGACGCTCGAGGAACTCGGCCTCCTCGGGAGTGATGGTGATGTTCTTCCGCAGCATCCCCTGGGGAGCGAGATCCGGACGAAGGCGGTTCGGCATGAGTTCCGGAATCGCCGCGGCGTATATGTACGTATGGGTGCGCAGCGCCCGAACCGGGATCAACGGTGGCGCCCGACCGGCCCGACGACCACCGTGACCGATCGGGACCGATCGAGCCCCTGCTCGGCCGCGGAGCGGACCTCCTCGGGCCGGAGCGCGCGCAGGGTCGTCGGCCAGCGGACCCAGTAGTCCGGCGGCAGCGCGTGGTAGGCGAGGTCGACGGCGAGCTCGTGCGCTTCGGCGGTCGACTCGACCGCGAGGGGGATCTCGCCGATCGCGCTCTCCCGGATGACCGCGAGCTCCTGGGGCCGCACGCCCTCTCGCCCGAGCCGGGCGACCTCCGCTGCCAGCATCGGGACGACCTTTCGCCAGCGGTCCGCCCCGGTCCCGGCGTGGGCGACCCAGTACCCGCCCGAACCCATCGCCTCGAGCGAGCTCGACGCGTGGTAGGCGAGCCCGCTGCGCTCCCGCACTCGCTGGAACAGCCGGCTCAGGAGCGGCCGTCCTCCGAGGACCTCGTTGGCGAGGAAGGTCGCCGGGAACATCGGGTCCGTCCGCGCGACCGACGCACCCCCGACCCGCACCTCGACCTGGGATCGCCCGGGGAGATCGACGGTCACCTCGCGCTTCCGGGGCGGCGGGACCGACGGGGACGACAGGCGAGCCGCGGTCGAGGAGGCGAACCGTCGGAACTTCTCCCGCGCGAGTCGTTCCACGGCCCCGAGACTCGCCGGGGTCGTGACCACGAGCACGGCGTCCGCGCTCGTATAGTGGGTCTGATGGAATCGGACGAGATCGCCTCGGGAGATCCTCGCCAGCGACCGTCGATCGCCGACCCCGGTGTCGCGAAACGGATGCCCTTCCGGAAAGATCGCCCGCAACAGCTCCCGGTCGGCCCGGGGGGACGGCTGGGCGAGCTCGCGGAGCTGGCGCTCCAGCATCTGCCGGCGGACCCGGGCCAGGTCCGCCGGGTCGAACCGGGGGCGCAGGACGACCTCTGCGAGGAGGCCTACCAGGCGCTTCCACTCCGTCGCCGGTCCCCAGACCGTCATCTCGGACGACTCCGGGCTCGACTGATGGGCGATCGTCGCCCCCGCCCGGTCGAGCGCGCGGGCGAGCCCCACTCGGTCGTAGGGACCCGCGGCGGCGACGACCAGCTGGTTCACGATGCGGGAGACGCCGGCGCGCCCTGGGGGGTCGAACGCCCACCCGGCCGGCCCGACGTACGTCGCCGAGAAGCTGGCAGCGCCGGGCGGCGGAGCGTGGCGAACGACCCGGAGCCCGTCCAGCTCCGCCCCATACTCGACCCGGAGCGGGTCGCCCGCCTCACGCATCGGGGACCTCGGCGGTCGGTTCGTACCGCACGACCACCCGCGCCTCGTCCCGGAACATCGCGCGGGCTCGCTCCTGGAGGTCGCCCGCCCGAACGTTCAGGAGGCGGCGGTAGAGCTCCTCTTCGAGCCGGTCCGGTCCATGCATCGCGAAGTAGCCGAGGCGGAACCCGGTCCTCGACGCCCCTTCGTACGCCAAGGCGACGCCGCGTCGGACCCGGGTCCTCAGGTCGTCCATCTCCGAGACGGTCGGCCCGGTTCGGCAGAGGCGTTCGACGACCGACTCGATCGCCTCCTCGAGCCGGTCGAGGGAGGTCCCGCGCGCCGCCTGGGCCTGGACCGTGAAGAGACCCTCGTAGGCCCGGGGCCGCCAGTCGCTCGTCGCGCGCACCGCGAGGCCCGTGTCGACCAGCGCCCGGTACAGGCGCGCGCTCGGGTGCTCCGAGCCTCGGCCCCAGATCGAGCCGGCGGCGAACAGGCGGGTCTCCCCGCCGAGCAGCGAATCGACGAGCATCGTGGCGGGGGTGTCGTCGTCGGAGAACGCGGGGGCCCGCCAACCGATCTGCAGGTACGGCGTCGTGCCCGGGCCGGAGAGCTCGGCCCGTCGCTCGCCCCGGGGCGTCGGTTCGGACGCCGCGACGTCGACCGGGGCGCCGGAGACCGGGAGTCGGGAGAATCGACGCCGGACCTCCGCGGCCGTCGCGGCCGGGTCGAACCGCCCCGCCACGACGAGCGTGGCGTTCCGGGTGCCGTAGAACTTCCGATAGTAGTCCCGGAGCTCGTCGGGGCGCATCCGCTCGATATCCTCCCGCCGACCGAGCGCGTCCCAGCGATACGGATGGATCCGGAACGCGAGCTGGTAGAGCTCCTCCTCGACCCGGAACTCCGGCCAGTTCTCGTTCCCCTCCCGCTCGGAGAAGATCACCGTGCGCTCGCGCTCCACCTCCGCGTCGGTGATCAGCGCCCGCGTCATCCGGTCCGACTCGATGTCGAGGGGGACGGCGAGGTGCTCGTGCGGCACGGTCGTGAAGTAGGCCGTGAAGTCCGTGTCCGTGAAGGCGTTCAGCTCGCCGCCGACGCTCACGACCGCCCGGTCGATCGCGCCCTTGCCGTACCGGGGAGAGCCTTGGAACAGCATGTGCTCGACCCAGTGCGACGCGCCCGTGATCCCCGGGTGCTCGTTCTTCGAGCCGACCCGATACCAGACCCAGACGCTCGCGACCGGGCTCGTCGGGGACGGGGCGAGCACGACCCGCAGCCCGTTCGCGAGCCGGAAGGAGCGATGCGGGGGTCGGCGCACTCCCGACGTCCGCATCGGGGGTCGCCGAGCGTCCTTCGGATATAACGCGCCGCGGACCCCGCGGTAACCTCGAGGAACCGTGGGGGCTCCACGGTCCGATCCCGCGCCGGCGGAGGGCGGCGTCGCCCGGGCGACGCCCCCGTCCCGAGCCGTCCGGCGTTCAAATCTAATAGAGGCCGCCGTTCATGCGGAGCCGTCCGCCGAGCCGACGTCGGACGACCCCGGATAGAACGTGAGGGACGACGAGGACGACGAGCGGCCGAAGGCGCCCCGGCGCCCGCGCCAGCCGGTGGCGGCGGTCGCGTCCACACTGGTCGCCGCGGCGGCGATCATCGGCTACTCCGGGTACTGGTTCTCGGACGCGCTCGGGGTCTACCTGCACTGCAATCCTCCACCGAAGAACACGATCTGCAACGACTTCTCCTTCTGGCATTTCGATCCGAAGTTCTTCCTGATCGCCGCCATCGTCGGATTCGTCTCCGGCGGCCTGCTGACGCTGCTCGCGTTCGTCCTGCTGTTCCGGCCCCGCGAGCACACGATGGTCGGAGCGCTCATCCTGGCCTGCTCGGCGACGAGCGTGCTGGCGTACGGGGGCTACTACATCGGAATCGCCGCGGGCGTGGCGGGGGGGATCCTCGCGATCGTCTATCGTCCACCGCGGTTCCGGGAGCTCGCCCAGTGGAGTCCCCGAACGCCGCCTCGCGGCTCGCCGACGCCCGCTCCGCCGGCACGAGCGCCGGCGAACCCGACCGACCCGGGGAGCTGGCGGGTCCCCGACACCGACGTAGGTCCCCTATCGGCAGAGGCGTACGCTCCTCTCCCTCCCACGCGCCGGGCGTACTCACCCGCCCCGACCGCGCCGGCCGCGGCCGGACCGATCCGCGCGCCTCCGAGAGCCCCCCCGGTCTCCCCGGCGACTCCCCGATACGGGAACCTCTCCGAAGCGCTCTCGGGACGGGCGGGCGCTCCGGGATCGGCCTCCCCGCCTCGTTCGGCTCCGCCCCGGCCGCAGCCCCCGCTTCCGGCGCCCCCCGCGGCCGCTCCGAAGTCGTCCGCGCGACCGCTGACACCGTACGCGGTGCCGACGCCCCGCCCAACGTCGCCCCCCCCGGCCTCGCGCACCACGGCCACGCCGCCGCCCCCCCCGGCCCCGGTGGTCCTCCCCCGAGCGATGAAGGAAGGGGACGTGCCAGCCCCCGCCGCGGGACCCCGGGCCCGCTCGTGGAAATGCCCCCAGTGCGGGCTCACGAACGCGCCGTGGTCGACCAGCTGCACGCGCTGCCACACCGCCGCGCCCCAGGTCTAGACCGACGGACCTCCCGGTCGAACGAACATCCGACCCAGCGAGCGCAGGTCGCGACGGCCGAGCGAAACCTAGAACGACCGACCGGCCGGGCCGGCCTCGGGCTCCTTCCTAGGCCTGTGCTGCGGGGGGCCGGGGAGCCTCCTGGTCTCCGAGATACGTTGCGACACAACCGTTATGGAGAGCGTTCGGCCATCGCCGCGCGTGCTCGCGGCGCTCCGACTGGTGCGCGGGGGCAACGTCGGGGTCTCCTTCGTCGGGACGATCGTGGGGGCGCTCGTCGCCCGGGCCTCGGGGGTCAGCGCTCCGCTCGCCTTCTGGGAGTTCGCGCTCCTCGCGGGGCTCTCCACCGCCTTCGTCACCGGCGGCGGAAATGTCCTGAACGACCTGCTGGATATCGAGGGGGATCGCACGAACCACCCGGACCGGCCGCTCGTGACGGGCGAAGTGACAGCGCGAGGCGGACGGTGGCTCGCGACCGGGCTGTTCGTCCTGGGAGCGGTCGTCGCGCTCCCGGTCGTTTGGGCGGAGCCGTGGGTCGGGGTGATCCTCGCGGTCGCGGTCGCTTCGCTGCTCGGCTACGAGTTCCGCCTCAAGTCGAGGGGGCTGGCCGGCAACGGGATCGTCGCCCTCCTCACGGCCCTCGTCTTCCTCTACGGGGGGGCGGCGGCGGGCGACGCGATCCTCCTGCTGCCGTTCGCGGCGATGGCGTTCTTCGCGACGCTGAGCCGCGAGCTGATCAAGGACATGGAGGACGTGGAGGGGGACGTCGGTCGAACGACCCTGCCGAAGAGCCACGGGCCCGTCGCGGCGACGCGGGCCGCCCGGGCCTCGGTCGGTGTCGCCGTGGCGCTCAGCGTCGTTCCCTTCCTCTGGTTCGTCGCCCCCGGCTCCGTCGCGGGGATTATCTACCTCCTCCTGGTCGCTGCGGCGGACGCGACGTCCGTGCTCTCCATCTTCCATCTGCCGGAGCGGTTGCATTTCGAGCAGACGACCAGCAAGGCGGCGATGACGGTCGCCCTGTTCGCCTTCCTGGCGGTGGCGTTCCGATGACGGGGACGGCGGGCCGGGTCGAGCAGTACCTGACCGAGCAGCTCCGGGGCGGCCCGATCCACTTCACGCTCATCGACCCGGAGAAATCCCCCGGCGAGACCGCGGCGGCGACCGCGACGGCCGCGGTGGCGCTCGGCACCCACGCGATCCTGCTCGGCGGTTCGACCGGGATCTCGCCCGACCGGATGGGGCGGGCGGCGTCCGCCGTCAAGGCGGCGGTCTCGGTGCCCGTGGTGATCTTCCCGGAGGGTCCGGGGTCGCTCGCCCCCGAGGCGGACGCCGTGCTGTTCATGAGCCTGCTCAACTCGCGCAACCTGGAGCTCGTCATCCGGGCCCACTCGCGCTCCGCGCTCGCGATCCGGAAGATGGGGCTCGAGCCGATCCCGATGGCCTACCTGATCGTCGCGCCGGGGATGCGCGTCGGCGAGGTCGGCCAGGCGGACGTCGTCCCCCGCGACGAGCCCCTGACCGCCGCCGGCTACGCCCTCGCCGCCGAGTTCCTGGGGATGCGGTTCGTCTACCTCGAGGCCGGGTCCGGCGCTCCGACCCCCGTGCCCCCGGCCATGGTTCGCGCCGTCCGCGACACGGTGGGGATCCCGGTGATCGTCGGCGGGGGGATCCGCTCCGGGCGCGATGCCGCTCCTTTGCTGTCGGCCGGCGCGAACGTGCTCGTCACCGGCAGCGTCACCGAGGAGGAAGGGATCGCGGACGGGTACCGCTCGGTGCTCGAGGAGGTGCTCCGTGCCCGAAAGTAGCGGCCCGCCGGGAGCGGGCACGGCGCCCCGCGAGGTGTCGCGAGGGCACGTCCTGTTCCGCGCTCCCCCGCCGCTGGTCGCGGTCGGCCTCATCGTCCTCGGCGGGCTCGCCGCGGCCGCGCTGTTCGCCCCTCCGCCCTCGTACCGGTTCGCGGAGGAGTTCCTGTTCGTGTTCGCCGGCCCCGCGCTGATCGCGGGCTTCGCCACGACTCCCCTGGCCGCCGCGTTCGGCGGCCGGCTCGAGTTCTACCGCGCGGTCCTGCTGGCGGCGCTCGTCCTCCTGATCGAGCTGCCGCTGGCGGCCGCGTGGCGCGGCGGCGAGAGGCTCTGGCCCGCCTCCGTCCCCCCGGTCGTCTTCCTCGTGCCGTTCCTCGCCGCCCCCGCGTTCTGGTTCCGCCACCTGAGCCTGTTCGGCGTCTCCCGCTCGAGCCATGCGCGGATGCTCCCCGCCTCGCTCCTCCAGCCGGTCCTCTTCCTGGCCGGCGACTTCGCGCTCACGCCCCCGACCGTCCGGGTGCTCGCCGCGACGGCGGCGTTCTTCGTCATCGCGTTCGTCTGCGCCCTGGCGGTCTTGAGCGCCTCCGACCGCCCGATCCGCCGGGAGTTCCACAGCTCGGGGGTCTCGCTCATCCGCCCGCTGCTCGACCACGTCGGGCTCCGCGACCCGGAGGCGACCCGGACCCTGGAGGCGTTCTTCCTGCGGACGACCGTCGCCGCGGACGTGCGCGTCGACCTCCTCGCCTTCGACCGCGGCGGCCGCACCCACGCGACGTTCGCGATGCCGACCGTGCACCCCGGGCCGTTCGGCGCGCTCGGCGCGAGCGACCTCCCGCGGAAGCTCGGCGGGATTCTCGGGCCGGAGGCGGGCACCGTCTTCGTGCCGCACACGCCCTCCGACCACGACCTCGACCTCCCGTCGGAGGCCGAGGTGGAGCGGATCGGCGCCGCCTGCCGAGAGCTGCTCCGCGGTGGCGCGGTCCCCGTCCCGCCCCGCGCGAGCCCGCTCGTGAGCCCGTATCCCGGCAGCTTCGCCCGTGCGCAGATCCTCGGCGGGGTCGCTCTCGTGGTCGTGAGCCAGGCGCCGGCGCCGAGCGACGACATCGCGTTCTCGGTCGCCGACCGCATCGTGCGGGAGATCGCCCGCGACGGGGGGCCGCGCGTCGTCCTGGTCGACGGGCACAACTCCTACGTCGAGGGCGAGGGGGACATCCCCTACGGCGGCCCGGCGGCCGAGAAGCTGCTCGCGGACACGAAGGCCGCGGTCGCGGCGGCGCTCGCCGCCGCGCGCGAGGGACCGTTCGACGTCGGCGTCGCGGTGCGGGACGGCTACTCGATCGGCCGCGACGGGATCGGACCCCACGGCATGCGCGCGTTCGCGGTGCGAGCGGCCGGGGCGACCGCCGGCTACGTCCTGATCGACGGCAACAACCTGGTGCTCGGGGAGCGGGCGCCGATCGTGGAGGAGCTCGGGCGCGCGGTCGACGCGGCCGAGGTGCTGACGACCGACAACCACGTCGTGCACGAGGCCGACGGGGGCATCAACCCCGTCGGGGAGCGGTACCCGCGGGCCGCGCTCGTGCGCGACGCCCGCGCGGTGCTGGACGCAGCGGTCGCCGACCTCGCGCCGACGACGGTGCGGTTCGGGTCGACGGAACTCCCCAACATGAAGGTCCTCGGGCCCGGCTACACCGCACGGCTTTTGACCTCCCTCGGGGACACCCTCGGGATGTTCACCCACATGTTCGTCGCGACGTTCCTGCTGCTCCTCACGAGCTCGCTGCTCGTCGCGCTGGTGCTCCGCTAGGTCGCGCGATGTCGGGGCCGGACCGTTCGGGCGGGGGAGCGTCGGCCGCCCTCGGGGACCCCCGCGCCCTGCCGCTGCTCCAGGAGCTCGTCGCGATCGCCCCCACGAACCTCGAGGACCTTCCGGGCGAGCGGTTCGAGAAGCCGAACTACGCCCGCGCCGCCGACGCGATCGTGCGCGCGGCGCGGTCGTTCGGCCTCGCGACCCGCGTCTACGACCCGCTCATCTCGGGAGCGCACCCGGAGGAGTTCCGGGGGATCCCCCGCCCGAACGTCGTCGTCGACCTCGACGTCGGCGCGCGGTCGACCGTGCTGATCCTCGCCCACTACGATGTCGTGCCGGTGCCGGCGGAGCAGCGGGCGCGCTGGAAGAGCCCGCCGCACACCCTGACGCTCCGCGCCGACGGCCGGCTCTACGGCCGCGGCGCGAACGACGACCTGGGGAGCGGTGTCGTCGCCTCGCTGATCGCGCTCGCGCACCTCGCCGACGCGAAGGAGCTCCCCACGAACGTCCGCCTGCTCGCCTGCTGCGACGAGGAGACCGGCGGGGAGGGGGGGATCGAGTCGCTGCGCGCGCACGACGCGACGCTGGCGGCCGGCGACCCCGGGCGCTTCCTCACGGCGGACGTCGCGCTCATCCCGGACGGGAGCCCCGAGACGACCGCGGGCTCGAGCGGCGTCGCCTTCCTGGAGGCGTCGTTCGGCGGGCGAGTGCCGCTTTCCGAGGCCGTCGCGTACGGCGAGGCCCTCGTCGGGCTCCACGAGCTGGCCCGCTCCTGGCGGTCGGCGTTCGCCTCGCCCGACTGGCCCGACCGCGGCGCGCCGGATCCGGTGATCACGGGCCGGGCCTCCGTGACGAAGTTCGACGTCGGCGGGGTCGCGCCGGGCGAGAAGATGCGCCTGGTCGCCGCCCACGCCGAGACCGACGCGGCCAACCAGATCGCGCGCGCGGTGACCCTCGCCTTTGACGGGCCGCCGGCCGCCCTCTCGGATCTCGCGGGCCGGCTGGCGCCGCTCGTTCCGGCGCCGTTCCGGCTGGAGCCGGCCGGGGCGACCTCGCTCGCCGTGCCGAAGGGCTCGGTCGCCCTGCAGCTGATCGGGGAGGCGGCGCACGGGGGCTATCCGCACCGGGGGCACAATCCGGTGCCCGCCGCGCTGGATCTGCTCCGCGGGGCGGCCGAGCGCGGGATCGTCGACCCTCGCTCCACCGGCTCCGCGATGTTCACGGTCGACCTGCGGCTCCCGCCCGAGATGGAGCTCGCGGACGGGCTCCGCGCGGCGCTCGACCGGGTCGGCCAGTGGACCTCCGCACACTCGCTCTCCGCCCGGATCGAGGCCCCGCCGGCGCGGTGCCGCCCGGGGTACGCGCTCCCCGTCGACCACCCGGCGGTGACGAAGCTCGACCGGATCCTCCGCGCGACGCTCGGCGCGCACGGGGTCCGCGGCGAGTACGGCGGAACGGACGCGAGCGCCCTGCGCGGGCTCTCCACGCCGTCCGGCGCCCCGCTGCCGGCGGTCGTCTTCGGCAGCATGGACGACGCCGCGCACATCCACGACGCCGAGGAGAGCGTCGACCCGCGCAAGCTCGCCGGGGTCATCGCGGCGCTCGAGCGGTTCGTCCGGGAGCCGTAGCGGAGCTGCGGCGCGTGCTCGCCCCGTTCCTCGCGTCGGGCCTCGCGGTGCTCTGGGTGCTCCTTCCCACGTACGTCGCGAACGCGCTCGCGACCTTGCCGCGAGGCTGGGGTCCCGCGCTCGATCTCGGCCGGATATGGAAGAAGGACGGCCGACGGCTCCTCGGCCCGTCGAAGAGCTGGTCCGGCTTCCTCGTCGGTTCGCTTCTCGCGATGCCGGTCGGCCTGCTCGAGGCGTGGCTGATCTTGCACGCCCCGCCGAACCTCGCCCTCGTGCCCCGCATCGCCGCTTCGGTCACCGCCGCGGTCCCGGTCGTGGCCCTGCTCACCTTCGGCGCGATGACCGGCGACGCGCTCGGCTCGTTCGTCAAGCGGCGCCTCGGCCGGGAGAGCGGCAGCCGCACGTTCCTGCTCGACCAGCTGCCGTTCGTCCTCGTGCCGGTGGCCGTCGGCCTCGTCGTATACCCCGGGCTGTTCGCCGGCGTGTTCCTCCGCTGGGAAGCGGTCATATGGCTACTCGTCTACACGCTCGGGCTGCACGCGGCGTTCAACTGGGTCGGCTACTGGGCCGGCCTGAAGAAGGTGCCCTGGTGACCAACGCGCATCCGACCGCTCCCCCGACGACCGACGAGCTGGTGCGCTTGCTGCTCGACTCGGGCGCGGTCCGCTTCGGCGACTTCACGCTCACCTCCGGCGAGAAGAGCGACGTCTACGTCGACGTGAAGCGGGCGTGGACCGAGCCCGGACGGCTCGACCGCCTCGCCGCGGCGCTCGCGGCGAGGGCCGGGACGGAGGAGCGCCTCGCCGGCATGGAGCTCGGCGCGGTCCCCCTCGTCGTCGCCGTGGCGCTGCGCACGGGCCGACCGTACGTCGTGCTGCGGAAGGCCGCGAAGGAGCACGGCACCCGACAACCGTTCGAGGGAGAGGTCCCCCCGGGGTCTCGGGTGCTGCTGATCGAGGACGTCACGACGACCGGGGGCTCCACGGTCCGGTCGGTCGAGATCGTCCGGGCGGCCGGCGCGCGCGTCGACCGGGCGCTCGTCGTCGTGGACCGGGAAGCCGGGGCGGCCGAGACGCTCGCGGGGATCGGGGTCCGGCTCGAGCCGCTCGTCCGGTTCTCCGAGCTTCGGGGCCGTCGCTCGTGACGGGCGAGATCGGGCCGGACGCCACGGTCCGGATCGCGGACCCGGCGGAAGCGAACGCGGTCTACGCGAAGGGGTTCTTCGGCACCGTCGGCTCCGACGGGGGACTCCGGCTCGACCGGTTCGAGTCGGTGTACCTCGCGGAGATGGGGCGGATCGACCTGCCCGCGCCCCGGGGTGGCGGGCTCGTCTGGCCCGGGCTGTTCCGCCGCGCCGTGAGGACCGACCCCGGGTTCGCCGTTCGGTACCTCGTGTATCGCGACCTGCGCCAGCGCGGCTACGTCGTTCGGGCGAGCCCTCCGCCGGTGGCGTTCACCGTGCTCCCGCGGGGCGGGATCCCGAACAAGACCCCGTCGCGGTACTGGGTCGAGGCGCTCAGCGAGCGCGAGCCGTTCGACCTCGCCCGGGTCTTCGCGCTCGCGGAGCGCGCCCAGGGCGCCCGTCGGCTCCTGTGGCTCGCGGTCGTCGACGAGGAGTCCGACCTCACCTACTACCGCGTCCGACGCCCCGCGCCGAACGGCGCCCTCCCGCCGCGGTCGCTCTCGGCTCCGACGGACGCGTGGCTCTCGGAGGATCGGGTGACGGTCCACGACCCCGAGGCCGTGGAGAAGCTCGGCAAGGAGCTCGCCTACGGGAGCCGGATCGGCGGCCGCCTGGAGCTCAGCCTGATCGAGGCGGCGTATCTCGCCGGCGACGGCCAGCTCCTCGTGAAGGACGCTACGTCCGGGCGGCCCGTGCCGCTCGACCGCCTCGAACGGAGGGCGCGGCGTCTCGATCCCCGGTTCGTCGAGCGCCTGGCGGCGTACCGCGACCTCCGGGCGCGACGGCTCGTCGTCAAGACGGGGTTCAAGTACGGGGCGCATTTCCGCGCCTACCCGCGCAACCCCGAGCACTCCCACGCGCGCTACCTCGTCCAGGCCGTCCCGACCGACCACATCGCGACCTGGCCGGGCGTCGCGGGGGGCGTCCGGGTCGCCCAGGGGGTCCGCAAGGAGTTCCTGATCGCCGGGGTCGCGCCGGGAGCCGCCGTGCGGTTCCTGTCGCTCGAACGGATCCGCCCGTAGCGGAGCGGCGTACCGGCGCCGTTCGCTCTCTCAGGCCGGGCAGTCCGTGTGCGAGCTGAACGCCGCTTCGAACGTTCCCCCGGCGGTGAAGCCGGCGAGATAGTTCGATTCGCTGACGGTGCTGTTGGCCAGGAACAGATCGCACGGGGCGTACTCGAACCCCCACCCCGAGAACGTGATGCCGTCGACCGTCAACGAGCCCGTCGCGAGCATGACGAGGGCGTCGATCGCGGGGTCGCCGGCGACGAACCCGCTGGCGTCCGCGCTCCCCGTCCACGAGGCGGAGGCGACCCCCGGGCTGTCGACGATCGGGGTCGGCATCGGAGAGACCTTCTCGAGGTCCGTCGTGCAGGTCGTGCCGGTCAGATAGGCGACCGGGGTCGCCGACCCGTCCGAGTCGATCGCGATCAGGAACGGTCCCGTCGACGACTGGCGGAGCAGGAAGAGCCAGAACGGCGCCCGCCCGGAGCCGAAGCTGCCGGAGTAGGCGCTCACGTTGAGCGACGTCGGAAGCGGGTAGCCCGTGATCTTCCCGGGAGCGCACGTTGCCGACGACCCCGTCGCGATCGTCGAGACGAGGATGGTCGACCCGACCCGCTCGTCGAGGCCGAACGCGCTCAGGAGGGTCCAATTCCCTCCGGCAACCGACGCGAGAGTGGAGTTGACAGCCCCGCGCGCCTCGGCGAACGTCGGGGGAAGTGCTGCGGCGCCGGTCCCGAACACGACGAGCGCCCCGAGCAGGGCGAGTAGGATCAGGCCCCCCGCGATGGCGAGGGCCACGATCCTTCGCCGGGCACGACCCCGCGAAGATCGTGCAGGATCACGAGGGGGCGCCTGCGCCGACGGGGGCAGAGGTGCGGCCACGGGATGAGTACTCGGGCGGGGCTACATTTCCTTTCGGTCGAGGCGAGCGCCGTGCCTCCATCGCCTCTGCTCGACGCGCGCCCCCCGACGGTCGCACGGGACCCAGTCGCGGGGGCTCGCGGACCCCCAGATATACGAGCGTCCCAGTTGGGGAGCGACGCACCTTGCTCGAAGTGATGCGGCTCTCGAAACGGTACGGCCGCCACGACCGCGCCGCGGTGGACGACGTGTCGTTCTCAGTCGCCCCGGGCGAGATCGTCGGCCTCGTCGGCCTCAACGGCGCGGGGAAAAGTTCGACCATCCGGGTCGCGGTCGGGGTCAGTCGGGCGACGTCCGGAGATGTCCAGGTAAACGGGAGGAGCGTTACGGCCGAGAAGGCGGCGGCTTCACGCGACCTCGGCTGGGTACCCGAAAATCCCATTCACGACCCCAATCGGCGCCTCGAGGCGCTGCTCGACTACTACGCCGAGATGTCGGGCGCACCGCGCGGCGTCGACCGGCAGCCTTCGCTCGAGGAGTGGGGGATCCTGCGGCTCGCTCAACGCCCGTTTCGTACACTCTCGATGGGCGAACGGAAGCGGTTCGCCCTCGCGGTCGCGGCCTGTCGAGACCCGGAGTACTACCTGTTGGACGAGGTGTTCAACGGTCTCGACCCCGCGGGCATCGCCCGGGTCCGCGAGTGGATGTTGCGCGAGCGCAAGGGGGGCCGCGGCCTGCTGGTCTCCTCCCACCAGCTCCGCGAACTCCAGGCGATGGCGGACCGGTTCGTCTTCATCCACGAGGGCCGGAGGATCGGTGAAGTGGCCGCGGACCACTTGCCGGTCTCCGTTCAGGAACGTCTGCAGATCGTCTTCCGACCGATCGACGAGGCCGGGCTCGAGATCCTGCGGAAGTTCGGCGCGATCGAGCGGAGCGCGAACGGCGTGGTCCTGAGCGGGAGGGGGTTCACCGCGGCGGCGATCAATCGCACCCTCGTGAACGCTGGCTACGAGGTCGAGCGCCTGGAACCGACCAATCCGGACTTGGAGACGTACTTCCTTGAGCTCCTCAGGCAGTGTGAATGAACCCGTTCTTCCGCGACCTTGAACGTCAGCTCTCGACGCCATCGACCCTCATCGTCGTTGGCCTGCTCATTCTGTCGGCGGTAGGAATCGTGGCGACCTCGGCGACCCGGCCCTCCGTCGTGGAGCGAAACGTCGCGATTACGATGATGTACTCGGGTGAGTTCGAGTTCTCGGTATTCGCCTCCGATGCTTCGGGACGGCCCCTCGCGGGGGACCGGATAACGATCCTTCTGAGCGACAACAATTCCTCCACGCCGGTCGGAAGTGCGATCGGGATCACGCCGGCTTCGGGCCTCCTTACCCTCGACATCCGAGCGCCGCTTCGCGGCTACCAGTTCTCCGAACGCAGTTCCCTCGGCGGGGGGCTCAGCACAAATCTGAAGGCTCCGCCGCCGAATCGGGTAATCCCCATCGTGGGGATATTTTCCGTCGCCGAGCGAGGGCAGCTCGGACTGACGAACTGGATCCTCGTCTCCTTTCCCGCGCCCGAGGGTGCGTTCGTTTCCGGCCTCACGATCGGGTACTTCTCGAATGACACTGCCCTCGGCGGAACGGGCGAGAACTACACGGTGGACTTGGGAGCATACCGGTCGATCGACTCGCTCGTACGCTTCACGCTGCCGGCGGGGGTCGTAGCGGGATACTCGCTCGTGCTGTACCTCGAGAACGCCTCGGGAGGGATCCAGGCGAAGGGGTACTTCGGCCTCGGGGTCCTCAACGCCCCCGTCGACCAGGAAGGTCCGGCCGCCAACCCCTTCTTGTTGTGGGTCGAAGAGATGGCGGTCCTGATTCTGATGGCCGCGACCGTGCTCGGCTACGTCGCCTACGGGCGAGACCGGATCTCCGGAGCTCTCGACCCCGTGGTCGCGCTACCCCTAGGCCGTCTGCAGGTACCGGCACTTCGGTTCGCGAGCGCCGCACTCAGTCTCGCCATCGGAATCACCGTCGCCGAGACGGCGCTTGTCGTGGGGTTGGACAGGTACCTCGGCGTCACGTTGCCGGCGTTTCTGTACGGGGCCCTGTGGATCGGTGCGTTCGGTGAAGGGCTCGGGATGCTCGCCCTCGTGTTCCTCCTCTCCCACGTCATCCGGTCCCACGCGGCGGTCCTGGCCGGGGGTCTAAGCCTGGCGGTCGTGTTCACCCTCCTGTGGGGTACGGTCACCTTCCAGGTCGCACGCCTCCTCGGCCTCTCCGCCACTGTCTGGGGGACCGCGTCGTGGCAGGGATCGGTCGGCCTCCTGTCGCCTGCCGCGGCGGCGCTCAACCCGGTAGCATGGGGGATGGAAGCTGAGGCGCCCAACGGCAGCCGGCTCCTCGCACAGGCGCCGAATCCGACGCTCGCTGCGGTGGCGCTGATCCTTTGGGTCGTCCTGCCGCTGGTGGCGACCTCGCTGCTCGTGCGGTACCGAGACTGACCTGGAAGTAGCCCCGGGAACACTACTCCGCCGGCCGGGCTCCGGAAGCGATCCGGGCGAGCCAGCGTTCGATGGACCGGGGAGTAGCTCCTGCCACGATCTGCTCCTCGAGCGCCGACCCGACAATGACCCCGTCCGCCTCGCTCGTGATCGCCTCCCGCGCCGAGGCAGCGTCCCGGACGCCGAATCCAATCAGGACGGGAAGCTTCGGTGCGGCCCGGTGGGCTGCCCGAACGAGGCCGGGGAGCGCCTCCCCGCCGGGGGCCCCTTGGCGGCCGGTGGTCCCGTAGCGGGAGACGAGGTACAGGAAGCCGCGCGACCGCCGGGCGATCTCGGCGGTTCGGGACGCCGAGGCGGCCGGCGCCGAGAGGAGCACGAGGGAGAGCCGAGCCGAGCGCGCGGCCCGGACCCACTCCGCCGACTCCTCGAACGACAGGTCGGGAACGATCAGGCCGGACGCGCCGGCCCCCGCCAGGGACTTCATGCCGTCCTCGAGCCCGTGCTGGAGCACGGGATTTGCGTACGTCATCACCGCCACCGGAACGATCGCGCTCGCGGTCGCGATCGCCGAGAGGAGGTCGGACCACCGCGTTCCGTGGCGGAGCGCCCGGTTCGCCGAGGCTTCCAGGACGGGCCCATCGGCGATCGGGTCGGAGAACGGAAACCCGAGCTCGAGCGCGGTCGCGCCGCCGGCGGCGAGCGCCCGCACCGTCCCGGCGAACCGGGAGCGCCGTCCCCGGTCGACCATGAGGTACGGCACGACGATCGGGAGACCGGTCGCGCGGGCCCGTCTAAGCGCCGCGTCGATCCGCACGGTTCACCACCTCGAGGTCCTTGTCCCCGCGCCCGGAGAGCGTGACGACGATCCGCTCCCGCGCGGGCCGTCGCTTCGCCTCCTCGACCGCCGCGTAGACGGCGTGGGCCGACTCGAGGGCCGGCAGGATCCCCTCGTCCTGGGCGAGCCAGTGGAAGGCGGCGAGCGCTCCCGCGTCGCGGACGGCGCGGTACGTCACCCGGCCGGAGTCGCGCAGGAACGCGTGCTCCGGGCCGACCCCCGCGTAGTCGAGTCCCGCGGAGAGGCTCTCGGTGTCGGCGACCTGGCCGTCGGCATTCTGGAGCACGTAGGTGAACGCGCCGTGGAGGATCCCTGGCCGTCCCGCGGCGAGCGACGCCGCGCCGCGGCCGGTCCTCCCGCCCGCCTCGATCCCGAGGAGCTCGACCGAGGTTCGGCGCAGTGGGTGGAACGTCCCGATCGCGTTCGAGCCGCCGCCCACGCACGCCACGGCGAGATCCGGGAGGCGTCCGAAGGCGGCGCGGGACTGCCAGCGGATCTCCCGTCCGATGACGCTCTGCAGCTCGGCGACGATCGTCGGGAACGGGTGCGGGCCGACCGCCGAGCCGAGCAGGTAGTGGGTCGTGCGCACGTTCGCGATCCAGTCGCGCAGCGCCGCGTTGATCGCGTCCTTGAGCGTGCGCGAGCCGCTCGTCACCGGGATGACCTTCGTGCCGAGCAGGCGCATCCGCTCGACGTTCGGGCGCTGACGGGCCATGTCGACCTCGCCCATGTACACCTCGGTCGAGAGGCCGAGCAGCGCGCCGACCATCGCGGTCGCCACGCCGTGCTGCCCCGCGCCGGTCTCGGCGATCAGCCGGGGCTTGCCCATCGCGACGGCGAGAAGGCCCTGGCCGAGGGCGTTGTTGATCTTGTGCGCTCCGCCGTGGAGCAGGTCCTCGCGCTTCAGCCAGATCTGCGCTCCGCGGCCGCGCTTCGAAAGCCGACGCGCGTGGTACAACGGGGTCGGCCGGCCGGCGAGCGTCCGGGAGAGCCGGTCGTGCTCCACGCGGAACGCCGGGTCGCGACGGGCGACTTTCCACGCCCGCTCCAGCTGATCGAGGGCCGGGACGAGCGTCTCGGGGACGTAGGCGCCGCCGTAGGCGCCGAAGCGCCTAGGCATCGCCCCTCTCGAACTTCTCGACCGCCGCGACGAAGGCGCGCATCTTCGCGACGTCCTTCGTCCCGGGCGCGCTCTCGATCCCCGACGAGACGTCGACCCCCCACGGCTTCACGCTCGCGAGCGCCTCGCCGACGTTCTCGGGCGTGAGGCCGCCGGCAAGGACGAACTTGCGCCCGGGGAGCCGGTCCACGATCTCCGCGCACTTCGCCCAGTCGGGCCGGACGCCGCTGCCCCCGGGGAGCGGCTGCCCCGCGGCGTCCAGGTGAACCCGCGGATACGACTCGGCCGGCGGGATCTCGGGGAGCTCGCCGGGCTCTCCGGTCGCCGGGATCGGGATCGACGGCACCAGATGGTGGATCTCCAGGAACTCGAGGCCGTCGGGGACCGGCCCGTACAGCTGCACGCGGTCGACGCCGACCTCGTCGAACAGCCGATGGATCAGCTCGGCGGTCGGCGACACGACGACCGCCCACGCTTCCGCCTCGGACGGCACCGCCTCGAGCAGCCGGGCGGCCTCCTCGATCGAGATCGAGCGGGGCGACCCCGCCACGTCGATGACGAACCCGGCGGCGCCCCCCGCCGGGACCTCGGCCAAGGTCGTCGCGTCGCGCAGCCCGCAGAACTTGACGAACGTCCTCATCGTTTCCCTACCGCCCCCGTCTCCGTGAGCGAGCGTAAGAACGCCGCGGGGTCCGCGGCGCGCGCGACGGCGCTGCCGACGAGGATCCCGTCGGCCCCGGCGTCCAGGAACCGCCGGGCATCGGCCGGACGCTCGATGCCGCTGAGTCCCAGGATCGGCTTCAACCCGTGCGTCCACGCCTCCTCGAGCGTCCGCTCGGCGACCGGTCGGTCGATCGCGAGGGTGTCGAGGTTGCGCGCGTTCACGCCGAAAACGTCCGCGCCGACGCGGTCGACCCGCGCGAGATCGGCCGGGTCGTGCAGCTCGAGCAGCACTTCGAGCCCGCGCTCATGGGCTTCTCGGCTCAGTTCGACGAGCGGCTGCGGACTCAGTCCGTCGGTCTCCAGGCGGGCGATGAGGAGGACGGCGCTCGCCCCGGCCCACACCGCCGCGTCGAGCTGGCGGACGTCGACCACGAAGTCCTTGAAGAGGATCGGGAGCGGCGTCTCGCGGGCGAGCTGGGCGACATCGTTCGGCGAGCCATCGAAGCGCGGCCGCGTGGCGAGGCAGGAGTATCCGGCGAGCCCGGGAACGCCCGTGGCGGCGACGAACTCCTTCGGGGTGCGGACCGGCAACGCCGGGTCGGGCCGCCCGGGCGACCTCCGCTTGAACTCGACGAGCAGCGCGCCCGTCGCGCGCTCCCGGTCGATCGCCGATCGGAGGCTGGGCCGCGCCTCCATCGAGGGAGGCGGCAGGTCGGCGGCGTACTCGGGACGCTGCACGTCCTCGAGCACCTCGCGCACGATCTCGGCGAGGAATCCGCTCATCGATTCGCCTCGGGCGGGAACTCTCGCCCCAGGGTCCGCAGGGAGAGCAACAGCCGCGCGGCCCGGCCGTCGTCGAGCGCCTCCGCGGCGAGAGAGAGCCCGCGGGAGAAGGAGGGTACGGCGCCGGCCGTCCAGAGGGCGATCCCGCTCGTGAGGAGCACCGCGCCCCGGCGCGCGCCTCCCCCTCCGGCAAGGATCCGCTCCGTCTCCTCGGCCGCCGCGGCCGGCGGGAGCGGCCCCCATGCCCCGCGCCGGTCGTCCGCCTCGAGCCACGCCGTCGGAACGAAGGTACGACGCCGCCGAGTCCGCCCGCTCCAGACGTAGGCGGTCGTGGAGGCCCGGGGGGAGAACTCGTCGCATCCGTCGGTCGACGTCATCGCTACCCCTCGGCGGACCCCGAGTCGCACGAGTACCTTTGAGAATATTGCGGCGGTCGGCAGATCCGGCGCCCCGACGACCTGGAGCGGTACCTGCGCCGGGTTGGAGAGCGGGCCGAGGAGATTGAAGATCGTGCGCAGCGCCAGAAGGCGACGAACGGGCGCGACGACGGCGGTCTCGGGATGGTAGAGCGGGGCGTGGAGGAAGGCGATTCGGTAGCGACGGTAGCTGCGCCGGGAGAACTCGCGCGAGCGGACGACCGGGAGCCCGAGCGCCTCGAGGAGGTCGCTCGAACCGCAGATGCCGAGGGCGCTCCGGTTCCCGTGCTTGACGACGGGTGCGCCGGCGGCCGCGACCACGAGCGCGCTCACGGTGGAGACGTTGAACGACGGGACCCGCGCACCGCCCGAACCGCACAGGTCGATCGGTTGGTCGGAGCGGGGGATCGGGAACGAGCGCGCCCTCCGCCGCATCTCGCTGGCGAACAGCGCGAGCTCCCGGTCGTCGAGCGGCCGGGACGCGAGCGCCACCAGGATCGCGGCCCGCTCGACGTCGGTCGCTCCCGGCTCGAGGAGCCGGGCGAACGTCGCCCGGGCGTCGACGGCGCTGAGGGGCGGCGAAGCGAGGAGCCGGGGGAGGACCGCGTGCGTCACCGACGGGCCTCCCGCAGGAAGTTCGCCAGCATCGCCGGGCCGGACGGCGTCAGGTACGACTCCGGGTGGAACTGAACGCTCTCCACGGGGAACGACCGGTGGCGGAGCCCCATCACCACGCCGGCGTCCCCCCAGGCGGTGACCTCCAGCTCGTTCGGGACCGACCGGGGATCGACGACCAGCGAATGGTAGCGGGCGCCGAGCGTCGGGGAGGGGACCGACCGGAAGACCCCGCGCCCATCGTGGCGGATCCGCGTGCGTTCCCCGTGCACCGGCGCCGCGGCGTGGATGACCGTCGCCCCGTAGTGCTCCGCGGCGAGCTGGTGGCCAAGGCAGACCCCGAGGAACGGGCGCTCCTCCTCCCACCGATCCAGGAGGAAACGCGAGAGGCCGGTCATGCGGCGGTCCGAGGGATGGCCGGGACCGGGCGACAGCACCACGGCGTCCGGATCGAACCCGGTGGCTTGCACGCGGGAGGCGTCGGGCCGCAGGCAGAGCACCTCGGCCCCCCGCGCGGCGAGCGCCTGCTCGATGTTGTGGACGAACGAGTCCTCGTGGTCGATGAGAAGCACCTTCACGTCGGCCCTCCGAGCAGCGTCGCTTCGAGGTGGTCGAGCTTCGCCAGCGTCTCCTCGAACTCCTGGGCCGGACGCGAGCGGTGCACGATCCCCGCGCCGGCGGCCGTGTAGAGGGTCGAGCCCGACGCGAACGCAGTACGGATCGACAGCGCCCAGTCGGCCCGCCCGCCGGGGCGCAGGCATCCGACCGCCCCCCCGTACGGACCGCGCCACGTCCCCTCCTCCCGCCTCAGGAGCTCGGTCGCGCGGATCTTCGGAGCTCCGCAGACCGTTCCCGCCGGGAACGCCGCGGCCAGGAGCTCCCACGGACCCACGCCCGGCCGAAGCCGGCCGCCGACTTCGCTCACGAGGTGCTCCAGCCGCGCGTACCGTTCTCGGTGTTCGGCGCGCAGGACGCGGACCGTCCCCGGTCGGCAGACCCGGCCCAGGTCGTTCCGGGCGAGGTCCACGAGCATCCGATGTTCCGAGAGCTCCTTCGGGTCTTGGGAGAGCGGAAGGCGTCCCACCCGGGCGAACGACGGGATCGTCCCGGCGATCGGGTTCACGAATCCGCGGCCGCCTCGCTGTTCGGCGACCGACTCGGGGCTCGCGCCGACGATCTCCCGGTCGTCGAACTTGAGGTAGTAGAAGAACGAGAATCGCTCGGTCGCGCGGAGCGCCCCGGCCCGCGCCAGGAGATCGGGTGGCCGCTTCCAGCTGCGCCGATGACCGAGCACCACTTGGAACGCTTCCCCGTCCCGGATGTCCCGGATCAAGCGACGTACGCCGGCCTCGAACGGTCGCTTCGGCAGGGAGTCTCCCAGGGGGCGACGGGGTCGGTGCGCGCGGCGGCCCCGGCGCGCACGACGGTGGGTCGCGCGCGTCGCGAGCCGGGGGACGAACGCGAGTTCGCCGAGGGGAAACGGGCTCCCGGCGGGGAATCTGGCCAGCGCCGGCTCGAACAGTCCCACCGCATCGAACCCGACGTACACGAGGATCCCGCCGGCAGGATGGCGGGCAAGGAACTGGGCGGAACGGCGTGACACCTCCTGTGGGTCGCTCCCGCGCACGAGCGTCAGGCGTTCCGACGGTCCGACCGACCAGGACGCCGTGCCCGAGCGGCCGGTGGGAGCCGACCGCTCAAAGTAGACGGCCGTCTCCGCCGCGGGTGCCCGGTCGGCGAAGTCGGTCCACGGGTCGGTCAACGGCCGGGCTCCTCGACGAGCGCCCGGTGGAGCGCGCGGAGCACGATCGTCCCGCGTCCTTCCGGAACGGCCAGGGAGAGCGCCCGCGGAGTCGCGCTGAATCCCTCGGCCCGGGCGACCGCGGCGGCCGGGAGCCGGTCCAGGTCGTCGAGCACCCCGTCCCCGATGACCGTCACGAGGGCGACCCGGAACGGACCCTCGACGTCCGCCTCGTCGTCGTGGGTGACCGGGGCGAGCGCGCGCAACGCCGCGACGACCCGGCTCGGGTCCAGGACGAGGGAGAGCAGCGCGGAGGAGGTGAACAGCTGCACGACGTTCACGCGCGCGGCGCTCAGCCGCTGCGCGACCTCGGCGACGATCCCCGGGCGCTGTCGCCCTCCGGGGACGCGCAGCCGGAGGAGCCGGAGCGGCCGAAGCACGGTCATCGCCCGATTACGGCGGGCGGCCCGCGCCGGCCCGATGGTGGTCACGACCGACGGGTCCTCGAACGAGCGCACCGTCAGGGTGAGCCCCGCGGTCCGGGCCGGCTCGATCGTCAGGGGGTGGAGCACCCGGGCCCCGAACTGCGCGAGCTCCTCCGCCTCCTCGTACGACAGCTCGGGGACCGGCCGGGCCCGCGGCACCTCCTTCGGATCGGCCGAGAAGACGGCGACGTGGCGCTTCACCAGTTCGACCCGCGACGCGCCGAGGAGGGCGCCGATCCCGGCGGCCGCGTAGTCGGAGCCGCCCCGTCCGAGGGTGGCGACGCGGCCTTCCAGGCTCCGTCCGAAGTACCCCGTAACGACCGGCACGGTGCCGCGCGCGAGCAGGCGACCGAGCCCCCGGCGCACCGCGACCCGCGAGCGGTCCAGCAGGAGGCAGGAGGCGCCGTACGCGTTGTCGGTGATCAGCCCCAGGTGATCGGCCTCGACGGGCGCGGCGGGGATCCCCTCCTCGCCGAGGCGGGCCGCGAGCCAGTGCACCGCGAGCCGTTCCCCTTGGCTGCGGATCCGGTCCGCGAGAGGCGCGTCTCCGGCCTCCCCGTTCTCGAGCGCCCCGAACAGTCGGCCGAGCCGTTCGAGGGGGATCCGTCCGGTCGGAGGAAGATCGGGGTGGCGTCGGCGGATCTCCTCCAGGATCGCGGTGTGCTGGGGGCCGGAGCGGGGATGCGCGAGGGCCTTCTCGAGAAGGTCGGTGACCCCTTCCCGGGCCGAGGCGACGACGACGAGGCGGGCCGACGGGGCACCGAGCCCCCGTAGGTCGGTGGCGACGCGGGAGGCGTCGGCGAGCGAGGCGCCGCCGAACTTGACGACGACCGCGCGCCGCCGGCCGGCCGGCGGTGTCATGCGCCTCTCCCGTCGAGGAACCCCTGTGCCAGCGCGAGCTCCGCGTTGAGCACCGAGCCGCCCGCCCCGCCGCGAACGGCGTTGTGGGAGAGCACGAAGAAACGCAGGTACGGCGGGGTCCAACGGAGACGACCGACCACCACCGCCATCCCCCTCGCCCGCTCCGGGGCTCCGGCCCAGCGGTCCCGGACCGGCTGGGGCCGGTCCGCCTCCCGTCGCAGTTCGATGGGCGGGTGCGGCGCGGTCGGTAGCCGAAGGGGACGCAGGGGGTCGAACGAGGTCCATGCGGCCCGAAGGTCGTCGAGCGTCGGCCGTCGCGTCGCTTCGACCGTCACAGCCTCGAGGTGCCCTTCGCGCGTTGCGACGCGAGCGCAGTGGGCGACCAGGGGGAAGCCCGCGGAGCGGACCTCTCGGCCCCGTAGCGTCCCCAGGATGCGGGTCGACTCGAGCTCCATCTTCTCCTCCTCCTCGCGGATGAACGGTACGACGTTGTCGGTGACCGCGAGGGAGGGGACGCCGGGGTAGCCGGCCCCCGAGATCGACTGGTACGTGGCCACGTGCACGGCCCGGGGCCCGAGCGGACGGAGGACGGGGGCGAGAGCGACGACCAGTCCCGTCGCCGAGCAGTTCGGGTTCGTCACGAGCAGTCCCCGGCCGCGGGGGCGCCGGGCGACGAGGCGGAGGTGCCGAGCGTTCACTTCGGGAACCAGGAGCGGGACCGAGGGGTCCATGCGGTGGTCGGAGGCGTTCGAGAACACCGAAACGCCGCGTCGGACGAGCTCCGATTCGATCCCTCCGGCGGTCCCCGACGGCAGCGCGGAGAACACGACCCGGACGCCCGCCCGCTGGAGGGCCGCCGGCGTGAGTCGGGTGAGGCGGCTATCGTGGAGGTGAGGCGGGGTCGGCTCCGAAAGCATCCAGACGTCCGAGAGCCGGCGGCCCCCGGACCGCTCCCCGGCGCCGAGGACCGGCACGTCGAAGTCGGGATGGTCGTTGAGGAGCCGGGCGAAGTGTTGGCCGATGTAACCGCTCGCGCCGAGGATCGCGGTGGGGATCTTTCGGTCGGTCACGGTAGGAACCCCCCCGCGAGAGCGAGGTCGGCGAGCGCCATCGCGGTGACGCACTCGAGGACGACCACGGCGCGTGGCACGATGCACGGGTCGTGACGGCCGTGCACGACGAGCTCCGCCGGGGCCAGGGTCGTCAGGTTCACGGTCGTCTGAGGGCGGGCGATCGACGACGCGGGTTTGACGGCGACCCGGAACACGATCGGCATTCCCGTCGCGAGCCCCCCCAGCACCCCTCCGGCGTTGTTGGTCGTCGTTCGCACGCTTCCGTCCATGACGACGAACGGGTCGTTGTGCTCGCTCCCCCGCATGCGCGTCCCGCGGAATCCGGCGCCGAACTCGATCGCCTTCACCGCGGGAACCGAGAAGGCGGCGTGGGCGAGAACGCTCTCGATCGAGTCGAAGAACGGCTCCCCAAGGCCGACCGGCACCCCCGTGACCCGGACCTCGATGACGCCCCCCAGGCTGTCGCCGTCCCGCCGGGCCGCTGCGATCGCCTCCTCCATGCGGGTCGCGGCGGCGGCGTCGGGGGTCCCGACCTCGTTGGCTGCGCTGGCCCGCGCCAGCTCCTCGAGCGAAAGGTCGTCCCCCACCTCGGCCTCGATCGACCCGATCGACCGGGTGAACGCGGCGATCGCGATCCCTCGCTTCGAGAGCATCGACCGGGCGATCGCCCCGGCGATCACGAGGCCGACCGTCATCCGGCCGGAGAAGATCCCCCCTCCCGACAGATCGGCACTCGGCCCGTACCGCACGCGCGCCGGGTAGTCGGCGTGGCCGGGGCGCGGGGTATCCTTCATCCGGTCGTACGCGCCCCGCTGCACGTCTTCGTTCGCCACGTGAGCTCGGAACGTGGTCCCGTCCGAGCGGCCGTCCTTGGCCCCGGCGTCGATGATCAGGCGGTCCTCCTCCTGGCGTTTCGTGGCCAGGCGGCGGCCAACGGGCCGGCGTCGGTCGAGGTCCGCCTGGATCGCCTCGGCCTCGATCGGAGTACCCATCGGTATCCCGTCGACCGTGACGCCGACCTCGGGGCCGTGGCTGGTCCCAAAGATCCCGACCCGGAACCGGCGTCCGAACTCCATCATGCGATCCGCCCCCGACCCGAGATCTGGGACAGCACGGCCCAGAACCCGGGGAACGACTTGTTGACGGCGTCGGCGCGGCCGACCCACGAGGGCCCGGACGCCGCGAGAGCCCCGATCGCGGCGCTCATGACGATGCGGTGGTCGGTAGCGTCGCGCACCGCGAGCGGCCGAGGATCGTCGCGCCCCTCGATGCGGAGCGCATCAGCCGTCGCCCGTACGGTCGCCCCCATCCCGGTCGCGAGACGGATCGTCTCGACCCGCCGGTCCGACTCCTTGGCGGCGACGTGGGCAGCCCCCGCGAGCGTGCTGACTCCGCGGGCGGTCGCGGCCAGGACCCCGGCGAGCGGGTACAGGTCCGGAGAATCCGTGAGCTCCACGCGGAACGGACGGCGCTCCCGGAAGGCGACCGTGGTCCCCCGCGGTCGAGACACCACGCGGGCGCCAAAGCGACGCAAGAGCTGGAGGACCGCGAGGTCGGCCTGCGGCCACGGGTCCGGCAATCCGAGAACGGTGACCGCACCGCCGGCGACCGCAGCCGCAGCCCACAGGTACGCCGCGGACGATGCATCCCCGGGCACTCGGAACGAGGTTCCTCGGTACGACTGTCGTCCGGGGATCCGGAATCGTTGTCGTCCCTTCGTGACCCGGATTCGGCTGGAACGAAGCACCGCGACGGTGGCTTCGATGTACGGTTCGGAGACCGGGGGTCCCGAGAGGCGCAGCACCGAGGCTTCCGAGACCGTGGGAAGCGCCAGGAGGAGCGCCGAGACGAACTGCGAGCTCTCGGAAGCGTCGACCACGACCGACCCTCCCCGGATCGGGCCGCGCACCACCATCGGCAGGCTGCGCGGTGGCGCTGGTTCCTCGACGGACGCCCCCAGCGTTCGCAGCGCGGTCGTCAGCGCGCCCATCGGTCGCAGGGGCAGCCGACCGCGACCGACGAGCTCCACGGGTCGGTAATGAAGAGCGGCGAGCGCGCTCGCGAACCGGAGCGTCGTGCCGGATTCGCCGCAGTCGATCCGAGAACGCCCACGCTGGGAGCCGCGTCGACTCGGCGTGACGATCCATCGGTCGCGTCCGAGGGTCACCTGCGACCCGAGCGCCCGGATGGCTCCGACGGTCCGGAGAGTGTCGTTCGACCAAAGCGGCCGAACGACCGCGAACCGGCGCCCTGCAAGATGGGCGGTCACCAGCGCGCGATGGGTGTAGCTCTTGGAGGGTGGGGCTCGGACGACCCCGCGGACCGGGCCCGGACGAATTCGGACCTGCGTCACCGGAACAACTCCTGGGAGTAGGACGGCACGAAGTCGACCGAGCGGACCGTACCGGGACGCCGGCCGAGCAGGTCAAGGAGCGACGGGATCCGTCCCCGCGGCGCGACCGCGGCGAACGACGGGCCGAGGCCGCTCACGCCGCTCGCGACTGCCCCGGCCTCGCGCATCGCCCGGCGGAGGTCGCGGTACGGATAGTCCATCGCCTCTTCGACCAGCCCCGAGTTCAGCTCCATGGCGTCCCACAGGCGGCCCGCGCGGGCCGCCGCCACGGGAGCGTGGGACTCCGCCGGGCTCGACCGGAAGCGAAGGCGAGAGCCGGGGGCCGCCGGATGCGTTCCGGGAGGGATCCACAGCGCCACCGAAAGCCCCCGGTCGATCGGGAACCGGGCGAGGAGGGCATCCTCGGAGTTGTCGGTGAGGATGAGATCGCCGCTCAGCCCGGCGAGCGCGTCGTCGAACGCTCCGGTCGCGCTGACGCCGGTCTCCCGCCCGAGTTCGGCAGTGATGCGGGCGATCTCCTCCGCCGTCGGCCGACGGGAGACGGCGTTCGCGACGGCCAGAAGGACCGCCGAAGTGACCGCGCTCGAACTCTTGAGTCCCGTCGCCGGAGGGATCTCCGAGGAGACCTCCACCCGGACGGGCGTGAGGTCCTCGGGCAGGAATCGGCGCACCCCCTCCGCGACCGCAGCGCGAACGAGGGGGGTCCCGGAACTCTCGGGGGTGACGCGCAACGGAGTCGAGCGCTGCCCGCCGGCTTCGAGTTCTACCTCAACCCGCGTCCGGAGGGCGATGCCGGCGGCGGCCCCGATCCCGGTCGGGAGCGCGTTGACGACAGAGATCGCGGCGGTCGCTTCGCCTACCCCACGCATGCTCCCTCCGTGATGGCGCGACCGACGAGCTCGGAGCGCGGCTCCTCGCCCCACCAGAGGGCGTAGCTCGCCGCGGCCTGATAGACGAACAGCCTCCAGCCGTCCTCGTACGACGCTCCGGCGGTCGTGGCGGCCGCGCGCACGCTCGACTCGGCCGGTCGGTAGACCCAGTCGAGGACGAGCGAGCTGCCACGCATCGCGGCCGCGAGGCTCGGGTCCAGCGTTCCGCTCGTCTCCCGCCCCGCCGACGAAGCGTGGACCACCAGAGCGCCGGGGTCCGAGACGGTCGAGGGTCCCGAGGCCGCGCCGAACGCTTGAGCAAGCTCCGCCGCCGCGGCGGGTCTTCGGGCGACTACGGTCACTGGGACGGAGAGCGCCCGCGCGGCGGCGAGGGTCGCCCGGGCGGCCCCGCCCGCCCCGAGGACGGTGATCGACCGGCCGTTCCACGCCCCCGCGGCTCGAAGCTCCTCGAGCCGTCGGAGTACGGCGATAAGGTCGGTGTTCTCAGCGAGAACCTCCCCGTCGCGGAACGTCAGGCAGTTCGCCGTCCCGCAGGCGGTTGCGCCGGCTCCCGAGTCGGTCGCCGACTCGAACGCCGCCCCCTTGAGCGGGTGGGTGACGTTGAGACCCCGGAATCCGTTCGCGGCGAGCAGCGGGATCGACTCGAGGAACTCGTCGTCCGACGCGAACTCGAGCGGGACGTACAGGCCAGCCCGCCCCTCCGCCTCCATCCACGTCGAGTGGATCGCCGGGCTCTGGGAGTGCGCGACCGGCCGCCCCGCGACCGCGAAGAGGGGTGCCTCCCCGGAGGCTTCGAGGTAGCGCCGGAGCCGATCGACCGGGATCTGGCTCGGCTCCACCGGCGCTCGGCCGCCCCCTTCGGGAAGAGCGGCGAAGACGAGCGGTGAGCCGAGGCGCCGGGCGAACGCGCGAAGGAGCGGCCCGGACGGGCCGGTGGTGTGGACGACGACCGGCTCGTCGCGGGGATCGAGCAGACGTGGGAGGATCTCCCCGAGCGCCACGGGAACCGAGGCCGGAACGATCAGCTTGCCGACCCCGCGAACGTTCGAGAGCTCGAGCCAGCGAAGCGGCCACTCGCTCGCTTCGTCCGCGCGCAGGTGGCGCGAGACGACACGGCCGAGCGTCTCCGTCGGAGGGAGCCGATCGACCAGCGCGTCGTCGCGCCCGAGCTCCAAGTCGATCCAGCGGAACGGCAGCCCGGCGAATCCGAGCAGCAGAGGTGCCCGTTCCGGGCCCGAGTTCGGCCCTCCCCCGCCCTCCTGGGCGGAACGGAGGGTCGCGATCAGCGGGAGAGCGGCCGGGAACAGCTCCCCGAGGCGCCGCCGCTCTTCGGTGGTCCATCGGTCGAGCCGTACCTCGGCCGCGTCGGCGCCGGCCGCGCGTGCCTCCGCGATCTGCGGGACCGCCTCGGCGACCGAGCGCGCGGGCAACGACACGACGATCGCGGGCCGCGCTCCGGTCATCGCTCCTCGATCGTCTCCTCGACCGCGGTGCCGAGATGGCGCGCGGTCGGCAGTCGGACGGCGTCGAGCAGGCGCCCCGGGCGCAGCGCGGTGACGGCGATCCGCCCGGCGTCCGTCGACACCCGGACCGTCTCCGCCTCCTGGAGGAAGATCGTCCGGGCCCGGTGGTCGTCGTCGGCGGTAAGGACGACCATCGGTCGCCGTTCGATCTTGATCCGGCCGACGCGCACGGCCCGCGCCGCGCCGTGCGGCACGGCCACGAGGACAGAATCCCCGCCCTCGAGCTCGGAGAGGTAGCGGGTCGTGCCGTCCGCCATGAGCACGTAGGAGTGGGCCGCGCCCGCGTTGACCCGAAACGGCCGCGGCCGGCTGAACTCCGAGCCGACCGCTTCGCTCGCGACGTGGAACAGGAGCGCGGCCGCGCTTCCTACCAGCAGCCCCTCGTCCGGACGCAAGATCGACGTCGTATCGACCAACACGCGATCCCCCAGTCCCGCGGGTCGGATGGCGGTGAGCGTCACTTTCCGCCACGCGAGGTCCCCCGCGGTCACTCGTTCGAGCAGGGACTCGAGGCGGTCGACCTCGTCGGGGGAGCGGACCGGGACGACCACCCGGTCGGCCCCGTGCTCGAGGGCGCCGAGCGAGGCCGGTACCTGGTCGGGAGAGCCAGCGATCGTCCACAGGCGGAAACGACCCCCGCGCCGCGCCACCGCGTTCTCGAGGGGGATGACGCGATCCCCGGTCCACTCGACGATCAGCGTGGCGCCGTCCGCGGTCCCCTCAACCCGGGCCTCCAGCGTGGCCGGGTCTGAGATGGAGACGATCGGGGTCACCGGTTCGGAGGCGGTCCCGACCCGGATCCCGGACGACGTCCGGACGGCGATCTCTTCGCCCGGGAGGGAGGGGACGGAGGCGGACTCGGGAAGCAGGAACCGCCGGAACCCTCGCTGGCGCGCGCGGTCGACGATCGCTCGGAGCGACGCCCCGTCGGGCGCCTCCGGCGCGATCACGACCCGGTCCGACATCCCGCGGCTCCTACGTCGGGGTTCCGTGCAGGATCGTGGCGATCTTCTGGGCTAGCGGCTCGACCGGGCGTCGTTGGAACAGGTTGCGCCCGATGCAGATGCCGGCTCCTCCGGCGAGCATGCTCTCGCGCACGATCGTGAGGAACGCCTCCTCGTCGTCCAGGCGCACGCCGCCTCCGATCAGCACCGGCACGGGCGTCGTGTGGCAGAGCCGAAGGAACTCGTCGCGCGACCCCGGATAGCTCGTCTTGACGATGTCGGCGCCGGTATCCGCGGCGGCCCGGGCGGCGTGGCGGAGCTCGGTCGGCGTCCCTCCGCTCGCCTTCTTGACGTAGGCCATGCAGAGGAGCGGGAGGCCGAGCTGCCGGCACTGGTCGGAGGCGACGCCGAGGTCGCGCAGCATGTCGGGCTCCTCCGGGACCCCGAAGTTCACCTGCACCGACAGGAGGTCCGCCCCGAGGGCGACCGCCTCCTCGGCGGTCCCGACCAGCACCTTGCGGTCCGACGTGGTCCCGAGGCCGGTCGACGCCGAGACGTGGACGCCGAGGAAGACGTTCGGGCGGAGGACCGGGGCGATCTCGCGGACCGCTCCCTTGGTCACGATCAAGAGGTCGACCCCACCGGCCTGGAGGCCCTCCGCCACGGGGGCGAGCCGCTCCAGGCCGTCGATCGGGCCCATCGACACGGGGTGGTCGAGGGGGACCGAGAACAGTCGCCGGGCCGGGTGCGGGAACAGGCGCTTCAGCCGGATCTGCTTTCCGTACATCGTTCCTTCCTTCGGTGGTTGATTGCTTACTCCGAGGGAGGCGGCCGAAGAGGGCCGACCCGAGGTCAGCGAGGGACGATCGGGGCGGCGCCCTCCCGGCGCCTCCCGTTCACCAGAGCCAGGCCCCGGCAGCCCGACCCGTCCCGCCGGGAACGCTCCGGTCTGCCATCGTCTACCCGAACGAGTTGGACGTATTTAGGCGTACGCGCAGGGCTGCGAACCCCTGGGAACCCAACGCCGGTGGGGAGGAGTCGGTCGGAGCGGCTCCGTAGCTCCTGCGGAACGATGTCGGGAGCCTGCACCGGCCCGTCCGGCACCGCGGGTCGCGTCCTACCGATGATCCCAGTCAGTGAGCGGAAGAGGCTCCGCCGGCCGCGACGACCCCGTCCACGAGGAGCCGATGCAGCGCGAAGCCGCGCAGCATCTGGTCCCACATCTTCTGCCGTACCTCCGGTGAGTTCGCGAAGTCGGCGACGATCTCGCCGACCCAGGCGCTGTGCTCGACGTCCGCCGTCACGTGCAGTCGATAGTACTCGAGGTGGTCCTCGGGGACCTTGTAGTGCTGGCGGAACGCGGGGAGCAATCGAGCGCACAGCTCGACGTTCGGCGGCTCCGAAGAGCCAGCAGCCGAGATGTAGAACGGATGAAGCCGGTTGGTGTAGAGGAAGTCGTCGATCGCCACCATCGTGCTCGGAAGGATCGGACCTGCGTGGACCTCGGACCGCGGAACGCCGATCCCCTCGCAGAAGCGCAGCCACAGCTCCGGGTGGCCCGGCTCCTTCCCCTTCGGATCGCCCGCCTCCTCGACCAGCTGGTCGAGGATCATGCGCCGGTAGCGGTCGTTCCCGATGTCCGCCGGGCAGTTGGAGAACCGCTCCGCCATCGCGATCGGGACGGCGGCGAGCCACGGGTAGAACTGCTTCACCCACGAGCGCACCAGCGCGACCGGGGCCTTCCCGCGCTCGACGTCCGCGAAGAACGGATGCGTCTTGAACGGGTGGTTCGCCATCTTGAAGTTCGTGAGCTCGTCGCGGAAGCGGGCGCCCTCGAACCGGACCCAGGGGGGTTCGCTCATGGGCCGCCGAGCGGAGCCGTCTATATCTCGCGCGAGGTTCCGTACTGAACCTCGGCGTTTAATGCGTTCGGCGTCGCTCGCACGCCGTGGAATCCCCCGTTTCGCCGTCGGCCGCCCCGCCGGCCTACGGGCCTCTCGCCGGCCTGCGCGTGCTCGACTCGGCCCGATTCGTGGCCGGGCCGTGGGCGTCGACGTACCTCGGCGAGTTCGGCGCCCGCGTGATCCACGTGGAAGGCCCCCCGTTCGCGCCGCCCTACGCCGACCCGACGCGAACGCTCCGCCCCCTCCTGCCGGGGAGCTCGCCCGCGGACACCGTGTCGGAGTCGTGGGTCCAGTACGGCCGGAACAAGCTCTCGGTCGGGCTCGACACGCGACACCCCGAGGGCCGGCGGGCGTTCCTCGATCTGCTGCGGGCCTCCGACCTCTGGATCGAGTCGTCGCGGCCGGGAACGTACGACCGCCTCGGTCTCTCGGACGCGACCGTCTGGGAGGCGAACCCCCGGGTGACGATCGTCCACGTGTCGGGAAACGGACAGACCGGGGTACCGGCCCGCGTCGCCGCCCCGTCGTACGACCTGACCGGGCAGGCGTTCAGCGGCTTCCTCTCCCTGCAGGGGGACCCGGACCCCGCGCCGCCGACCCGCGCCGGGACCGCGCTCAACGACACGGTGACGGGTCTCGCGGCCGCCACGGCGGGGCTCATGGGGTACATCCACGCGACCCGGACCGGCCGCGGCCAGGCGGTCGACGTCGCGCAGTACGAGGTGTTCTTCATGCTCCTCGAGAACCTCGCGCTCGACTACTTCATGCGCGGCGTGGTCCGGGGGCGGTACGGGTCGGGGCACGCCCGTCTCCACCCGTACGACGTGCACCGGGCCGCGGACGGGTGGGTCGTGATCGCGGCGCCCACCGCGGACGCGTGGGCGCGCCTCAAGCCGTTGATCGGCATCGACGACCCCGCGCTCGACGACCCGGCGTACCGCCTCGCGCATCGCGCCCCCGTCGATCAGGCCGTGGCCGCGTTCTGCGCGGCGCGGAGCCGGGACGAGCTCGAGCGGATCGGACGGGAGCACGATCTCGCGATCTCGCGGGTCTTCGACATCGCCGACATCGCGCGCGACCCGCACTACCAGGCGCGGGAGATGTTCGTCGAGTGGGACGATCCGATCGCCGGCCGGGTGAAGGGCCCCGGGATCGCACCGAAGTTCTCGGAGACGCCGGGACGCGTGTGGCGCGGGGCGCCGTGGCTCGGTCAGGACAACGATCGCGTGTTCGTCGACCTCCTCGGCTACCCGCGCGAACGGGTCGATCGGCTTCGGGGCGAGGGCGTGATCGGGGAGGACCCGCCGCACGGACCGCCGGCCCCCGGTCCGGCGCGGTTCCGATCCTCGGGAGGATAGCGTGGCGGAGCTGTGGCCCCTGCCCGACGACCCGATCGTCGCCGAGATCCGGGAGTTCGACCGACGCTACCGCCTCGCCGCGCACAGCCGGGAGCTCGACCAGGCTCCCGCCTTCCCCCGCCGGGAGTTCCGAGCGATGGGGGAGGCCCGGCTTCTCGGGCTGACCGCACCCCCGCAACGGGGAGGTCGGGGGCTATCGCTGCCGCGCGCGGCGACCGCGCTCTTCCACCTCGGCTACCTCGGAGGGACCGTCTTCGCCAAGCTCTCCCTGCAGCCGGAGTTCTGCTCGGTCCTCTCCGAGCACGGAAGTTCGGAGCTGGTCGAGCGGTGGCTGCGTCCGCTCCTGCGCGGGGAGCGACTCGTCGGCAACCAGATCACCGAGCCCGCGGCCGGTTCGGACGTCGGCGCGATCGACCTCGTCGCCGAACGGCGAGGGGAGGAGTACCTCCTCTCCGGAACGAAGTCGGAGGCGGCGTTCGCCGAGGACGCCGAGGCGGCGATCGTCTACGCCCGGGCGCCCGGCAGCTCCGGCCCCCGGGGGATCAGCGCGTTCCTGGTCCCCCAGGACCTACCGGGAGTTCGCCGCACCGTGGCACCGAGCGATCTCGGCGAGCACTGGCAGCGACGGGGATCGATCGAGTACACCGCGGTCCGCGTGCCCGCGAACCATCGGTTGGGGGCGGAGGGAGAGGGCCTTTCGTACGTCCGGCCGGAGCTCGCCCGCGAGCGCGGGCTCCTCGCGGCGATCTATCTCGGGATCGCTCGCGCGTCGTGGGACGAGACCGTTCGGTACGTCTCGGAGCGAGAGGCGTTCGGCCGGCCCCTCTCCGACCAGCAGGCCGTCGCGTTCCCCTTGTTGGACGACGGAGTCCACCTGGAGGCCGCCTGGCAGTACACCGTCCGCTCGCTCGAACGGCTCGGGACCTCTCCCGAATCGGAGGCGCGGACCGCCCTGGCGAAGGTGCTCGCGGCGGACGTCGCCCTCACGACGATCGATCACGCGATCCAGTTCCACGGGGGTCGGGGGTACTCGGGGGCGCTCCCGCACGAGCAACGATGGAGAGATGTCCGGAGCGGGCCGATCGCCCACGGACCGTCCGACGTCCTTCGCCGCGGGGCCGCCCGCACGCTGTGGCCCCGCCGGCCCGCGGATAATCCTTAACCGAAGTCGCGGTTTCGACGCGGTAGGAAGTGCCGCGACCACCGTACATGACGTTCCGTACCCGCCCGTCGTTCCGGTCGTGGGTGTCGGTGGGGGTCCTCACCGCCGTGGCGCTCCTGATCGTACCGGCCCTTCCGCTCGGCGGAGCCGCCTCGGGGAGGGCCCCTGGGCCGGCACCGGTCGCTGCGTCGGTGACGGCAGACCTTCAGGCCGTCGCTGCGCTGGAACGGGCGCCGCGCGCCCCGGTACGCGACGCGGCTTCCGACGCCCCCCTTTCGGGCTCGGTCGTCGGGCCGGATCCCGCCCGCGCAAACCTCAGCGTGGTGATCACCCTCGGATACTCCAACGCGAGCCGGCTCGCGGCCCTCCTGCGGACCTTGGCCGACCCGTCCACCGCTCATGAGTATCTGACCGCCGCCGAATTCGACCGCGAGTTCGCCCCCTCCTCCCGCATCTACGCCGACGCTGTGGCGTACTTCGGATCGTTCGGTGTCTCCCATCTCGTCACCTACGCGGACCGCGCGACGATCACGTTCGAAGCACCGCCGTCCGTGGCGGGGCGGATCTTCGGAACGACCATCCGCACGTACTCGGCCGACGGCGAGCCGTACCTCGCGCCCGCGGGAGCGATCGATCTCCCGGCCCCGCTCGCCCGCGCGATCGTCCAGGTCGAAGGGCTCGGCACCGCGTCCGCGATCGAGACGACGGGGCTCCCGGGAGGAGTCCCCTCGATCGCGGCGCCCGCCGCGAGCGGGTCGGCGTTCTCCCCCGAGGTCGCCGGCTACCTCGCGCCCCCGACCCTCGGGTCGGCCCAGATCGAGTACGCCCCCGATCTCCAGGTGGCGTACGACGAGCGTTCGCTCTTCGCGACGTACGGAGAGCCCCGCACGGCGACCGTCGCGCTCCTCACGGCCGCGGGAACGTACACGGGTGGCACGAACACCACTCGCTGCGGCAATCTCACGGCCGGAACGGACGTGGGCCCGTGGGTCCCCGCGGACGTGAGCGCGTTCTTCGCCGCGACCCTCCCCGCCGGGGAGCATGCGGCGTCCGTCACCGGCGTGCCGCTAAACGGCGCGGCGGCGCCGACCTGCCTCGCCTCGTGGGACACGAGCCACGTGGTGGCCCCGAACACGGTGGCCCTCGAGATGATCGGATCGACGGCGCCGGGGGCGCGCATCTACGGGGTCTACGGTCCCTCTGTCTCCACCGCCGACCTGGACACCGACCTGGCGACCGTCCTGAACCCGGCCGCGCCCCTCGCGCCCGGCGTGATCTCGAACCTCGAGAACGTCTCGGTCGTCGTGACTCCGTGGGGGTTCGACGACGGGAACGATTCGGCGTGGTACGCCTCGCTCGAGCAGGCGCAGGCGCGGGGGATCACGGTCCTCGGCGCCGCGGGCGACTCGGCGGACGATCCCGCGAGCGCGGAGTGGGTTGGCTCCGCCGCCGAGTTCCCGGCCTCCCTGGCGTTCGACACGTTCGGCACGACGGCCGTCGGGGGTACGACCCTCACGCTCAATCCGGCGAGCCTGCAGATCGCCGACCAGGTCGTCTGGAACGTCTCGGCGAAGGACACCGCGCACGGGGGCCCGGAGGGGACGGCCGGCGGCGTCAGCAAGGTGATCGCGGAGCCGTCCTGGCAGAAGTCGAGCTCCGCGGCGTCCGTGGTGAACGGGAAGGGGCGGGGCGTACCCGATCTCTCGGCCCTCGCGAACGACACGGCCGCCACGGTGTCGATCAACGGCCGGCAGCTCAGGGCGACGAACGCGACGTCCGGGGGGGCGTTCTTCAACGCGTCGGGGACGGCGGTCGCCGTGGCGATCGTCGCCGGGTTGTTCGCGGAAGTCGACCACTCCCTGCTCGCGGCCGGCAACCCCCTGCTCGGCTTTCCCGATCCGACGGTCTACTCCCTCGCGACGTCCGAGTACGACCCGCTCCCGAACGGCGGGGTCCACGGGGCCGGCTACACGCCGAACTACACGTCGCCCCTCCCGACGCTGCCGTTCCGGGACGTGATCGACGGCCGCAACTTCGCCGTGCTCGCGGGCGCCGGGTACGACCTCGCCTCGGGCTGGGGGTCGCTGGACGCGTACAACTTCACGTCGTATCTGATCGTCCCTCCCGCGCCTCCCGCCTACGGCCCGCTGCGGGCGGTCCAGGACTGGGTGAACATCAGCGACCTCGGAGTGACGCCGGCCGGGGCCGGAGGAGCGCCCCTCCCCGGGGACGTCGCCTCGGTCCAGCAGAACCTGTTCCTCGCGAACGGCCTCGGCGCCCCGATCATCTGGGTCCAGAGCGTGATCTATCTCTCGTACACCGGCGGAGGGACGTGGGCGGTGAACTTCACCGCGTGGGTCGTCTTCCCGTTCTGGGCGATCTATCCGAACGAGTCGGTCTACGAGTTCTGGATTCCCAAGACGGGCGAGTCGCTGAAACTCCCGATCTCCTTCGACCTCACCACGTACATCACGCCGGAGCGGCCGACCTGGTACAGCGTCATCACGTTCACCTTCGGCAACGGCGCCCCGCCGATCTCGCTCCCCGTTCCCGGCGCCCAGTACCTGCTCGGCGGGTATGACCATCGCTACAACTGGCAGGGGTCGAACTACAGCAACGGACCGTCGCCCAACGGCACCGGCCCTCCGACGTCCGTCCGCGGCTTCCTCGGCCCGCAGGTCGCCCTGGTCGGCTCCCCGGGGGGCGGTCCCGCGAACATCACGGCGCCGACGGCCGGGACGATTGCGGCGTTCGTGGAGCCCCTCGGAGCGACGAGCTTCGAGCCGGCCGAGACCGCGGCGATCGGCGTGGTGGGTTCGCAGACGGCCGAGCGGGCGGAGAACCTCTCGTTCACCCCGACCTCCGCGAACGACTGGACCGTAGGGTACGCCGCCGGGTCGACGGAGCAGGGGATCTCCGTGACGGAGCCGTTCCGCTACGCGGTGACGTTCGGCCAGACGGGGGCCCCCGCCTCTCTTTCGTGGTCCGTCACGATCTCCCCGGGGCCGAAGCTCTCCGGCACGGGCGCGAACCCCTCGCTGGTGGGGAATCTCCAGAACGGCACCTACCACTGGACCGTCGCGACGCCCTCGCACAACTACACGATCACCCCGACGTCGGGGAACGTGACGGTCGCCGGGGGCCCGACCTCGGCGAGCGTGGTGTTCGTGGCGAAGACCGATTCGGTGACGTTCGTCGCGAACGGCGCGATGGCGTTCCCGTTCGCCTGGTCGGTCCTGATCGGCCCGTCGACGACGATCGCGGGGAGCGGCTCCGACCTCGCGACGACGCTCACCTACGCGAAGTACTCCTACCACGTGACGTGCGCGAACAACAGCTGGGCCCCCGCCCGCGCGAACGGAACGTTCACGATCGGGGCGTCCCCGGTGACCCTCGAGATCACGTTCGACCTGCAGACGTACAACGCGAAGGTCACCCCCGTCTACGGCGTGGGGGTGCTCCTCCACTGGACCGTGACGGTCAACGGCGTGGAGAAGCACGGGTACGCGACGAACCCGTTCACGTTCCCGCTCCCGAACGGCACCTACCACTTCCAGATCGGAGGACTCCCGGCGCACGCGCAGGCGATCCCGTCCAACGGTTCGTTCACCGTCCACGGCTACCCGCCCCCGAACGTCCTGATCCAGATCATCGGGCCACCGAAGGGACCCGGGGGGCTCGCCGATCTCGGCATCTGGGGGTACGTGCTGGTCGGCGTCGGCGCGGCGGTAGTGGTGCTGGTCGCCGTGTTCGTCGCCCGCCGACGCCATCCGCCGGACGATCCGTCGGAGGAGGCCGGGGGGGCTCGCGGCGCGGGCCGAACCGCCCCTGCGGCCCCGGCCCCGCGCCGCGGGCCGCCGCCTCCCCGAAAGGGGCGCCCTCCGAAGCGGCCGGAGTACGTCTCGCCCGACGAGATCTGACGAGGGCCGGCGGCGCCGTGCGGCCGCGGGTTCGGACGCACGAGGTATAAGCCGGCCCGCCACGGGAGCGACGTGGCGTACCGCGGGTCGGCGGACTCGTACCTGTCGCTCCTCACCCTGCGGGAGATCCGCCGCTACATCGTCCGGTCGCACGCCGTGATGATGTCCGTGTTCATCGGCATGGTCTACGGGCTGCTCGCGCTCACCCAGAGCGGGATGCTGGTGCTGGTCAATCTCCACGGCGGATACACCGTCCTCCCGGTCAGTTCGCCCGGGAGCGGGCCGGGGTACCTCGTTCTCGCGCCGTGGGGCGTTCTCTCCCTCCCGATCCTCGGCGTGATCGCGATGGTCCTCGTCGCCGGCGGTGTGGCGCTCGGCATGGCGGTCGCCGTGCTGCTCGCGGTCGCGCTCGTGCGTCGCCGCGGGGCCCCCTCGGGCGGGCCCGCGACGATCGGCTCGGTCGCGGGGCTGACGCCCGCCATGATCACGCTGCTGGCGTTCGGCGCCTGCTGCTCCACGACCGCCGCGGCTTCCGCGGGCGTCGGGGTGATCGCGCAGGTGAGCGGCTCGACCACCGCCGCGCTGCTCGTGAACAACTGGTTCCTCTCGATCTTCCAGGTCGGCATCATTGCGATCGCGCTGGTCGCGCAGGAAGCGCTGCTGCGCGTCTACGGGGGGCTGTTCGGGCTGCCCGGCGCCGCGCCGGGCGCCACGGCTACGGCGCCCCGTCTCTCCCGAAGAACGGCCGCCGGGACGGCACTGCGAGCGGCGCTGCTGGTCGCGGGAGTGACGTGGTCGCTCGCGATGTTCGCGGCCTGGACCACCGTCGCCCCCGGGGCCGCCTCGGCGGCGACGTGGGTCGACTGGATCGTCGTGCACCAGGGGCTCGCGGCCCTCGCGATCGGGACGGCCCTCTTCCCGTCGGCCGCGGCGGACCTGTTCACCGGGCGCCTGGGTGCCTCGGTCGCTCGCGGACTCCGGGGCATCGCGCTCGTCGGCGGCGGCCTCCTCGTCGTCGGGGCGCCGCCGCCGCTCGCGGGAGCGGGCCTCGAAGGACTGGGGAACGAGCTCCTTTCCTGGGCCGGGGCGCCCGCCGCGTGGGGCGCGGTGTCGCCCGCCTACGGTCCGGGGGCCGCCCTCGCGTTCCGCTGGGGAGCGCAGTACCTGTTGCTGGGGGGATTCGCGATCGTCCTCGCCCTCCGTCCCCGCCGGGCGCTCCGACCCGTGCTCTGGTCCGTCGGTCCGACCGACCCGACCGAGGAGCCGGTGCGCTCCGAGTCGGGCGCCCCGGCGATCGGCTGATCCGATCGGGTCGGTCCGGGATCCGTCGGCGCCCTCCGCCGGACTCCTCCCGAGAAACGAGATAGCCCCGCGCCGGTAGCGCGGTCGATGGACGCCGTCTGGGTGCTCGCACCGGTGGCGGTCCTGATGGCCGTCGTCATCGCCGCGCTCGTCCGGTGGTCGTCGGAGACCCGGACGATCGTCGCGGCGTCCGTCGTCGTCTTCCTGCTCGCCATGATGGTGGCGATGTTCGTCGCGACGCTGATCTACTTCTCCGACCCGGGAACGCGCTCGCTCGTCCTCGGCCTGTGGGTGGCGGCGGCGCTGATGGCGCTGAGCGTCTTTCCGGTGCTCTCCTTCGTGGTGGCCGAGGCGCGCGCGCACGAGAGGGAGGGCCCGGCCTATGCGCCCCGCCGCCTCGCGAGCACCACCGGTCTCGCGGTGACCGTCACGCTCCTGGTGCTCGCCGGGGAGCTCCTGATGGGACGCAGCTTCCTGCTGGCCGACGCGCCCGGCGCCCCCGGGCTCGGGGGCGGCCTCGGCTCGGTCGTCGTCGCCACGATCGCGTCGCCGTGGTTCCTCTTCCCCATGTCGCTCGAGATGACCTGCACGCTGCTCTGGCTCCGGCGCCGGCTCCCGACGCCTCTGGTGGCCACCCTGGCCACCCAATCGGCGATGATGTTCCTCGCGCCGCCGGCGCTCGCGGCGCCGGGATGGCTTCTGGGGAGCGGCGTCGCCACGGCGCTCGCGATGTCCCTCCTCCTCGGCTTCCTGCTCCTCGGCACGTACCGCGGGGATCGGCCGACCGGGCCCGTGCGCGGCTACCTCGTGCGGTTCCTGTTCGTCACGGCGCTCATGGGGTTCGGTCTCGCCTTCTGGCTTTCGACCGGGGATCTCGCGGTCTTCGCCGCCGCCTCGGTGCTCGAGATGGCGATCTTCTTTGCCGCGGTCGTCGCGCCCGAGCCGTTCGCGTCGACCGACCCCGCCCAGACGGCCGGTATCCCGACGTCCCGCCCGAGCGAGACGCCCTCGCCTCCCTGACCGAAGGGTCCCCGGGGATCCTACGGGGTGCGTAGTAGGAGCGGGAATCACATAAAGGACGATGCGGTCGACCGGCCCGTTCCCGGGGGCCGGGGAGGGATCGCAGCGCTCGCCACCAACGTCGTCCTCGGCACTGTCGCGCTCGCGATGGCGGTCGTCACCGCCTACCTGATCAAGTACGTGGGGGCCGCGCGGACCCGGCGGGACGCGGCGATCGCGCTGTTCCTTCTGGCGATGATGGCGGAGATGTTCTTCGCCTCGGTCTTCTATCTCCGCTCCCCGAGCCCGTCGACGCTCGTGGAGGCGCTCTCGGTGAGCGGAGGGTTGATGGCCGCGAGCGCGGCCGGGGTCTTCCTCGTTCTTCCGGACCCCGGGGCCGACGGCCCGGTCCCGGACCGGACGGAGGAACCGTTCCGGTTCCGGGGCCTCTACCTCGCGGCCGCCATCGGACTCGTCCTCGCGGGCGAGGCGCTCATGGCGTGGACCTTCGAGATCGTCTCGGGGGTGGGGGCCGGTTCGCCACTGGGAGACGCCGTCGGGGCCAGCAGTGCCGCCGGCGTGCTGCTCTCGCCGTGGTTCGTCCTTACGATGGCCGCGGAGATGGCCGTCGCGACCGTCCTCCTCTGGGACCGCCTCGTTCCGCCGCTCCGGGCGATCCTGCCGGCGCAGGTGGCGATCATGGCGCTCTCCCCTCCGACGCTTCCGACGGGTGAGTGGGTGACCGCCTCCGTGCTCGCGGGCAGCGGGGCGATGATCGCGCTCTACGTCTACGCGATGGAGTACCTCTACCGGCACCGAGCGCTCGCGGCGACGTTCTCCCGGTACCTCACGGCGCTCTTCGCCGCCTACGGCGCGATGATGGCCGGCCTGTTCGTCTGGCTGTACTTCGGCTCCCCGATCCTGCTCGCCGCCTCGGTCGTGGCGGAGATGGCGGTCTACTTCGCCGCGGCGCTCTCGGTCGAGCGGTTCGCCGCCGAGCCGACGGTCGACTGGCAGCGCCGGCCGCACTGGGCGTTCGGCGTGCTCTCCCTGGTCTTCGTGGCGGAGCTGTTCATGGGGGCCGTCATCGACCTCCGGATCGACCCGGCGGACTACGTGGGGGGCTTCCCGTTCCTGCCGCTCGCCGGACCGGTCGCTACGGTCCTTGCGAACGCGGTCTCGAACGGCTTCTGGTTCCTCGCCACCGCGACCGCGTCGACCGGCTTCCTTGCGATGATGGGGGTCGAGATGGGGGCGCTCGTCGTCTTCAAGATGCGCGAGACGCGGCACCTCGAGAACCGGATCCGGCTCGCGCTGATGATCGGCTGTTACGTCGCCTTCGCCGTCTTCTATCCGAGCCTCTACTTCGGCCTCTACTTCCCGAACGCCCCGCCGCCGCAGACCGTGCCCGTCCTGGGCTGGAGCATGGGGATCGGCTCGTATCCGCTCGCGGTCGGGGTCTTCGGGGTCCTGCTCGCGACGTACGCGATCACGGGGGCGCTGGTCGTGCTGTTCGGACGGCGGGTCGTCTGCTCCGTGTTCTGCACGGCGCCGCTGATGTACCAGGGCACGACGATCGACGCGATGAAGTCGTTCAACCACTCCTCCCCGCCGGCCCGAAAGTACCTCTCGAGCCGGTTCTCACGCCTCTACTCGGTGACGACGGGCGTGGTGATGGGCTCGCTCGTGCTCACGTCGGTCGTCTCCTACCTCGACACCACCGGGACGCTCGGCGTGTACGTGCAGGGCAACGACCCGACCGTCTTCCTGTTCACGCTCTACTTCGCCGTCCTCTGGTACCTGATGTTCGTGACCATCCCGTACTTCGGCAACTACAACTGCGTCACGATGGGCTGGTGCTACACGGGCACGGTCGCGCAGGCGTTCCAGAAGGTCGGGTTCTTCAAGCTGAAGGTCCGCAGCAAGGACGTCTGCAAGGCGTGCACGACGGTCGACTGCGCGAAGGGGTGCCCGATCGGGCTCGTCGACATGCCCGGTCACTTCCGACAGACCGGGGAGTTCCGAAGCACGAAGTGCTGCGGGGTCGGCGACTGTGTCGAGGCGTGCCCGTACGACAACCTCTACATCGCGGACGTGCGCCACTGGATCCGCCGACGCCTCGGCCGGCCCGAGACGTCGTACCCCCGCGGCGTCCGGCTGCCGATGGCCGGAGCGCCCCGGCCCGCGCCGGTCGCGGCCGCGCCCGCGGTCCGGTCCACGGTTGCGCCGGTTGATACGTAGGATTGGTTCGCATCGTCCCGGCGCGGCGATCCGGGCGCCCGCGCGCCTACTAACATATAGTCGAACCTCGGTGCGCCCGCTGCTGTCCGGGTCGCGTTCCGGCGGGGGCCTCCTCCGCCGGGCGTGGCGCAGCGCAAGGAGATGTGGACGGGATGAGCAGGCGGTCGGCGTCGAGCATACTGAGCGTGGCGGTTCTTCTCGCATCGACGATCGGAGCGGTCGTCGTACTCGCGGGGTCGGCGGGAGCCACCCCGGTCGGGTGCAACGTCTTCGTGGCGGGAGAGAACGTCGGCGACACGGCGCTCCAGGCGGCGATCAACGGGGCGCACGCCGGAGCGACGGTCTGCGTCGGCGCGGGTACGTACCCCGAACAGATCACGATCGCGACGGCCAACCTTCATCTCGTCGGCGCCCCGGGAGGCGCGACGATCATCGCGCCGACCAGCGGGGTCGCGAACGCGGTCGACTACGACTCCGGCTCGAACATGCCGCTCGTCGCGGTCGTCGTGGTCGCGAACGTCAGCGGCGTCGTTCTGAAGCACCTGACCGTCAACGCCGCCGGAGCGGCCTCCTCCATCGCCGGCTGCTCTCCCGGGCTCGTGGGGGTCGACTTCCAGAACGTCTCCTCGGGCAAGCTCACGGACTCCGTGGTCGAGAACGCCATGCTGAGCCCGAGCCTGCTCGGCTGCCAGTCGCAGACCGGCGTCTACGCCTACACCGGCTACTTCGAGACCGGCTACACGCCCGCGCACGCGACCGTGACGGTCACGGGAACGACGGTGAGCGCCTACGGCAAGGGAGGGATCGTCTGTGACGACCCCGGGCTCACGTGCGTGGTCAAGACGGACCACATCGTCGGGATCGGGGAGACGCCCGCGATCGCCGCGAACGGGATCCAGGTTGCCTACGGCGCGGTCGGAACGATCGCGGGCGACCACGTGTCGGGGAACGCCTTCGACGGCGCGACCGCGACGAACGACTTCTACGGGAGCGGCTGGTCGTCGGCCGGCATCCTGCTCTACGAGGCCGGGGCGGGCACGCGCGTGTCGAACTCCAAGGTCTCGAACAACCAGATGGGGATCGTCGGGTACGAGGACGTCTCCGACCTGATCAACGGCAACACCGTGACCAACAGCGTCGCCTACGGGATCGCGGAGTACGGGACGCCGAGCACGATCGTCCACATCCAGCACAACTCCGTCGGGAACCCGACGACCCAGTCGATCGGGATCTTCGTCGCGAACGGGACGTTCTACCTGACGTCCAACCACGTGACGTGGGCGCAGTCGACCGGCGACCAGGGCGCGAGCCAGGCCGTTACCGGCCCGGGCACCGTCTATCCGAGCGCCCCCGCGCAGAACATCTCGACCGCCGCGATCCAGGCCGTTTCGGACGGCGGCCCAACGCTCGTCTACTCCGCGGGGAACGTCTACCTTCACGACAGCGCCCGGACCGCGTCCCTCGCGGTCTTCGGCGGAACGGTGACGGTCCGCGTCTAAGGGTCCCGAGCGGCCGAGCGAGCTCCCGGGCCGCTGCCGGGGGGCCTCAACCCCTTCCTTCCCTCGCGCGCCGCCGGCCGGTCCCGCGCGACTCCGCAACTCCTATGGGTCCCCGCTCCGGTAGGCCCGCGTGCTCGGCTCCGACGCGTCCGCGCCGTACCTCGCGACGGCGCCGCTGCAGGGGGCGCGACGAGCCCGTCGCCGGTGGCGGGTGCCGGTCGTCGTGGCCGGCATCGCGCTGGGGGCCGCGGCACTGACGGTGCTGATCGCCGTACCCGTGGCCCAGAGCGCGCCCGAGAGCTTCACGATCGCGAACCCCCACGGCTCCGTCTTCGAGGTCACGCAGTCCGTGATGTTCCCCCACTCCGGGACGTTCGTCTTCACCTGGCAGAAGGTCTCCGGGTCGACCCCGACCTTCACGTTCACGGTGCTGGCCCCGGCCGGTGGGGTCGTCTACGAGAGCAACCTGACGGCCGGGGGGGCTGGCACCTTACGCGTGGGCGTCGACGGGCCGTACACTTTCGAGATCCTCGACTGGCTCTCGGGAACGGTGACGGTTTCCGGAGTGCTCCACTACTCCGCGCCGCTCCTGTAGGCGGAGCGCGCGGCCCCCGTCTGGGGCGGTGGCCGGGGGCTGCTAGCCGAGGACGTTGACCTCGGATTTGGCGGCTCGGAAGTTGTTCATGCGGTGCGAGCCGTCGCACATCGGTTTGTGGCTAGAGTGGCCGCAGCGACAGAGCGCGGCGGCGACCTTCCCGTCGACCATCACGAGGTTCGGTCCGTTCTCGGTCGCGACGATCTCCACCTTGGTCATAGCGAACCTCTGAAAGCCACGGGTCTATTCATGCTCGGCGGCTCCGGGCCCTCCTCGGACCCCGGCTGGGGAAGGTTCGCCGGGTCCGGTGGCGTGTTCGCCCGGGGGCTAAGGGCCGGGGCACCGGCGGAGGCCGAGGGCGCCGACGCTCCCCCCCAGAGGGCCCGGGACGCCTCCTGGACGGCGAGGCACCCGGGGTGCTCCTGGCAATGCGACCACCCCGGCTCGAGATAGGGAGAGAGCGCTTCGACGCACGTGAGGAGGGCCGAGCGGACCTCGAGGTCGGGCTCGGGGGCGCGCGGCCCCGGTCGCAGCCCGGGTTCGTCCCGCGTCGCGGCCATCAGAAACGCCCCCGAGCGGGTGGAGACCCCGGAGGGGATCGCCTGCGCTCCGGGGATGAGAGGGACCCAGCGTGACTCCACGAGGTGCGAAGCCGACGGCGCCTCGAGCGATCCTAACGTCGGCGGGGGAGCCGGGGGGACGGGGGCGATCGGCGGCGACAACGCGGTCTTCTCCGCGGACGGTCCGGCGTTGCGCGCATGAAGCTCCGCGCTCACAGTACGACTCCGGCGGGTGCGGAGACGGTTCCCTCGGGGAACCGCGCGCTCGACCCCCTCGGGAAGGCGCCGCCGCGGAGTCCGACGCCCGAGCCGACCGGCCGCTCGGTCGGCGTGCGGGGTGGGGGCGCCGTCCCGTTCACGGCCTCCGGGTGGTCGTCCCTCTCCCTAAAGCACCTTCGCTCGAACCGCGGCGGGTGTTCCGACGGAGGCCCGCCGCGGGCCGGCGGGCCGCGCCCCGACCCGTGAGGTCGCCCCTGCCCTCGGTATCGACCGTGTCCCGCAGCTCACCCGCCCCTCGCCCCCGAGGGCGGACGATTGCAGGAGAGGCATGATTAAGACGGAGAGTCCCCGTAGCGCACGGCGATGTCGGCGGGGGACGCAGGAGCCCCACCTCCGAGCCGGCCTGCGGCCGGCACCGTCGAACTGGCTTCGTTCTTGGCCGCCTACCTCCGCGGCTCGGGACCGAAGTTCGTCGTCGTCACCGGAGCGGTCGGCGCCGGGAAGAGCACGCTGCTCCGGACCCTCCTCCCCGCCCTGGCGGGCCCCAAGCTCTACCTCGCCTACCAGACGCCGACCCCCTCGGCCGCACCCCCTCCGGGTACCGGTGGGGAGGCTCCCATGGTCTCGATGCTCCTCGCCGACCCGCAGTTCTCCTCCGTGGGTCCCGACCCCTCCTCCCGCTCCGTCCCCGGCGCACCCCTCGCTTTCTCTCCCCAGGACGCCAAGGAGGCGGCACGGGTCTCCGCCCCGATCGAGGAGGCGGCGGGTCGACTCTCGGCTGCGGGGGCCGGCACGATCGTCGTCGACTCGTGGGACCGAGGCTCCGAGGCGTTCTTTCGAGCGCAGGCCCCCCTCCCGGGGGCGGTGCGCACCTTCTCCGCCCCGGCGTCGGACATCGCCGGCATGCAGGCGGGGATCGTGTCGAGCCAGGTCCACCTGATCCTCGCCGTCACTCCCGAGCTCGGAGCGCCGCTGCTCACGCTGGCCGACGCCGTCGTCGAGCTCCGGGCCGAGGAGCGCGCTCGCGGCCGCCTCCGGGTGCACGAAGTGACGAAGACGCGGGGGGCGTCGGCCCCGCCGGCGCGCTCGCTCTACACGCTCGAAGGGGAGAGGTTCCGCTCGTTGCCGCCGCTGCCGAGCGGTTTCCGACCGACGGTAAGCCTCCCGGATCCGGACCCGGCGGGCTCGGCGGAGTCGATCTGGCCCGGGCTCGCTTCGATCGAGTCGGTCCTCGGACGCCTTCGCTACGGGGCGATGACTGGGATCAGCGTCGGGGGCGACGCCTCGGACGCCATCCCGATCGCCCTCACCGCACCGGCCGCCGTCCACGTGCTCCGCATCGGGGGCCGGGTCGCGTGGATCCCGGCGCCGTCCGTTCGGCCGTCGAAGTTGATCGCCCAGATCGGAGGGGCGTTGCCCGTCGACTGGCTGCGGGAACGGCTGCGCATCCTCTCGGCGAGCGGGGACGATCCCGGACTCGGCGAGCTGCGGCGGATCGTGGTTCCCCTCTCGAGGGAGTCGGCCGACGCCCGAGAGGCCCGCCCGGCGACTCCGCCCGGGGTCACCTCGCTCTTCCCGGAGGTCTATCGCTTCCTCCGCGACCATCCCGCTCCAGGGCCGGCGCTGTACGTCGCCTCCCTCGAGGGGCTGCGGGCCGCAGCGCAGGCGGCGGGCGTTACGATCACCGACTCGACCCTGCCCGCGGTCGCGGGGTTCTACATGCGGCTCCCCCGTTTCCATCTGCTCGCCTACGGGAGCGCGGAGGATCCTGCCGCGCGCCTGTTGATGCCGGTTGCCGAGACGCTGGTGCACCTCGAGATGGCCTACGGTCGTCCGGTGATCTTCGGGGACCGGCCCAACCGACCGGCCTCCATCCTCGACTGGTCCGGGACCGACGGGCGTCTGAACGCCGTTCCGGTCGGCTGAGCCGACCGGCGTTCGACGTCGGCCGGCCTACTCCGTGTTGATCGCCCCGGTCAGGTCGTAGTCCCCGGGGGACGTCGGCACCTGGATCGTCACCGAGAACGTGGTGGTCGTCCCGGCCGCGAGCGAGGCGGGCAAGGAAGGCACGACGTCGAGGAGCGCGAACGGCGGATCGATGCTGATGCTGCTGATCGTGTGAGCGACGGTGTCGTTGTCGGTCACGTTCACGACGTACGTGTAGGTCGCCCCGGAGACGTTCGCAGGAAAGCAGTTGCAGTCGGTCTCGACGAGGTAGCTCGTGTCGGAGACGTTGCTCGTCCAGTATTGGGGGATCAGGTCGACGTCGTCAATGAAGACCGTGGTGCGATTGTTCGGATCCGGCGTGCTCGGCACCCGGAACGCCGAGTGCTCGGGCAGCCAGTACCAGGCGGCCGAGAGCGTGAGGAGGAACGCGGTGCATACCACCGACACGACGATCCAGCTCTTCGGCAGGTTCCGGAGCGCTCGGGGGAGCCGCATCGATCCGACCTAGGTGGACAGCCCGTACAGCGGCAGCGACATCGCGAGCGATGCCGGGTAGCCGGTGTAGACGACCTGGAGGGTGCAGGCACCGGGGATCCAGTAGCACCACTCGGGGGCGCCGTGGAAGTCGTCGTCCTTGAACGCGGTGAACGTGTGGGCGAACAGGTAGAGCGAGTCTCCGGGCCGGAGCGTCGTCGAGCCGGGGACGATCTGGTAGAAGAACGCGAGCCGGTTCCAGGCGGCCGCCGGAGGGGTGTACGAGCCGCAGTGCTGAAGCTGGGGGCCCATCCCTCCGACCGTCCCGGACGAGCCCGGGACCCACGCCATCTCCGCGAGGGTCGCCGCGAGGTAGATGGTGCCGTTGCAGTAGAAGAGGAACAGGAGCTGGTCGGTCTTCACCGGAGGCGGGTTGGTGAAGGTGATCTTGATGACGCCCAGGGTAAGGCAGGTCTGCACCCCATTGACGTTCTTGCAGTCGGAGCCGTCCCCCCATACGGGTTCGCTCCCGCCGCCGACGGCCTGGTAGCTCAGCCAGAGGGGCTGGGCCGGGAGCGGCGGGCGAAACGCGTAGAGGGTCGCGGCGAGGGTCATCGTGATCGCGACCAGGAAGATCGTCCCCACGATGGGGGCCACTCCGCGGCGCCGACCCCTCCGTCGCGCGGGTCTCATCAGTAGTTCTATGGGCGCGGATGGGCTAAAAAGGCGACGGACTCGCATCGTGAAATCGCCGACGGAGCACCCGTCCCCGCCCGCCGGGAGCGCCCCGGACCGCCGACGGAAGATCCGTGCGGCCGCCCCCGTCACGCGACTCGACCGCGAGGGCGGTGGTGCGTGGAGTCGCAGGGAGGAGCGCGTGGACCCACCCCCCCAGCTTCTCGGTTCGGCCGATCAGAGCGAACGCCGTCCTCTGTGCGGGCGCCGGCTTGGGGCGAGGAGAGGGGGTGGTCCGAGACCATCCGATGTCTCTCCCCCTGTCAAAGCCCTCTTCCCTCCGACGTGCTGACTCGCGAGGGGTCGCCGGTGAACGCATCTCCGCTCCTCGAAGGAGTTCTCATCTTCGCGGTGGTGGCGGCGCTCCAGCTCCCCGGCAAATCGAACTTCGGCGTCATCACGCTCGCGACCCGCCACCCTCCCCGGGACGTCTTCCTCGGGGCCTCGGCCGGACTCGGGGCGGCCACTCTCGTCTCGGTCTCGCTCGGGTACGCCGCCGAGACGGTCCTCAGCCCGTACCTTCTCTGGGTCAAGGTCGCTGGCGGCCTGGTCCTGATCGCGTTCGGCGTCCGCGAGATCTGGAGGGCTCCCGCCTCGGTGCACGAGCCGGGCGAAGGGACCCCGGCCGAGTCGCACACCCGCCGACAGGTTCGGATGGTCGCTCTCGGACTCGCCTTCCTGCTCGAGATGGGCGACAACACCCAGATCCTCGCGATCCTGTTCGTCGCCTCGACCGGCAACGTCGTGCTGGTCTACGTCGCGGCCACGGCGGCGCTCATCGCGGTGACGGCGCTCTCTTCCCGGGGGGCCCGCTATCTCCAGGAGCACGTTCCGGAGCGACGGCTTCGGGGGGTGCTCGGGGGACTGCTGATCGCCGTCGGGCTCCTCACGATCGTGATCGCGGCGGTGCCGGTGGCTCTTCCGTTCGGGGTCTGAGCCTCCGTTCGGCGAGACGCTAAGTACCATCGGCGTCGCCGGCGCCTCGACGGACCGCAAGCGGTTAGAACCGAACGCCCGTGAAACCGCCGTGAACGATCCCCTCCCTGCACCGGCCCCTCCCGGAGTCGGGGAGCGCGCGCGCGCGGCGTTCGTGCAGGGCTGGCACCGCCTGCACCGGAGCCGATCGAAGGGAGGGCAGCGCAGCTGGGTGTCGGTCTCCCAGACGCTCGTCCGGTCGGCGCTTCTCGCGATCCCGATCGGAGTGGTGGCCGGGGTCGGCTCGGCCGCGTTCTACTTCCTCTGGCTCGAGTCCACCCGATTCTTCCTGGAGGGGGTCGTCGGCATCGGCTACCCGTTCGCGGGCGCCCCGCCCGGGGGGTTGGTCGTCTGGTCGAGCTCGTTCCCGCGGATCCTGCTGCTTCCGGTCGTCATGGCCGCCGGTGGCCTGGCGACCGGCTGGATCGTCCAGCGCTGGTCCCCGGAGACCGCCGGCCACGGGACCGACGCGGCGATCAAGGCCTTTCACGAGGAGGGAGGCCGGGTCCGCCGGCGGGTTCCGTTCCTCAAGGTGATCGCGTCGTCGCTCACGCTCGGGACGGGCGGGGCCGGGGGCCGGGAGGGGCCGTCCGGGCAGATCGGAAGCGCCTTCGGGTCGTGGTGGGCCGACTCGCTCGGCCTGTCCGACCGCGAACGGCGGATCGCCCTCGCCACCGGACTCGGGGCGGGGGTCGGGGCGATCTTCCGGGCGCCGTTGGGCGGGGCGATCTACGCCGCGGAGATTCTCTACATCCAGGACTTCGAGCCCGACGTCTTCTTCCCCGCGATCGTCGCGTCGGTGATCAGCTACGCGATCTTCGGCGCAATGTTCGGGTTCTCCGCGCTGTTCGCGCTCCCCGCCGGGGGAGTGAGCTGGAACGTCGAGCAGCTTCCGCTCTACGCGCTGCTCGGACTCATCTGCGCGGCCGCGGGGGTCGGTTTCATCCGGCTCTTCCAGTCGACGGAGGATCGCTTCCGGGCCCTGCGCGGGGGGCCGCTCCTTCGGGTCCCGCTCGGCATGGCGATCGCGGGGGTCGCGGTCGCCGCGGTCTACCTGCTGCTGCCCTGGGGGAATCACTTCGCGGCCCTCGCCTCCATCGGTGTCGGCTACGGATTCGTGCAGGCCGTGATGCTCGGTCAGATCGGCGTGGGGACGCTCGTGCCGCTGGCGCTGGTCGCCCTGAGCGTGGCGATCGTCCTGCGCGCGACCACCACCTCCCTCACGGTCGGGAGCGGCGGCGCGGCGGGGTTGTTCGGGACGAGCGTCGTGATCGGGGCCCTCGTCGGGGTGGAGATCGGTGCGGCGTTCCACACTGTCCTCCCGTCGGTCGTCTCGGCCGGGGAGATCTCTGCCTTCGCGATCGTCGGGATGATGACGTTCTTCGGTGGAGTCTCGAAGGCGCCCCTCGCGGTGCTCGTGATGGTCGCCGAGATGACCGGCAGCTACGACCTCCTCGTGCCCGCCATGCTCGCGATCTTCATCGCTTACATCGGCACCGGTCCGTACCACCTGTACGAAGAGCAGCGGGCGACCCGGCTCGACAGCCCGGCGCACCGCGACGAGTACGTCGCCCTGCTCCGGGGCGAGCGGTCGGCGTAGCCTGGAACATACGGTCCGTGGGTCTATGCCGGCGTGACCATCCGAGGGTCCGTGACCGCTCCACGGGGGGCAGAATCGTACGTCCGTCCCCCCAAACCCCCCCGATGGTGTCTCCATAGGGAGCGGTGTGGTGGAAGGGGAAGAGGCTCAGGCGCGCGCGCCGACCCCACTCGCCGGGAGTCCTCCCCGCGACCGGTGCGAATCTCCCCCACGGGGTATGTGTTCCGTCTCCGTGGAAGGTTAGAGATTTGTCCGCGGTAGGAATGCGCGAGAATCGAGGGTAACGACTTCCCGGGGCCGTTCGGCCGCGCTACCCGCTGGTCCTGTGAGCGACTCTGGGGCCGCGAAGGCGTAGTCTCTCCCCGCATCGGTCGAGGGGTCGCTCGGACCGTGCCCCGTCACCTCGAACGGGGTCCGCATTCTCGAGGCCCCGAATCGGAACGGAATATCCTCCCGAAATCTCTAAAGGCCCACTCCTCTCGGACCGCCGGGGCCCATAGCTTAGTTTGGCTGGAGCACCCGGCTGATAACCGGGAGGTCGTCGGTTCAAATCCGACTGGGCCCACGGCGGGAAACTAGTCTTCGTACGGTCGCTTCTAGCGAAGGAGGAGACACGTCGAGAAGTTGAGTGACCTCGACGTCGTATCGGCCTTGCACTCCCGACGCTCGAACTCCGTGCCCCGGACTCAGTCTCCGCGGAGAGAGCGTATCCGAGCTAGCTTACGGTAAAACCCCGGTCTCGGTCCAAACGCCCCGAATCTCACGGTCTGCCCATCCACGACGAACCACGCTCGATAGCCCCCCACATGGACCGACCACACTTCCTGCTTCCAGCCCCCGGGGCGGCTTGAGTTGCTGGACAGAGAACCCGGGCCCCGAAGAGTATGGTTAGACCCGCATTCGGGAGAAAGCCTCCTCAAAGACTTCTCGAACCTCCGGCGGGAGCGAGAGAAACTCTGGCCTGGCGTCTTGGCGCATGGCGACGGAGTAGCTCACCCTAGCGCCCTCGCGCTCGTAGAGCTCTCGATTCGGCGATCACACGTTCGATCGGTATGTCCTCGCCACTTCGCAAACGACGCCCCAGCTCGGCCCACGTCAGTCGAGTCGGATGGGCAGCCAAGAGTACTTCAATCACTTCGTCGTAGGTCTGGTCACCTTCCTTCAGTGAAGCGAGTCTCTTGCGTGTCACTTGGCTAACGGTAATCGTAGTCGCCGCGGAGCCGCTCATCGCAATAGCAACCATGGGAATAGCCGCTGTTAAGCACTCGCGGCGTGACCAAGCCTGCGCCGCGGGGTCCCCCCCGCAGCACCAGCATCCGGATGCTGCCGATTACTTCGCTTGCGTCGTATCCACCGTAACCATCTCGAAGGCCTCGGGATAACCGAGGGCTTCGAGAGCGACATTCTGGGCGTAGCGCTGCGTTCCCGGACGATAGGTCTCGCTCAATCGCTTCTGCAGCGGCTTCGAATCCCGCCCTCGGGCCCAAGCGATGTACTCATGAATCGACCCACTCGGAGAGAACTGGAACAGGCGCGCGTCCCCATCGAGCGTGCTTCCCATGAGCACGAACGTCCCCAGTATCCGGGTGTCCTCGCGGACAGTCTGCCCCCAGAAGAGCGCGCCCAGGTGGTCGACCACCTCCTGGGTCGAACTAAAACGGCGACCCCGAATGTGCCGACACACGGCGGCAAAGTCGCCCAATAGCCCGGTCCCCGCGACGGCGAGGCGGGGACCCAACCGCAAGATCTTGCCGCCGCGAAGGTTTGAAGTGTTCTTACCGAGGAAGGAGGGAAGGGGCTCGCCGCCTATGGGGTCGTACCTCGCCGCAAGTATCACCCCCCGGTCGAACACCAGGCCAACGATCTGTGCTCCCCTTCCCGCAGCCGCCTCGGCTGCTTGGATACGGGGGACGTGCCCATTGGACGTGTAGTGGGGCTCCACCCGGTTTCCCCCGGTGGAAGACGGCTGACCGGATCGAGATCCTCGGTCCGAGTGTTGGCTCCGTTGACCCTCGCTCATCGCAGTTGGCTCCTCGACTGTGCATGTCTATCATGAAGCCTCCGCCGTCGTTACGACCCCGCTACAGGGGCTCGCGTTCTTCGTTCAGAACGGGTGCCGTAAGAAGGACTGACTCCGTCGTCGCGGGACCGACCCTTGCGGGAGGAGGCGGTTTGCTAACGACACCCACGATCAAATATTCCACCCTCGCCCGGAGGACGGACCAGAGTGCCCCGATTTGTCCGGCTCGAGCAAAAAGTCCACGGATTTGAACCCTTAAGGGTCTGAATCCGACTAGGCCCATGGGCGAGCCACGATTCCACCACCGCGGCCCACTGGGTGCCGTTCTAGAACGACTGCCGCTCTGATGACCAGGGCCGCGCAACGACCTAGAGGATTCTTCCTTCGCGAACGACGGGAGTGCCGTCGATCTCGATCTCGGGTCCCGCCAACGAGAACCACGTGAAGAAGCTTGAGCGATTGGCGCCCCCAAGCCCCCGGTTTCCCCCGATCTGAATCGATGCGCAACCCCCTTCGCCCTTCTCGAGATTGGGGACATCCCGGACCGCCGGGTTCAACCCGACGGTGAGCGCGCTGGCCTGCTCCTTCCCCGCGGTGCCCTTCTTGTACTGGCGGGCAAACTCCGGTGCCCCCTCCACGAGCGAGTACGAGACGAGCTTGCCCCCCTTGAACTCGAGGGCGCCGCCAGCGTGCCAGTTCCACCAGATGTTAGTTCGGCGGTTGGCATGGAACCGTCCTTCGGCCGTTCGGGAGTCGAGGACGAAGTCGACGAACCCGGCGGGGATCGACTCGATCATGCCGGAGAGCGAGTCTCCCTTACGATGCGGATGCGGCCTTCCGTCGTGCAGCCGTGGCGCAATCCCCGCGAGCCGGACCTCGAGGTCGGTTCCGTTCGGGTGGGTGATCCTCACCTTCGTCCCTCGGGAGAATGCTCGGACCAGGCGGGCCCCGTTTCGGGCGATCTCGGCCGGGTCCACGAGGGAGGCGCGGAGCACTTGCTCCTTCCACTTCGCGAGGTCGACCCGCCAGCGCCTGGCGCGCGCCTCCGTCACGAACCCCTCGGTCATCCGGATCCCCCGGAGGCCTGTCTTGCGCGCGACCGCGTACCAGGGCCAATTCCAGTCGAACGCGTCCTCCGAGCGCACCGGTAGCCGTTCCATGCGATCGCTGTCGCCCGGTCCCCAGAAGTTCACGTAGACGTCCGCCGCCTCCAGCGCGGCCCATTCCGGGGCGCTCGACTGGCCGAGGAGCCTGCTTTGCCTCCGATCGATCGCGCGCCACCACGCGTCCTCGCTTTCGTAAACGAACAGCACGTGGCCGCCGACGCGGCGGATCTCGTCGACCATCGCGGTGGCCATCGGCATCGTATGGTTCCACGATTCAACGATCGCGTTCTCGCCCGCGCGAACCTTCAGGAACTTCGTGACGAGGTGGCGGGCTACGTCTCGCTGGAGCTTGCTGGGAGTGTCCGACACGGCGGAGGGGAACTCGACTCGCTACTTGTAGGCGCGGGGGCGTGGCGACCTCTCGGGCGTACTTCGTCGGCCCCGCCGCTTCGGGCCGAGGGACTCGGGCCGCGTTCGAACGAGTTCGCCGGAGGGCCCTGGGCGAGTCTCGGCGGGTCGCGGGGGTTTCCCCTGCCGAGCCCTCGAAGACCGAGAGGAGTCCCGGGCCCCCCCTCGCTCGAGAGGCCGTCCGGGATGTGTCGAGCCGAAGCAACCCGTATATCGAGAGGGCCCCTTCGGTGGCCGGACCACATGGCACCGCGCCCGGAGCGCCGTGGGATCGTCGGTGCCGGGGCCGCGATCATCGTCCTGCTCCTGCTCGTCCCGTCTCTTCTCATCATTTCCGCACCGGCCGCTCCCGGGAACAGCGCTGAATCCCACCCCGTGACTCCGGGTTCGGATACGACGTCGCTGGAGGGGACTTCGGGAGAGTCGGGTCCCGGGCCCGCTGCCCTCGATACGTCGCCCGCCAACACTGAGGTCGGGACACCCGGGGCGTCGGGGTGGAGCGGGGCAAGGGACGCGTCACCTGCCGGCTCGATGGGGACGCCCCCCCATCCCGAAGCGATCTCGGCCGGCGGCCCTCCGGGGTTCAGTGGCCACTACTACGCGGGCGCAGTCTACTCGGGGGCCCCGCAGAACGCGGGTCAGGTCGGCGTGACCCTCCGGGTCCCAGACGACCGGCCGGAAGGCGGGAACGCGAGCTTCTACTACGTGATCCTCTCCGTCTGGGACAACGCTGGATCGTACGACCAGCTCGGGTTCGCGAACTCGTACGGAACGTGGGGGGTCGCCTACTCGTCGACGAACTACTGCGCGACGACGTACTACTACAGCCCGGATGCGTTCGCGCTGCAGAGCGGCCGGCTCTACGACTTCGAGATGTCCGTAGCCGCGGGCGCGGTCCAGTTCAGCATCTCCAACGCGACCTCGGGGGCGGTCGTCTGGTCCCAGGTCGCCGACACCGGAGGAACCGAGTTTCTCGTGCAGTCGACGTATGGGTGCGACTCGGGCGTCTACTACGACTACACGGACTACGAGGAGGTGTACGGCACGGCGGGACCCGATATCCCGTACGACCTGTTCTTCGTCAACAACACGGTCGGGCCTTCGCCGGAGGCGTCGTGGATCGACATGGGGCACCCGGCGCGTGCCGTCCTCCTTCAGGGAACGAACGTCACGCTCGAGAACGAGCCGTACTACCTCGCGTCCAGCGATGGTCGAGACTCCCTCGCGGCTCCTACTCGGGCGGCGGGCGGAACGGTCGACTGGAACGTCTCGGTGATCGCGCTGAACTCCGACGGCCCCGTCTCCTTGGGAACCTATCAGTTCCCGCACGGATGGGCGGTCGATATCCTTCCGGGTTCGGGGACCGCTCCGTTCCACGCGGAAGCGGCGATCACCTTCCCCGCCCTCAGCCCGGCGGGGTCGTACTGGATCGGGATCAACTCCACGGATCACCCCGGGGTCGGCGCGTACTCTCGCCTCGCGCTCCGGGTGAACATCGGCCCAGAGTACACCGTCACCTACGAGCAGCTGGGGCTGCCGGTCGGCCTCCCGTGGGCGATAGCGCTCGACGGAATCGTGCGGTCGTCCGAGACGTCGGCGCTCCAGATCCGGGTTCCGAACGGCACGTACAACCAGTCGGTGGCCCCTATCCCGGGGTACCGCTGGTCGCCGGTCGGACACGAGCCTAGGGTCACGGTCGGGGGGTCGAACGTCACCGAACCGCTCTACATATTCTCGGTTGTCCCGCAACTCGTCTTCTTCGAGGAGACGGGTCTGCCCACCGGATTCCGATGGTGGGTGAACGTCACGGGGGGGACCCCCCAGTCCTCCGTGAGGGGGTCTCTCGAGCTCTCGATCCCCAACGGGACGTACGCGTACACGGTGTCGGCCGCGTGCTTCCTCGCCACGCCCGCCCGGGGAACCCTGACGGTCACTGGACGAACGCACCCGGAGAACGTGAGCTTCACGAACGGAACCGCTCCGTGCGTCGCGGTCCTCGCGCGGACGGTCGATGGGGGGAACGGCTACTATGGGACCACTCTGAACTTCACCGTTCCGGGCCGGTGGCCGTCCTATGAGCTGATCGCATGGGGGTTCAGCGTCGACGGGCCCCCGCCGTCCTCGTACCCGACGCCCATTCTTCCGGCCGGAATGTACATCGGAACCTCCCTGGGGTTTGCCGGGGTCGCCGTCGGCGCCGCGGCCCCTGGAACCCACCGGGTCGTGCTGCCGTTCGACGGATTCCAGTCATTCTCCGATGTTGTGGTGTACGCCCTCTTCAACGACGCGGGGTTCACGTACCGGTTCGCCAACGTGAGCGACAGCGACACTCTGTCGCTCCCCGCCGGGGCCGACCTTTACCTTGGGGCGCAGGCGACCCCGAGCGACTCGACCGCGATCACGCACTCTAGCCTCACCACGGTGGACGCCCAATCTCCCACATACACGACCGGCGTGACGAACCTCGTCGGCCGGCAGTCCTCGCCCGAGTTCTCGATGTCGATCAACGCCTCCGTCTTCGGCACGGCAGCCGTGGGTCTCTATCCCGGCACGCGCCACCCGGTGACGTTCCAGGAGAGTGGGTTGCGCCCCGGGTCCCCGTGGGCGGTCACCGTGGACGGAGTGACCCGCAGCGCCACGGCGGACTCGTTGACCTTCTCGCTCTACAACGGGTCGCATGCCTATCTCCTCCTCGGACCGAAGGGTGCCCGGGTCGTGGGACGCGGGGGCGAGCTGCAGCCGACGGGCCGGATCACCGTCTCGGGGAGTGCGCTCCTCGAATCGGTGGAGTTCCGGTACGCCTCCACCCGGGTGCTGCGGTTTGTCGAGACGGGGTTGATCCGCGGCACGACCTGGTGCGTCAGCCTCGGCCCTTCCGCCTGCTCCTCGATTTCAGCGATCGCGTTCGGGAATCTCACGCCTTGGACGTACGCCTATTCGGTGCTCAACGTCCCCGGGTACACCGCGGTCGTGAAGGTGGGGCGGGCGACCGAGCCGACCACCGGTCAGTCCAACGTGACCCACGGGTCGACGACGGTCCGGGTCGTTTTCACTCCGATATCGTACGGAGTGTCCTTTACCGAGGTGTCTGCGCCGCCCGGTGGGTCGGCCTGGCGGGTCCGGGCGACGTGCCTCGACTCGGCATGGTCGGACCTGGGCTGTGCCGGCTGGTCGCGGTCGCATCGCGCAGCCGCCACCAACATCACCCTGATGCTCCGGAACGGAACGTACGCCTGGCAGATCTCGCCCCTTCCGGGGTACGAGCTGATCTTCAACGGAACGACCGTCTGGTCGGGCTACTTCACCGTCGACGGCGCCCCGATCGTCGAGGACATCGGATTCCTCCGCGCCGGCGCCCCGCCGGGGTCCCCGCCGTAGCGGGGTCGTACCTTACCGGGTCGAGCGTCACGATCGGGTTCGACGAACCGGTGGCCGATTCTCGATCCAGGTCATCGAGGGGGGCGGCCAGTCCGCCTGCCAGTACACGCCGATGATCTCTCCGAGGTCGTGCGCCTGCTCGAAGGAGATCTGGTAGAACGCGTCGGCGAGCGTGTACCCTCCCGGCATCCAGGGTGCCTTCACGCGGCGCCGGAGCTGAGCCTCCGTGAGGCGGGCGAGGAGTTCGTCCTGCCCCTTCCATACCCGGTCCCGATACCGTCGCAGGTCGCTCCACGAGCGCACGTCCTCGCCTCTCCGCCCCGGAGCGTCGAAGATCTCCCACCGGTGCTGCGCGACCGCCACCAGCCAGGCTTCGTGGACGTTCAGGATGTGGACGAGGGTGTTCTTGATCGAGAGATGCCCCGTCCCCCGATTCGCGGTCGCGGCCTTCCAGCCGCGCCGCTCGGCCGAACGCAGGAATCGCTCGAAGACGGCCCGGTCGTACGCGATCAATCGCTGGAGACTGGGGAGATCCGGCATGGCGACTCCGTCCCCTCCGACCGGGTCGTCCTTGATAACGCCCCTCCCTCTCCGGGGGCCCAAGAGCTGCGAGGGGACCGGCCTCCTACGGTCGGGCGCCCTAGAAATACCCCGGCCGGTCTCGCGCCCGCGTGGCCTCCGTCCGATCGTCCGTGTACGATGCGGCGTCGCCCCCCCCGCTCGAATCGAGCGGGGACTCGGCCCCTGACCCGCCGGCCGGCCTCCGTCCCCCACGGACCGCGCTGACTCCCGCGCCCCCCGCCCCGCGACGCCCCCCGCGCTCGCTGATCGTCGTGGGGGTCGTGGTGGCCGTTCTTCTCAGCGGGGTGCTCGCGTTCGTCTTCCTGGCCGCCCCGTCTCTTCCCGTCGAGATCCGGAGCATCGACTTCGACGCACCGGACAACGTCTGCGGCCTCAATGCGAACCCCGTCGGCACGACGGGCTACAACGAGACGACGTCCACGAACACCACCGTCGACTTTCTGATCCCGAACTTCAATTCGACCCCGTGCGAAATCCGAGAGATCGCGACGAGCACGAGTGGTTTCACTCTCTACGACGCCCAGGTCCCCCGAACCATTCCCGGGTCCGCGAGCGCGCAGCTGAACGTTACGATCAAGACCCCCCCGTCGAGGTTCTCGGGGAACCTGATCCTCGTTCTGCGCTGACCCGGCCTTCCCGCGGGGGAGGGCGGGGTGGGTCCTGGTCACCCCTTCCGCGCCGGGACGATGGGCGTCGCGATCCTCGATCCCATCCGGGGCGCTAATACCGCGCGGTCGTTGCCGGAGCCGTGGCGATCGCCGCGCCCGCGGATCTTCTCCTGTTCGTCTCCGGCGAGCCCGGGCCCGAAGAGAACCTCAGCCGCGACGTGATGTCGTCGATCGGAGCGAGGATCGCCGGCACGGTGATCTCTTCGGCGGCGCTCCGCCGGGGCGGTGGGGCGGCGCCCCCCACCCGGAGCCCGGCGGACTCCGCGGACGTGTGGCACGTCCCCCGAGCGGAGGTCTCCACCGTGAATCTCGTCATCGAACTGGCGCGGAAAGCGGGCCGAGAGGTCACGCTCGTCAACGTGAACGGCCGGGGAGACCAGTCGCTCTCTCAGCGGTGGGTCAGCGTCCAGGACGTACTGCCGGTGCTGGTTCGGCCCGACGGCGAACGTCTCGTCGGGCTCGAACAGTTCGGGCCGGGTTCGCTCCAGCGCTTCTTGCAGGCGGGGACCCTGCGGGGTCGGTACGACGTCCGGACCTAGATCTGCGGCGCCGCACTGCGGCACGAGGTGCAGGCCGCCGACCACGGGGCGTTGGTGAGTCGGCACTGCGGACAGATCCACGCACGGGACGACGTGGTCCGGGCTGCCGTGGAGCCGATCGTCGAGGAAGCTCGGGGGACCCCGGACCGAGGTGCGACCGCGAGCGGCGGTTCCCTCGAGCGCTTCCGCGACTCCTCCAGCAACGGAAGTTCGGGCAGCGGAGCCTCGCCCACCTCGTTCGCGGGCCGAGACGCGCCGATCGCTGTCCCGTGGGGGGCCGACCAGACTCGGCCGAGGAGAGAGTTCAGGTCGTAGAGATTCGCCGGTGGCGGGCGCGACGGTGCGGCGGTCGCGGTCTCTCCGGGGGCAGCGACGTCGGCGGGTTCCTCGACCTCTCGCCCCGGGACCGATGCGGTCGGAACCGCCGTAGGGGACGGCGCGTGCGCGAGGGAATACCCGCGCTCCTCGGCATTCGGACCGGGGTATCGGGCGGCGCTCCACGCCGAGACAACGTGAAATTTCGGAGGTTCTCTGACCGCTGCCATCGCCGAAGCCTGTCTTCTGAAACCGGGAATCCCCCTATAATACCGGGGTTCGACCGGGCCGCGATCCGCCTCGGCGGCCATTCCGGGGAGGGGCCCCGAACCCCCCGCGCACGCCTCCGGGGGCGTACCCACGACCGGAACGCTACCCTCCCGAGCGGGGTCCCGGCGGTCCGAAAACCGTCGGCGTGCCCCGGTCCGACACGGCTCCTCGGCGGCGTGGCTCCCGCTCTTAAGCGGCCGTTGGCTTCGCGAAGCTGACGACATGGCCGAAATCGAACACCCGACGCGCAAGGCCGCCGCTCCGGCGGCGAACGTGCGCTTCGAAGAGCTGCCGCTCCACCCGACCCTCCGCCAGGGGATCCGGGATATGGGCTACCACGACGCGACGCCGATCCAGAGCAAGGCGATCCCGGACGCCGTCGGGGGCCGCGACATCGTCGCGACCGCCCAGACCGGCACGGGAAAGACCGCCGCCTTCCTCCTTCCGATCCTCGAACGGACCCTCGACCTTCCCCCGGGACGCATCTACGCCCTCGTGCTGACCCCGACCCGCGAGCTCGCGCTGCAGGCGGAAGGGTTCGTCAAGAAGCTGGGACACTACACCAAGCGCCGCGGGGCCGCGGTCTACGGGGGCGTCGGCATGGAGCCCCAGACCCGAGCGCTGCGCGGCGGCGCCGAGATCATCATCGCCACGCCCGGCCGCCTGCTCGACCACATGAACCGCGGGTACGTGAACTTCGACTCCCTGCGGATCCTCGTCCTCGACGAGGCGGACCGGATGCTGGACATGGGGTTCCTCCCCGACGTCCGCCGCATCCTGACCGGCATCCCCCGGGTCCGTCAGACGATGCTGTTCTCCGCGACGATGCCGCCGGCGGTCGTGGAGCTCGCCCACGAGTTCCTGCGCGAGCCGCGGATGGTGCACGTCGACCCGACGACCGTCGCCGCGGTCGGCGTATCGCATCTCGGCCTGCCGGTCCCCGGCCACCTGAAGGCGGCCCTGTTGCGCGAGCTGCTCCGCGACGAGACGATGACGAGCGTCCTCGTCTTCGCCCGAACGAAGCACCGCGCGGACCGGCTCGCCCGCCAGCTGACCCAGTGGGGGATCTCCGCGTCCGTGATCCACGGGAACCGCAGCCAAAGCCAGCGGGTCCACGCCCTCGAGGGGTTCCGCGAGGGGGACCACCGGGTGCTCGTCGCGACGGACATCGCGGCCCGGGGGATCGACGTCGAGGGCGTGAGCCACGTCGTCAACTTTGACGTCCCGAACGAGGCGGAGGTGTACGTCCACCGCGTCGGAAGGACCGCGCGCGCCCAGCGGCAGGGAGATGCCTACTCCTTCATCAGCCCGGACGAACAACAGGATTTCGGGCGGATCGAGCGGTTGCTCGGCTTCGAGATCCCCCGGGCCCGCATCCCCGGCTTCGCCTACGATGCGCCGGCCCCGCCCCGTGCGACCGGCGACGGCGGCGGGATGCGCGAGCGCCGGGGACGTCGCCCCGAACGGGGGGGCGGCCGGCCGCGCTCCCGACGCGAGGGAGGTTCCTCCGCGCGCCCCCCCCGCCGCGACGAGGGCTCCGGCGGCCGGAATCGCCGAACCTATCGCCGCTGGTGAGCCACCGGCCCCGGGAGGTCGGGGCCCCGGACCCCCTTGCGTAGTCCGGACGGCGACAAGTTGCCGTACCGGCGTCTCGTTCCGCGGCGTTAAGGGGGACTGACGCCTTCGTGCGACAGAGCGAGGACACCTCCCCCCTTTCGAACTCGGCCGTTCGTTCGAGGACGAACCCCGGGGGGAACGGCACGCTCGCGACCGAACGTCCACAGGGGGTCACTTCCACGGGGCGGCGGACGTTGCACCGGGCGCTCTCGCGCCACCCGATCCTCTTCGAGCCGGTGCCGCCGTCCGCCCGGACGGCCCACGACAAGGTCGAGGGGTACGTCCATCGTGTCGCCGCGTTGCTCGAGGCGCATCCCCGGGTCGACGCGTTCGTCGTGCCCGAGCTCGTCAACGAGAACCATAACGGCGAGCCGATGTACCGCTCCGGGGACGTGCGCCAGTTCGCGAGCCTCGTCTCGAAGGAGTCGGGATGCGAGGCGATCCTGAACCGCGTGGTCGCCCACGCTCGATCGATCCCCGAGCTGCAGGAGTGGTGCGCGGGGGCGATCGCGGAGGGGATCCACAACGTGATGTTCATCGGCGGGACCAGCCGCTACATCCCGTACCCCGGCCCCTCGGTGGTCGAGGCGAACGCGGGCGCTCTCGCGTTGGTCCGCCAGCACGCGGGGCTCATCGGCAACGTCGTGATCCCGCACCGGAACGACGAGGGGTACCGGATGCTGACCAAGACGAAGAGCGGGGCGTCGTTCTTCACGACCCAGATCGTCTTCGACCCGGAGCCGGTCGCGAGCCTGATCGACGAGTACGGGCGGCTGTGCCGGGCGTACGGGGTCGCTCCGGCCTCCGTGCTCCTCTCGGTCGCCCCGGTCGCCGACGAGGACGACCTCGAGTTCGTCCGGTGGCTCGGCGCGGAGATCCCCGAGAAGGTGGAGCGCTCGCTCGTCTCGGGCGAGGGGAGCGGCTCGATCGCCGCGGCGGTCGGCACCTGGCGGGGCGTCGTCGAGGCCTCGGCGCGATGGGAGGTCCCCGTCCCCCTGGGCGTGAACGTCGAGGTCGTCTCGCCGCGGCATTTCGCCACCGCGGTCGAGCTCCTGAGCGCCTTCGAGAAGGAGATGGGCGCGGGAGGCGACGGAGGACGATGACGACGTATCGCACGGGCGTGACCGGCCCGTTCCCCCGGACGGAGGCGCTGGTCCAGGCGACCCGGGACCTCGACCGCGGGCGGATCTCGCCCGAGGCCGGCGAGGCCGCGTTCGTCCGCGCGGAAGCGGAGGTCGCGGCGGTCGAGGAGCGCCTCGCGCTCGATGCGCGCACGGGCGGCTACCTCCGGTGGCCCGACCTCCTTCGTCCGTTCACGGAGATCTGGCCGGAGGTCAGCGCGGGGCCGCTCACCCGGTTCTTCGAGACGAACTCCTTTTACCGGCAGCCGATCGTCCGGTCGCCCCCCCAGGGCGGCCGCGGCCGGCTCGGCCGGTGGCTCCCGAAGGGACCGAACGCCCGGGCGATCCTCCCCGGACCGTACACCTTCCGTCGACTCGCCGAGGTGTCGTACGCGCCGGACATGTCGAACGCCCCCGTCGCCGAGATCGCCGCCGCGATGGCCGCCGAGCTCCTCTCGCTGGGGCCGAACGTTCCTCCGCAGGTCCAGTTCCAGGAGCCGATGCTCGTCTACGACCCTCCGAGCGGGGAGTCGGCCGAGGTCGTCACCGCGTATCGGCTGCTGGCGGATGCGCTCCCGAACTCGGAGAAACTGGTCTGGACGTACTTCGGGGACGCGGGACCGGTGCTCCGCCTGCTCGGACGCCTCCCCGTGGAGGTCGTCGGGTTCGACCTCTTCGAGTCGACGCTCGACCACGCCGAGAAGCTCTCCGGGCACGGCATCGGCGCCGGAGTAATCGATTCCCGGAGCACGCTCG
>Ga0335083_10000274_pt1 | contig 82310 bp, 74 predicted proteins | sample Lox_Sample_42_FD_206716 | JGI IMG/M metagenome (GOLD analysis project Ga0335083, IMG submission 206716) | Soil microbial communities from Loxahatchee National Wildlife Refuge, Florida, United States - Lox_Sample_4.2 | ecosystem: Environmental > Terrestrial > Soil > Wetlands | place: USA...
GCGCTGACACCCGGTAGCGAAAGACAGCATAGTCCACTACGTATGAAATCGCCGCAACTGCGACGATCAACCCAAAGCCGTACAACAGCGCTTGTTTGATCCAGCGAATCATTGCTTTCCCTCGTGCGCAGAGCTGGAGTTTTGACGCAGCGAAAGCTTACAGAATTTCTCGCGCGCAATCCAAGAATGATGCTGACCGATTGCGATGATTGCAGCGACCGTAAGATCGCGCGCAGGATCTCGGGTGAATCGCCGAGCGTTTGCATGTCGGCGACCACGAACTGCCGTAAGCCAAGGTGCTCGATGACTTCAAAGAGCGCTAATTCATGTTTGACCCTCGCAACGATTGAAAATCGACGAGGCAGAAAGACGCAGCTCCGAAACCGCCAGGTACTCGTCTGCAAGTCGGAGTACAGACAACGTCCCGCGAGGGAATTCTCTCTTAACTAAAGATTCCAAGAAACGCCAATGCGAACCAGGTCGCTGTTGCTTCTCTTCATTTTGCTGCCGTTCGCACGGGCCCTGGGCGACGCCGTCTTCCTTCTGGAAGAGCCATACGGCCACTTCGGAAGCTGGATTCCAACCGGTCACGCGGCTGTCTATCTCACCGAAGTGTGTGCCGCATCCCCAACCCGGCTGCGGCGCTGCGAACCGGGTGAGACGGGAGCCGTCATCAGCCGTTATCACAGAATCGCCGGGTTCGATTGGGTCTCCATTCCTCTCATAGCGTATCTCTACGCAGTTGACAGAGTGCAGGATATTCCGGATTCGGCGAGTGCCGAATCCGTTGAGGAACTCAGAGACTCTTATCGCCGTGAACACCTGCGCATGCTTGCACCCGACGACGTGGACGGCCGCGCGCCCAAAGGAGACTGGTACCAGCTCGTGGGATCTGCTTACGATCGAACTCTCTACGGTTTCAGGATAAAGACGACGGCATCGCAAGACGACGCTTTCATCGACGCGTACAACAATCGCGACAACAAAGCTCGGTACAATCTTTTTCGTCACAATTGCGCGGATTTCGCCCGGGAAATGCTGAACTTTTACGCGCCTCATGCAATACACCGCAGTTTTCTCGCGGACGCAGGAATCACCACCCCGAAGCAGGTCGCCAAGTCGCTCGTTGCATACATGAAACGTCACCCGGAACTGTCGCCTTCAGCATTTAGGATTCCTCAGGTGCCGGGAAATATTAAACGTAGCAAATCGCCGAAAGGCGTGCTGGAAGGATTGCTCAAGACCAAGAAGTATTTGCTGCCACTCGCAATCCTGCATCCGTTTGTCGCGGCTGGCGTTGCCGCCACCTATCTTACGGACGGACGCTTCGATCCTCGCCGGGATGCTTCGCTCTTCGATATTGCAAGTGAGATTAAGCCGTCGCCCCCTACCGTTAACCGCTCTAAATCAACTATTTCGGCCGCCGCATTACTTCTTCCGACCTTCAGCCCAAAAGGAACGGAAAGGGCTCCCTAGGCGATTCCTATTATTGTTCGCTCTGGACAAAATCGTGCCATTGATTGTCGACAGTTCTTGCGCACAAACCACATTTGCAGTAGCGATAGTTAAGAAAACGAAGGGAGGTATGGCGGAGAGACAGGGATTCGAACCCTGGATAGAGTTTCCCCTATACACGCTTTCCAAGCGTGCGCCTTCAGCCACTCGGCCATCTCTCCGCGACGAGGATTGTGACACCGTTCCCGATGAACGGCTGACTGAAGAACGTCCCGTTTATTGTACCAGCACAGCGACGGGTTCCCGGCGGCCTACTTTTCCTCTTCGCCCTCGATGATCTGCTGCGCCAGGTAGTTCTGAATGCCCACTTCCTTGATCATCCCCAGCTGCGCTTCCAGCCAATCGATGTGGTGCTCTTCGTCGACCAGGATGTGTTCCAGCAACTCACGCGAGCCGCCGTCATTCGCCGAGGAGCAAATATGGATCCCGTCATTCAAGCGTTTCACAGCGTCGTACTCCACCTGCAAATCGTTCTTGAACTGCTGTTCGACGTTCTGCCCGATGTTGATCTTGAAGTAGTCGCTCATGTTGGGCGAACCATCGAGATAGAGCATCCGCTCCAACAGAATTTCGGCGTGCCGCATTTCGTCGATCGATTCCTTGCGAACATAATTCGCGAGGCGACTATATCCCCAGTTCTCGCACATCTCGGCGTGTAAAAAATATTGATTGATGGCCGTCAATTCGGCCTTGAGAACCTCTTGCAGCACAGCCATGACCTTAGCGTCGCCCTTCATCTGGCTCTCCTTGCAAACCGTGAAATGAGAAGAATTGCGAGGGAATTCTAGCAGCCCTGAAGCCAGGCGGGTAGCCGTTTTCCTGCCCCCCAGGAGCAAACTATCGTTGGTAGGAGCGACTCTCCCCAAAGCAGATTCGACAGCTAACGCCAGAGTTGCAAGTCGAGTGGCAACCTCGATTTCCGAGACCGTTTCCAAGATAGATAACGTCAGGAGGATTTATGCGGAAATCCAGCTTCTGGAGAGCGTTCGCCATGGGAGCGGCGGCAGGAACCGGCGCCATGCTGATACCGCAACTCGTCGGACGAGCCAGCGGCAGCCGCATCATTCGGCTGGAAAAGAGCATTCAGATCGGGCGCGGCGTCGAAGAAGTCTTCGAAGCCTGGACCGACTGGGACCGTCTGCCCCGCGTCGCCGAAAACATCGCCGAAATCCGCAATTACGGCAATCGTTCACACTGGCGCGTGCAGGTCGATGGCCAGCACTTCGACTGGGAGGCGCTCATCGAGCAGAAGATCCCCAACCAGGCGATTGGCTGGAAATCGGTGCGCGGCCTGAAGCACACCGGGCGCGTGACATTCTCTCCGCTCGGCAATGACACTCTGGTTCTTATCACGATGAACTACATTCCGTCTTTGCGAGTGCTGCGCCCACTGCTTTCGCCGATGTCGGGTCACATGGAAGGGCTGATCGAGAAGGTATTGCGCGACTTCAAGGCTTCGGTCGAGAGTCGCCCACGCGGAGTGCCAGGGGTAATCTACTCGGAACCAGAGAAGATTGGCCCGGGCACTGTGATGACCGATCTGCCGAAAACGGGCACCTTTGGCGACGATCGCCGCACCAGCGAACTCAGCTTTGGCGGATCTGTCCCGCCGATTGAATACACGGCTCCGCCCGATGCCAAACGCTAGAGTTACAAAAAGAGAGTACAAGCAGAGATGGAAGCCGGTCGCGCACGATCAGCTTCTCAGTTTTGAGCTAATCCTTCGGCGGGCGATCGGCCATCGCATCCTGCGGAAACGACTTGAGCGTCACGTCGCGCGACCTCGCCGACGTCTTCTTGTTTGCGTCTTCGCTGATCTCCGTCAGTTTTCCGCGTAACACGCGATAACCCTCGTCTGATGGGGTCTTGCCCTCGCCGCGAGCAACCGTCCCGTTGAATTCATACGACACGCCATGCACCACGCGCGTTTTGAAGTGAATGTGGTTTCCCTTCAGATCGCCTTCGGTGAACATTTGATCGAGGAACGCTCCCTTGTCGGCATCGGAATCGCCATAGCGCGAAACGAATCCGGTGACTCGTGCTCCCTCTTCCACGTTGATCTGCACGAACTCCCCTTCCTGCAGGAAGGAATACATCCCCGAGATGTCATCGTTGGTGACTGGGTTTGGCGCGGGCGTTTGTGCGAAGCAGGCGAGTCCTGCTACCAGGAGAAAGAGAATGACTTGTTTCATGAAACCTTCTACTCGCATTATTTCACGAAAGGTGACACCGAAGGTTCCATTCGGTCATTGTTCGTCAGTTCTAGGGCGATTGACTCAGGAGGCATCCAGCAGAGCTGGTCTATAATCACAACCAAGATCAATTCTGGTGTCTATGGATTCCGGGCTCGGCGAAACCAGGAACAGCACGTCGCCTCGCGCTGCGGAACCTGAACTGCGCTTACTGATCGAGCTTCGTCCCCGGCACGAAATCTTCTTCGAAAATCTGCGCGATAAACTGCTCGGGCGTGAAGTCCAGCATGTCTGGACAACCTCGCCCCCCGGCAAATTTTGGCCCGACGTCTTCGTCCCCGGCGGCATCGCTTGGAACCGGATGGCCGAATCCGGCATTCTGCACGTTCTCGTCGTGCTGATGCTGATCACGTTCACTCATCTGTTTCTCACTCTCGAAGCGCAGCGCAACATCAAGCTCAGGCCGCAGTCCTCAATTCGCGATTTTGAGATCTCCGAATATCTCCCGCCGATCAATACGGGAAGTCCGCCGGCGCATAAGCCGCGCAAGGGCCACCCATTGCTGGCCAAGCAGAAGATCATTTCCCTACCGCCGCGGCCCGACAATTTCGAACAGACGATCCTCTCGCCCGCCGACGTAAAGCTTCCCACTAACGTTCCGCTGCCCAACATTGTCGCCTGGACGCCCGTTCCCGCTCCCGTCGCCGACAATCTGCGCAGCAATCTCACCGTGCCGCAGTTGCCGCCCAACGTGATTGCGCCACCCGTGGAACTGCGCAATCTTCCGAATCGGAGTGTTTCTCAGGACCGAAATATCATCGAAGCTTCGCCCGACGCGCAGCAGCTGAATTCCAGCCGCAAACTCGATGTCGACACTAAGGTCATTGGGCCTGCCCCCGACGACGCAAAACTTCGCACGCCTCGAGAGATCATTGCCGTAACGCCCGCGGTAATCGAACCGCCGCCAGACGCAAATGTTCAACGTAACCTCGGCGCCATGAACGTCGGAAAATTAACGCCAACGGTAGATGCGCCGAAGATCGAGGTTGTCGAGCAACGCGCGCTTCCCCATCCGCTCACCGGATCCGCTGGGGCGCGGGCTGCTGCCTCACCTGGCGCGCCACCTCCTCCTCCGCAAGGTACACTCGCGAACGCAAACCCTTCCGGACAGTTAATTGCCCTCAATCTTCATCCGGTGAATCCCACCGGCCCCGTCATGGTTCCCCCCGGACGCCGCACCGGAGAATTCGCGGCTGGCCCCGAAGGCAAACCCGACGCTCCGGGAACTCCCGACATACAGGCCGGAAAAGCCGGCGCAGGCGGCAGCGGAACCAGCACTTCTGGACCGGGCAAAGGCAACAACGTGCCCACTGGAATTGTGATCGGGAATGCGCCCGGCGCGCCTCCGCCAGGGTCAGTCATCGTCGCGGGCACTCCGCAGAAGTCGCCAAACGACGCCGCGAAGTCGGTGCTGATGGCTGCCGCGCGTCCGCCCCGCATTGGCGAAGTACCACCGTATAAATCGTCTGACACCACCTCCGAAGCGCCTAAGATCGAAGACAAAATCTTCAGCGGCAAGAAGTCTTACTCGATGTCTCTCAACATGCCGAATCTGTCTTCCGCCGGCGGAAGCTGGATCATCCACTTCGCGCAACTCGACGATGACGCCACCAAAGGGGAAGTCACAGCCCCGGTCGCCATGACCAAAGTCGATCCGGCCTATCCCGCCGAACTCATGCGCGACGGTGTCGAAGGCACTGTCGTGCTCTACGCGGTCATTCACAAAGATGGCTCGGTCGGCGAAGTTCGCGTTCTCCGCGGATTGCAGGGGCGCCTCGATGAAAACGCGCGCCTTGCGCTCTCCCGATGGCGCTTCCGTCCCGGAACAAAAAACGGCCAGGCGGTCGATCTCGAAGCAGTCGTCCAGATTCCCTACAAGGTGGGACGTCTCGCGTTCTAACTGTGACGGCCTGAGTTCGCGATCGACCTTCGTAAAATATTCCCTGCCAAATTGTCGATAATCGAATTTCCTGCTCGACCTGTTGTCGAACGGGCAAGGAGGCCTGCTCCCATGCAATATCTTCTGCTGATTTACGGAAACGAGAGCGACTGGTACAAAGTTCCCTCCGCAGAGCGCGAGAAAACTCTCCGGGAATACGGCGCTTTCACTCAGAGCATTGCGCAAAGCGGACACCTGCGCGGCGGGAACGAACTCGACGTCACAAAAACTGCGAAGACAGTCCGCGTTCGCAACGGCAAGCAAGTTGTTTCCGACGGCCCCTTCGCCGAGACCAAGGAACAACTCGGCGGCTATTACCTGATCGAGGCGAAAAACCAGGAAGAGGCCCTCTCCATCGGCGCGCGCATTCCATCCGCGCGAATGGGCAGCGTCGAAGTGCGGCCCATCGTTCCGCACGAAATGCCCGGCCTTGACGCCTGACCGAAATCGCATGAAATGGTTGACCTCCGCTCCGTCCGGGTGGCACACTTCGCCCACTCGGGACGGAGGACAACAATGGATCGCCGCATGAAGCTGAACTACGCCGCCATCGTGGTGGCGGGCCTTGTCTATTGGTTCATCCAGGCTGGCTGGTACACGGTTCTCGGACAGCGGTGGATGGCGGCTCTCGGTAAGACGATGGCCGACTTACAACCCAAAGGAAATCCGGCAATTCCCTATGTCGGCTCGTTGATCTGCGACATCATCGTCGCCTGTGTGCTCGCGTGGGTCCTAGCTCGACTCGGTGAACCATCGGCCAGAAAAGGCGCTACCCTTGGAGCCGCCCTTTCACTGGGGTTCGTCGCCACCATCCTGATGACCAACTACCTCTTTGAACAGCGGCCAATCTCGCTCTTCCTGATCAACGCTGGTTCCGCTCTGGTGGGAACCACCGCAGCGGGTGCCGTTGTCGGTGCCTGGAAGGTTAAGGAATCGAAAGCCGCGACCGCCGCGGCATAGGACTTCCCTTCACCGGCTTGTTGACGCGCCCCTGGTCGACGTTCCGGCCAGCGACGCGACGCGCGGCATTCGTTCGTCTCTCCCGCGTTCCACCAGATTCGGCTCTTCGCTCTGCAACCGGCAAACAGCCACCGCAGCATTTTCGTACGGGCAGTCGAGGCGTCCCGCCTCTTGTCGCTGCAACAGAATCCACGATGCACCGGCTGCTTCCAGCACTCGCTGACCCCGCTCTGTCGCCAGATCTTCGATTTCCGATGTCGCCTTTGTTTCGCGCGCCCAGTCCGTGGCGAGTCCCGGAAACAGCGCCGCCACTCCGCCCGCCTTCGAAATATCCGGAAGCGAACTTCGCTCCGCCCGCGCGCTGAATCCCTGGCAGTCTTCGCCGCGAACTTCCGTATAACGACTGTCAAGCGCGAATACCGCATTCCTGGGAGTATTGCTGCGGACCCAATCGAATGCCTGGACCCAGTCGTTGGCCGAACGCGACCACGGCAACTCCACATGTGGGCTCGCGGGGAACGTCTGCTGCTGTACCACGAACATCAGAGCCACCACTGCCGTGAGCAATCCGGCAGCCGCCGTCGGGCGACCATCCGTCACCTTCACCAGGAAGACATTTACCGGTAACAAAAACAACAGGATATAAAGAAGATGAAAAGCACGCAGCGGCTGGAACTTTGCAATGACCAGCAGGTTCGGCGTCTCGCTGATCGCCAGCCCGATCGCCAGAAAGAACACACCGCACAGCAACGATGCCAGCAGGCAATTCGCGACGCGCGGATCTTGCTCGCGCCTCCGATACCGGAGCATCAGCCCGAACAACACTAGCGGCGCGATCAGGCCGAAAATCTCGTACCACGTCCATCGCGAAAGAAAGAAGTACGACCGGGTCAATACTGCCTCGCGATATTCGGGTGCAATCTGCACGCCGCGCGCCCACCACATTCCGGCCACAACAAGCGCCGCGGAAACGAAACCGGTCGCGGCTATCAACCTCCAGTTGCGATTTTCGAGCGCGTACAACGTGACGACAAATACTCCACCGAACGCCGCCATCAACGGATGCACCATCGCCGCAACCAGCAACCAGGTCCCCGCTCGCGCCAGCTTTCTCTCCAGCACGCAGCAGATCGCCATCAGCACCGCCGGCGTCGAGAACGAGCGGCTGGTGAGATACGGGTCCCAGATCATTAACGACGTTCCCGCCACTGGTATCGTCAGCAACGCTCCCATCAACAACGTCCCGTGGAGCGCTCGCCAACTCGTCGCGAAACACAAATGGCACAATCGCCAGCATGCCGCGAAGAATGCCGCGATCGTCACCGTATGCCAGAGCAGCAACATGTACTCCAGCGGCAGGTGCGTAATGCGGACCGAGTCGGCGATCAATCGCGCAAAAATCGACAAGCGCGCCGGAAAGAGAAAGAACTCTGCATCGCGCGGATACAGATCCGGATTTAATTGTTTCTTGATCGCCGGAACGTAGATCGATCCATCGACCGCGAACGGGTGATACCCATGAATCAGGATGGCAACCACAGCCAGCAGCAGGCAGAATAGCCCGCGACTCACCAAAGGCGGGAGAGGCAGGCTCGACGCCCGTTTTGGGGTGCACTCGTCTGTAACAGGCGGAGCCGCAATCTCAATTGGCATGCACGTCAAAAATAAAGTGGTAGGAGTTCCCCACGCCACGATCCGCGAAATACCCCAGCTAACCAACCCGGCCCGCGCGGAAAAGTAGTGCCTCAGGAAGAATTTAGAATCAACAGATTAAGATTCGATGAGAGCTGGAAGAGATGGCTGCCGTGGTGACGTAAAACAATTAGCGCAAACGGTTAAGCTCGGATCGGAAGTCGAGAATGGGAATCTCGAGTTCATATTTTCCACAGTCGCACGAGTCCACAAATCGAAATTGCCTGCCGTCTTTGTACCGCCAGATTTCTGCCGGATGCACCGGCCCGGTGCTCGCGCTCGGTGTCACGCGACCAATTTCTTCAGGCGGTCCGTTCACGATGTAGATGCGCCCGCGATCGGTCTTCCATCCAACGCGCGCTTCGGCAAAATGCTGATTGGAGTACGCGATCCTCCGGTAGTGCTCTTCCTTGAATTCGTTTACCGGCGTGCCGGGAGTCGGATCGCGCCTCAACCAGAATTCTACGACGAAGTGATCGCGATCTTTGTCGCTCGTGAGTCGATCGAACTCAGCCCGCTCTTCCGGAGTAATGATGTAAGCGACGTCCTCCGCAATCCACTTTTGATAGATATCACCCCGGCTAACCTGCTGTGACGTTTGTGCCCCTAGGCCAACGCTCACCACCATTGACAGGATGATCAAACGAAGAATCCGTCCGCTGTTCACGGTTCGCCGCCTTGTCCAACCACTATCCACTAACCGCTAATCACTGCTTTTTTCCGAAACACAATCACTTCGCTGCACAGGAAGTTCGCCACGGAGCAGCAGCCGATCGCGACAATGTTCGCCATCATGTAAGGAAAGTGTTCCGAGCCGACCAGGAACTTCATGATCACGACGTTCCCAACCATCGAGATCATGCCGGTCGTCAGATTAAAGCGCAGCAGGCGCTTGATAACTTCCTTGTAGTGCACGCTGGCGCGGTCGCGCCATGTGAACTTCTCGTGCCAGGCGAAATTATGCAGTACGGCCGCTTCCACGGCCACGATAGTGGCTGGCAAGTAATCCAGCCCAAGACCCGATTTCAGCAGGGGCAGCACCGTCAACTGGACGCACATCCCCATCAAGCCGACCATGTGGAATTTAACCCAGCGCTGCAGCAGGGCAAACCACCCGCCGGTCCGGATGACAACTTTCACGAAAGCCTTTCTTCTCGGTACAGAATCACGGTGTGCCGAATGGCCGACACCACCAGCATGAAGAACATCCCTACGCTGGCGATCACCCCCCCAAGATCGAACAGGGGATAAACAGTCCCTAGAAAATGTACATGAGGTTTCCAGAGTAGCGCAACGTTACCGATTCCCAAAATGATACGGATCTCCGTTGGCCCGAACAGAAAATGCCCGAGGTTGAACTTCCCCAGACAGTACGTCGCCAGGTAGGTTTCGATCGATAGCATCAGGAACGCCATCAGCAGCGTCATCGCCACCATTGGTGTCATGTAAGTCGAAAGCGCGAGGCCAACGCACAGAAACACCGCACCAAAACTATCGATGATGTGATCGACATAGAACCCGTACCGCGGCCGCTGACGATTACGGAATCGGGCCAGCGTGCCGTCGAGACTGTCACCAAACCAGTTCAGGACCAGAAAGCCATTCGCCAGTAAGAGGAAACGGCTGTCGAACCCCGCCAGTGCGTAGCTCACGCCGACAAAGAACTGCGCCACAAAACCCAGCAGTGTCAGGTGATCGGAATTTACCCAGGCCGGCATGCGCGCCGCCAGCCATCGCAGCGCCTTCTTCTCCGCCGACGTCACCAGCGTCAATTGCACCCGCTCGGCGTTCTTGAATTCGATCAGGTTAAGTTCTTTGGATGAAAACTGCCCAGTCGCCCCACCACCCATGTCGTTGAAAGGTACTTCGATCTCATTTGCCCGGCTCGCCACGGTCTTCTCTCCCATCGCGGACTTCGCCCCTTTGCGTTCTCTGCGCGGAGCTTCTTAGAGCCGGGACCGGTAAGTCACCTTATGGGTGCCCCAGCTTCCTGGTTTCTGGAAGTTGGGTTCAAACCGGTCCCGACCCAGCCGCTACGTCGAGCCCAATCTGATCCCGATGGAAGGAAACCACAATGCACGGCGCCTCGAACGCATCTGAATTCGAGATCATCCGATAAACCGCCGAATTCCAGTAACTTAGAGGATCTTGTCATTCTGAATTGTTCCTAACAGACCAGCCGCCGGAACGGACATCGCATTAGCTACGTTTACGTCTCAAGTATTCACCTGGCAAGCACACCAGAATTCCGCCGATCTTTCTGCCGAAATAAGGACCGAAGTGCCTTATGTCGCCGGTTAACAGGTAAGTCGCTCCGGCTTCCATGGCTGCCAGCAGAATTGGAGCGTCCTTTGCTGGCAGGTGAACGTCTCTCGGCACTTCCAGAATCGCGGCATCGTAAAACTCCAATTTTTCGGAAAGCTTCCGAAGCCTTTCCCGCTGCGATTCTTCCGCCAGGTTTCGCTGTGCTTCTTCCAGCGCGTAGTGCGAGGTGCAAAGGATGGCGTCTTTTCGAGACCATAACCGAAGCAATGATGAGTCGTTTCGGTACGCAGCCGAGAACAAAACATTGGCGTCAAGGAATACTCGGTCCACTTACGCGGGCCGCCGGTGTGGAATCGAGTCAGGATCCAGCCCCATCTTCTCGACTTCTTTACGGGCCTTGCGATAGTCGGAGCCATCAACCGCATTCGAAAGCAGAAACTCCGCTTTGCGCTCCGCAGTGTAGTGCTCGATCGGCACCACCACCGCCGGACGAATCAGTATCCCGTCTTCCGTCGCCTCTGCCGTGACCAGTGTCCCTTCCTCAATGCCAAATCTCTTCCGCAACTTTGCCGGGACGATAATCGCCCCACGTTTTCCAACCTTGGCCGATTCCATCGTCAAGTTCCTCTTGCCTGATTATACAATATGCCTGAATTTCAGGCAAAGAACCGTTGCTTCTCCGCACATCAACCCGCCGTCGAACTTCGCTGGCTGACTGCTGAATGCTGAATGCTGACGGTTGATTGCTGATTGCCTGACTGCTTTTTCCCTAAACACAAAAGGCGTCCCCGAAACTTCAGGACGCCTTTCTCGGTGCCGCCTTTCAATCGTGCTGCGGCACAAACTCGTGTGGATAACGGTTTCGCCGGCAAGCGTGATAGCACTCACCGGCATGACTACACTGCCCCTGGTTCGGCCCTATTCTCCCCTTTGGTTCGGCCCTTTACTGCCCCTGGTTCGGCCCAAAACCTTTTACCGTTTGTCTTACCCTTTGAGAGATCAAGACTCATTCGGCCCGTGTATTTCGCCAATAATCCCAGGTCTAACCCTTTAAGGTTCGGCCCCGTGTTTCACCAATACTCCCCTGTCGATCTACCTTCGGTTCGGCCCTTGTCTAACGTCCCTACCAACTCCCTTGGTTCGTTCGGCCCTTGCTTCATAAGACCCTGGTTCGGCCCAAAATTCCTCAGTCCCTACTCGGTTTCTTGGAGCGTTTTAATATGCTCCTCGAGTGCGCGCGCATATTCGCGCTCAGCCTCTATCTCTGCTTGCAATTTCTTGACCAGATGCTCGAGCCTTAAAATCTCTATCCTTAGCTTCGCCACATCTGCCCCGCCCGTTGCAGTCCGAGACGCCGATGACACTCCCGCGACTCCATTTGCGACAGAATTTGCCACCGCTGCTGGCGCGGGCGACGTCGCCACCGCTGCCGCTGGAGTCCCAAACCGCATCGGCGCCGGTGCCGCATGTCCATTCCCGCCATTGCCCGCCGCTGGACGCGTCGCCGCCGAAAAGATGCTGCTCAGCGTCGCCATCGCATTTGCGCTCGGAGTCTGCGGCAGCGGCGGAGCCGCAACCGGCACAGACGCCGGAGCTACAGGCGCTGGAACCGCCACCGGTCCCGCTCCTTTCGACTCGCGCCCCAGCAACTGCTTCACCCGCCCGATCAAATCGCCGGGCTGAAACGGCTTGCGGATCAGTTCATCTGCCTTCACCGAGAATGCTTTTTCCGCGACTTGCTTGTTCACCACGCCCGACATCAACACTACGGGCGTCGTCGATGTCGATGGGTTCATCTTGATCGACTGGCAGACCTCGTAGCCGTCTTTCCCCGGCATGATCACGTCGCTGATCACGACATCGGGCCGCTGCTGCGTCATCTGCGCCAGCGCCGTCTCGCCGTCGTGGCAAGCCACCACCTCGATGTTCTCGCGCCGGAATGCGATCTTGATCACCTCTCGCATCGTAGCGCTGTCATCAATGAAATACACCGTCGGCGCGGTCATAGCATCACCTCTTCACTTGGCCGATCATTGCTGTCGTTGTCTTCTTCGTCGATTTCGCGCAGCGCGTCGAGCATCAACTCGGTCGCGGAGCGCAACACCGTCCGTGTTGCCGGAGTAAATCCGTGGATAAACTTGTAAACGCCTGTGTCAGCCCGGTTGCACGTCTTCACGATCTTCACCACCGCATCGTCACCTACCAGGTCGTTGCACTCGGCATGCGTCACCTGCCCGCCATCGAATACGATCACTCCGTCGGCGTCGCTGGCGTTCACGTGCAGCGACCCGCTTTGCCGCGAATGGCTCAACATCTGGATCACCCCCGGCAAGTCAAGATGGGATAAATTGCCCTCCAGCGCTGTCAACGAGCTTTCCAGCATCTGCGTCGGCTGGAAGCCTTCTTCGCGGCTGCGCAGGAACTGGCGCACCTGGTTGGCGATGTTGTCGGGCCCCTGCTGCCGGCTGACGCAGTCATCGCAACCCGCGCGATAGGCCGCCATCAAGCCTTTTTCGCCGTCGTCGCCGATCGCAATCACCGGAATATGCGATGTCTTCTGGTCGCCGTGCAGGATCGGCACAATGTCGTAGGCGTTCATCTCGCGCAGGTTGGTTGCGCACAGGATCGCCGACGGCGTGTCCCACTCCAGCATGGTCAGCGCATAAGGCGCGTCCATCGCGTGCACGACTTCGAAACCCTGCTCGCGCAACGCTGTCGTTAGCCGCTTGACGAACAGTACATTGCTGTCGATGACCAGGAGCTTGCCGATCGAAGGCGCGGACGTGTTCATCATCGCGCTTCCTCCGTCATCAGCGTCTCCAGGTCCAGCACTTCCACGATCTCCTCCGGCAACGACAGCAGTCCTCGGACATAACTTTTCAGTTCGCCCGTTCGCGGCAACAGCTCCGAATTCGCCAGCTCGCAGTCGCCCGTCACTGGAATCGCCGCGCGCTCATCGGCTTCGGCGAACTTCCGCTTGGCGATCAGGTAAAACTTTCGCGGCGGCGCATCCGCTCCCACCAGCACCTCGGCCACGTCGCACACCGGGATCACTTCCCCGCGCCGCACCAGCACGCCGTTCACCAGCGGCGTGGTGCTGGGAAACTCATGCACGCGATCCATGCGCGCCAGCTCCGTCACGCGCTCCGCCGGAAGCGCAAAGCGCTTTCTTCCCAGCGGAAACAACACGAACGATGCTGTCGCAACGGTACTCACGCCATGATCCTCGATGGTTCTCCGTGAACGTGCGGCATATTCTGTTCCAGCGCCGCCATGTCGTAGTGCGACAGAAATGCCTCGGGATTAAGAACAGGAACCACCGTCCCATCCAGGAGCGCCAATCCCGTGTACCAGTTCCGTTCTGCGCCGTGGAAGGCCTGTGGCAACGGCAGCACCTTCTGTACCTCGGTCATCCGCACGATCGCATCGACCTTGAACGCCACCGGGCTCGCACCCATCAGCAACACCCGCGTGCTGTGCGTTGGCATCATGCCGAAGTGAACGTTGCCGTCCACCACCCAGTAACGCCGCCCTTCGCGCGTCAACGTATGCCGGACTTTGCCGAACTGACGCGGGTTTTCGCCGATCGCCTGCATGCCCTGCAAACTCTGGATCTCGTTCACCGACGATGCGCCGATGGCGAACAGGTTGTCACCAATGGTGAACAAAATCACCGGGTAGCCGCTGGCCCTCTGCACGCGCTTCTTGTTACGGGAGAGCCTCACATGGCACCCACTTTCGAGGCGCCCATCAGGTACATCGCGCGTCTTTCCAGCGTCGACGCAATCGATTCGATCCCCAGAACCTGGTCCACCGCTCCCGTCTTGATCGCTTCTGCCGGCATGCCGAAGATCACCGCGGTCGCTTCGTCCTGCGCGATCACGTGTCCCCCGCCCGCTTTCACCGCCTGCACGCCTTTCGAGCCATCCGCGCCCATGCCTGTCAGGATCACGCCCACACACATCGGACCCGCGAACGCTGCCGCCGATTCCAGCGCCAGATCGGCGCATGGACGATAGCCGTTGATCCGCTCGCCTTCCTGCAGATCGATGCGCCCGCTGCCCGAAATACGCAGGTGATGCGACCCCGGACACACATAGATCGTTCCCGCCTTGAGTTCGTCGCCGTGCTCGGCTTCCTTCACCTTCAGTCCCGCGACCTCCGCCAGTTGCTTGCTGAACTGCGAGGTGAACGTTCCTGGCATGTGCTGCACCAGCACGATCGTTCCCGGGAAGTCGCGCGGAATCGCCGGAATCAACTGCATCAGCGTCTGCGGGCCACCTGTCGAAGACGCGATCACCACCAGCGGATGACGCCCATTCGCCGCCGCTTTCGGCTGCGCTCCATTACCGCTTCCGTTACTACCGTTTCCGTTCGACGGAGGCAGAGAAACCTTCGTGTAAGGATTATTTTCAGGAGGCGCCTGCACCGGTGCGCTGAAACTCTTCGCCGTCCGCACCACCCTCACGCGCGACGCCAGCTTCAGCTTGCGGCAGATCTCGTCGCGAATGCTGTTCATGTCGAGATCGATGCCGCTGCTCGGCTTAGGCACAAAATCGATTGCTCCCAATTCGAGCGCACGCAGCGTCGGTTCCGCGCCTTCCTTCGCCTCGGAGCTGACAATCACGATCGGCCGCGGATTTTTCGACATGATCGCTTCCGTCGCCTGCAGCCCGTCGATGTGCGGCATCATGATGTCCATCGAGATCACATCCGGACGCAGCGACTCCGCCATCGCGATCGCCTCGCGCCCGTCGCGCGCTTCGCCCACGATCTCCAGTTGCGGATCGGTGGCAATGATCGATTGCAGCACCTTGCGCATGAACGCCGAGTCATCGACGATCAGCACCCGCACGCGTTGTCCGTTCGCGCTCATTTACCCGTTCACACTCGCCGCTACTGCAATCACCGACTGCGGCTTCGCTGCTCCAATCAACTCCGCCACGCTGGCAATCAACTGATCCTCTTGCACCGGCTTCACCAGGAAGCCACGCGCACCTTCTGCCATCGCCCGTTCGCGATGCTTCTCGCCCGCGCGCGATGTCACCACCATCACCGGAATCTGCCGCAACGCTTCGTTCTGGCGCAGGTGCATCAGCAACTCGTATCCGTTCGTGCGCGGCATCTCGAGATCGCTGATGATCAGGTCAATTCCACCCTGCGAAACAATCTCCAGCGCCTCCAGCCCGTCGCACGCCAGCTTCACGCGATACCCGGCCTTCTCCAGCATTCGTCCCACGAACTTGCGCACGCTGATGGAATCATCCGCCAGCACGATGACTTTCTCCGGTGCCACCTCCACGATCGCCGCCGCCGGGATGTGTCCCGCTGCCACTGCCGAAGCTCCCGGAGAAAACATCCGCGAGAACGCATTCGACAGCATCAGCGGACGCTTCTCCATCGCTTCACCGGCAACCAGGCGGTTCAGATCCACCAGCAAAATCAGGCTCCCATCAGGGGCGATCGTCACTCCCGGGAAGAGCTTCACGTTACGCAGGTACTCGCCCAGATTCTTGATAACGATTTCGTCCTTGCGCAGCACCTCTTCCACCACAACTCCAACCTGTCGCCCGCCGATGTTCACCAGCACCAGCCGGTAGAACCCGTTCACCGGCTCAATCGGAGGCAGTCCAAGTTCCTTGTCGAGCCGTACCACTTCCGTTACAACGTCGCGGACCTTCGTCAGCAGCTTGCCGCCAACTTCCTCGATCTCGGGATCGCTGATCCTCCGGATCTCTTCCACGAACGACAGCGGGAACGCAAACTGACTCTGTCCACAGCGCACGAACAGCGCCTGCGAGATGATCAGTGTCAGAGGCACCTTCAGCGTGAACCGCGTGCCCAGTCCCTTCTGCGTATCGATGTCGATTTCGCCGTTCAGCGCTGTCACGTTGGCGCGAACCACGTCGAGCCCAACGCCGCGTCCAGCCAGCTCCGTCTTGCGTGGAGCGGTCGAAAACCCAGGATGGAAGATCAGTTCCAGCAGTTCGCGCTCGCCCATCTGCGTCGCCTGCTCGGCGCTGATCAGCCCCAGATCGATGCCGGTGGCGCGGATCTTCTCGTAATCCATGCCCCGTCCATCGTCTTCCACCTCAATATAAATATGGTTGCCGCGATGGTAGGCCCTGACGATGACGTTACCGTGATCCGGCTTGCCGTTGTGGTAGCGGTCTTCCGCCTTCTCGATCCCATGCGCGACGGAGTTGCGCACCAGATGCAGCAGGGGATCGGCAATCTGCTGAATAATGTTGTTGTCGAGTTCGGTCTCGGCGCCTTCCAGCTGCAGCTCGATCAGCTTGTTCGCGGCCTTGGCGGCATCGCGGGCCGTGCGCGCAATGCGCGTGTAGAGATTCCCGATCGGCACCATTCGCGCCTGCGTGATTTCGTCCTGCAGCCGGTGCGCCAGCTTGGTGAATTCGTCGATGTCGCCATCCACGCGCCGCACAAATCCGTCGAGCTGGCTCAAAACCTCGGTGATGTCCGCCGAAATCTCCGTCAACGAGCGCGACAGGATGTTGAACTCGTCGTAACGATCCATCTCCAGTTCGCTGAACTCCGCCAGCGACGGATCGAATCCGTGCGAGTAACTCGAATAGCCTCCACGGAACGGAAACGGATCGCTTCCCCCAAACGCTGTATCCGAACTCACCAGCGGGCTGCCGAACGCCGGCGTGAACGGCACTGGCGCGCGTCCATGACCACCGTTGCGTGGCATCTGGTTGAATTCGTATTTCTCCTGGAACTCCCCGATCTTGTCGCTCATCCGAGCCTTCGAGAAGTTCAGCACGTCCGCCAACCGCTCGAGCTCCGCCACCCGGCCCAGCATGCGCGTGCGGTTGATCACCAGTTCGCCGACCGCGTTCATCATGCGATCGAGCCGTTCCAGCGCAATGCGCACTGACTTCGACTGCGGCGCCGCCGTCGGAGCTTTCTTCGCGACCGCCGCTTCCGGCTCGTCGTGCTCTTCGGCCTCTGGTGCGGCCGCTTCCGGATCTGCCGGCTTGCTTGCCACAGGAACCTGAGCTGTTTCGGTCCTCGGTTCTTCGGCTGGCTGCAGCGCGATCACTTCCATCGGCTGCGCAGCCGCGGCGACAACTTCGCCCTCTTCCGGCGCCAGCTTCGCAATCCGCGTCAGCAGCGACTTCACGCTCGACTGCATCGCCGCTTCGTCCGGCCATTGCGAATACAGGAACTTTTTCAGCGCATCCACCGACTCCAAACACAAATCGATGATCGCCGCGCTCGGCTGCAGTTCCCCATCGCGCAATCGCCCGATCAAGTCCTCCGCCCGATGCGCCACGCGCGAAATACGGTGCAATCCCACCTGCGCCGCCGATCCCTTGATGGTGTGCATCGCGCGGAACAGCCGATGAATTTCATCCGCGCTTGGGCTGGTCTCCAACGCCAGCAGGCACTCGGTCACCACCTGCATGTGCTCTTCGACTTCGGGAACGAAGAACTCCAGCACCTCCTGTGGAACTTCCCCATCCGGCTCAAGATCCGGAATCACCGGGATTGTCGTAGCTGTAACGCTATCGTTATGGCTTTCCGAGTGCAAGACCGGCTCTTCCGGTGCCCCATTCAAGCCCGTTTGTTGGGCTTGAGTGGGGATTTGCTCCGCGGCCGCAGTCTCCGTCTCTTCCGCCACCTGGAACGCAAACGGATACTTCGCCTTGAACGCCGCGATCTCGTCTTCTGCCTCAGCGCCGTTCGCGCTGATCATCAGCAGGTCCGACTCGAGCGTCGCCACTGCTTCGTAGATGAACTCCACCAGCGGGGCCGATGCGTCCTGGCTGATGCCCGCATTCATCACATACTGGAAAATGTGCGAGAGCTTGCCGGCGATCTCCGACATGCGCGGAAAGCCATATAAACCGGACGCGCCCACCAGCGTGTGCGCCGCGACATACAGTCGCTCGAGGTCCTCGGCAGCCGGATACGCATCCTGCAATATGCTCGAGTACTCGCGCAGAAATTGCAGGTGCTCCGACGCTTCCTGAAGGAAGACCTCTGTCATGTCCGGCCCGGCGGAACTCACTTCCCCTCCTCCGCGCCCACCGCGTTATAACGCCCCGCGCTGAGCGCAGGCTTCTGGTAAAGACGAACATCCTGGTGAACAATCGTCTCCAGCTTCACGCCTGCTCCCGCCACCGAATCCGCGTGGCCCAGCACCAGGTATCCCCCCGGCTCCAGGGCGTCGTACAAATGCTTGATCACGTGCTTGCGTTTCTCTTCCGAGAAATAGATCAGCACGTTCATGCAGAAGATCACGTCGAAGCGTCCCATGTAGGTCGCCTCAACCAGGTTCTGTTGCGCGAACGTCACCAGGTTGCGGACCTTTGGCTTCACCATGAACTGGTCGCCGACCTTCGCAAACGCCGACTCCACCTGCTTCGGCGTGAGTTCACCCAGGGACCTCCGCGAGTACACGCCACGCTCGGCATCCTTCAGAGCTTTACGCGAAACATCTGTCGCCAGAATGTGAATGTTCCACGCCTCGGCAAAATCGAGCGACTCCGACAACGTAATCGCCAGCGAATACGCTTCTTCGCCCGTCGAACACGCCGCCGACCACATGCGCAACGTTCGCGGACTCTCCCAGAATTTCTTCACATGTAGTTCGGGCAAGACTTTCTTCTCGATCGCATCGAACACATGCGGATAGCGGAAGAACGAAGTCTCCTGCGTGAGCAACCGCTCCAGCAGCGCCTCGTATTCCACATTCGACGCCTTGATCAGTCGTACCAGGTCCGCGCCGCGCAGCAGTTTCTTGTGCAGCAAGTGCTCCTTGACCCTGGTAGAGAAAAAGCGTTCGCGCGACTGGTCGAAGAGAATTCCCGTGCGCTTCTCGATCAGCGTGGAAATCTCGCCGAGTTCGTGCTCCGTCAAATTCGGTTCCAGTTCAAATTTGGCTACAACCGACATGGTCACCCGTTGTCATTCCGAGGCATTTCACTGGTGCCTGTACTTGGTGCATGGTGCCCCATATCTGCCTGCTTTTGGCAGATGTGGGAGGAACTAACCTTGGTGCCCCATATCTGCCTGCTTTTGGCAGATGTGGGATCGTTAAAACCTCGCGGTCCCACCATTTCCATTCGGACGCGCGCCTCCGGCCGTCGCCACCAATTCTGGCCGTCCGCTGCCCGGCGCTGCCTGTGCAGCCGCCGCCACCGGAGCCGCTCCGTTGGTCGCGATCTTGAACTGCGACAGCGCTTCGTTCAGTTGCTCCGACAGTTTCACCATCGTCTCCACCGTCCGCGCCGTACCGCGAGTTCCCTGTGACGTCTGCCGCGTGATGCTCGAGATAATCTGCATCGCGTTTGCCACGCCTTCCGTGCCGCGCACCTGCTGTTTCGAAGCCAGCGAGATCTCCTGCACCAACTCCGCCGACTGGCGAACCACGCTCGAAATCGCTTCCAGCGCTTTGCCGGCCTGATCGGCCAGCCTGGCGCCGACTTCCACTTCCTTGGTGCCTTCTTCCATTACGACCACGGCTTCGTTCGTTTCCGCCTGGATCGACTTGATCAGTGCCGAAATGTCTTTGGTGGCGTTGCGCGAGTGTTCCGCGAGTTTTCGGACTTCGTCGGCAACCACCGCGAATCCGCGGCCCGCTTCACCAGCGCGCGCGGCTTCGATTGCGGCATTCAGAGCCAACAGGTTTGTCTGCTCCGTAATGTCGTTAATCACGTTGACGATCTCGGAAATTTCCAGCGACCGATCGCCCAGCGACTTGATCTTCTTCGCCGTCGCCTGCACCGACGAACGGATGCGCTGCATGCCTTCCAGCGTGTCGCGCACCGACCGGTTGCCCTGCTCGGCGGCATCGAGCGCGCGCCGTGCCGCTTCCGCCGAAGCTTCGGCGTTGTTCGACACCTGCTTCATCGACACCGTCAGCTCTTCCACGGCCGACGACGTGTTGGTGATTTCCTGGTCCTGCTGGTTGGCGCCACTTGCCATCTCTTCCGAAGAAATCAGAATGTCGTTCGCATTCGTCTGGACATCGACGGCGGCCTTGCGGACGCGCTCCAGCACCTTCGAGAAGTTGTCGAGCATGTAGTTCACGGAATCGACCACATTGCCCAGCGCGTCGTTCGTCACCTTGCCGCGCAACGTAAGGTCCCCGCGCGCGATCTGGCTGACGATCGTCAGGAACTCCGTCACCGATCGCTGTAACGACTCCTGTGCCGCCTGGTCACGCGTCGAACGCTGCAACCGTTCCGCCACGCGATTCAGGCTCTGCGCCAATTCGCTCGAACTGTCGAGCCGCGACTCGAAGCTTCCCGCCGCCAGACGCTCGGCAAAGGCCTCGACATCGCCGCCCGGTCCTGACAGCGATCCCAGCTTCACGATGCTGAAGATGACCGCGCCAGCCAGCACGGCCAACGCAGCCAATCCCGAGCCGCTGCTCATCGCCTCCACGAATCCGGCGCCATTCGACTTCGCGCCGACTCCGAAGGCCAGACCCAACACCATCAGCAGTGCCACGGCGTTTACCGCCACCACTGTCCATACGGTCGAACTCATGCGACCATTCATAACTTCCTCCAGAACCGCAGCTTTCAGCTATTCGCTTTCAGCTGTCAGCTCCTTTAATCTCTCTCGAGTTCCTTGCCGAACTCGAACCTGAAACTCGAAACACTAACCACTGCCCACCAACCACTTATCCACTGCCACTAAATCACCGGCACCGGAAAGCTCTCCACCAGCCGCTTCAAATCCAGCGCCAGCGCCAACCGATCTTCGAACCGCAACATGCCGCAGCAGTGCGGCACATCCTGCGGAGCTTCATCGATCAGCAACGGCTCCGCCGTCGTATACGTTCCAATCACCTCGTCCGCGGCGATCCCGATCCGAATCTCGCCGCGTTCGCCTTCCGGAGGAAGCTGCGCCACCACCACATGCTTCGGCGTAAGGTCGGCACGATGTCCTTCCGTGAACGCGATATCGATCACCGGCACGATGTTTCCGCGCAGGTTGAACACTCCCGGAAGAAAGCCCGGAGACAGCGGAATCTTCGTCAGCCCCGGCCACTCCACCACTTCTTCCGTGTCGAGCACGTGCAGGCAGAAGCGCTCGCGTCCCGCGCGGAACACGCAGTACTGCCGTTCCACCGGAGGTGCTTCTAACGTTTCCGTTACCTGCTGCTCGATTTGTTCCTGTTCGCTCACAGAAATCTCTGCACCGCTCCCAAAAGTTCCTGCGCCGTGAACGGCTTCGACACGAACCAATCGGCGCCCTGCTGCTCGCCCCAGAACACATCGCTGGGGGTGTTCTTCGACGTCACCAGCACCACCGGAATCCCGCGGTATGCCTCGCTGTTCTTCAGTTCGCGGCAAACCTGGAAGCCGTTGCGTTGCGGCATGACGACATCGAGCAAGATCAATCCCGGATGTTCGACGTCGAGCATCGCTTCCAGCCGCGTCGGGTCGCTCAGCGACACCGGCCAGTAGCCGGCCGACTTCAACACCGACTCCATCAGTCGGGTCTCGGCCATCGAATCGTCGACAATCAGAACCTTCTTCAAAGACACGTCAGTCCTCAACCTTGAGACAAGTGCAATCGCCGCACCACTCCGCCCGTTTCCGGCGAAATCGTCTCAACTAAATTCCTTCTGTTTTCAGTCACTTACGTGACTCAATCTCACTTTAGTCACCGTTGACGTACGAATGCTGAGGTACGTTCATCTCACGGTGAGACGCCTTCTCCGAAAACTGCATTTCCGTTTCAAGCGAGGTGAACCGTTGAATAATCTCGTGCACCCGCATCGACATGCTGTGGATCGTCTCCACCTGTTCGCGCACATCGGCGGTCAGCTTGCCCGGTTCGAGCAACAGCAATTCGGAATTCCCCATGATCGACGTCAGCGCATTATTGAGGTTATGGCGCATGTCGAGCATGTAACGCCCAAGCACCGCGTGCTTTTGCGCCGACGAAATCGTCTGTTCGGCCTTCTTCGCCCGATGCGTCGCATCCACACGCCGCAACGCTTCTCCGGCAAGCAGCACCGTAGCGTTCACCCAGCCTTCGTGGTCGTTCAACACCAGCACTCGCGGATGCGCGCTGCGCACCGCCTGTGCCTGCAACGATCGTGACGCGACATAAAGCACTGGCCGCGTTTGCGAGTCGATCAGCTTGATCGCCTCCGCCGGTTTCTCGCCCGACAGCGGCCCCACGACCGCCAGATCGTAGTTGACGCTGCGATCTTCCTCCCACGCCGATTCGTTGCTGATCAGGAAGGCTGGAACGATCCGCTCCGTCTGCCAACGCGCCACCAGCGTGTGCGCAAACTCGCGATCGTCCGTAAATATCAGTACCGTTAACTGGTTCACCGTGGTTCTCCGGCCCCTCAGTTTGGGGGGAACACACAAAGAGGCCGTCTTGGTGAATGCACGAGTCCAGCCAAAACCACGGTCAACCAAAAATAAGGTAAGTGGCTGATAAATCGAAAGTTAAGCAACTCGCCAGAAGCCTGTGGATCAGACCGTCTCAGTCTGGCATGACTTAGGCTGAGCCACCCGTATCAAAATAAGGACGAGGGTCGTTGGCCCAAAACCTCGACTGGAATCGCCTTATCCCACCTTCTTACTTCCGCCTGATCCTTTAACCTTCGCCCTTTGAAATCCGGCGTATCATCTCGACAGGAGCTTGCCGATGCGCCGTCGCGACTTCCTCCGCACCTCCGCCCAGGCCCTGCTCGCCACTTGGATTTCTTCCAAAGCTTTCGCCGCGCCTCTGCCGCAGAAGTACTCGGCGCACGACACCGTGACGCTTGGTAACACCGGCATCCAGACCAGTCGCCTGGCGATGGGCACCGGAACCTACGGATTCGGCGGACGCTCCAACCAGACCTCGCTCGGCGTCGGCGGTCTTTCGTCGCTCCTCCTCAACGGCTACGACAATGGCCTCCGCTTCTTCGACTCCGCCAACGGATACGGTAGCCATCCCCACGTCGCCGAGGCGCTCAAGCATGTCGATCGCAGCAAAGTCTGCGTGATGACCAAAGACGACTCGCGCGATCCGAAATCCGTCCGCGCTAATCTGGACCGTTTTCGTCGTGAACTTGGCACCGACTACATCGACATCTACCTTATTCATTGCGTGACCGAAGGCGATTGGACCACCCGCTATCGCCCGATCATGGACGTCCTCGAAGAAGCCAAACAGAAGAAGATCATCCGCTCGCACGGCGTCTCATGCCACTCGCTTGAAGCGCTCCGCGCCGCTGCCAAGTCACCTTGGGTGGAAGTTGACCTCGCACGCATCAATCCCATCGGTTCGCACATGGATTCCGATCCCGCCACGGTCGTTTCCGTCCTCAAACAGATGAAGGCAGACGGAAAGGCCGTAATCGGAATGAAGATTCTCGGCCAGGGCGATCTGCGAAACCGTCAGGACGAGGCCATCAAGTACGCGCTCGGATTGGGAGTCCTCGACGCGTTCACCATCGGCGCCGAATCCAAGCCCGAACAGCAGGACCTGATTCGTCGCATCGCAGCCGCATAAAATATCTCGACCTCAGCTCATCTACTATCGCGTCCTAGTTAATCCGCGATTAATGCCCGAGAAAACGATTGCCTGGATTACGTGGGTAACCACTTTCCACAATATGCAACAGCTTGCGGCTGAAAATTGGCCTCCAAGCCAAAATTCCAACGTTCTCGTCACATCCCGCTTGGCACGTCGAGTGCACCTCATAAGGGTACGAAATCCATGCATTCTGAACGTTCTTCGTGGATTCGCACGAAAGATCGTCGTCTGAGTTTACTCATGAGTAAGCATGGAGGTGCATTTTCCAGGCTTCAACGGGCTCCCAGGTGAACTTCCCCCGCGCCTAATCGAGGCGGGCGACCATAAACAGCTGTAGTCGAGGTTGCGCAGCCAATTCTAGGGGTGCGCTCAGAGGAGAAATCTCATGTTAAAACGTGCTTGTCTTTCCGGGTTGGTCAGCCTCGTCGCCCTGACGATGTTCGCCGCCAATTCCGGGCAGCAACACCCCAGGCTTGTCAAAGGCCATATCGACGAAGGCAGCCTGATTACCCGGGCCGGCAACGTGCGTTCCGAGATGAATGCGCGCAACGACCGCGGACTCCTGCCGGATACCTTTGCCATCGATCACATGCAGCTTCTGTTGAAGCGCTCCCCCGAGCAGGAACAGGCTCTGGAAACGCTGATCAATCAACTCCACGACCCGCACTCCGCCAACTATCATCACTGGCTCACCGCGAAAGACTTCGGCGACCGTTTCGGTGTCGGCGACGACGACCTGGCAGCGATCAAGAGCTGGATGGAATCGCATGGCCTTCGCGTCAACTTCATCCCGCCTAGCCGCATGTACATGGACTTCTCCGGCAATGCCGGTCAGATTCGCTCCGCCTTCCACACCGAAATGCATCAGCTGTCGGTGGACGGCGAAAGCCACATCGCGAATGCAGGCGACCCGAAGATTCCAGAAGCCTTGGCCGACGCTGTGGTAGGCGTCGTCTCCTTGAACAACTTCAAGCCGAAGCAGATGAAACGGGCGCGTCCGGCTTACACCTTTGGACCGAACTGCGGCTTCTTGACCGGTCTTCGCGATGCCTCGACCAACTGCGAAGCCGTCATGCCGGCTGACTTGGCGACCATCTACAACCTCAATCCGCTGTTCTCCGCGGGAATCACCGGCAAGGGTCAAACCATCGTCGTCATCGAGGATGAAGATCCCTACAGCCTCAGCGATTGGAACACCTTCCGCAAGGTGACTGGTTTGGCGAGAGCCTATCCGTACGGCAGCGTCACCACCACCCACCCGGCTGGCACCGGCGCCAACAATTGCGTCGATCCCGGAGACTTGAACGATACGACAGACGACGAAATCGCCATTGACATGGAATGGGCGAGCGCTGCGGCGCCGAACGCCGCAATCCAGGTTGCGGTTTGCGATGACACTCGCACCACCTTCGGCGGTCTGATCGCTCTTCAGAACATCCTGAACGGTTCATCTGCTCCTCCGTCGATCATCAGCATCAGCTATGGCGAGTCCGAATCGCAGAACGGCGCGGCTCAGAACCTGATGTACAACAATACTTATCAGCAGGGCGCGGCAATGGGCGTTTCCATCTTCGTCTCCTCGGGCGACGAAGGTGCGGCCAGCTCCAACGCGAACGGGGCGGATTCCACGCGCGGTATCACCGTCAGCGGATTCACCTCCACTCCCTACAACATCTCGGTCGGTGGAACCGATTTCGGTGACTCCTACTCGGGTACGGAAAGCCAGTATTGGAACCCCACCAACACCGCGTCTTATGGATCCGCCAAGTCGTACATCCCGGAAATTCCGTGGAACGACTCCTGCGCCGACAACATCATCATCAACTTCCTCAACCAGTATTACGACTCCGATCTGATCAACGGCTATGGCCCTAGCGGAATCGGCGTCTGCAACACCTATCCGTTTAACCAGACCTCGGTCATTCTGACGACTGGTTCCGGCAGCGGTGGCCCCAGCAACTGCGCCACTGGCGCCCCGACCACGGCCGGCGCTCCGGCCTCCGGCGGAACCTGCGCTGGATACGCCAAGCCTTCCTGGCAGTCCGTGTACGGCAACCCCAGCGACGGCGTTCGCGATATTCCCGACGTTTCGCTGATGGCGGCCAACGGCGTGTGGAATCACTTCTTCCCCATCTGCCTGTCGAACCCCGATCCGTCTTACATCAGCGAGGGGCTTTCGGCTCCCTGTACGGGCGCTCCGAACACTTGGCCGGGATTCGGTGGCACCTCGGTGTCGTCGCCGATATGGGCCGGTATCCAGGCGCTGGTAAATCAAAAAACCGGGCAGTCGTGGGGCAACGCGAACACTGTCTACTACGCCATCGCCGGTGCGGAATACGGCGACAGCGGCAACGCGAGTTGCGACTCCAGTCTCGGCAGCGCGACTGGTTCGAACTGCGTGTTCCACGACGTGACGCAGGGTTCGATCTTCCTCCCGTGCGCGACACTCGGAACTGGGACCTCGGCTCGGCTCTATAACTGCTACCGTCCATCGGCGACCGACTCGGCGACCGACATTGGCGTGATGTCTGCAGCGCCCATGACGTTCCCCGGCTTGGCCGGCCCGGGACCGGTTACGAACTTGAACGTGACTGCTTCCGGCGGCGGCACTACTTCCTACACTTCGGCACCTACGTGCGCGATCACTGGTGACGCCGGTTCCGGCGCCACTTGCACCGCTTCCATTTCCGGTCTCGTCACGGCGCTCACCAAGACCGCCAATGGCACCGGATATACCGCCGCGGGTGCTCCGTCCTGCTTCGTGGTGGGCGGCGGCGGAGTCGGAGCCACTTGCAGCACTACCGTGAATGGCAGCGGCACGATCACCATCACTCTGCGGAGCGGTGGAAGAGGATTCACCTCCACTCCCAGCTGCATCCTCTTTGGCGGCTCCGGATCGGGCGCAACCTGCTCCGCGACCGTGCATACCGGCGTTACCGGTATCACCGTCACCGCTGGAGGTTCAGGCTATACCTCCGATCCTACCTGCACCCTGACGGGTGGAGGCGGATCGCCGGCAGCAACCTGCGCTTCCATTATCAACGGCGTTACCCAGCTCGACCCGCAAGCGTATCCCGCCACTTCGGGATGGGACTTCGCGACCGGTATCGGCACGGTGAACGCCTACAACCTGGTGATGTCGTCGTACTGGATCACCGGGGTCGAATAAATAGTCCGCCGCCGGAGGGGAAAATCCGCAATGTTCCCTTTCGGCGGCGTCAACCAGTTCCAAACCCTTTTTGTTAGCGGAGCAAAAGGGAATAGCAGCCGGACACGGGGTTCAGAGACGGGTCTCGGTAACCAGGTACATCAATTAGGAGAAACGGTGATGCGTAAGATCATGATGTTTTCCGCAGTGCTGGCATTGGCGATTTTCTGTGCGTGCCCGATGTTCGCCGACACATGCAACGGAGTAAGCGCGAATCTGGTATCAAATTGCGGCTTCGAAACCGGAGACCTCTCCGGGTGGACGGTTGGCGGCAATACTGCCAACCCCGGAGAAAACTATTATGGCGTCGACAATTTTGACGCTCACAGTGGGAACTTCGGCGCTTATATGAGCGAAGATGCAATCGACGGTGGCACCGGGCCTGTTACGCTCAGTCAGGTTCTTGGCACGCAACCCGGTGAGACCTACCAGATCTCGTTCTGGCTGCAACAGGACTCGGCCGTCGACGGAACCACGGTCCACTCCTTCAATGCCAGCTTCGACGGCTCGACGCTGTTGGCTCTTAACCCGACAACTAGCTCGCCCGGAATCGTCGGCACGTGGACCGAATATACCTTCCTGGTTGAAGGTGAGGGTCTGACCAGCAACCTGGGCTTCAGCTTCCGGAACGATGACAACTACTGGTCTTTCGACGATGTCTCGGTACTGCAAACTCCGGAGCCGCCTCCCAGTCTTCTCGTGGGAACTGCTTTGATCGCGCTGATCGGTTTGCGACGCATCACCGCGAACTAACGTTCCTGGCGATTGGGATAAAACTCCCGGATTTACGTTTTTGAGAACCTCTGAACCCCCAAAAGTAAAGTCTGACATCCCTGGCAGCTCAGCCAGGGATGTCAGTCGATACCCGTTGTCACTTCCTGCACAGCCATCAGGGCGATTCGACTTCTTCTCTGCATATCAGAAAACAAAGAAGTTAAGACTCTCGAAGCTGGATTCGGCCAAGGCAATTCTCCAGCGTTGCTGATGTTTTCGCCGGATCATCTGGGTCGAAAACGGCTTTCTGTACCGACCCCTTGATCAATAAATGCTTTAGAATCATATATAAAGCGCCTACCCTGTCCGCCGGATCGTCTGGACTGAACTCCTACATATAAGAAAATAAATGGGTTAGGTTTGATTCAAATAAAGCATGGTTCTGCCCCACTCGGGTCCTTAGATGGTAAACATCGTAGAATCAAACACTTACAAATTTCGCAGACACCAATAGCAGAATCAATAGCTTAGCGCTCGGTATAAGAAAACAAAGGGCTTAATTCGCGGCGCGCAGCTGGCCATCGGAATTTGAGACTTCGATTAATCGTCGCTCCAGGTAGCGCCGCTCACTCGGATTGGTGGCCAATTCCAGCGCTCGCCGGTAGCTTTTGGCGGCCTCAGCTCGGGAACCCAACCTGCGAAGCAGGTCGGCACGCGCGGCATGCAATAAATGATAGGACTCCAGATCGTCGCTGGCAGCGAGCCGGTCGATGATCTCCAGTCCTGCAGCGGGACCGCTCGACATAGCCAGCGCGACGGCGCGGTTCAGTGCGACGATCGGCGACGGCTGTAACACCGCCAGCCGGTCGTAAAGTCCCACGATTTGCCGCCAGTCGGTTTCTTCAGCCCGCGGAGCCTGGCAATGAAGCGCAGCTATCGCAGCTTGGATTCCGTAGGGTCCGGCTCCGCCGCGCAACGCTTCTTCCACCAATGGAACGGCTTCGTCAATCTGTGGCCGATTCCATAAACTGCGATCCTGATCTTCCAGAGTAATGATGTCTCCGTCGGCGTCGACACGGGCGTCGCGACGCGCGTCGTGCAACAACATCAGCGCCAGCAGTGCGGTCATTTCCGCCGGTGCGGGCGCGATCAGGCCACGCAGCAGCCGCGCCAGCCGGATGGCCTCGCTGGAGAGATCTGTCCGAACCAGCGAGTCGCCGCGGGTGGCAGCATAGCCTTCGTTGAACACCAGATAAATGACGGTCAGCACGGCGCCGAGCCGTTCAGGCATATCTTTCAGGCTGGGCACGGCGTAGGGAATGTGGGCATCGCGGATCTTGCGCTTGGCGCGTACCAGCCGCTGCGCCATGGTGGTTTGCGAAACCAGGAACGCGCGCGCGATTTCATCGACCTGTAATCCACAAAGCGTATTCAAGGTGAGCGCCACCTGCGCCTCCGAGGCAAGCGCCGGGTGACAACAGGTGAAGATCAGGCGCAACTGGTCGTCGGGAATCTCGCTGGTGTCATAATCCGGCTGGATCGACGGCTCGACCGGAGGAACAAAGAAGCTGAGCTTCTGCTCGAGGTTCTGCTTGCGGCGAATGCGATCGATGGCTTTGTTGTGGGCCGTCTTGATGATCCAGGCGCGCGGCAAATCGGGAACGCCGGATTCGCGCCACTGATCGACGGCGATGGTGAACGCCTCCTGCGCGACCTCCTCGGCGAGGTCGAAATCGCCGACGAGGCGGATGAGAGTCGCTACAATCCGTCCCCAATCGGAGCGATAGACTTCTTCGATGGCAGTGGTGACGTCGATCGCCATAAAGTAGGGTCCTATTCTACCGAGTAAGCATGCATCAAGGTTGGTGAAACTGGGATGAAATGATCCTCGCGCGGTGCGGGCAGAGACTCGACGGAACCGCCGCTCCTATATAACCTCCTAATGCCCTGTCGATTGGCTGCCCAGCCGTTCGACTAATCCATGAAAGCGGTCGAGGATTTGATTTCAGCAGGGGGTGAAACGATGCGGTTCGCAGTTTTCGTGAAGGCCACCAAGACGTCGGAATCGGGAGCGATGCCCGATCCCAAGATGATGGAAGAGATGGGAAAGTTCAACGAAGAACTGATTAATGCCGGAGTGATGCTGGCGGCCGAAGGGCTGCAGGCCAGTTCCAAGGGCGCGCGAATCAAGTTCACCGGCGACAAGAGGACCGTGGTGGATGGTCCCTTTCCGGAGACCAAGGAACTGGTGGCGGGGTTCTGGATCTGGAAGGTGAAGTCGAAAGAAGAGGCGATCGCGTGGGCGAAACGCTGTCCGAATCCGCACGAAGAAGATTGCGAGATCGAGCTGCGCCAGATTTTCGAACTCGAAGACTTCAGTGACACCATGAGCCCGGAACATCTCGAGCGAGCAGAACAGTTTCGGGACAAGACCGTGCGAAAGAAATAGACAGAATTTTGCCGAAGGATGTCGATTTCGAGGATCGTCAACCGACTTAAGGATGGAGTGCGGATGCGATACATGCTGCTGATCTATGCGGACGAGAAAGTCTGGACGGAACTGGAACGAGAGGCGTGCTATGGCGAGTCGATGAAGCTCTGCCGCGAGTTGCAGGGCCAAGGGCAGTTCTACGGCGCCTCGCCACTGCAGCCGGTGGCGACAGCGACGAGCGTGCAGGTTCGCGAAGGCAGGCGAGTGGTGACCGATGGACCATTCGCCGAAACGCGGGAGCAGCTAGGCGGCTATTTCATGATCGAAGCCAAGGACCTGGACGAAGCCATCGAAATTGCCGGCCGCGTTCCGGGCGCGCGGAAGGGTACCGTAGAAGTGAGACCAGTGGTGGAACTTCCCAACATGCCGTAACGAAATCGTTATGTCGAGAATCGCGAAGGAGAAATGCCCATGCAATTCATGATGATGATGAAATGTACGAAGGAGTACGAAGCGGGCCAGAGACCTGATCCCAGGTTGATCGAGGCGATTGGCAAACACGGCGCAGAGCTGACGAAGAAAGGCATTCTCGTGTCGAGCGGCGGATTGTTGCCGACCTATGCCGGAGCGCGAATTCACGTATCGAGCGGAAACATGGCGGTGACGGATGGTCCATTTGCGGAGACGAAGGAGTTAATTGGCGGATTCGCCATCCTGAACGCCGCTTCAAAAGAAGAGGCGATCAGGCTGGGACGGCAGTTCCTGCAGATCCACATCGATGTCCTCGGCCGGTCCTACGAAGGCGAAATGGAGATTCGACAGATGTGGGGTCCGGAGGGCTGCGGTTCAGTGCAGGAGGAAGAAGTCGCCGCACTGCAGGAGAGTTAAAGGAGAGCGGAGATGAGCGCCATAACGGCAACGTTAGGAGAAGTGGACGTTCTTCGCCATGCGGCGAAGACCACGCAACAGGTGCTGCGGATGAACGTGGAAGGATTCACGCAGGAGCAGAGCCTGATCGCGCCACAACCGGCGGGAAATTGCCTGAACTGGATTGTTGGACATCTGCTGTGCGTGTATAACGATGTGCTGCCGCTGGTAGGGCAGGAACCGGTCCTGCCCAAGGACGCGTTGACGCGCTATGGGCGCGGCACGCCTCCGCTGCAAGATGGCAACGAAGCGCTGCCGCTGAACGAACTGATGTCCAAGTGCGAAGAGGCAGTGAAACGATTCGACGACGGGCTTGCCTCGCTGTCCCTGGAAAAGCTGGATTCAGCAGCGCCGTTTTCGCCGTCGCAGAATCCGAACGAGACAGTGCGTTCGCTGTTGGCGATCGTGGCGTTTCACCAGGCGTATCACGTGGGCCAGACGGGCGTGCTGCGAAGGATTGCCGGGAAGCCGGGCGCGATCGCGTAAACAAGGTGACGAGACAGCCGGCGAGACGCCGGTGCTACCTCAATTCAGGAGCGATGGATGAGCAGAGTGCGAGTGTTGGTGGGGACGCGCAAGGGCGCGTTCGTTCTGGAGTCGGACGGCAAGCGCAAAAACTGGACGGTGAACGGCCCGTTCTTCGCGGGCTGGGAGGTCTATCACGCAAAAGGCTCGCCGGCAGATCCGAACCGTATTTACGTTTCGCAAACGAGCGGGTGGTTCGGGCAACTGATCCAGCGCTCTGACGATGGCGGTAAGACCTGGGAAGTCCCGGGCGGCACCGAGCCGGGCGAGTTTGGGATGCCAAAGGGGCAAAGCAATAAATTTGGCTACGACACTTCGTCCGAAACAGGAAAGCCGCTGACGACGCACCAGTGGTACGACGGGACGCAGCATCCGTGGGAGTTCAAGCGGGTGTGGCACCTGGAACCGTCGCTCAGCGATCCGAACACGGTTTACGCGGGCGTGGAAGATGCCGCGTTGTTTCGTTCCACCGATGGCGGAATATCGTGGCACGAGCTATCGGGATTGCGCGGTCACGGCACCGGCCCGAAGTGGCAGCCGGGCGCGGGCGGAATGGGACTGCACTCGATCATCCTCGATCCCAGCGACCCGAAGCGCATGTACATTGCAATTTCAGCGGCCGGGGCATTCCGCACGGACGACGGCGCCGCGACCTGGAAGCCGATCAATAAAGGATTGCGCTCGCAATACATTCCCGACCAGGATGCCGAAGTGGGACACTGCGTTCATCACATTGCGATGAGCGCCAGACGTCCGGGCGTGCTGTTCATGCAGAAGCACTGGGACGTCATGCGCAGCGATAACGCCGGCGATCAGTGGCACGAGGTGAGCGGAAACCTGCCAACGGATTTCGGATTCGTGATCGACGTGCACGCGCACGAGCCGGAGACGATTTACGTGGTGCCGATCAAGAGCGATGGCGAGCACTATCCACCGGAAGGAAAGTTACGCGTGTATCGCAGCAAGACCGGCGGCAATGATTGGGAGCCGCTGACGAAGGGCCTGCCACAGGAAAACTGCTACGTGGATGTTCTGCGCGACGCGATGTCGGTGGACCAGCTTGACGATTGCGGGATCTACTTCGGCACGACGGGCGGGCAGGTTTATTGCTCGTCGGATTCGGGAGACAGCTGGATGCCAATCGTGCGCGATCTGCCCGCGGTGCTTTCGGTCGAGGCACAGACTCTGCCATGATCCGGGTGACCATTCCGGCGCATCTGCGAACGCTGGCGAAGGTAGATGGCGAACTGCAATTGGACGTGTCACCACCGGTGACAATCGAGTCAGTCCTGGATGCGCTGGAGGCGAAGTACCCGGTACTGACGGGCACGATTCGCGACCACGACACCAAACAGCGGCGGGCGTTCCTGCGATATTTCGCATGCGAAGAAGACCTGTCGCTGGAGCCGCCGGATACGCCGTTGCCGGAGGCGGTGGTGAACGGGAAAGAGCCGTTCATGGTGATCGGGGCGATTGCGGGAGGATGAGATCCCCTCCAAGGAAAGTGGGAATGGGTCAGATTTGTAACTATTTGTTAGGCGAGGAGACCTATGAAAATCAATCCGTATTTGTCATTTCGAGGAAAATGCGAAGAAGCATTCAAGTTCTACGAGAAAGTATTGAACGGCAAAGTTACGTTCAAGATGACCTATGGTGACTCGCCGATGGCGGACCAGACTCCCGCCGAGGCAAAGAATAACATCATGCACAGCACGCTGCAGGTGGGGGATCAGGCGATCATGGGAGCCGACGCTCCGCCGCAGCACGCCACCAAGCCTGCAGGTATTTGCGTGTCGATCAGCGTAAACGACGCGAGCGAGGGCGAACGCATCTTCAAGGCGCTGTCGGAAGGTGGACAGACCCAGATGCCATTCGCAAAGACCTTCTGGTCGCCAGGTTTCGGGATGTGCATCGACAAGTTCGACATCCCGTGGATGGTGAACGTGGAAGTTCCGTACAACCCCAACCAGGCGTGACGACGTTCTCTTCTGAGTGTGCGGCTGCGGCCCGGGCTCGCAGCCGCATCGAGGCCTAATCCCATGTGCAGGAACATCAAGAACCTTTTTAATTTCGATCCGCCGGTGACGGAAGAAGAGATTCGTGCGGCGTCGGTGCAGTTCGTGAGAAAGATCAGCGGATTCACGAACCCGTCGAAGGCGAACGAAGCGGCGTTTGAGCAGGCGATCGAAGAAGTGGCGGAAGTCTCGGCGAGACTGTTGCGATCGCTAGAGACCACGGCGCCGCCGAAGAACCGCGAGGAAGAAGCGGCAAAAGCGAAGGCGCGGGCGGCGGTGAGATTCGGGACGTAGGGTGGGATCCCACATCTCCCAAAAGAAGGGAGATAAGGGGCACCTAGCGCTCGGAATGACAATGAGGTTCGTATATACTCGTCGGCCACGATGAGCCGACGATTCCTTTCTTCTCTTCTCTTCTGTTTCGTTTTCAGCATTTGCGGCGCGGCGCAGAGCCGGGTTGCGGCGGCGATCGATTCGCTGCCTAAAACTAAACACATCGACCAGGTTGCGATTTCGCCCGATGGCGCGCAGGTGGCGTACATCGTGGAAGGCGAACTGATGGTCACGCCGGTTGCGGGCGGTGAGGGGCACGCGATTGCTTCGCAGCCGAAGTTGCCGGCGCGCGAAGTGGCGTGGTCGGCGGACAGCAAGTCAGTGGCGTGGCTAGCGGACCTCCCGGGCGAGAAGCCAGCGGCGGAGTTATGGACGGCGTCGGCAGATGGTTCAGGCGCGAATAAGCTGGCCGACTTAAAGGGTTTCGCGCAGACGATCAAGTTCGCGCCGGATGGCGCGCAGGTCGCCATCCTTTATATAGAAGGGATGCCGCGGGTGGCGGGTCCGCTGCAGCCGGAGACACCGCTCGCGGGCGTGGTCGGCGAACAGACTTACGAACAACGGATCACCACGATCGACATGAAATCGAAGGCGATCAAGCAGGTGACGCCGGCGGATGTTTACGTTTACGAGTACGACTGGGCTCCGGACGGTAAGAGCTGGTCGGCGTCTGCGGCGCATGGATCGGGCGACAACAACTGGTGGATCGCGCGGCTGTATCGCATCGACACGGCGGATGGATCGCTGCATGAGATCTACAAGCCGAAGTGGCAGATTGCGGAGCCGCATGTTTCGCCGGATGGAAAAAACGTGGCGTTCATCGAAGGCCTGATGAGCGATGAAGGGCTGACCGGTGGCGAGATTCACGTGGTACCGCTGGGAGGCGGAGCGGCGAAGAATTTGACGCCGGCAATCAAGGCGTCTCCGTCGTTGCTGGCATGGAATTCGGCGGACGGCATCGTTTTCATCGCAAATAAGGACGGTGAGTCGGCGTTCGGATGGGGCACACTCACTCCTTCCGCGCACGAATGGGGGGCGACGGTTCCGGTGCATGGCTCGGACATGGTCGGGGTATCGGCAGATCCGTGGACGCCTTCGGCGTCATTCTCTTCCGATGGAAAATCGGCCGCGTTCGTGGCTCAGAGTGCGAGCACGCCTCCGGAGGTATTTGCAGGGGCTCGCTTGAAGTGGCGGCAGATCACACACGTTAACGATGGAGTTAGAGCCAACTGGGGCGAGAGCAAGAACGTCAACTGGATGAATGGCTCAACTCGCGTGCAGGGTTGGCTGATGTTTCCAGCGAACTATGATCCGACAAAGAAGTATCCGTTAATAGTGAGCATCCATGGCGGTCCGTCGTGGGCATGCACGTCGAGCTGGAATGTTGGCAAGATGGGCGACATGACGGCGGCATCGACGCTGGGGTGGTTCGTGCTGTGTCCGAATCCGCGAGGGAGTTATGGTCAGGGCGAGTCGTTCACGCAGGGCAACGTGAAGGACTTCGGCGGCGGCGATTATCACGACATCATGGCGGGAGTGGATTTCCTGGTCAAGAACTATCCTATCGATCCGAAGCGGATTGGCATTCGTGGCCACAGCTACGGCGGATACATGACGATGTGGGCGGAAACGCAAACGAATAAGTTCGCAGCGGCGGTAGCGGGAGCTGGGTTGTCGGACTGGCTAAGCTATTACGGGCTGAACGAAATCGACGAGTGGATGATCCCATTCTTTGGCGCGTCGATCTATGACGATCCGTCGGTGTATGCGAAGTCGGACCCGATCAAGTTCGTGAAGAACGTAAAGACGCCGACTTTGATTCTCGTCGGCGACAGTGACGGAGAAGTTCCGATGCCGCAATCGGTGGAGTGGTATCACGCGCTGGAGACGTTCAAGGTTCCGACGCAAATGGTGGTGTATCCGCATGAAGGGCACGTGTTCTACAAGCCGGAAGACGCGCGCGATTACACGCTGCGAACGCTGGAGTGGTTCGATCACTGGTTCGAGAAGGCGGAGCGCTAGAAAAAAAGAGCCGGCCGCACGAAGCGACCGGCCAGTGTGAGGAGCGTTTACAGCACTTAGAAAGTCAGCCTGACGCTGGTTTGCAGCAGGCGAGGTGACGCATCGGCGCCGAGGAACGATCCGTAGATCGACGTCGGTGGGCTAACGGTGGTCAAGCTGGTTCCGAACTGTCCGGAGTTGGCAACGTCGCCAACCGGCTGATCGAAGTTCGGATGGTTGAACAGGTTATAAGCAGTGATACCGAGAACGAGCTGGCCACCTTCCCAGTGCGGAATGTGGAAGCCCTTGCTGAGGGTGAGATCGGTATCGAAGAAGTTCGGCCCGTACACCTGATTGCGGCGAGCGGTGCCGAAACCGGTGGTGGACGCCGCGAAGTTGTTGGTCAACGCTGGGCAGGCGCCATTCACCGCAGAATTGGCAAACGAGGAACCGCAGCTGAGATTCCCGCCAAAGCCGCTGTTCTGATCGGCGAAGGTTGCGCCGAAGATGGTGGCTCCGCCGTAACCATACGAGGCCAACGCGCCACCCGTTCCGGTGTCAACGGCCGTAAACGGCAAGCCGGTATGGGCAAAGATCGTGCCGGCAATGGTGACGTTACCCAGGATTCCGTGCGCGATTCCGCGGGGCGTGGTGTACACGTAGTTGGCGCTGAAGTAGTGACGGATGTCGTAATCCGCATTGCCGTACATGTTCTGGAAGACATTGAACGGATTCTGCGGGGCCGTAACGCTGACGTTCGTGTTGAAGTTGAACGGCGAAATCCCCTGGCCGGCGTTGGAGACGTCGTCAAGAGCGTGGCTCCAGGTGTAGTTCAGCTGGAACTGGAAGTTCGAGAACCGACGCATGAACGAAGCCGTAAAGCCGTTGTAGTTAGAGTTGTAACCCGACGAGATCTCGGTGATGGTATTGAAGCGGAGATCGGCAGGGGATGCCGGCAATCCGTTAAACGAAGTGAACGGCAATGCACCTGGCGTCGCGGGGGTCGAAAGACACGGCGTAGGGCTGGAAGCGGTGAGGGCGACAGTCGCTCCGCAATAAGAGTTCAGACCGGTGTTGCTGATCTGTTCCCAGATGCCGTGATTGCCAACGTATTTGAGGGTCAACGACATCTTGTCGCCGATCGCCTTCTGCACCTGCAGGTTCCACTCCTGGAAGCGCGGCGTGTGGATGTCGCTGCCCGCGTTGAAGAAGTTCGGAACCGCGAACGACGAAGCGCCACCAGTTGCGCCCAGAACCGCGGCGTTCAGTTGCGCGTAGGTTTGTCCGGCGCCGAAGCCGTTAATCAACGCATTGTTGGCGGCGAGCGCCGACGACTGAGCGTTGTTCGGAGTGGCGGGAGCAAAAGGCAGTCCGCTGATGGTGAACGACGGGCTACCCGGCAGATTGTTGATCAGGCTATCCACGTAACCGGCCGGCAGCGTTGAACCAAAGATGCCGAACCCGCCACTGAGAATCGGCCCATTCGTTCCGAAGGGACTCCAGTTGAAGCCAAAGCGCGGCTCGATCGTCCAGGGATGATACGAGCTGGGAAGAGCAAGGCTCTGACCGGAGAGAATGCTCTGGTTGTACGGCGTGGTGATGCTGTGGTCGATGGAGTCGAACGAATCATCGAGGCGGTTAAAGCAGTTGGTCACGCAATTCGGATTGGAGTAGCGATCCACGCGCAACGCAAATGTTAGTGACAAGCCGGGTCTCGCACGCCATGTATCTTCGCCATAGAAACCGAGGTCGTAGAGGTTTATCGGCTGGGTGGGGCGCGTCGGGAAAGCCTGGACATACGTAGTCGCAACTCCGTTGAAGAAATCGGTAAGCGACTCGCTGCCGACCAGGGGCAGACTGCCGATCCCCGGGCCGTAAGTGGTTATGTCGTAGCGGGCCATGTTGGCGCCGATCTTAAAGGTGTGGTTGCCCATGGTGTGGCTCAGGTCGTCGACAAAGCCATACTGGGTAACGTTGCGGCCCTGGGGAGACGGGTTCGGAAGCTGGTAATCGCGACCCAGGGTGAAGAAGGTGTTTCCGGTGAACGAAACCTGCATCGGCTGCAAAGCGAGCGCGCCGGGCAGATCGGTAGGCTGGAAGATCGCGCGATAGTACGACCCGTTCAAATTGAAGGAGTTGACCGTGTTCGGGCTGAAGGTGTGAACCAGCTGCAACTGCCCTTCATACTGGGGCTGGAAGCTGTCCTGGTTGAACAGCGGGTTCAACGGATCGGTATACGTGGCCTGTACGCCGCGATCCATGCGGAAGTGGATAAACACCCGGTTTTTGTCGCCGAGGTTCTGGTCGACGCGGCCGGTGATGAGCCACTCATGGGTGGCTCCGCTAACGCTGGAGGTATAGTTCAGCGCGCAAGTCCCGGTGAATGTTGTCAGGTCGGCGCAGCCACCGCCCGCAACCGGTGCGGCAGTCGAGGCGCCAGGCGCGTTGTTCCAGATATTGAACATGTTCTGGTAGAACGGAACCGACGAAGGGCTCGCGACTGCCAGGTTCTGCAAAGTTGCCGCCTCAAACTGCGGAGACGGAACGTTCACGCTGCGGGAGACGGGGACAATCAGGTTCAGACCTTCGGCATCGACGAAGAAGAATGTCTTGTCTTTCCTGATTGGGCCACCAAACGATGCGCCCCACTGGTTGTCGTTCACGAATCCACGAGGAGTGACGGGAACATTCTGCTTATTGAAGTAGTTGTTGGCGTTCATCGACGTGCCATTCCACTTCCAGAACGCGTTTCCGTGGTAGGTATTGGTGCCGGAACGGCTGACATAGTTCACGTTCGCGCCAGCCTGCGAATAGGCGCCGGAATAGCCGTTGCTCACCACGGTGGCTTCGTTGACGTCGTTCTGGCCGAGCAGAATGTTGGTAGCGCCGGAGTTGTTGAGGTTCAGGAAGGGATCGTTTTCCGGCATGCTGTTAACGGTAAAGTTATTGGAATTGGCTGGCAAACCGTTACTGGAAAAATTGCCGTATCCGCCCTGCGAGTTCATCGCCGAACCGGGCGCCGTCTGCGCGATAAAAGTGAGATCGCCGCCGCCATTGGGAACGAGTTGAATTTGTTCCGAGCTCATGGTGGTGGAGATCGACGGGCTGGTCTGAATGACTCCACCTTCCGCGGTCACAGTTACGGTTTGATTGGCCGCCTGAACCGCCAGTTGAACGTTCGCGGTGGTTACCTGTCCGACGGCGACGTTTACCTGTTGCGTGGCCTTCTGATAGTTGGCAGAGGTGGTGGTCAAGGTGTAATGCCCAGGCGGCAGAAGAGCAAACTCGAAAGCGCCGGTGGCGTTGCTGTTGCGGGTGAGGGTTTGGCCAGTATCTTCATTATGCAGAGTGAGAGTGGCGTTGGGAATGGCAGCCCCGGAAGGATCGAGCACTGTACCGCGAACGTTACCCTGGGTGAGGCTCTGCGAAAAGAGCAAGACTGGCGCGAAAAGGAACAACAGAAGCAAGGTCAAAGCTACCACTGTACTTCGATCTTTCACGAAACACCTCTCGGGCCTTTCAGGATGTTGATCCTGCGGTCGAAGTTACCGCCCGCCAGAAATCGGGACGGTGGTTGTAACGTCGCCGGGACAAAAGGATTCCTGACACACTTCTCCCGACGCTAGTTTTACTTCGCGGAAATCTGCCCCTGAGGCGAGGCTCGAAGAAACGGCGTGAAGCGAACTACGAAATACCCAAGCGCGAAATCAGGTTCCCGAACGGCTTAGCGGGACGACCCCACGTTCCGACAGTACAGGAAGCAAGCTGCGTGCCATCGGCGACACTCAATCGGGGCAATCACTTAGGGATAAGCTGAGTGAATCGACCTACAAGAAGACGGAGATACAGAGATGTGCGATTCGGAAAAACGTAGATTGTATATCGTGTTGCGACTATTCCGGATTTCAGAGCACGATTCGAATTAACCCGGGGTCATGCGACTTGCGCATCTTGGCGCATCAGCGTTACAGAAATCGAGCAACGAATTTGTAAAACTCTATCCATTCTCTCGATTGGCGCAACTTAGTTTGCCATTCCCACGCCGGCAGCGCTCGCCTGCGGAGATCCGGGTTCGATGTTGTAGCGCTTCAGCTTGCGATAGAGAGTGGCACGGCTGATGCCAAGAATTTTCCCGGCCAGCACCTTGTCTCCCTTCGACTGTTCGAAGACACGTTTGATGGTCTCACGCTCGATGTCTTCCAGGTTCGAGAGATTCGAGGAACTCGAATGAGCTCCGGCGGGAGTGGAAGGAGCATTGGAGGCAATGGCTGGAGGCAGATCGACGACATCGATCTGCTTGTGATTGCCGAGCGCGATGGCGCGCTCGATGCAGTTTTCCAGCTCGCGCACGTTACCCGGCCAGTCGTATTGCAGCAGGCACGACATGACCGCAGGAGTGATGGCGATTCGTTCGTCGGGCGAGTAGCGCGCGAGAAATGACTGCACCAACGCTGGAATGTCGGACCTGCGCTCGCGCAAGGCGGGAATCTGAATGGTGACAACGTTCAAGCGAAAATAGAGATCCTTGCGGAAGGTGCCTGCCTTGTAAGCGGATTCGAGATCGCGGTTGGTGGCGGCGACGATGCGCACGTCGATCTTGATCTTATCGTTCGATCCGACGGGGCGAATCTCTTTTTCCTGCAGGACACGCAGCAGCTTGGCCTGCATTTCAAGCGGCAACTCACCGATCTCGTCGAGAAAGATGGTGCCTCCGTTGGCGGCAGCAAAGAGGCCCTGCTTGGACTTTAACGCACCCGTGAACGCGCCTTTCTCGTAACCGAAGAGTTCGCTCTCGATCAGTGTCGGAACCAGCGATCCGCAATCGACGGCAACGAAAGGACGTTTGGCCAGCGATCCGCGGAAATGAATGGCGCGCGCGACCAGCTCTTTGCCGGTGCCGCTCTCGCCCATGATGAGGACGGGAGTGCGCGTATCTTTCAGCCGCGAGATCATGCGCAGGATGTCCTGTATTTTTGCCGATGAGCCGTCGATGACATTCAACTCCATCTCGTTGGAGACGACCTGCTTGAGGTATTCGTTCTCGGCAACGAGGCGGACTTTTTCCTTCATGCGCTGAAGCAGCAGCTTGAGCTGGCCGGCGCCGAACGGCTTGGTGATGTAATCGTAGGCGCCGAGCCGCATGGCTTCGACCGCGGATTCGATGGATCCATGCCCGGTGATCATGGCGAACTCGGTGCGCGGGAGCATCTGCTTCGCCTGCTTCAGGAAATCGTCGCCGCTCATCTGCGGCAGCATGCGATCGACGAGCACGACGTCAGGAGAGTCGGTTTCGAGATAGGCGAGCGCGGCTTCGGCGCTTTCGGCCTCGGCGACATCAAAGCCGATCGATTGTCCGATGGTCATGCACAGACGGCGAATGCTCTGTTCGTCGTCCACGATTAGAAATTTGATCCGAAAATCATCCGTCATTGCGGAGTCCCCATGACTTTCTTCACTACTTCCATCAACTGTGAAATGCGGAACGGCTTCTCGACGCATGGAGCGCCTGTTTTGATAAGAGTCTGAGCCGTTTCTTCGTTCACAATGTCCCCGGTAATGAAAATCAATTTCGAAACCAGTTTTGGGCGATTCGCTGCGAGCCAGGCATGCACGTCGGCGCCATCGACGCCGCCCGGCGTGCGCATGTCAGAGACGACGCCGAGATAATCTCCCTGCTCCAGCAGCGGCAGAGCTTCCACGCCAGAAGCCGCGGTCGCGACCGTGTAGCCCGCGCGTTCCAGCGCAGCCCGCACAAACGACATCACCGAAGGTTCGTCTTCGATGATCAGAACCGGTAACTTAGTGGCGGCGGTTCCGGTCTCAGTCATGCGTTGGCTCCGGCCGCCTGCGCGGAGACGGCATCGGAGGCCACAGGCAAACGCACAATAAAGGTAGCGCCGGGTCCCTCCTGATTATTGCGGCAGAGGATTTCGCCTGCGTGCTCGCGAATGATGCCGTAACAGATGCTGAGCCCGAGGCCCGTGCCCTTGCCGACTTCCTTGGTGGTGAAAAATGGATCGAAGATGCGATCAGGATAGAGGATGCCGGGGCCGTTATCGCGGAACGAGATTTCGGCGACGCCTTCGGTGTTCCGCGTTTCAATGAGAATCTGTCCGGGGTGCTCGCTTTCGCGCACCGCGTCGTAAGCGTTGTTCAGGATGTTGAGGAAGACCTGCTGCAACTGGTGCGAATCGCCGACGACTTCGCCCAGCGAGGAGCTGAACTTTTCGACAATCTTGACGCCGTGATTGGCAAAATCGTAAGCGCGTAACGCCAGCGTTTGGCGCAGGATGGAGTTGACCTGAACCGGCTTGCGCTGCGGCGGCATCTGGCGGGCGAAGCTGAGCAGGTTCTGCACGATCTGCTTGGTGCGCTGCGCTTCTTCGAGAATCACGCGCAGGTCGGACTTGGCGAAGTCGGGGACTTCGGGATGGTCGATGAGCAGGTCGGCGAATCCAAGAATCGCCGTCAATGGATTATTGACTTCGTGCGCCACGCCTGAGACCAGTTGACCGACGGCAGCCATCTTCTCGGTGTGCATCAGCTTCGCCTGAAGCATGGCGGCGTCGGTGATGTCGGTCATCACGACGACGATCGAGGCGACCTGTCCCGACTCATCGCGCATGGGACTGAGATTGATGGCGAATTGGCCGACGCGTCCGGTGCCGAGAAGAATCGGCAGCTCCAGGTTATCGACCTGCAGTCCGCGAAGTGTGCTGTGCAGAGCTTCTTCGATGATTTCGCGGCGGCCGGGCGCGATGAGCTCCGCGAGCTTGCGGCCCAGCAATTCTTCCTGCGAGTATCCGCCGGCTTCGTAGCAGCGGCGATTGGCATAGCTGATCAGGCCGGCCGTGTCGGCGACGATGATCATGCTCTGCGTGGCGTTGAGGATTTTGTTGTTGAAGTCGCGCTGGCGCTGAAGTTCGGCCTGGAAATTCTTCTGCTCGGTGATATCAAGGATGAGTCCGCGATACTGGATGATGCGTCCCTGTCCGTCGCGAACGGCGAAAGCGTTCTGCAGAGAGTGCATCAACGAGCCGTCGCGCTTGCGCAAGGTCTCTTCATAATTGCGCATGGAGCCGGACTCTTCGATGGCGTGACGGAACCAGTCGCGCTGTTCCGGATGAACGTAAAGCTGCTTGCTTATGTCGACCTGCAATAGCTGCTCGCGGCTCTCGTAACCGAGCATGCGGACGAGCGCGTCGTTGACCTCGATGAACCGGCCATCCGGCGTCGAGAAGAACAGGCCTTCCTGAATGGTATCGAACAGTTCGCGATAGCGGCGCTCGGCTTCGCGACGATCGGTAATGTCCTTTAATACGTGGATCGTTTGGAACGCTTCGTTCATCGCGCCGTGAATGCGCGAAGTCGAAACCAAATAGGTGCGCTCGAGGACCGGATGAATGTACTCGTCGGCACCATCGAGTCCGACGCGACAGAACGGGCACGGTTGCGCGCTGTTGTCGCTGGCCATCGCGACCATGGCGCGCATGCTGACGCCGATCAGCTCCGAAGGACGGACTCCGATGAAATCGGCGAGCGTGCGATTGACGCGCAGCACGCGATTCGCCTCGTCGTGGACGACGATGAAATCGGTGATGGAGTCGAAGATCTCGACCCAGTGCCGGTTGGCCTGATCCATGCGGGTGAACAGGCGCGCATTCTCAAGAGCAACGGAAGCGTGCGCCGCCAGCGCATGAAGCAGGTTACGGTCGGCCTCGTTCAACTCTTCTTTTACATCGACCAGGCAAAGGACGCCGATCAGTTCTCCGTCGCCGCTGCGCAGGCGGGCGATAGAGACGGTCTTCCATCCCAAAGCTTGCGCGACTTGCGCGCCTAACATCTTTTCCGCAGTGCCTCGGGCAATGGCTTCGGTGTGGTTCGACGCCAATTCGGTGAGGGCCGTATTGAGACGGCGCAGGAGAGACTTGTCAGGAACGCTATCAGGGTCGTGAACGATGACTGTTTCGAGAACCGACCGTTGAGCAAGGGCGAGAACCGCGGCGCGCGCACCCAGCATGTCGGCGGCGCGTTGTGTAAAGCTGCGAACAAACTGCGGCAAACGGAGCGAGGAGTTCAGCTCCAGCGCCAGGCTCATCAGGTTCTCGGCGCGTTCGCGATGCTGGCGGGCGAGATGAAGGTTATGTGTGCCCTCCATCACGACGGCAATTTCACTGGCCAAGACTTTGGCGCGGCGAACATCCTCCTGCTCGATGCGGTCCCCATCGCAACGATCCATGACCGCGAGCACACCAAGGCGAGACCGGTCGGATGACATGAGCGGCACGGCCATGAACTGCTTCAGAGCGAGCTTTTTGACGGCATCGTCTTCGAGTACGGCGAGATGCTTAACGTCGTCGGCCCAGACAGGCTCGGAAGAATTCTCCAGGCGGCCGGCGATGGCTTCGGGCAGAGGCAGGCGGACGGGTTTGGAGACACCGTTTTCCGCGATCCACCGAATCGTGTAGCGGCCGTTCTCAATGACGGCGATCGCGGCGCGTTCGAAGTTCAGGAATTGCCCTGCTCTTACGACGAATTTCTGGAAGAACTCATCCGGGTCGCCGGAGCTACCGAGCTCCGAGGTGATCTCGAGCAACTTGCGCAGTTCTTCTGCACGTTCGTGGCCGAGGAAGATTCGTTGAAGCGGGTCCTGTTGCGCCTGATCGCTTTGGTAGTTTGCCGTCATCCTTATAGTTCCTGCGCTCAATGGCTTCCGTACCTCGCACGTGAAGGCGTCGTGGGGCACTGACGCAAACACGCACTGCGACCGAGGGCTCTCACACTGCAGAGAAAGAGCAAAGTACCCCTTCATCTCATTTTGAGTCAATACAAATTGCCCCCTAAGTAGCCTGTGAGGTTACCGGTTGAGACACAGGTGTTCATCTCAGGATGAGAAGCTGCACCTGCCATTTGGCCGGAGTTTGAGACGAAAACTGTCAATCCGGCCGCTCTGAGAACGCTTCCGTTAATTAACATCAACTTTAGATTCAGCAACTTACAAAATATCCAAAGAAGTAACCGCCGTGGCATGGGCCGTGCACTGGAAACGGCGAGAGAGATTGTCCCTTAGGAGGGGAATTGTGTTTTCTCGGACAGTAAAGAACCTCCTCGCCCTGGCATTAATGGCGCTGGCGTTTGGAATGACGGCAATTGCGCCAGCCCGGGCAGAGGACGAAGGCCGGAGAGTGAAGACCAAGGTTGCACCCACTTACCCCGAGCTTGCTCGACGGATGAATGTGACAGGAGTCGTCAAGCTGCGAGTCACCATCGCGGCCAACGGAACGGTAAAGGACGCGAAGGTGATCGGCGGACATCCACTGCTGGTGGATCCGGCGATTGAAGCGGCGAAGAAATGGAAATACGAACCGGCTAGTGAAGAAAGCAGCGAGATCGTGGAGTTCCGTTTCGACAACAACCAGTGATGAGCTGAACCCCGCGGGTCCGGACCCCGGACACCGGAGACAACGTAATGAACATTCGCAAGAAGCTGTACTTCAATTTCGGCGGCCTGTTGGCGATCATCTTCCTCTTGTGCGTGGCAACCGTGGTGGTGGTCGTGAAAGAACGTTCGGCGCGCACGACGAACGCCAAGGCCCAGGAAATCTCCCAGGACGGCAAGACCATCGGTTACCAGATGATGCAGAACCGCCAGTTGCTGAGCAACTACCTGCTCAGCGGCTCCAACGGAGAAGCGGCGGGACTGAACGACGGCATGGCGAAGTTGCAGGACCTGATCCACAAGACCAACGAGAAGGTGACGTCGGACCTGCAGAAGACGGCCCTGTCGCAATTGAGCGATTCGGAGCGCGACTGGGAAAACAATTTCGCGCGACCGCTCGAAGAGAAACGCAAACAGGTTGATTCCGGCAACGCTACCGTCAGCGAACTGCAGATCCAGTATCTACAGCTCGATCCCGCATCGTGGACGAATAAGTCCCTGGCGCACATCGAAGAACTCGAGCGGCTGATCCAGAACGAACAGGACGATCAACGCAAAGCTGATGCCTCAACCAGCAACTGGACGATGTTCTTCGCGATCGTGTTCGGCTTGGTTGGCATTCTCGCCGGCGCAGTCATCGCCTACAAGACTTCGGCTTCAATCACCGAACCCCTCTACCAGTTAATGCTGGTTTCCCGCGAGATTGGTGAGACGGGCGACCTCGATCACCAGATCGACATACAGCGCGAAGACGAAATCGGCGAACTCGCCCGCACTTTCGGCAAGATGGTCGCCTACCTGAAAGAAATGTCCCAGGTTTCCGAGGCGATTGCGCGCGGCGACTTGAGCGTGCAAGTTCATCCGCGTTCCACCCGCGACACGCTGGCCAATGCTTTCGGGCGCATGGTTGAGGGCCTTCGCCAACTGGTCAGCAGCGTTCGCGACAGCGCTTCGCAGGTTTCCAGCGGATCGAACCAGGTAGCCAGCGCTTCGGAAGAATCAGCCAAGCTGAGCGTGCAGGCTTCGTCGTCGATCGATGAAGTCACCAGCACCATGCACGAGATGAGCGTCAACGTGCAGAACATGGTGAAGAGCACGCAGATGCAGGCTTCGAGCGTAAGCGAGACCTCCTCGTCGATCGACGAGATGGTGGCCTCGATCCAGCGCGTCGCCGACACGGCGAAGGTGCTGCTCGATATTTCGCAGCGTTCGCGCGAAGAAGTCCAGGCCGGCATCGCAACCATGCAGAAGACGACGGAAGGGCTGAATCGCATCAACAGCTCGATCGAGTCTTCGGCGGAGATCATCGACGTGCTTGGCACAAGGGCGGACGACATCGGCAAGATCATCGAGGTCATCGACGATCTAGCGGAGCAGACCAACCTGCTTGCCCTGAACGCGGCCATTGAAGCGGCTCGCGCCGGCGAACACGGACTCGGGTTCGCGGTCGTCGCCGAAGAAGTTCGCAAGCTGGCCGAGAAGTCGGCTTCCAGCACCAAGGAAATTTCCGAACTGATCGCGAGCATTCAGAAAGAAGCTCGCCGTGCCGTCGAGAACATGGACAAGAGCACGACGATCGTCAACGAAGGACTGACACTGGGCGGAGACCTGAATGGCGCGTTAAAGAAGATCTCCAATGTGGTGACGGAAGTCTTCAAGTTCGCGCAGGAGATCGGCGCGGCCACGAACGAGCAGTCGCACGGCTCTTCGCAGATCGCAAAAGCCACTACGCGGCTGAATGAACTAACTCACGAAATCAATTCCGCGGTGGAAGAGCAGGCGTCGGGTGCGCAGGCTGTCGTAATGGCGATGGAACGCATGCGCGAACTGGTGCAGCGCTTCACCTCGGGTTCGACGGAACTGGCGGCTTCGGCGGAGCAGATGTCGAAGATGTCGCGAGTGCTGCTCGACAGCATGGACCGCTTCACGCTCGACGGACTTGGGCATCGTCCGGCAGCTGGTGGCGGCAACGGGTTTGGACAGAAGTCAGCGAATGGCAATACCGGGAGTAACGGCAACGGTAGTGGCAGTGGCAACGGCTCTGGATACGATCACGCCAGCGCCGCCTATGCCCTTGCCCGCCTGTAAATCGGAGTAGGCGATGAGTAACGACCTGCACATTGTCGGATTTCGCGTGGGAACCGAGACGTTCGGCGTACCGATCACGTGTGTGCATGAAATCGTGCGCGTGCCGGATATCACCAGCGTCCCCGATTCGCCGGAATTTGTGGAAGGCGTGATCAACCTGCGGGGCAAGATCGTCTCGGTGGTTGATCTGCGCAAGCGGTTCGGAGAAACCCAGATCGATCCCCATAAGAAGAATCGGGTGATCGTGGTGGAGTCGGACGGCAAGCTGGTAGGGCTGATTGTGGATGCGGCTTCGGAAGTACTGCGCATTCCGAACACCGATATCGAGCCGCCGCCGTCGGTCTTGCAGAGCAGCGAGTCCAGCTATGTGACCGGAGTCGGCAAGCTGCAAAACCGTTTGATCATTTTGGTGGACTTGAAACGCGTACTGCAACGCGGCGAACTGCGCAAGCTGAACGAAGCCGTGGAAGCGGCCGCGGCGAACTAACCAGCACAGGCAGGAATGCCTGTGCCACACAAGAAAAGAAGAGCATGGCGAGCGCCACCATCCCGATCACCGAGCCCGAACTGAAGCTGCTGCAGACCCTGGTGTACCAGGAATGCGGCATGTACTTCGACGAACGGCGGGCTCACTTCCTGCAAGACCGGCTGCAACGCCGGCTGAAGGCATGCCGTCTGGAAACGTTCTACAGCTACTATCGCCTGCTCACCAGCCGTGAAGGCAAGGCTGAGCTTTCGGCGCTGCTGGAAATCCTGACGGTCAACGAAACCAGTTTCTTCCGCAACAAACCGCAGTTGGAACTGTTCCAACGCCAGATCCTGGAAGAGATGCTGCACCGGAAGCAGGATCGCCGCGACTGGACACTGCGTCTGTGGAGCGCCGGTTGCTCGACCGGACAGGAACCGTACACGATGGCCATGCAGGTGGCTGACGCGCTGGCGTATTACTACCTGCGCAATCCCCTGCCCTTCGACATGCCGACGCCGAAGCCGCTGATCCCGCCGCCGTGGCGGGTGGAAATTCTGGCTTCCGACATCAGTTATTCCGCCCTGCGCACGGCGCAGGAGGGTCTCTACTCTGAAGCCCAGATGGAACCTGTCGATTACATGTTCAGGCTCCGTTATTTCGACAAGATGGGCGATCACTACCAGGTGAAGAAAGCGGTCCGCGAGCTGGTGCATTTCGACTTTCACAACCTGAAGACGGAATTCCTGCCGCAGCGCAACGATTTCATCTTCTGCCGCAACGTGATGATTTACTTCGACGAAGCCGAGCAGAAGCGGCTGATCGACAAGTTTTATCGCTGCCTCAACCCGGGTGGCTACCTGTTCGTGGGTCATGCGGAGAGCCTGTTCGGCCTGACCGACCGCTTCCGCATGATTCACCAGAACAACGGCACCGCCTACCACAAGATTGAGGTGGAGCTGTGAGTTTCTTCTCGGAAGAACGGGCGGCGGAACTACGCGATTTGTTTTTTGAGAGCGCGCAGGAACTGCTGCAGACCCTGAACGAGCAGGGCCTGGAACTGGAGAAGTCGACTGGTGACGCCGAAGTTGTGCGCGGCATTCGCAGGACGGTCCACACGCTGAAAGGCGACTCTGCCGCGTGCGGGTTCCGCGAGTTGAGTGACCTGGCGCATGAATTGGAAGACGTGTTGAAGCCGGAGCTGGTGGCATCGGCCGGCAACGGGGTGGCGGAACTGGTGCTCAGCGCCGCCGACATGTTCGACGCCATGCTGGCCGCTTATCGCGGCAAGATGCAGCCTCCAAAGGCCGATCCGCTGCGCGCGATGATCGCCAAACTGCTGAAGAATCCTGCATCGGCTGCGGCGAAAGATGAGTTGACTCCCGCTTTCGATTGGAGCGAGTACGACCGGTTAGCCATGGAAGGCGCGCTCGCCAAGGGCAACAACGTTTACAGCGTGGCGGTGGCGATCGACCGAACCTCGCCGATGCGCGCTGCGGCGATGCAACTGGTTCTGAATGTTTTGACGGAAGCCGGAACCATTCTGGCTCGGCATCCGGAAGAGATTCCTGCGGATGGAACGGTGGACGTGGTCGAGGTAGCCCTCTCGAGCAAGCTCGGCGAAGGCGCGATCCGGCAGAAGTGCGCCATTCCAACCGTCGTTGAGAATGTCCTGATCACGCCATGGACACCTTCCGTGCCTGCGGCGCAGCCCTCCCCAATTGACCAGGATGTTCTCGGCATCGCGGAGACGATCGCCACTCCCGCTGCGGCCGAACCCGCGGAAGAACTCGAAGAGGCGTTGGCAGCCGCGATTCATCAGGCCAACGAATCGCATCCCAAGGCAAAAGGCAAAACGCCGGAGTTCGCCCTCACCGAAAACACGCTGCGTGTGGATGCCGATCGCATCGACATCGTGATGAACCTGGTGGGCGAGCTGATTATCGGCAAGTCGATGCTGTATCAGAGCATCAATGAATTTGGACGGCGCTTCCCCAAAGATCCTCTGAAGAATCGCTTCACTGACGCGATGTCAAAACAGGCGCAAGTGCTCAACGCCTTGCAGCGGTCGGTGATGAAAATTCGCATGGTGCCGGTGGACCAGTTGTTCCGGCGCTTCCCGCGCGTGCTGCGCGATGCGGCCAAAGCGTGCAACAAAGAAGTGGAACTGGTCACAATCGGGCAGGATACCGATCTCGACAAGGGCATTCTCGACGCTCTGGCTGAGCCATTGACCCACCTGCTGCGCAACGCTGTTGATCACGGTATTGAAAGCCCGCAGGAACGTGTGGCGAAAGGCAAATCACCGCAAGGATTCGTGAAGCTCAACGCCTATCACCAGGCGAATCACGTAGTGATCGAGATCAGCGACGACGGGCGAGGAATCGATCCCGAAAAATTGGTTGCGAAGGCGATCGAGCGCCGGTTGCTTACGGCAGACGATGCGTCGCGACTGACCGAAGCGCAGAAGCTTGAGCTGATCTTCGAATCGGGATTCAGCACGGCGGAAGAGATCACCGCGATCTCCGGCCGCGGCGTCGGCATGGATGTGGTCCGCAGCGTCTTGGCGCGCCTGAAAGGTACGGTGCAGATCATCAGCACCATCAATAAAGGCACCACGTTCCGCCTGACGATGCCGCTTACTCTGGCGATCATTAAGGCCCTGTTGTTCTCGGTGGGCGAGCAGTACTACGCAGTGCCGCTGAACACCGTGGTCGAAATTACGCGCGCACACATCGAGCAGGTTCATCGCATCGACAACTGCGAAGTGCTTCGCCTGCGTGATGAAGTAATCACGCTGACGCGACTGAGCCGCATGATGCCGGAAACGCGCGAATCGTCGATTTCCAAATTTTTCGTCGTGGTGGTTGGGCTTGGCGAACGCAAGTTTGGTTTGATCGTCGACAAGCTGGTTGGCGAAGACGAACTGGTGATCAAGGCGATGGACGATCAACTGGTCGCCACCGACCTGGTAAGCGGAGCGTCGATCCTTGGGGATGGAACGGTTGTGCTGATCCTGAACATTCCGGCGCTGGTGGATCGCGTGGCGTTTATCCGCATGCCGGCGGCAAGTGTACCGATGATGTCGCAGTCCGAGGGGGTTAGTGCCGCAGTATGAAGAAGTCCGTCAAAGTTCTGGTGGTCGATGATTCCGCTCTGATGCGGAAGCTGATTCCCCAAATGATCGAGCGTGACAGCTCGATGCATGTGGTGGGAACCGCCATGGACGGCGCATTTGCGCTGGAAAAGATCCCGGAGCTTAAGCCCGATGTGGTAACGCTGGATCTCGACATGCCGCGCATGGATGGCATGGAAACCCTGCGCAAGATCATGAGATTTCATCCGCTGCCGGTCATTGTCGTCAGTGCGCATTCGACCGACGGCGCGATGGCAACGTTTAAGGCTCTGAGCTTCGGCGCGCTGGATTTCGTCACCAAGCCGCTCGATCCCACGTCGCACATGGATCAGATCGCAGTGGAACTGGTGACCAAGATCAAGGCTGCGGCGAAGAGCCAGATTGTGCAGCTGCCGGTGCCTCAGGCGAAGCCGCGCAAGACACGCACGACGAACAAGACCGGCGCGCCAACGAAGGTCGTCGCGATCGGAGTTTCCACCGGTGGTCCGCAGGCGCTCCACTATGTGCTGTCGCAGCTGTCCTCCGACTTCCCGGGAACGATCCTGATCGTGCAGCACATGCCGGAAGGTTTTACCGAAATGTTCGCCCGCCGGCTCGACGAGACTTGCGCGATCGAAGTGAAAGAAGCCAAGTCCGGCGATCTTCTCGTGCCCGGCCGGGTGCTGGTTTGCCCGGGCAACAAGCACATGAAGGTAAAGCGCATGCCCCTGGGCGACATCGTGGTGCTGAACGACAGCGAGAAGGTGAATGGACATCGTCCATCCGCGGACGTGCTGCTGCAATCGGTCGGCCACGAATTTGGTGATCGCGCGATCGGCGTGTTGATGACGGGCATGGGTGAAGACGGCGCCGACGGACTGGGAACGGTCCGCGATTGCGGCGGCTTGACGATTGCCCAGTCGGAAGAGAGTTGTGTGGTTTATGGAATGCCGCGGGCTGCGGTGGAACGCGGGCACGCCATGCGCGTGGTATCGCTGGACGCCATGGCGAATACGCTGCAAGCGCAGTGTGCGGATAAGAACAAGACGAACCGGACGAATGCAGTGCCGGTCGTGATGGAAGCAGGAGACTAGCTTTAGCAGCGGGCGCCAGGCGTCCGTGGCTGGAGGAAGGTATGGAGCAATTTGCCCCACTCGTAAGAAGTAAGGATATGCGGCCCGTCCGTTACCTGGTCGTGGACGACTCTATCTTCGCGCGCAAGAACCTGGCGCGGATGATCGAGTCGTTTGGCGGACAGGTTGCCGGAGAAGCCGGCGACGGTTGTACGGCGATCACCGAGTACAGCCGCACGCAACCCGATATCGTGCTGATGGACATCACCATGCCGCAGATGGAAGGCATCGAGGCGGCAGAACGCATCGTGCGCCAGGCGCCCGAAGCTCGCATCGTGATGGTGTCGTCGGTCGGCTACCAGGAAAACATTATCGCCGCTCTACAGAAGGGCGCGCGGCACTTCGTGCAGAAGCCGGTGAAACCGGAAGTGCTTTACGAAGTGGTGAAGTACGTCCTGGGAGAATCGGCACAAGCCGGAGCGGAGAGCGCGGCTCCCGCGGGAGCAGTCCAATGAAGATGGAGCTGATTCAGCCGTTCATCAACGCGGCTGACGCAGTCCTGGCCCAGACGCTGAAGGCGCCGACAACCATCGGTGAAGTCAGCATGGAAGAGGAAGCCTATCGCCGCAGAGGCGTGGCGGCCATGGTTAGCGTCATCGGCGATATCGAAGGTCGCGTGATCTTCGACCTTGAGCCTACCACCGCCCAGCAAGTCGCCGCAAAACTCGTCGGCGACGAGTCAGCGGCGTGCGACATGGTGCCCGAGGCCATCTGCGAGCTGGCCAACCAGGTGATTGGCAACGCCGTCACCGTGCTCAACGACCAGGGCTTCCACTTCAAGGTTATGCCGCCGGAACTGCACACCGCCGAGCGCGGAGCCCAGAGCACCGAAGATACCGAGGCGCTGGTGATGTGCTTCGAGACCGTCAGCGGTCACGTTTTTATGAATATCGCAATGCGATATAACAAGCGCCGGCGTGCGGATGGGAGCGCCGCGGCCGACTAAGAGTTTTCAATCTCCGTACACTCCTGAGTACGATTGAGGGCGAAGCGCCAGCTAAGAGCTTCGCCCTTTTTTTGTTTAGTTATTGCGCGGTAACGAAGGTAGGATTCGGCGCCGCCGAGGGCATGTTCAGGACCACCGTGTCATCGAGCGTGCGAATAATACTGGTGGATCCAGCAGTATTCGTCGTATCGCCGTTGTAGTTGACCGCGTAAACCTTGGTCGACCCCGGTGAAGCGACCAGCAGCACCTGGTTCAGCGCCGGCAGTCCGTTGGGCAGGGTGTTGTTTCCGACCGGAATGGTGGCACGCTTGAAATAACCCAGCGCATCGTAGACCTCCACGAATCCCGGCGTTCCCAGGAAAAGAACGTAGAACTTGGTTCCGTTATCGAGCGGAGCCACCGCGACAGGCGTCGCGCTGGTCGAAACGGTCTTTAGAATCTTTTGCGGGAACGAACTCCCGTCAACGATCGTGATCGATCCCGAGCCGCGGTTTACCACGTACAGCCGCTTCAAACCCGCATCCCAGACCAGTTGTGTGGGCGATGCTCCCACTTTCAGGCTATTCGTCACCGTATCGGATGTCGTGTCAATGACCGAAACCGTACCATCTCCCTGATTGGCAACGAATACATAGCTGCCGTTGTCCGAGATGGCGATCGCCCCCGGGGATGATCCCACCAGAATATTCTGCTGGTTGGTATTGTCCTTGGTGGAGATCACAGAGACCGTATTGCTGCCCTGGTTGGTGACGTACGCCTTTCGCGCGTCAGACGTGCAGACCACCCCGACTGGATTGACTCCGGTAGGCACGAAAGCTTCCGCTTGCAGATTGGTGCCGTCCACAACTACAACGCGGTTCAAATTCGTTTCCACCACGAAGGCCAGGCTGCTGGCTGCGGCGACGTAGCTTGCACCCGCATTCGGCTCATCGTTGTTTTGCAGCAGCGGGATCGTGGCAACGGTAGCGCCCACGCCGGCGAGCGGCGAAAACGTGCTCAGTGTGTTGTCGGCCTGGTTGACGACATAGGCCAGCCCAAATCCTGCGGTAATCACAGCGTGAACCGGATTGATTCCGGACAGGTGATTGCCCATGTTGGTGTCGCCGGAGACGTCAATTTGGGTCACGCTGGGCGCCGGCCCTGGTGAGACCGGAGGATTGCCGGTGGGATCACCAGGATCCTGAGGCTGGCCGCCGTTTGTGTTGACCACAATGGCGTAGTGCGTGGCCTGTGGATCGGCTCCCGGCAGCGGAATCGGGATGGCGATGGGTCGATAGGTGTTCTCGCAACTGACCAGGAACAATATAAGAGCGAAAAGGACCGCAGCGGCCAACATCTTAGTCGTCCGCCGGCGGAATGAGTCGTTCAATGAAATCGGCACTGCGCCGTAAACCCCGTTTGCTGATGAAAGTTGTGAGTAGTCATTGTACGAGTTCCGGGCCTGCGTGTGCAAAGGCCAGACACACTGGCCCGTTCATGGCTCGGCAGGCCGCAAATTTTCGTGGAATGGCGGCGATTGGCTCAGGCGGCTTTTTTGGTTTTCTTCTTCTTGGTCGCGGACTTGAGGTGAACGCGTTCGGCCGCCTCAGCAGCTTCCACCCGCTGCGGACCTTTCTTCTTGCCTTCCATCCCGGCGAGACTCTGCTTCAGGGCGGCCATCAGGTCGGTGACCGGTGCCGCTTTCTTTGGCTTTTCAACCGGCGTGACTTCCTTCCCTTCCAGTCGCGCTTTGATCAGTTCGCGCAAGTTGTCTTCGAAGGTGTCGTGATACTTCTCGGGGTCGAACTTCGCCTTCAGCGCTTTGATCAACTGTTCGGCGACCCTCACTTCCGCTTCCTTTACTTCTACATCGGGCGCGCCGAAATTCTCCAGCCGCCGTACCTCGCTCTCGTAGTACATGGTGTGCAACACAATGCCGCCCTCGTCCGGCCGCAGGATCACCGTATATTCGCGGTTGTGCATCGTCAGCTTCGCAATCCCCAGGTACCCGGTCTCCTCCAGTGCGCGCGCCAGCAGCGCGTACGGACGCTTCCCTGCTTCCTCGGGCATCAGGTAGTACGAGCTCTCAAAATAGATCGGATCGACTTCGTCGGCCTTCACAAATTCGAGGATCTCCATCGCCTTGGCGGTTTTCGGCTCGATCTTCTTGATCTCATCGGGTTCAATGACGACGTACTCTCCCTTGCGATACTCGAAGCCCTTAACGATCTCGCTGCGATCGACCACCACTTCCTCTTCCGGACAGACTAACTGCTGCTTTACGCGAACGTGGTCGGGACGATGAAGCATGTGGAACGAAACGCGCTCGCCGCGGGCTCCGGAAAACAATCGTACAGGCATGGAGATAAGGCCGAACGTGAGATAACCGGTCCATACGGAAGAAGGCATACACAGTCCTTGGCGCGGACACGCGGTCTGCGTTACATGGTACGATGCGTTTCGCTGAGCCCAGTGTCGCCAATTCTTCTGACATTCAATTTCGGTTTGGAACTGCTCGCTCGTTCACCTTCGCAGCGCGTGCTTCCCGCATTGGTGGTGACGCTTGCCTTTGGGCTTTTCGGCTTCCTGCTGCGCGGAGTAACCAAAGGCGGCGCAGTCGCAGGTACTCTAACGTCGTTCGCGATCTATCTCGGACTGGGGTTGGGTGGATTCGTAACCCTGGCTGGCGTGTTCGCGATCACGCTGCTGACTACGCGTCTCGGATATTACCGAAAGCTACAGCTAGGATTGGCGGAATCGAGCACCGGGCGCACAGCCGGGCAGGTGTTCGCAAATCTCTCTGCAGCAGCGGTGTTTGCCGTGCTCGCGATCAAGGCGCAACTATTTGCTCTCGCTGCTGTCGCGGCCATCGCTGAAGCGGCGGCCGATACAGCGCAAAGTGAAATCGGGGAGATTGTTTCTCACCGTTCGTGGCTGATCACCAGCTTTCGTCAGGTCCCCGCTGGAACCGATGGTGGCATCACTTTCCCTGGAAGCCTTGCAGGAGCCGTTGCTGTCTGCACGATTGTCGCCCTCGCCGCCGTCACACACGTGATTGCGCCAAACCGCACCTGGATCGCCGGCATTGCGGGCTTTTTCGGAACTATCGTCGATAGTCTGCTGGGCGCGACATTTGAACGCCGTGGCTGGCTGAATAACAATGGCGTTAATTTCCTGAGCACGCTCGCGAGCGGAGCGACCGCGATTGCGATTTCGCTGTTCGTGCATCAATAGCCGATTGACAATCCTGAACAAACCATTGAGTATGCCGCCCTCATGAAAATCTCTCGTCTCCTGATTCTGGTTCTGCTTTCCATTCCTCTCTTCGCGCAAGATTACGACGTTCTGATTCGAAATGGCCGTGTAATCGATGGCTCCGGCAATCCGTGGTTCTGGGCCGACGTCGGCATCAAGGGCGATCGCATCGTTCTTGTCGGCCACGCGCCTGCCGACGCGCACGCGAAGCAGACAATTGACGCCACTGGACTGATCGTCGCTCCAGGCTTCATCGACATGCTCGAACAGTCGGAATACAGCCTGCTGGTTGATCGCCAGGCCGTGAGCAAGCTGACGCAGGGAATCACGACTGGAATCACGGGTGAAGGCAATTCCATCTCGCCGCAGAACAAGGCGACCATCGAAGACCAGCAAGACTGGCTCGAGCACTACCACCAGACTGTCGATTGGAGCGATCTGAAGGGCTATTTCGACCGGCTTGAGAAACAGGGCTCGGGCATCAACCTCGGCACTTACGTCGGCGCAGCGCAGGTGCGCGAGTACGTCGTCGGACACGACAATCGCGCAGCTACGCCGGAGGAACTGCACAAGATGCAGGACCTGGTCGAGCAGGAAATGAAGCAGGGTGCTCTCGGCGTTTCGACCGCCCTGATCTACGCTCCGGGCAATTACGCCAGCACCGACGAACTGATCGCGCTGGCGAAAGCGGCTTCGAAATACGGCGGCATCTACGCCTCGCACATCCGCAATGAGGGCATCGAGGAGAAAGCCGCTCTGGATGAGGCTTTCCGCATCGGCCGCGAAGCAAACATTCCGGTCCACATCTTCCACCTGAAAACTGCCGGCGCCGACAACTGGGGAAACATGCCAAAGGTGATCGCCTGGATCGAGGAGGCGCGCAAGCAAGGCATCGAGGTCACGGCCAATCAATACCCCTATATTGCCTCAGCTACTTCTCTCGGGGCGGCGATTCCACCGAAATATCACGCTGGCGGTACGGATGCCTTCGTCGCGAGGCTGAGAGATCCGAAGACTCGTGAGCAGATCAAGCAGGAAATGGATGGCCCAGCGCAGGGCGGAGGCGAAAACATGTGGCGCGGGACCGGCGGTCCGCAGGGCATTCTGGTGGCGTCGGTTTTAAGTCAGAGTCTGAAGCAGTACGAGGGCAAGCGCATCGCGGAGATCGCGAAGATGCAGAATAAGGATCCGATGGACGCGCTCATGGACCTCGTGGCCGACGATCGCGACAACGTCGGCGCGATCTACTTCTCGATGAGCGAACCCGACGTTAAGCTGGCGATGCAGCAGCCGTGGGTGGCCGTGGGAACCGACTATAGCGAAGTCAGTCCCACCGGGCCGCTATCGGAAGGCAAAGCGCATCCGCGCGCCTACGGCAGCTTTCCGCGAATTCTTGGAACGTACGTGCGCGATCAACATAACCTGCGCATGGAAGACGCGATCCGCAAGTTCACTTCCCTGCCCGCGCAAATCGTCCGCCTTGAAGGCCGAGGATTGCTCATACCCGGCTACTTCGCCGATGTAACCATCTTCAATCCGGCGACTGTGCGCGACATTTCCACTTTCGAAGATCCGGCGCATGTCTCAGAAGGGATTGAGTATGTCTTCGTGAATGGCGTGCTCTCGCTCGAGCACGAAAAAGTTACCGGGCAGGTTGGCGGACGTCCGCTGCGGGGGCCGGGATATCAAAAGTAGCGACGAGCCTGATCGAAAATTTCTGAGGCTGCTCGGAACGTATTCGCGTGAGCCTGTGCAGTTAGTTCGATGGGCTGCGAATAGCCGCCGCCCATCGTAATAATCAAGGGAATGGCGCGGCGATGCGCCTCTGTCATTACCATGCGGTCGCGCGCGAGCAGCCCTTTGTGCGTGAGTTTCAACTTGCCTAGCGCATCGGAAGCAAGCGGATCGGCGCCAGCCTGGTAGAAGATGGCCTCCGGATCGAATTCGAAGATGCGGGGCAGGACGTTCTCCAACTCCCGCAAGTATTCTTCGTCGCCGACTCCTTCCGCTAGCGACACATCGATCTTGCTCTGCTGCTTGCGAAACGGAAAGTTCACCTCGCAATGTACCGAGAGCGTTAGCACATCCGGATCATCCTGAAAAATCTGTGCTGTCCCATCGCCCTGGTGAACATCGAGATCGACGACCGCGATCCTCTTGGCTTGAGCGGTGGAACGCAGCCACCGGATCGCCACCGCAATGTCATTGAACACGCAATAGCCCGATCCATCGGCGCGAAAGGCGTGATGCGTGCCTCCGGCAAGATTGCCTCCCCACCGATTCGCCAGCGCCTCTTTCGTCGCCGCCAGTGTTCCGCCGACCGACGCCAGCGTTCGTTTCACCAGCGCCTCTGACCAGGGAAAGCCGATCCGGCGCATCGCCTGCACTGAGAGCCTGCCTTCCAGAAAGGCTGCCACATACTCAGAATCGTGCGCCAGTTCGATGGTTTCGCGATCCGCCAGCGGCGCCGGTTCAAACCGGAAAAGCCCATCTCCAGCGAGCAGCTCACGGGCTATTCGGTATTTCTGAATCGGAAAGCGATGCCCTTCCGGAAGCGGAATGACGTGCTGGTCGGTAAAGAAGAGTGTTTTCAAAATTGCCGCGAAATAGCCACTTGCAAAAGCGTTTAACTTTACCGTTTACGTGACGTGCATCTTCCACGCCCAATAGCTGAGCACCTCGCGGCTGATTCCCGTAAATCGTCCCCACGTAGTTTTCGGCAGCGAATCGGGCCGCGGCGCCCCGAAGGCTTCCACTCCTTTCTTGGCCATCATCTGCTTGATGCGAAAGATGTGGTACGCATCGCTGACTACCAGCGCGGAATGCAGGTGATTAGTGAACATGATGGTCGCCACACGCTGCGCCGACTCGGCCGTGTCGCTGCTATGGGTCTCGCCGATCAGATTCACGTCGGGAATCCCGTGCCGGGTCAGGTACTCGCGACCGACGCCGCCTTCGCTGTACACGGGATCAAGACCCGCGCCGCCGGTCGTGATCACCACCGGAGCCAGTCCCTCGTTGAACAGGTCAAGCGCGTGGTCGAGCCGCGCCTTCAACACCGGCGAGGGGCGTCCCGAATATTCCGCCGCGCCAAATACAACGATGGCATCGGCTTTTCGCAAAGGATCGCCCGCCGACGCCTGCCGAATCTTCACGCCAATGACACACGACGCCAGCAGGAAAGCCGCCGCCGCCAGCGCCAGCAACCAGAAAATAATCGAGGTGAGTCGCGACCGGGCCAAGCGTTATCCGGCGCTCTGCGCTTCCTTACCCAGCGCCTTGGCGATCTCAGAGGCGGGGATGGCTCCCTCACGCTGAATCTGCCACGGGCGTCCGAATTCGCCGCTCAGGTCAACGATGGTCGACGCCGCATCGCGGGGCGAAGTGCCGCCGTCGATGATGACCGGAAGCCGATCGCGCAACTGTTCGCGAACCGCTTCCGCCGTCGTACATTCCGGCCCACCGCTCAGGTTGGCGGAGGTGGCCGTCACCGGGTAGCCCGAAGCGTGAATCACTGCCACCGGAATCGCCGCCGCCGGCACGCGAATCGCGACGTTCCCGGTATTGGCCGTGACCTTCAACGGCAGCCGCGATCCAGCCTTGACAATCACGGTGAGTGGCCCCGGCCAGAACTTCCGGGCCAGGGCATAGAATTCGTCCGGCAGGTCTTTGGTCAGGTCTTCGGCATGCTCGATGCTCTCGATGAGCAGAGACAACGGCTTATGCCGCGAGCGGGATTTGATCTCGTAGATCCGGTCGACCGCGCGCAAATTCAGCGGGTCAGCGGCCAGACCGTAGAAGGTGTCGGTCGGCATTCCCAGCACTTCTCCGTTGCGGATCTTCTCCGCCGCATAGGCGATTAGCGACGGTTCCGGAGTTGTGCTGTTGATCTTGATAATTTCTGCGTGCAAGCGGCCCCTCTCAGTGCGATGCGCAAACCAGAGAAAAACTAACATACCACTTTGCAACATTTCAGGTAAGCCGAGCCGGAGGTTTGTTCCGGAAAAGGCCCGCTTTCGGGATCATCCCGGGCTTCAGCTGGCAGCGTATGATGGAGTCCGCTCATGACCCTAGCCGATCGCGACCGCGTGCGCCGCGTCTCCAGCCGCCAGAATTCGCTCGTCAAAGACCTCCGTCGCGCCTTCTCGCAGGCTGAGCTGGTGGACGGCCACTGCGCCATCGAAGGCATGCGCGTGATCGAAGAGGCCATCAGCAGCGGACTCCGTTTCCGTGCTGTTTTTTTCGCCGATTCGGCCCAAGATCGTGTCGCGAAGCTGTTGCCGCAGCTCTCGTCTCACAGCGAGGTGCTCGCCCTCCCCGAGGAGGTGTTCTCGTCGGCCGTTGCGACCGAGACCCCGCAGGGTGTGGCCGCCCTGGTGCGCTGGCCGGCGTTCTCACTGGAAGAGGTTCTCCGCTCGACCGAAAAGCCGCTGCTGCTAGGCACAATGGGCATTCAGGATCCCGGGAACCTGGGAACCATCATCCGCTCGGCCGAGGCTTTCGGCGCCGCCGCCGTGCTGCTCGGCGAGAAAACCGTGAGCGAGTTTAACTCCAAGGTGATTCGCGCCTCCGCGGGATCGAGCTTCCGCCTGCCCACCGTCTCCGTTAATGCATCGATCATCGAAGGGTTGAAAACGCGCGGCCTGCGCCTGCTGGCGACGTCGTCGCACAAAGGTAAGCCGATCGTCGAAGCCGACCTCACCGGCGGGCTGATTGTCATGGTCGGTAGTGAAGGCGCCGGCGTCCCCCGCGAATACATGGCGCTGGCCGACGATTTCATCCGTGTCCCGCATGAAGAGCGCGTGGAATCGCTGAATGCGGCGGTGGCGGCGTCCGTGATTCTGTACGAAGCGCAGAAGCAGAGAAAGGAAAACACGGAGGACAGAGTCCACGGAGAGCACTGACGATTCGAAAAGAACAGCTCTCAGTATGTTCGACATCGCTTGGAATCTTGGTTTTTGATCTAATTACCTCCGTGGACTCAGCGCTCTGCGTCCTCCGTGCTTTCAGTTATGTCGTTATTCAACGCAACTCCGAACCTCCCCGAGCCGGCCGATAAATCCCGTCCGCTGGCCGATCGCATGCGCCCGCGCACGCTTGACGAGTTCGTCGGACAGGAGCATATTCTTGCCCCCGGCAAGCCGCTCCGCGTGCAAATCGAGCGCGACGACGCCGGCTCCATCATCTTCTGGGGACCTCCCGGGGTCGGCAAGACCACGCTCGCCCACATTATCGCCAATGTTACAAAGGCCGATTTTGTCGAATTTTCCGCCGTGCTCGCCGGTATCAAGGAAATCAAGCAGGTCATGGCCGATGCCGAAAAGGCGCGCCAGTACGGCACTCGCACCATCGTCTTCGTCGACGAAATCCATCGCTTCAACAAGGCGCAGCAGGACGCGTTCCTGCCTCACGTAGAGAAGGGCAACATTCGGCTCATCGGGGCGACCACCGAGAATCCCTCATTCGAGATCATCTCGGCGCTGCTCTCGCGCGCTCGCGTCTATGTTTTGAATCCGCTCACCGAAGAGCAGATCGTCGAATTGCTCCGGCGCGCGCTTACCGATTCCGAGCGCGGACTCGGCGACCTTCACCTCACCGCCGAAGCCGGTGCCCTCGCCAAAATCGCCGCTTACACCAGCGGCGACGCGCGCTCCGCCTACAACGTCCTCGAGATCGCCGCCACTCTCGCACGCGATGCCGGCGATGGAACGATCACCGAAACTATCATCGGCGATGCGCTCCAGAAGCGCATTCTGCGTTACGACAAGGCCGGCGAAGAGCACTATAACCTCATCTCGGCGATGCACAAGTCGGTGCGCAACAGTGATCCCGACGCATCCTTATATTGGCTTGCCCGCATGCTCGAGGCCGGCGAAGATCCGCTCTACATCGCGCGCCGCGTAGTGCGCATGTCGGTCGAAGACATTGGGCTTGCCGATCCGCACGCGCTCCAGCTCTGCATGGCCGCGAAAGAAGCGGTCGATTTCATCGGCATGCCGGAGGGCAATCTCGCGCTCGCCGAGGCCGTCGTTTATCTCTCGCTGGCACCAAAATCGAATGCGCTTTACACCGCCTACGGCTCAGTGCAGCAGGATGTGGAGAACACCGTCGCCGATCCCGTTCCCCTTCATTTGCGGAACGCCCCGACAAAACTGATGAAAGACATCGGCTATGGCAAAGGCTACGAGTACGCGCACGATTACGACGAGAAAGTCACCGACATGCAGTGCCTGCCCGACAATCTGAAAGACCGCCGCTACTACCACCCGACCGATCAGGGAGTGGAAAAAAGAATTCGCGAGAGGTTGGAAGAAATTCGCAAGATCAAATCCAAAAACAGCGGCGGAAACAGAGGATGACGATACGAATAGTAAGACTCTTAGCTCTAATACTCCTCGCTTGCAGCCTTACCGTTGACCTGTTCGGCCAGAACAGCACCATCATCGGCGTTCTTGAAGACGTACCCGGCGAATATGCGGACGCTCCGCATTGGTTTGGAGTGCGCGTCGTCTTCGAGAAGCAAAGCACTCGCTGGCGAGCATTCCCCACTACGGCTCCTGAGGGATCGTTCTTAAGAACACTGGCCTCGAAATATCCTAAGAAGGTTAGTTGGACGATCACGTTCGATGGTAGGAGGTTGGGTCAGGTCACGTCCCAGAACCCCGACGGATTCGATTCTTACTCCCGGATCGGGCTGCAAAAGGTAGCTGAGGACAATGGCATCCCAAGCGTCGGCAAACGATCGGCGGAATACGGCGGCTTTACAGATGCCGTCATCTTTCGGCCTTTGGTAGCCAACTCCATGCCCTATATCAAAGACCCTGAGCATTGGAAACCAACTCAGGCGACTCCAGCGCAGATTTCCGAACTTCGACGAGCGTTTCGTAACAAGTCCCAAAGCTCTGCAAGTCTGATGAGAAGGACGAAAGCAAGTTAAAGCCATTTCCGTACCACAATGAAGAGATCAAACTAGTTAAATCCTACGTTTCGAACCGGAATCGGCTTCTAGCAAGGCTCCATTTGGAAGGCGCCATTGATTGTGAGGATACCGAAGCCGGCTTTGAAATCGACGATGCCTGGTTTGCCGTCGGGGTCGACAAATCGGTGCAGTACCTCGATTCCGGCATGTGGCTGGTTGATGCTGGGGATTATGACAATGATGGCAAGTCGGAACTAGTCTTCGCGATTGACCGGTATAACAGAGGAGGCTACGAGCTCTTCTACGACGATTTCAAACAGCATTCGACTTTTGAGTTTTCATACCACTGAGGTCGGGGCATGATTCCTAGTTCCCCGATGTGCTAACAACCAAATGCTAACTACCTACTACTAACGACAGACGTTCCTGTGTTCCTTCAAAATGCACAAATCCTGAACCACGAAAAGCCCAGCCCGTCGCGCTTTATCCGCTGCCTCGGAGTGAATCACGCCTTCCTGCATCCAGATCGATGACGCCTTGATCGCGATCGCCTGCTCCACGATCTCGGGCACGAACTCCGGCCGGCGGAAGACATCGATAATGTCGATCTTCTCCGGAACATCCATCAGCGATGCATACGACTTTTCACCCAGCACAAAATCTTCCTGTGGATTCACTGGGATGATCCGGAAGCCCTGCGCCTGCATATAGGCCGATACGCCGTGGCTCGCGCGCATCGGATTGCTCGACAGCCCAACCACAGCGATCGTTTTCGCGCGCTTCAGCAGATCTTCAATCGAGGTGTATTCGCTCATCTTTTAATTTTTTAGTCTTTTTTCGTGCTCGATTTTTCCTTATACATCTTGAACGCCACTTTGCGCAGCGTGTCGGGCACGTTCTTGTTCATCGACAAATTTCGCAGGTCCTGCACCAGCAGGTTCTTCATGATCGGCAGCGCCACGTCGAGCGGGCAACGCGGGTTCGATGTCAACGCACGCATCACCGGGTAAAGCTTCATGAACTTGCGCTTGCCGGCGATGCCGCGCAGCACACTCTCCTGCACGTTCTTCATCGCCGCGAAGGTTTCGACCTCCTGGTCGGTGAGCTTAGGACCTTCCAGCACCGCCGAAGAGACGACTTTCGACCCATCGCGGATCAGAATGTACCGTTCTTCGCGACTTCCCTTCATCGCCAGTTGTACGCGTTCGCCGACGGTCAGCGTTGCAATCCGTTGCAGTGGCGACATTCGCTTCGTGTCCGCTTTTTCTTTTCCGGGTGCGGTCTGTGTGTGCAGTTCTTTCTTTTCGTCTTCGGTCAGGTCGGTAAGCTGGAAACCTTTAGCCTCTTCCGCGGCGATATCCGCAGCATGGACCGCCATGTATTTTTCGAGATCTTCGGCGATGTCGAGAATGTCTTCCCTGGGGTCCGCCTCGGTGGAAAGCACGTCGCCCTCTCCGGATCCCAGCCTCGCCAGCGCATTCATCACCTGCGCCTGAACGCGTTCATCGACCTCCGGATTTGCCAGCATCGCGTCGAGCACGTTGCGATCCTGACGCACACGCTCGCAGGCCAGCAACCCAAGAAAAATTTCTCGCGATTTGCACTGCGCCAGTTCCAACAACGTCTGTTCCGGCAACGACGAATTGCCCAGCAACAACGGCAACAACGCCGGACGCACATTCTGCGGCGCCGCCAGGTATTCGAGCACCGGACCGGGAGTCAGCGGATCGGATGCAACATCTTTCATTGCGCCCTGGTCGAATCCCGCCAGCGACAGACGCGCCTGTTCCCCGAATAAATGATGCCCGCTCAGATAAACCAGGATCTCCACCATCTCCACGGGTGGCAGAGACAACGCTCCACGAGCTGCCGAGCGCATAACGTTGGCGGGAACTGCAGATTCCCTGATGAGATCGATCATCCGCGACACGGATTTACGCTCCTGCCATCCACACCCGTTCTCTTTTCCAGTTTTCCGACCAGGCGATCCAGTTCGCGCAGCAATCGTTCATGTCCCCGCGCAAATTCGTGGATCGGCCGCTTCTGTTCGGCGTAGCGGAAGGCATCGACGAGCGAACGGTAGTACCACATGCTGCCGTCTTTGCCGCCGCGAAACCGCTTGAAGACCTGCTCGCCATGATCGATGTAGTCGAGAAGAATCGTGCGCGCGTTGTGAACCTTGTCGGCCAGCGACACCACGCGAGTCTCCTCATCCACGTCTTCGCGCAAATGAGCGATATATCGGGTCTTCCGCTCGCACCATGGAGTTCGATTGTGCCCGGTGAAGTCGTCGGTACAGCCTTCCACGATATGCGCCACACGCTTGCCGAAACGTTCGCGAATGCGATCGAGCGTCTCGTATCCGCCCTGGTCTTCGACAGCGTCGTGAAGCAGCGCGGCGATGGCCATATCCTCGTCGCCACCCGCCTCGATCACCAGCGATGCCACGCCCAACAGGTGCGATATATACGGGATCTCTTCCGGGCCCTTGCGAGTTTGATTGCAATGTAACGCTGCCGCGAATACCAGCGCGTCGTTGAATCGCTCGGTCAGCCTCGGATTGGTTCTCAGTTGAACCGTCATCTTTGAACCATGTAGCACAGCTTGGTTGCCGTTTATCTGCCCTCTTCCGGCAGATGTGGGATTTCGCACGGTGCCGTTTATCTGCCCTCTTTTGGCAGATGTGGGATTGCTCTCAACCGCACTGGCACTCGCAGTGCTTCCCTCGGAATGCCTCAATCCCTTCCTTGGCAATGATCGGCACCATGATCACGCCTGCGACCGGATCGGCCCACCACCAGCCCAACACCGCATTCAACAACAGTCCGCCGAGCAGGATAGCCGACAGGTACGCGCACAGGTCAGTCTGCTTCGAATCGGCGTGCATTGCGCCGCTGCCCAGCCCTCTTGCGACCCGTCGTTTGGCGCGCGCCAGCACCGGCATCACGATTAATGATGCAACCGCCAGCACGATACCGGGAATGCTATGTTCGGGTGCGTCACGCTTCAGTAACGTTGACACCGCTTCGCCGGCTACATAAACCGCAAGCAGCAGGAATCCGACACCCACCAGGCGTCGAGCCCGTTGCTCCACTCGTTCGCGCCGATGCGCAGCGGCATCGCTTCGCAATCGCCAAACCATCACTGCGCCGGAAACACACTCAATCACCGAATCGACTCCGAACCCGACCAGGGCAATCGATCCAGCCAGAACTCCAGCGATCATCGCCACCAGCGCCTCGAGCGAATTCCAACCGAGCGTCAGATACTCAAGCCGCAGACCTCGCCGGACAATTGCCGAACGGTCCGGAATGGTGGCGCTCGCCATGTTTACGCCTGGATGGCCGCTCCCGCCGATCCTTCATCTCTTCGCATTCGCAGGTAGCCGCGGATAAACACCTGCAAATCGCCATCGAGCACGCGATCCACGTCCCCAACTTCCACTTTCGTCCGGTGATCCTTCACCATCCGATACGGCGCCAGAACATACGAGCGAATCTGCGAGCCGAAATCGATGTCGAGCTTCGACTCTTCGATCTTCTTCGTCTCCGCGCGCTTCTTTTCCATCTCGAATTCGTACAGCTTCGAGCGCAGCACGCTCATCGCTCGTTCCTTGTTCTTGTGCTGCGACCGTTCATTCTGGCAGGCCACCACGATTCCCGTCGGGATATGCGTCAGTCGCACCGCCGAATCGGTGGTGTTCACGTGCTGGCCACCCTTGCCGCCGGAGCGGTACGTATCGATTCGCAAATCTTCCGCCTTGATCACCACATCGATCGACTCGTCGATCTCCGGCGACACAAACACACTCGCAAATGACGTGTGCCGCCGCTTCGCCTGATCGAACGGAGAGATCCGCACCAGCCTGTGCACGCCAATCTCGCTCGTCAGCAGACCAAACGCGTACCCGCCCGTCACTAAGAACGTCACCGACTTCAACCCCGCTTCTTCACCCGGCTGGTAGTCATAAACCGACGTTCCGAAGCCCTGCCGCTCCGCCCACCGGAGGTACATGCGCAGCAGCATGTCGGCCCAGTCCTGCGACTCCGTCCCGCCCGCTCCCGGATGGATCGTAACGATAGCGTTAAGCATATCGTTCGACCCGGAGAGCAGTGTCTCAGTTTCGAGCTTATCGACCAGCGACGCCAGCGACTCGAGCTCCTTCTTCAGCTCGGCATCGACCGTCTCGCCTTCCTTCGCCAGCTCGAAGTAGGTTTCGATCTCCGACGATCGCCGCTCCAGTTCGCTTTCAGTACTGACGACCTCATCGAGCCGTTTGCGCTCGCGCATGAGGGTCTGCGACCGTCCCTGGTCCGACCAAATGGCCGGATCGGCAATCTGTTTTTCGATTTCGCTTAGCTGTTCGCGGGCCTTCGAGGGGTCAAAGATACTCCCGCAGATCGCGGACTTTATCGCGAAGCGCGACGTATTGCTGTTCCAGTTCTTCGACCATGACTTTGCCCTTGCAGGTTAGATTCGGCGCGTCTCTATCGTTCTGCCCGCCCCGCGCGAAGCGCTTGACGAGGCGCAAACACCGCGCCAATCGTGATTATCGCACACACCAGCGCGCACAGCCATGCGAACCAGTCGCCGTGTCGCGAGTAAAACGTGGTGCTGGTCACGATGCCGTACGGCACGTCCACCGCAACGCGAACGTTACGCCGCGCCTGTTGCACAATGCGCCCAAACGGATCGATCGAAGCGCTGATTCCGGTGTTCGTCGACCGCAGCACCCAGCGCTGGTTCTCGATCGCCCGCATCCTCGCCATGCGCAGATGCTGCCATGGCGCCGGGCTGTCGCCGAACCATCCATCGTTCGAGATGTTCACCAGCAGCGTCGCCCCATTCGCCACGAACTCGCGCACCTCGTCCGGATAGCTCGATTCATAGCAGATAAACGTTCCCACCTTGTAGCTGTGCACCGGCAGCACCATGCGCTCGGTCCCCGGAACGAAATTCCCCACCTCCTGCACCAGCTTTTTCATGTGCAGCAGCGCAAAGAAATCTTTCAGCGGGACATACTCGCCAAACGGCACCAGGTGGATCTTGTCGTAGCGCGCGATCCAGTCCCCATTTGGCGCCACCAGTTGTGCCGAGTTATACAGCTCGTTCGCATCACCGCCGTGCACCGCGCCCAACGTTCCAGCGAGCACGTATGCATGCGTCTGCTGCGCGATCGACGAAAGCGTGCGTCTCACTCGCGGATCGTTCTCAAAGAACGGTGCCGGCGATTCCGGCCAGATAATGAGATCCGGCAGCGGTTCGCCTGCCATCAACTCTCCCGGCTGCGGCACGCTCAACTTTTCCAACTCGCCTAAAAGCGCTTCAAAGCTTTGCGGCGTCCATTCCTGGTTGAGCGCCACGTTTTGCTGCACCAGGCGCGCGGTTCCATTCATCGGAGATGGCGGCGGCTCCACGTACCGTCCCATCTCGAGGATCCCGCACAGCAGAATGCATCCCGCCAGCACCAGCGACCTTCTCCTGCGCGGACCGAGAAACGCCGACGCAAAAGCCGCGTTCACCAGCATGATCTCGAACGACAGTCCGTAAGTTCCCGTCACCGTCGCGATTCGCGACAACGGAATGTTGTCAACCAGCACCGTTCCCAGCAGGTCCCACGGAAAACTCCATACTCGCGAGCGGTACAGCATTTCCATCGCGACCCAGAAGAACGGTGTCAGCACCAGCGCCCGCAAGGCCCACCGCGGACGAGACGCCACCAGCGTTACAAATCCGCCAAACAGCGCGTGCGCCGATCCCGCGGCCAGTGAGAACGCCACCATGATCAGCACCGAGACGCCGCCGCTGAGTCCGCCGTAGTTGTGCATCACCTCGCCCATCCAGTAGCACGACCCGGCGTAGTACACGATCCCGTTCACGAATCCCAGCAGAAATCCCGCCCGAAAAGCCTTCCATCCACGTCCTTCATTCGCCATGCCGGTACGCAACAGGGCAACCAGCAGCGGCGCCAGCGCTATCCAGCAGAGGAATGCCAGATTGGGCAACGGAAAGATGAGAATCTGCAACCCGCCCGAAACCATCGCCAGCAGCCACGGAATCCATTTGTCCAGCGGCCTGCCAGTCACCGGCGCGCGTTCCACCGTATCTGCGCCAGTTTTAATCTCGTTCTTTTCGCGGATTGGCATCTAAAATGAGGCCCCTATGAGTTTCGTGATCTCGACCGGCATCCGCCTTCTCGAATTCCTGTTCTTTGCCGGATGGGTCGGGTCGCTGCTGGTCATTCTCTTAAGTGGCATCGAGGACGTAGAAACCGTTCTCGGTGGCGATGAACCCGAACCGCGCCCGCCGTCGCCACCGCCGGACGCGCAGGAGCCCAGCACGCCGTTATGAGGATTGCCGTTCCGGCCTGCCAACCCGCTGCTGATCGAACGACGAATGGCCTCTAACTCTCCGCCGAACTCGCCGCTGTCCGACCGTGTGCGAATCGTCGTCGCCACATCGGTCATGCTCACCTTCATTTCTTACTGGCGAGCGGCTGCTGTCATTCTAAATGACCTCGGCTCCTCCGCTTTTTATGCGGCTGGCATCGCCGAACAGGCCGTCGGCAAAAGCGCGCCCTGGCTCATCGTCGCCGTCATGTTGTTCTCGTTCGCCGTGCGCGCCGTTTACGTCGAGAGTTGCTCGATGTTCGTTCGCGGCGGCGTCTATCGCATCGTTAAAGAAGCCATCGGAGGCAAACTCGCCAAGGCCGCCGTCTCCGCCCTGATGTTCGATTACGTCCTCACCGGCCCCATCTCCGGCGTGTCGGCAGGTCAATACATCGCCGGACTGCTGAACGAACTGCTCGCCTATACCGACTCCATCGGCATGATGCCGCATGCCATCCATAGTGCGTACCATGGCGCCCCGCAGGTCTCCGTCGGACTGGTTTCCGTCCTGCTCGCCGCCGGCGTCACCATTTATTACTGGTGGCAGAACATCAAAGGCATCGAAGTCTCAAGCGAAAAAGCGTTGCGCGTTATGCAGGTCACCACCGTCATGGTGGTCATGCTGCTCGGTTGGTCCGGTGTAACGCTTCTGTTACGCCGTGGATGGCAGCTTCCCCCATGGCCCATCCCGCGGAACCTGCACTTTGCTCCCGAAGCCCTCGGCTTCCTCAAAGGCCACACCCTCTGGACGCTCTTCCCTCTCTTCGGTGTCATGATGGCCTTCGGTCATTCAGTACTCGCGATGAGCGGCGAGGAGAGCCTCGCCCAGGTCTACCGCGAAATTGCCCATCCCAAGCTGAAGAACCTCAAGAAGACCGCGCTCATCATCGCCATCTACAGCTTTGTCTTCACCGGACTCGTCTCGCTGCTCGCCGTCATGCTCATCCCCGATCAGGTCCGCGTGCCCGTCTACAAAGACAACCTCATCGCCGGACTCGCCATGTATCTGGTCGGTCCGCAGATCCTGCGTATTCTCTTCCGCGTCTTCGTTGTTTTCGTCGGATTCCTCATCCTCTCCGGAGCCATCAACACCGCCATCGTCGGCTCCAATGGCGTCCTCAACCGCGTCTCCGAAGATGGCGTTCTCACCGACTGGTTCCGCAAGCCGCACAAGCGTTTTGGCACCACCTATCGCATCGTCAACCTCGTTGTCATCATGCAGTTGGCCATCATCTTTCTCAGCCGCGGCGACGTCTATCTGCTCGGCGAAGCTTACGCCTTCGGTGTCATGTGGAGCTTCGTCTTCAACAGCACCTCGATGCTGGTCCTCCGCTTCAAATACAAAGGCGAGCGCGGGTGGAAGGTGCCGCCCAATCTGCGAATCGCCGGCTTCGAAATCCCCATCGGCCTCGCTTCGGTCTGTTTCGTTCTCTCCGCTACCGCTGTCGTTAATCTGTTCACGAAATCGGTCGCTACCGTCAGCGGGCTCATCTTCTCCGGCATCTTTTTCGGCGTCTTCACCATCTCCGAGCACGCCAATCGCCGGAAACACGCCGCCATGGCCAAGGAGATGCAGGAGCACTTCCAGCTCGTCAATCGCGACAACGTCCACACCGACGCCGTCGGGGTTCGGCCCGAAAACGTGCTCGTCCCCATTCGCGACTACAACACCATGTACCACCTGCTCTGGGCGCTCGATCACACCAACATCGAAGAGCAGGACGTGGTCGTCATGTCGGCGCGCGTTACCCGCCTTGGTGCCGGTGGCCTCGAACTGCATACTGATCAGATCTTCAGCGAGTACGAACAGAACCTTTTCACCCGTGCCGTGTCCGTCGCCGAAAAATCTGGCAAACACATTTCTCTGCTGGTCGTTCCCGCCCGCGACCCTTGGTCGGCGATCGTGCAGACGGCAAATCAACTGCAATCCTCGGCGGTCGTCATGGGACTCTCCGGACGCATGACCTCCCAGGAGCAGTCATTCATGATCGGCCGCGCCTGGGAAGCCGCGCCTGAACCCAAACGCCAGTTCGTTCTTCAAATCGTGCGCCCCGACCTGCAGGTCGACACCTTCCGCATCGGCCCGCATGCGCCCACCATGAAGAGCGAAGACGTGCACCTCGTTCACCGTTTGTGGCTCAACATCACCCGCGAACGCGGCATGGACTCGCTTCACCATTCCGACATCGTAACTGTGGCGTTAACACGTTTCGCCCGCGATTATGCCGGACGCGAACACAAAGAGATCCTGCGGGAATTGAAGGGCGTGCATGCGAAAGAGAAAGATGGCGCTCTGAACCTTCCGGAACCGCCCGACCTGGCCGCCGAACCCCCTACGCCTGACCCCAACCGTCATCCGGACGGCCCCCCTCGAAACAACTAGAGCTACGTTTTAGGTAATCACGATCCCCGGACCCTACGCCGACAGTACCAACGAGCTAGATGTGGGACAGGCATTCCTGCCCGTCGGGCGGAGCAAAGCTCCGCAAGCCTTCGCGACCTCTGCTCCTTCGCGACCTCCCAGTGGAACCGCTCCTTCGTTCAAACCACCAACCGCTCATCCACAATCGCTCATCCACCAATCCCTCTACCCCACCACCACCGCTGCCGCCTTTTTGTCATCACGAGGGCCGTCAGGCCCGAGGGATCTGCATTTTTCTTTTCCTGCCGCTTCCCCTTCCGCCGCCGTCCACAGGAACCACCACAAGCCTGCTTGACCTTCAATTACCAATTACAAATCACCAATTACCAATCCCTTCTTCCCGATACGGGAAAAACTTGTCAAGTACCCCAAACCTCGATTTTCCCCCTAACCTACTCGTTACAAACGAAATATAAATTTCCCGGATTTGGCACTCGACCCCCCTTCAAATCAGTACCATTAAAAATAGAGAGGGAATTAGGCAAGATTTCCGCGCGGCTCTCTTGCCTTTAGGAACTTTCTCGGGCGCAATCGACCCAAAAACTCGAAGCGCGTCAAACCGGGGCGTCGTCCCAAAGATTGCAATCGACAACTTAAAAGCGGGTCGGTGGCTGCTTCGAACAGACCGGCCCGCCCAAAAAGTTGAAGCTGAAAGGATTTTGAAACTCGAAACTGGAAACTGATAACGGCAAGCATATTCTTGCCGAACGTAAGTTGTTGATTCTAAACAACCGGGCTGGTCGCAGTTGTTGCCGTAAGTCCTTTGTTTTCAATTACAGTTCGTAACATCCTTGTTATCAAGATCATAGGAGGCCGGGGGGAGGGGGGTATCCCGGCGACGAGGCGTTCATTCCCGAATCAGGAAGCAGGAGTGTGTCTTGATCACCACCCACACCTTCATCTCGCGCTCCAGGCTAAGTGACTGCACCGCCGACGGCGTGACGTACACCTCGAACTCCGTTCCCTGGCAGTTGACGAGAACACTGACAACCGCGTCCCGCTGCTTTAAGCCAAGAATTCGCCCCTGAATAATGTTGCGCGCGCTGAGCCCCTGGGGCGGCGTGATGGCGAGCAGAATGTCGTGCGCGCTCACGCCGACCCGAACGGCTTCGCCAAGAGTGACTCGCCCAAGCGGCACTTCGAGATCGAGCTGGCCAGTGCGGAACGTCATGGTCCCCAACTCGGCGTGAGTCGAGCTGATCGTGCCGTCGAAGATATTTTCGAGTGCGTTCCATTCGGCGATCGCCTCATGCTGCGCGCCACCCAAAACTTCGCGCGGAGTTCCCTGCCCTACGATGCGGCCGTTCTCGATCGCAATGACGCGCTGCGCCATGGCGAACACTTCTTCGCGGCTGTGCGTGACGTAGAGCACCGGAATCTGGCGATCGGCGATCCAGGCTCGCAGGTCGTCCATGATTCGCGACTTCGTCCCCGCATCGAGTGCCGAAAGCGGCTCGTCGAGCAGCAAGGCACGTGGTTCCGTCACCAGCGCACGAGCCAGCGCCACCCGCTGCTGTTCGCCGCCGGAAATCTGGGCTGGGCGATGATTGCGAACGTGCCGGATGCGAAATGCGTCGAGGATGGAATCGACTCTCTTTCGTTGAGACAGCGCGTCTAGTTCCTGCAACCCGTAAGCGATGTTCTCATCCGCTCGCAAATGCGGGAACAAGGCGAGAGACTGAAACACCATGCCGATACGGCGCTTCGCGACAGGGATATCGATCTCCCGGGCTGAGTCGTAGACGACATCACCGCCGATCGTGACGTTTCCGCCGTCCGATGCAGTAAGGCCGGCGATGCACTGCAGTAGCGTGCTCTTTCCCGATCCAGAGAGCCCGAACAGCACTGTTATGCCGGGATCAACGACGGCGTTCGCACCAAGTGAAAAAGCGTGAAAGAACTTCGCCCGGACATGAGTGAACTTTTTCGTGATCGAAAAATGCAACGAGTGCGATTGGATGGGTTCGCTCATTGGAACGAATGCACCGTCCAGATTTTGCGATTCACGCCGTAAACCGTCGCCAGCACGACAAACGAGAACAGCAGCAGGACGAGCGCTGTGTAGTTCGCCGACGCGTACTCGCCTGCCTGTACGCGGTCGTAGATGTCGATGGAGATCGTTCGTGTAACGCCCGGAATATTGCCGCCGATCATAAGCACCACGCCGAATTCGCCGACCGTATGCGCGAAGCTGAGCACAACTCCGGTGATCAATCCGGGAACCGAGAGCGGGATAATGACCTGCCGGAACGTTCTCCATCGAGACGCGCCGAGGATCGACGACGCGGCCAGCAAGTCGCGGTCGACCGAGGCGAACGACGCCGCGAACGGCTGCACCGCGAATGGAAAGCTGTAGAGGATCGACCCGACCACGAGTCCGGCAAATGAGAACGCGAGCGTATGGCCGGTGAGCGATTGATACCAGCGTCCGACGAACGATTGCGAACCGAACGCGACCAGCAGATAAAAACCGAGAACAGTCGGAGGCAGAATCAGTGGCAGTCCGACGAGTGCCTCGACCAGAAACTTGCCGCGCCAGCGTGAGAAAGTCAGCCAGTACGCGACCGGCAGACCAAGCAGAAACAGCGCGCCGGCAACGAGAAGCGCCAGCTCGAGCGTGAGTCGCATGGCTTGCCAGTCGATCATGAGGCGCGGACAGTATATCTGGTGAGCGACGAAGAAATGCACCCCTTCGGCGACCGCGAGGCGACGCCAGCCTGAGTACAATGGCAAAAGCAGTGAATCGGTTGGAGTGAAGATGAAGTCAAGAATCGGGATCCTGATTGCGGCAATGATGATGGGCGTATCGATTTTCTGGGCGCAGACGCATCCAGACGCGAAGCCCGCACCTGCACCTGCGCCCGCGTGCGGCCTCGATCGGTCGGACCTGCAGGACGAGCTGAAAGATCTCGGCGTTTACACGTCGAGGATGCAGAGCCGAATCGTGATGATCCGCAACGGCGCCGGAATCATCGAAAATCCGCAACTGCGCAACGCCCTGCAGGTTGACGCCGACATGTGGCAGGACGAAGTCGATCACCTGAAACAGCGCATGACTCGGCTGCAGGCGGCCATCGACCGCTGCGAAGCCAGAGAGAAGATAAGTGCGAAGTAAAAAGGCAAAAGTAGAGTAGAAGAATATCCTGTCATGGTGAGCGAGGGCGTATGCCCGAGCCGAACCATCCCGCGACATTTCCATTGCCAGTGATTAGATGACGGACCTTCGGACGAATCGATAGCCTCTTGAAGAACCGGACTTCGGTCCCAAACCTTGCACCTTACACTTCGTCCCTTTTTCACTTTCCTAGGCTTTTAGCTTGGCCAGCAGGTCTTGCGGGTGGACGGGTTTGGCGAGGATTTCGAACTCGTGGCCCTGGGCGCGGGCGCTTTCGAGCAGATCGGCGGTCGCGGCCTGGCCCGAGAAGAGCAATATCTTGCAGCCCGGCAAAAACTTGCGGATGTTGATGGCAGTCTCGATGCCGTTCATGTCGGGCATGATCACATCGCTGATTACGAGATCGGGACGGACGGCCTTGGCTTTCTCGACGGCGGCGGTGCCGGTATAAACCGCGGCGGCGTCGAAACCATGCTGATTCAGAATGATCGCCAGCGTGTCGGCGATCACCCGCTCGTCGTCAACCACCAGGACTCTAGGTTTGGTCTGAGTTCCGCTCATTCTTTCCGCTCGAATTAGGATGCAAGTTTTGCCCGGGGAGCAACTCAGAATTTCACCACCCCGAGGAAAAAATTATAAAGGACGCGTCAGGATGCGTCGCCTCGGTGTACCCACATCTGCCAAAAACAGGCAGATGTGGAGCCCAGACGCGGCACTAAGCCCTGAACACGGTCATTCTGCCGCCGATTTTGCCTTCGGCTTCCAGCGAAGGACAGGCTGGCGAGCTGCCCGGACCTCGTCAAGGCGGGAAATGCGCGTCGTGTGCGGAGCGTTGATGACAGTGTCGGGTTCGGTTTCGGCCTCCTCGGCGATCGACTTCATGGCGTCGATGAACAGGTCGAGTTCTTCCTTCGACTCGCTCTCGGTAGGCTCGATCATGAGCGCGCCGGGAACGATCAGCGGGAAAGAAACCGTGTAGGCGTGAAAACCATAGTCGATAAGGCGCTTGCCGATGTCGCCGGTCTTGACGCCCTTTTTCTGCTGGAGACGGTCGTTGAAGACGACTTCGTGCAGGCTGGGCGTTTTATACGGCAGTTCGTAAACGCCCTCGAGCTTCTTGCGAATGTAGTTGGCATTGAGCACGGCGTCTTCGGTGGTCTGGCGGAGGCCGTCGGGGCCGTTGGCAAGAATGTAGGCCAGCGCGCGGACATGCATGCCGAAGTTGCCGTAGAAAGCGCGAACCCGTCCGATCGACTTTGGACGGTGATAGTCGAAGGCGAGAATGCCGTCTTTCTCAACGACGGTCGGCGTCGGCAGGAACGGCTCGAGGATTTTCTTCACCGCGACCGGACCGGAACCGGGACCGCCGCCGCCGTGCGGCGTGGAGAACGTCTTGTGCAGGTTGAGGTGCATGACGTCGACGCCGTTGTGGCCGGGCTGGGTCTTGCCGACCAGGGCGTTCATGTTGGCGCCGTCCATATAAAGGAGAGCGCCACGGCGGTGCAGGATCTCGGCGATCTTGTGGATGTCGGTCTCGTAAACGCCGATGGTGCTCGGGTTGGTGAGCATGAGCGCCGCGACGTCTTCGGTGACCTGCGCTTCAAGAGCGGCGAGATCGACCATGCCCTTGGCGTTCGATTTCAGGTTCTCGACCGCGTATCCGGCGATGGCCGCAGTGGCGGGATTGGTGCCGTGGGCCGAGTCGGGGATGAGGATCTTCTTGCGCGGATTTCCCTGCGACTCGAGATAGGCGCGCACCATCAGGATGCCGGTGAGTTCGCCGTGAGCTCCGGCGGCAGGCTGGAGCGTGATGGCATCGAGGCCGGTGATTTCGAGCAGGCAGTCGCTGAGCAGCTTGAGAATCTTCATCGCGCCCTGCGAGAGCTTTTCCGGCTGGTAGGGATGAGCGTTGGCGAGGCCTTCGCGGCGGGCAGCGGCCTCGTTAACGCGAGCGTTATATTTCATGGTGCAGGAGCCGAGCGGGTAGAGGCCCGTGTCGACCCCGTAGTTCCACGTGGAGATGCGTGTGAAGTGGCGGATGATCTCGATCTCGCTGACTTCGGGAAGAGCGGCGGGATCGCGGCGTTGAGCGTCGCCGAGAACCTTGGAGGCATCGACGGCAGGAACATCGAGAGGGGCAAGTTTGTAGCCCTTCTTGCCGGGCGACGATTTCTCGAAGATCAGCCCTTCGTTCTGGTTGACGTGGGTGGTGGCTTTCTTGATCCGGCTGTTTGAGCTCACCGCGACACCTCCTTCGCGGCGGCATCGATCTGCTCGCGCGTGTTCATCTCGGTGACGCACCAGAGCGCGGCGTTCCCGAGTTCGGGATAAAACTTGCGGAGCGGGAATCCGCCGATGATCTTTTTTTCGAGGAGCGCGTTGTTGATCGCGTAAGGGTCGTGATTGGTCTGCACGACGAACTCGTTGAAGCGGGGAGAACCGCTGAAGAGGACCTTGGCGTTCTTGCCGAATGCGTCGGCGGCATAGGCGGCTTTCGCCAGGTTGTGCTCTGCGAGTTCGCGCATGCCATCACGCCCGTAAACAGTCATGAAGATGGTGGCCATAAGCGCGATGAGCGCCTGGTTGGTGCAGATGTTCGAGGTCGCCTTTTCACGGCGGATGTGCTGTTCGCGGGTGGAAAGGGTGAGCACGAATCCGCGCTTGCCGTTGCGATCGACGGTTTCGCCGCAGAGGCGGCCGGGAATCTGGCGGATGAACTTTTCCTTGGTCGCAATGACGCCGGCGTAAGGACCGCCGTAACCAAGGGGCACACCGAAGGATTGCGATTCCATGGCGACGATGTCGGCTTCGGTCGGCGGTTTGACGATGCCAAGCGAAACGGCTTCAGAAATCGCGACCGCGAGAAGCGCGCCTTTTTTGTGGGCGAGGTCGGCGATGGCAGCGACATCTTCAATCGTTCCAAAGAAGTTCGGCGACTGGATGAGCACGCAGCCGGTCTGATCGGAGATGGCCTGGTCGAGTTCGTCGAGTTTAACGCGTCCGTTATCGCCGAAGTTGACGGCATTGATGGGCGTGCCCTGGTATTTCGCGTAAGTGGCAAGCACCTCGCGGTATTCGGGATGGACGCTGCGGGCAACGATCACTTCGCGGCGCCCGGTGACGCGCTCGGCCATCATGGCGGCTTCGGTGGCGGCGGTCGATCCGTCGTACATGGAGGCGTTAGCGACTTCCATGCCGGTGAGTTCGCAGATCATAGTCTGGAACTCGAAGATCGCCTGCAAGGTGCCCTGCGCGATTTCGGGCTGATAAGGCGTGTAGGCGGTGAAGAACTCGCCGCGCGAGATAAGCGAGTCGATCACGACGGGCCGGTAATGGTTGTAAGCGCCGGCGCCGAGAAAGCTGGCGAAGCCTTTGCCATTTTCGTCGCCGCGTTGGCGGAAATAATCGAGAATCTCAGATTCAGCCATCTGGCGCGGGATTTTGAGATCGTGCGTGAGACGGGCGTTGGGCGGAATGGGCGCGAAGAGGTCGTCGATGGAACTGGCGCCGATTTCGCGCAGCATAATTTCGCGGTCGCTGGGAGATTTAGGAAGATAGCGCATGGGAAATTCTGTTCGCCGGATCGGCGGCACGCACAGAACGCGTCGCGGACCGAAGACGTAACCTTTGATTGTAAATGGAGGGAGGCGGACGCGTAAGATAGCGGCGGCGGAAAAGCGTCACAGCCAGGAATGGCTGTGCCACATATGTGGTACTTGAGGGGACATGGTCAGGTTCGGAATTGTTGGTTTTGGACTGCATGCAGTAAAGAGAATGATGCCGGCGTTCACGGCGTCGGAAAAATGCACGGTGACGGCGCTGGCGCGGCGGGATGCGGCGAAGGCACAGGAATCGGCGCGCGAGCATGGCATTCCGCTGGCGTTCACGTCGGTGGAGGAATTGTGCCGGCATCCGGAGGTGGATGCGGTGTTCGTGACAAGCCCGAATTCCCTGCACCTGACGGACGTTTTAACGGCAGTGGCGGCGCGTAAGCCGATCCTGTGCGAAAAGCCGATGGCCATGAACTCGGACGAGTGCCGGCAAATGGTGGAAGCTGCGCGGAAGGCGGATATACTGCTGGGAATCGCGCATGTGTTTCGGTTCGAAGAGAGCACGGCGCGCCTTCGCGAACTGCTGGCGTCGGGCAAGATCGGGCGTGCGGTGTTGGCGCGCGCGGAATTTTGTTTTCGGGCTGGACCGGAGCATCCGCGGAAATGGCTAAGAGACAAGTCGGTGGCAGGCGCTGGACCCCTGTTCGACATCGGCGTGCACTGCATCGACTCGTTGCGATTCGTGTTGCAGGACGAGGTCACTCGGGTGAGCGCGAGAGCGATTCCAGACCCGCCGCCTTCGACCGTAGAGTACGCAGTGTCGCTGGTGCTGGAATTTTCGAAGGGACCGCTGGCGACGGTGTCGTCGTCATTCGCGGCGGAGTATCGGACGCCGATGGAAATTGTGGGGGAGTTCGGCACGGTTCGCGCGGAAGATGCGATGACGGTGGAGCATCCGGTGACGATCGAGACGCGACGGCCGGCGGCGATTGAGAGCGAGACGGTTTCGAACCACCTGGCGTATATGCGGCAAGTGGATGCATTCGCCGATGCCGTGGAAGGTAAAAGCGTGTTTCCGTGCTCGGGCGAGGATGGTTGGCAGAACCAGGAGATTCTGGACGCGGCGGCGCGCAGCATCGCGAGCGGCAGAACGGAAGAAGTGCCGAGGGTGGCGTAACGACCAGGTTAGTTGTCGGGGCGACTGATCGTTTCCGGGGTCAGTCCGATTTCTTCGTCGCGGCGGCAATCGCCTGCTCCGCGAGGTCAGCCATGATGCGATAACCTTTGTCGTTCGGGTGAAGGCCGTCCTCCGCCAAATCGGCCCGCAGCAGCCCTTTTTCATCGAGCATGTGGGAGTAGTAGTCGAGATAGATGTAGCCCTGCTGCTGCGCATAGGTTTTCAACCACGAATTCAGCTCACGGATTTTGTCCATGGAGCGCTCGGCGTAAAAGCGCTGAGAACGTGGCGTGTAATTGCTGACCGGCGTGACGGATGAAAACACGACCGCGATGTGATTGGCGCGAGCGAGGTCGGCCATGGATGCGTAGTTGTTCTCGGTTTCAGCGAGGGAGATGGGTCCGGTGTTGCCGGCGATGTCGTTGGTGCCGGCAAGGATGACAACCGCGCGCGGATGAAGGGCAATCACGTCTTGATGGAAGCGGAGGAGCATCTGGGGAGTGGTTTGCGCGCTGATGCCGCGATTCACGTAAGGCTTGTTCGGAAAATATTTGGGGAGATCCCAGGAATCGGTAATGGAGTCGCCCATGAAGACGATGCGGTTCTCGTGGGGCTTGGGCGCGGCAAGGTCGGCGTCAGCCTGACGGTAACGTGCCAGGTTGGGCCAGTCCTGAAGCCATTTGTTCATCATTTCTGAGCGGGCGTGGCAATTCTCAGGAGTGTCTGGCGGAAGAGCCTGAAGGACGACTTGCGACCAGGAAGTCACGGAGAAGAGAAGGAAAAGAAAAAGGATGAGCGAACGCATGGCCGACGTTTATAGCATCTTTGGCGCGAGCGAAGAAGTGGGCTGAAGTTTTGGATGGGGATCCGTTGATTGAGGGCGCGCGTTGATGTGGGTTTGCGCTGAATTGGCACCGATTCGCGATGTCGGCGCGAGTTTGAAGCTGCTTCGCATTCATTGGCTCTGATGATGACGGCGAATTTTCGAGTTGATTGATGTGTGCGAATTTGACCCTGCAAATTACGGCTGTTATATTCGAAATGCGGGGTGGAGCAGCCTGGTAGCTCGTTGGGCTCATAACCCAAAGGTCGCTGGTTCAAATCCAGCCCCCGCAACCAATCTTTTCAACGACTTCCCAACATTCGAAAAAACTGGAGTGGGGCCAGTTGGGGCCAACCGCAAAGCCATGTTCACCACCTTGGTGTTGGCTTGGCGCTTGGAGTCCATCAGAGCATTCCCGTACACGTTCATCGTGGTCGACACCTGGGCATGCCGCATCAGTTTCTGCTGCACGCCGACCGGCGCTCCGGCAACATCCAACCATGACCGATAAGTGTGCCGAAACGTGTGCCAACCGACGTGGCCGAGGAGGCCTGCTGCTTCCCACCGCTCCTTGTGGATGGCTGCACGTTGACCGCGCTCGTCCTTACACCAGACACCCGAGACGGCAGAACACTTCGGACATGGGGTCAAACAGCACCCCGCCGGCCGAATATAGTCCTGCTGGATGGGGCTAGCGTGGTAAGGACGCCCTGTGAGATGACTGGGAAACACCCAATCGTCTTTGGTCCGCGGACATTGTGCTCGCCAATCGATCAGGAACTCACCAGTTTAATCAGAAGTACTATCCGATTGAACTCCCGCAGACGACTCGCGTTGCTCATCGTTATCGGAATCACTATTCTTGTGTTCCTGCTGAGGTATCGGCGCGAACTGGCGGAGTGGTTCGAGACTCACGAACACTTGCTCGATTGAAGTATCGGCATTTGACGGGCAACTTGGTTAGAGCAGTAGCTGATTCGAGAAAAGCAAAACAACATGAGAGCAATACTGCTCACAGCGTTTGCAGCTCTTTCAACGTTATTCGGGGGATGGCTCGCTCTTCGCGCCCGCAAGCACATCCACTTGCTGCTCGGTTTCGGTGCCGGAGTCCTGCTGGGAGCGACGTTCTTTGACCTGCTGCCCGAAGCGATTGACGCTGCGGGTCAGCAGGGGTGGACGAGCCGCGAAA